>OAWY01000001.1_pt1 | contig 364485 bp, 326 predicted proteins | sample 1495591 | NCBI WGS metagenome assembly OAWY01 (sample SAMEA2580283, study PRJEB22360) | human gut metagenome | biome: human gut; feature: human-associated habitat; material: faeces | place: Denmark | collected 2008/2010
TCAAGATGGCAAGATCGTCGCTATTCAAAAAGAACGAACGATGCGGCGGGCATACGCAGCCATCAAAGCCAAGCTAGCTGCTGAGATTGCTGCCGTTGACTATCCACTTCGCGTCACAATCGAAAACGGCAACAATCCGAAACTCCAAGCCGAATGGACAGCTGACTTGAAGGCTAGCTTTCCTGATCTCACCATCGATGAAGGCGAGATCGGTCCCGTCGTTGGGGTTCACGTTGGAGAAGGCGTCATGGGACTGATTTGGGCGCGTGACTGGGAAAAATGGACCATTTAGTTCACCATTATCAACCCCTAATCATTCATCATGACAGTCAAAAACAACTTTTGTTCCTCACGACGAGCTGAGGAGCAAAAGTTGTTTTTTGCATTGCCTTATTTCCGTTTCTTGCCTTTTTTCTTTTTCTTGTTCTTTTTCCGCTTTGTGTTGGGCTGTTCGGCCGACTTAGTCAACAACTTCCGTGCCTTTTTGATCAACTTAGATCGTTGTTTGGTATCCAGCTGTTCCCACAATGTTATTAATTCGGGGTCAACGGCAGGGGTTGGCGTGACCGATACTGGAATCGGTACCGCTTCCGGGGCCACCGCTGTTGCAACATCAGTCGTACCTAGCAGCCAATCTGGCGACACATTCAGTACCGTCGCTAACGCCGTAACCTTATCATGTTTAGCCACGTATTTATTACTTAACCACTGGCTGATTGATGAACGACCAATTCCCGTTTGTTTAGATAACTGAGCAGAGGTTATGTTCGCTTGTTGCATCGCTTCTTTTAATCGTTCTGAAAATATTCCCATCACATTACCCTCCTAGTGCAACGGATCCCATGCGGGTAGCCGCTGTGCACGTTCGTTAAGCAGCGCCTGAAATTCCGGTGCCAAGAAATGCTTGTGAACAACTACTTCATAGACGTACTCATTAAACCAATCTTGGCTCATTACGAAGTAGCCTTGATCACCTACTTGCTCACCCCAACTATTTTCGACCTTCCACTTAGTTGGCGTATCAGCCACTAAGTCAACGCCGGTTAACGTCATGGCATGGCTAACTTCACCTTCACCTGTTAACAGCCGTTGCGCCTTAGTCAGATGATCGTTGGTTCCAAATAACTTGCCAGTTTCAAATAAATGAGCATCCAAGTATCCCGTCTTCCGGTCCATCTGTCGCAACACATCGTTGCCAAACCAAACCGTTTCGCCAGCCTGTAACTGTTGCACAGCAACGTCCGTCAGCACACCCATATCAAGGTTCAAAAATTCGATAGGCTTACCACCAATCACGTTATCCTCGTCTGGCAAGCTATAAAGTCGATTAAACGGCTTATCTGGTGAATTAGTAACGACCACGTAATCATCCAGATCAGTTTCAAAGTAGTCCTGATAGAATTGCTGAGGCGTTAAATTAGCCGTACGATGGTACTGTTGCTCATCATCACGATATTCTAAATCAAAGCTAGTTGGTGGTTCACCAAATGAGTACGCCGTCATCCGATAGACCGTTTGCAACATTGATTTCTCCAGTGATTGTAGCTCGGCCTCGCTTGCACCATCCATCACGAGTTGCCGAAGTTTTAACCCATCTTTACGAAGCTGCCGTGATAAACTGGCTTGAAATGCCGTCGTATTATCAGTGTTGAAGGACTCTGGCATCACACTAGCTGGAACGACGCCATACTTTTGAACCAAGCTGGCCGCCATCGCCCACTGACCACCATCTTCGCCCGGATTAGCAAATAAGAACTGAACAAGCCGGTCATCAATCGGCTGACGCGCCGTTTGTTCAACATTCCGATAAAAAATATTAGCCCTTTCAATCTTATCCCAGAAAAACAAATAGTTTTGTGATAACTCAAAGTCTTTGACGTGATACCGGGTCGCAAACTTATGCCGGAGCGTGTTTAATAATGAAAACTCCCAGCAACGACCGCTGTGCTTCTGATTACTGACCTTACCCGTTGGTACTTCAACAGAAAAAGTCCGTGCTAAGCGACTCGCAGCTTGATTATCAAAACTTGCAGCCTCAATCCCATTCTTCGTAATCGCTCGCGTCAATACTGGTGCCATTCGATCCTGCGCATGCGTTGTCCGTAAAGCGGCAAGTGCATCCGGTGTTAGTTCAGTTGCCATATTTACCAGCCTCCATCGTGATACTTGCCATTATTCTAGGCTTATTGACCATTAAATTCAATTTAGATGCTACCTTTTGTTTGCTTTTCTGAACAACATTAGTCACTTTAACCATCCCACGTTGTTCTCCCTGTAAAGAATGACTAACCAACTTAGTTCCCCCCTACCATTCAGTTGGTGAGCATACAAAAAAAGCGCGCTCACTAACGAGTCGCGCTGGCTGCTATTCAGTAACTAATTGAATTAATATTATGGCGCTTAGTTTTATTCGAGTCCCAAAATGGCACTTTGACCACGCCCAATACCTTATTGGCTGGGACAAATCCCCAGTAACGACTATCATTTGACACTGACCGATGATCACCTAACACAAAGTACGAATGCTTAGGGACCTTAGTTGTTTTCAGATTCCAACTGTAACGGTTCTCCAGCGTACTCAAATCCCAATTTGTCGTTCCCTGCGTCCGCTCATACTGACTGATGAACTTCTGCGGGACAAGCTTGCCATTGACATAGAGTCGGCCGTCTTCAGATTTAACTGTATCACCGGGCATTCCGATCACTCGTTTGACATATTTGACCGTCTTGGAGCGTGCGTCTGGATCAACTTGATAGGCGTTAAAAACGATGACACTGAGGTGCTGAATCTTAGCTGTCTTGACCACGGCGACGCGCTCATTGTCATCTAAGTTAGGTTCCATTGACGGTCCATCCACCCGAACCATCGTAAAAATAAAGTGCCTGATCACCATGGCGACGAGTAACCCCACTACAATTGGTAGTACCCAGCTCATAATACTCTTAAAAGTTTTCATCAAACGTTCTCCCTTACCCCGCTATAACTTCCAATCATTATAGTCCAATCAACTCAGCTTGTCTGGTATTGGTGAATCGTTTTTACAAATTTATAAGTAACCTTGCAACGATATCACACTAAAATGACCGCCAAAACAATCTTGACGGTCATTCATAATTTCCTTAATGACTAACTAACACATCTTGATGACATCTTTCTTCCACTCATCAAGATTGTGGTGTATCTTGCAAACTCCAATTGATCTTTCCATGATAGGATCCTGCATACAATTCGGGCTGAACATCGAGAAAAATACCTTGTCGCGCTTGCCAGGTTGCTGCAATATTTGTAGTTTGTTGATTAGGATTTGTATGTGTGCCATGGCCTACCAACGTTTCCTGATTGGTCATCACATGTTTTTGACCAGCAGCATCAATATAGACCAAATCCCCAATTAATGAGTGTTGAGCAGACTTCATTTTAGTTGCGGTGGCATACACATACCACTTTGAAGCAACTGATCGCGTATCATGAACCTCAATTTGCCACTGATTTGTGGGCGATAATAAGCGCTCGCTTTGTGGAATCGTGTTACTCCGAAAACGCATTTGAGCATTGATTTGACCAAACATGAGTCCTGAATTTACATTAACTGTTAACGTATCAATATTAGATCGTTGGCCGTGTTGATCTGACACCCACACTTTCACATCATTAGGCCCTTGTTTAAGCGATTCAGTGGGTAATTTCAGATGAAAATACCCCGCCTTATCTGGCTCATTCACCGAACCATTAGCCTTATAATTAGCGATGGGCGTTCCATCAGCATGGGCAAAGTGGATGGTTAGTGCGTTATTTTTTAAAACAACATCGCGATCAAAATCATTCTGATCAGTCCCCAAGATCATTCCGGTCACTAATACCTTGCGTCCCTTAGCGGTTGAAAAGGTATGACCATTAGTTAAAAACAAGTTGAGCTTAATCGTCGCATCCGTTCGTGGAGTTCCGTTATTAATCACCGTTTCAGTGTGCCCTGGAATATCATCATACGCATTTGTTTCCGTTACCATCAAGTGACCATTACCGCTAAAGCATTTCATCTGCCAGCGCCCCTCATGATCGACTCGTGTTTTTTTGATCTGATTACCAAATTTAGCCGTGATTAGATCACCACCTTGTGTGCCCGTCCCGGTAATGATGCGCTTATTAGCCTCAAATCCAGTAATATGTGGTGATAATTTAATCTGACTAACCATTTGACAGTACTGCTTCGTTACCATGTAAGCAGGCAGTGTTCGAATGGGATTACTGCTCGCATTAGTACTGCTCTTATTACCAATCCAAACCGGCTGACCTGCTTTGATTCCATGCGTCTTGATAGTATCTGTTCGATGCGGTCGCCAAACTCGATTATTGATATTATAAGCCAGGAAAGTTGCACCATACTCTTTGCCTTGGCGATTCAAAACCAGATCCCATAAATTATATAATCCCTTACCATTCGGCGAATGTACTACACCTTTCCCTAAAGTAATTTTCACTCGACTAGTCTTGTGCGTCATGTGACCATCTCGCACATAATTAGCCGCAATGTGTGTAATGGGCCATGGCACTCGACCAATTGTTCGTTGTTCGAAATTAGTTGTAATATCCTGCATCGCACTGGTCGGCTCATCGACAACCTTTGCCTGCCCATTAACAGCCATGAGGCAAACTACCAATAACAGCCCACCCACGACCAACGTGCCAGTAAGTAACCTTCTCACTTCTACGGTCCCTCCTTACCTAGCAATAGCTTTCTTTATTAAACCAACGGATAACCATCAATAATATCAGTAGCACGCTACCGAAACTCGCATAAAACCAGGTTAAGAGCTGCTCATCAGTCTGTGGCAATTGATAATACCCCTTTGGTCTTGTCAACGTCTTTTCTGTCACCACACGATATGGCCTGGTCCCATTAGGAATCTTAACGTTGCGATTATCTATCTGTTGCTGAGTTCTCTGACCAGCATAAAAGCTAACGGTGACTGTTGACCGCCCCCCAACGGCCGCAACTCCCGTTATTGTTAACATTATTAAACTGATTAAAATGGTTGCTACACACACGCTAAACCGTTGCACCATCCTACCCCCATTAATTAACCTAATCCTTCGACCGCCGTTGTCGCCGCCATAGCCAGACGATTACGCCTAACCCTAACCCCAGTACTAGCATTGAAATTGCGCCAATTCCAATTAGCATCCACATACTAACCCCCTTATTATCAATTGACTCATGATTATATTTTTGAGCTGCTGTCATACTAATATGAAAATCTCGTTTAAATCGCCAATGATGACGCTGATTATTAACCGTCATTTGTAACTGATAATCACCCGGTTGTAATTGTTGTGATCCTAATGGCATTGGTGCTTTAAAAACTGTGTTTGGCGCCATCATGACACCCGTTTTCGTATTCTTAATAATGACCTTTTGATGCCGCTTATTAATAATCACCGTTCGGATTTTTAAATTCGGAATGATTCTTGCGACAGGATTACGTAGCGCAACAATAATGCTTCGATGATAATTGTTCAAGCCAGCTTTCACCGGCCCTAGACACAAATTAGGAATTGGCAATTTTCCTGAAGATAATTTCAACCCAATAACATACGAATACTCATTCTTAACGTTGATACTTTTCTCCGTTACTCCTGTTACCTTGTCATCAACCCGTTTAAAATACCATCCACCCAACAAGACGCCATTTACTGGCTGCTTAGGTAACTTCACCTTGATTGCGACCGTTTTGGAGCCTTCAGCCGGAATCGTTATTGTCCGCTCACCCTGAATTGTGGCTAAATCACTGACTCGGTATTTTAACGACTGATCGTACGATTTGGCCGGATTAATATATTCAATCGTCCCATTAGTATTCGTATACGCGGTATGAATAGCCGTTCGAACCTTAATATCCTTATTAGTGACATTGTAAATGACTGTCCGTAACGTCTGCTGTTGACCGCTTGCCATTTTCAAATCAAAAAAAGAATTTTGTTTATGAATCTGATTTTTTGGTATCTCAGCGGCAACACTAAAACCGACATTGTTGTTGTGGACCGATTGTTGCCGATTAGCCGACACTCCTGTCTGTCCGATTAAAATACTAAATCCAAGACTCACACCCATTAGTCTTATGAATTGGATAACCACTTTCAATCTCAACACACCCCATATTATGACGCATCTTTTAAAGCTATCATTTAATAAAAGGGAAGCCACTGCTCGCGATTACATCAACGATTACTTTATCCATAATAACCGTTAGCCATCGCCATCTGCTTTAGCTTCCCCTCTTGGTTATATTCTAACTAACTTGCTGGTGTATCACTCAAACTCCAGTTCAAAGTTGTTTGGTACCCCTGCGCTTTAGCCGTGTTTGCCGGCACCGTTAACTTAACATTACTTGGATCAATTTGATCAACAGTTACACCAGCACCATGATCTTTCGCTGCCGATAATACTGTCGCCGAATTACCATCTAACACGTTAAGAGCCTCAGTGGACTGCACGCCATTATTAGTTGCACCAGAATTAGTTACCGTACCTTTTGGTAGCTGAAGCGTTGCCCCTTTCATTACAGAACCGTCTGTACCAGTCAAACTACTCCCGGCAACGGCCAGTGTCCAACCAGCATTACTTCCTCGGACATCAGATACTTCTGTGACTGCTTTTTTGTTCCATAAACCTGATAAATCCGAATCAGTTTCTGCGGCAGTGTACGTTTCTGGATTTAAAACATCGATCTCATGGCTTCCAAAATCTAATTTATTAGAAACGTAGATCAGCGATAAGCCGCCACCGGCTTTAGCACCGTTACCACTATCACCGCTATTATCAGGCTTATTGGGATTATCCGGATTAACTGGTGATACCGGACTACTATTACCTTTAAACATCGCCTGAATATCAGTCGTACCAGTCGTATTGGCCGTACTATCTGCGTTGGGAGCAGCGGGCGTATCTGCCTGAGCGATGACACCCGAACTCACTAATAAACTACTTGCCACTAAAATACCACTGACTAACTTACTAACTCTTACCAACAATAACTCCCCCTTTATTTTGTAAACACTGTAAACAATGTTTACTAGTTCTGAAGTATAATACCTTAATTTAATTTAGTCATCATTAATTAAAGTGTTGTTGTTTTTTTAATGAAACGTGTACTAATTAAAAAGTAAGCTCACTAAAAAAGCACAATTCCAAGTTGGAATTGTGCTTTATCGTTAAAAATATTAATTTTTTCTTTCATCATTCGTTAATATCAACTGAACACACCAGTCATAACCTACTACTGATGATTATTGAACTTTAGCGATTCGCCCCTGTTGAATATAAACACTCAGAATTGCAATATCCGCGGGATTAACCCCACTGATCCGTGAAGCTTGTGCAATCGTTGTCGGCTGAATCTTCTTTAGCTTCTGATGAGCCTCAGTCGCTAATCCGTCGATCGCATCATAATCGATCCGATCCGGAATCTTTTTAGCTTCCATCTTTTTCAATCGATCAACACGTTCCTCTGCTTTTTGGATATAACCGGCATACTTGATCTGAATTTCAACTTGCTCAATAATATGCCGTTCTAGTGGTTCGGGTGCTGCCGGGATAAATTTCATTAAATCAGCATATTGTACTTCTGGCCGCTTTAAGAAATCTGCCGCCAACACACCATCCTTAAGCTCACCAGAGTTATGAGCACGTAAGAAAGCATTGACCTCATCATTAGGCTTGATTCTGATTTTGCCTAAACGGTCAAGTTCATTCTTGATTGCTTGGCGTTTCGCCTCAAATGCCGCATACCGTTCATCATCAATCAATCCTAACTCGCGGCCCTTATCCGTTAACCGCAAATCAGCATTATCATGCCGTAAGATCAACCGGTATTCAGCCCGACTCGTTAGTAACCGATAGGGTTCATTGGTGCCCTTAGTAACTAAGTCATCAATCATGACTCCAATATAAGCATCACTACGCTTCAAAGTGAATTGACCACGATCAAGGGCTCGCAAACCAGCGTTGATACCGGCAATTAATCCTTGCCCAGCGGCTTCTTCATACCCAGAAGTCCCATTCGTTTGACCAGCAGTATAGAGATTCTTGACCAACTTTGTTTCCAAGGTTGCCTTTAACTGGTAAGGCGCCACCACGTCGTATTCGATGGCATAACCTGGGCGCATCATTTCAGCGTCTTCAAGACCCTTAATGGAATGTAAAATCCGCTGTTGAACTTCTTCCGGCATCGACGTTGAAAGGCCCTGAACATACCATTCATCCGTATTACGGCCTTCTGGTTCCAAGAATAATTGGTGCCGCTTCTTATCAGCGAATCGCACGATCTTATCTTCGATCGATGGGCAGTACCGTGGTCCGACCCCTTCAATCACGCCTGTAAACATTGGTGCTCGATCAAGATTTTCACGAATGATCTTATGAGTCGTCTCATTCGTATAAGTTAACCAGCAAGATAATTGATGCTTTAGATCAATGTAGTCAGCATCCTTCGTTTCAAAACTAAAATGATGTGGTTCAGGATCACCAGGTTGTTCTTCCGTAACACTGTAGTCGATCGTATTACCATCGACTCGTGGTGGTGTACCGGTCTTAAACCGTTCCAAGTTAAATCCAAGTCGTTCCAGATCACCAGATAACTTCATCGCTGGTTGCGAATTATTTGGACCCGAAGAATACATTAGTTCACCAATGATAATCTTGCCACGAGCCGCCGTCCCAGTCGTCAAAACGACACTCTTGGCACTATAGCGCGCTCCCGTATTCGTGATAACGCCCTTGCAGACCCCATCTTCAACAATTAAGCCATCGACAATTCCTTGCCGTAACGTCAGATTCGGTTCCCGTTCAATCGTGTGTTTCATTTCCGCATGGTAAGCATGCTTATCAGCTTGGGCCCGTAAAGCTCGAACAGCTGGGCCTTTACCCGTATTAAGCATCCGCATCTGAACGTAAGTCTTATCAATGTTACGGCCCATTTCACCGCCCAAAGCATCAATCTCACGGACGACAATTCCTTTAGCCGGACCACCAACCGATGGATTACATGGCATAAAGGCCACCATGTCTAGGTTGATCGTCATTAAGAGTGTCCGGTTACCCATTCGGGCAGCGGCCAATGCTGCTTCAGAACCGGCATGACCAGCACCAACGACGATAACATCATAGTCGCGGCCTGGGTACTGCTTTACTTCTGTCATTCCAATTTCCTCCTACCACTACTTACCCAGACAGAACTGACTAAATAGCTGGTCTAATAATTCATCTTCATAGCTATCCCCGGTAATTTGACCGAGGAATTCCCAGCAACGGGTCATATCGATTTGAACCAAATCAACTGGCATACCAGCCGCAAGTCCCGTTTGAACATCTTGCAACGCTTGTTTGGCTTGATTCAACAAACCGATGTGACGCGCATTGGTCACCATCACGTTATTTTGACTACTTTCGATACCTTCATTGAAGAACATCTTGGCAATCCGTTGTTCAAGTTGCGTGACGCCACTTTGTTCCAAGACTGACATGCTTAAAACGTCACTCAAATCGACTAATTGCGCCAATTCAGCTTGATCAAGACGGGCTGGTAGATCAGTCTTGTTCAAGATAACGATTCGTTTTGACTGGTCAGTCTCTTGCAACAACTCTCGGTCTTCAGCCGTCAACGGTTGGCTATTATCCAACACTAATAAGACTAAATCGGCGGCCCCGATTGCTTTGCGACTTCGCTCGACCCCAATCTTTTCGACCTTATCTTCAGTGTCCCGAATTCCTGCCGTATCGACGAGTTTCAATGGCACTCCACGAACATTGACGTATTCTTCAATCACATCGCGGGTCGTCCCGGCAACATCCGTCACAATAGCTTTGTCTTCATGCAAAAGGTGGTTAAGCAGACTAGATTTACCGACATTGGGACGCCCAATGATCGCCGTTGCCAAACCTTCGCGTAAGACCTTACCTTGCTTAGCCGTCGCTAACAGTTGATTAATGCTTTGGGCGACCTCGGTAGCCTTCTCCTTCAGCATCTTGGTGGTCATTGTTTCAACCGCGTCATACTCTGGATAATCAATATTGACCTCTACTTGGGCTAATACGTCCAAAATATCTTGCCGTAAATGTCGAATCAGCTTAGATAGATCACCATCTAATTGGTTTAACGCGACCTTCATGGACTTATCCGTCTTAGCACGAATCAGATCCATAACTGCTTCCGCCTGTGACAAGTCCAGCCGACCATTCAAGAATGCCCGCTTGGTAAATTCACCGGGTTCCGCCATTCGCGCACCGTGACTCAAGATCAATTGTAAAATTTCATTAGTTGCCACGAGTCCCCCGTGACAGTTGATTTCAACTACGTCTTCACGCGTATAAGTTTTAGGCGCGCGCATTACGGTCGCCATGACTTCGTCGACTTCCTGATGGGTATCAGGATCAACAATATGTCCATAGTTGATTGTGTGTGATTGCACTCGACTGAGATCTTTACCCTTAAAAATCTGGGTCACCACGTTAAACGTTTGGTCCCCACTAATCCGAATAATTGAAATACCACCCTCACCAGGCGGCGTTGAAATTGCCGCGATCGTGTCAAATTCTGTGGTCGTTGGCATACCATCATGTCCTTTCTTGTCAGCGTTTCATCGCCTAATACCATACCAAATTTACTTACAATTAGTTAATAATATGTCCTAAAATGCAGAAAAAAAGCGCCTAGTCCACGCCACCTTAAAGCGTGGATAAAGCACTTTGACTACTTTATCTAAAAGATAAGAATGATTAACACCTACTATAATAGCTCACCCGGAGTTTGTCAAACGCCTGTTTGCGTTACTTTGAATAAACTATTTGCGAATCGCCACAACCACGGCCCGGTGCGGATCGCGGCCTTCTGAGAATGTGGTTACATGGTGATTATTCGCTAGTTCAGCGTGAATTAATTTCCGTTCAAACGATGGCATCGGGTCCAAGAAAACTTGTTTGCCCGTTGCAATCACTTCTCGAGCCGTACTCTCGGCTAACCGCTTAAGTGTCGCAGCCCGGCGCTCCCGATAATCATCCACATCTAGCACCACGTTAACGTGTGACGCGCCATGATGATTCATATAAACTTGCGCCAAATCTTGCAGTGCATTGATCGTTCGACCGTGTTTGCCAATCAACAAACCCTGCTTAGTTGTATCGAAATTCAATGTCGCATAGCGGTTGCCGAAGTCGACGTCAAGATCCGCCGTGACACCTAGTTCTTTGACCACCGCAAGCAAGTAATCACACAACGCCCGCACCGCGGTCTCGTTAGCCGCTTGGCGCGCTGCTATTTCTGCGGGTGTCCGCGGCGTCTGGCTCTGGTCAGCAGCCACTGATTTGGTCTTACTAGTGGTCGCTGGTTTAGATTGGTCGGTATCAGCGATAACCGGGCCGGTGGTAACCGCCATTGAAGCGGGTTTAGCCACTGCTTTCGCCTTGCTAGTCGCTGGTTTTGCGGCACTGGTCGTGGCCTGACTAGTTTTAGCTTGTCTGGTCGGCGTTGACTTTGGTGTCCGCACGGTAGGCCGCGGCATGGTCGGTGCTGTCGTTGATTCAGTAGCTACTGACTGTTGCGCTGTCGCCGTAGCGGAAGTTGGCGTCGTTGCAGGTGCTGCGGAGGCTGGCACCACCGTTAGCCGTACTTGGGCGGAGTGTTTGCCTAGCCCCAGAAATCCTTTTTTTGCTTCAGCGATCACTTCAACTTCAACTTGATCGCGTGTTCGGTGCAGTTGTTTTAGACCAGCCGCGATTGCGGCCGCGACGGTATTACCTTCAAATACTGTCATGCTTGAATCCTCCTCGTTAAAAATCCTGCTTTCATTATAGCATTACCATTCGCCATGCGAACACCTGAGTATGAACACTTAATGAACCCTTACAACGATTAGGACTTCGGCCGTTCTACTACCCCTGAAAACTCAGACTAGCAAAATCTAGTGCTTATTATGTCAATAACCAACCTGTTCATGGCGCGTTTCAGAGACGCGGCCCACAGCCTCCCTTTGCCGTATTTACTAATTGCCACTCGCGAGCCGTATCAAAGCTGCTCTAAACTCAATAAAACCGATTTTCCCGTCCGTAATGACTAGAAAATCGGTTTATAATGCTAGTATTTTTAGCCGACTAATTCACGGCATCTGACCTACTGATTGGCCACTAAATCAAACCACTATCAAATTCAAGCCAGAACCAGCCCACCTGTCAGTACACTAACTGGTCATATGACGAATCAAGACTACCCACACTTAGCCCTGATTCTCAATAAGACGGACTACCCGACCTGCCGTACAGGAACTTGCTCATCAACACCGTCCGTTTTAGCCGCTTGATGAACTTGAATGCCATGTTGGAAAACATCCTTATCTTGCTGAATAACCCGAATATCTTCGATTGGATTGGCGGTCATTGCAATAAAATCTGCAAATTTACCAGCAGAAATCGTCCCGTATTCATCCGCAACATGCATCGCACGGGCACAGTTGATTGTGGCCGTATCGATGGCTTGTGCGGGAGTCATGCCCGCCTTATCGACATAGAGCTGCATTTCGTATGCTGATTCATCCTCAAAGCCATTATAAGGCGTTCCAGCATCCGTCCCCATCGCGATGGGAATGCCAGCTGCCGCGGCTTTAGTGATACTTGCAAAATGCTTCTTGATGTTGACGATTACCTTTTCACGCGCCCATGCTGGAACGGTCTTCTCGCCATATTTATAAATAGCATACATCGCGTTCATCGTTGGTACGATCACAGTGCCATGTTGCCGCATCATCTCAATTGTTTCATCATCAATATCAAAGGCGTGTTCGACAGTATCGACGCCGGCTTGAACCGCCTCTTTTACCCCGGCATTCCCCTGCGCGTGAGCCGCCACCGTCTTGCCTTTATGATGGGCCTCAGCAACGGCTGCTTGAACTTCTTCAAAATTAAACTGAATATCATCTGGGGTCTCGCCGTTTCGAAGTACCCCACCGGTAACCATCATCTTGATATTATCGACGCCCATTTTAAGGGCCTGGCGAACACCTTGAACGACCGCATCCACACCATCGACTTCGTGGCCGCCATCCGCACCATGACCACCCGTAATTGAAAAGGCCTGGCCAGATGTCATCACGCGAGGACCCGCAATCTTTCCTTCTCGTTGCATCTTTGAAATCGCAACGTCAATATCATACTGGGCGCCAACATTGCGAATATAGGTTACCCCATGGTTTACCATATCTTGCATATTGTGAATCGCATACATGGTATTATACTCACGTGACTCCGGATGGCGGTCTTCCTGGCCGTCATGCCACCAGTAAGTTGGAATACTGGTAATATGTGTATGGGCATTCATGATGCCCGGCATAACATACTTTCCTTGCATGTCTGTCGTTTGTTCAGCAATCGTATCCGGGGTTCCTGTACCGACCGCGATGATTTTTCCGGTTGCGTCGTCAACAGTCATGAATTGATTATCGATAAAAGTTTGCTTTTCTGAACTGTAGATTGAGGCATTGATATAGTTGGTTTTGGTCATAATAATGACTTCCTTTCATTTTGGCAGGTCGCACACCGTTCATTAACGGTAACGGACCATCATTTTCATCACTGCATTGTTGGTTCTCTAACTGACTATTCACCACGCCTCACCACCTTTCATGACAAGTTTTTATTTCCAATAAGCATATTGAAGTTGACTGGACGTTCCAGAAAATTCATCCCATTGCAAGCCACCAACATCCTTGCTGACCAAAAATGCAGAAGAGGCTTGGTAAGTGGGAATCACGGCATCGAGTTTCATCAACCGGCGATCAGCTTGCTTTTCATAAGTCCACCGTTGCGCGGCCGTGTATTTCGCCGTATTAGATACCTTGGCCATCAACGCATCGTACTTCGCATCTTTCCACTGAGTAAAGTTGATGCTATTCGAGCTCTGCATCCCATCCAAAAAGTTTTGGGCATCCGGATAATCCGGCCCCCAACCGACTGTGACGAGGTCAAAGTTCCCCGTAAAATCACGTGATACGTGGGTCGCGTGTGGAACCGCAACGATCTTGATCGTCACGCCTTTCAAATACTTTTCGGCCACGCCCTGGACGTATTCAGCGAGTTTCTTCTCAGTATCCGTATCGTCGCATAGAAAATTCAAATTCACATTTTGCTTGCCGAGTTCCTTTTGGGCCTTCTGCCAATACTGCTTAGCTTGCTTGATATTAGTCGGTGATAAGTTCCCAACTTCCTTAACAAAATCCTCACCAGTAGTCGGATCACTCGCGTAGTTTTTCGGAACAATGTTCGTCGCGGCTTGCGAGCCGTCTTGCAAGACATCTTTTGCTAGTGTTTTTTGATTAATGACCAAGCTTAGCGCGTGCCGGAAATTCTCATTGGCAGTTACGGACTTCTTACTATTGAAATAAATGTAATTATTCCGGCCAGTTTTAGTGACCGTCATTTGACTATTATTGGCATTATTCTTCACGTACTGCCCCGAAATGTTGGTCACTTGGACCGTTCCGGCGTTGAAGAGGTTCTGCGCCGTATTATCATCCTTAGTGACCGTGACTTTGATGCGCTTGATCTTAACGTTCTTGGCATTCCAGTAGTACTTATTCTTAACGTAATACCAACTATCATTAGAGCCTTTCCAGCCCTTAATAACGTAGGCACCGTTCGCTACCGTCGTCGCTGAGTTACTCCCTAACTTAGACCCGTATTTCTGGACTGCCTCCGTATTGAGTGGGTAAAAGCTCGTAAACTCATAATTCATATAAGGCACCGGCTTGCTCAACTTGATGGAAAACGTTCGCTTATTAATAGCCGTCACACCTAATTTATTAACGGCCATTTTTCCTTTATTAACGGCATCAAAGTTCTTGATGTAACTAATGGCATCCAAGTTTTGAGACTTCGTTGTTGGATTAGCTTGCCGCCGCAACGCCGTCACGAAATCTTGTGAAGTGATCTTGGTTCCATTTTGCCAGCGTGCATTTTTGCGAATCGTAAACGTATACCGGGTCTTGTTTTCAGTAGGCTTGACCTTCTTCTCGACTACCCCCGCAACAATCTTATTATTCGCGTTTTTGCGGTAAATCCCTTCACCAGTCTGTGTAATTACGGCACCGCCGTTGGTTTCGATCGAAGTCGTTGGATCAGTCGTCATCGGTTCGCCAGGAATCGTGATGCCTAACGTCCTATTTTGATCAGCCGTACTGGTCGTTTTCGAAGAATTAGAGACCGCCCCCAAGCAGCCGGTTAATAATAAGGCGCTCACCACCCCTATAATGCTATATGTATACTTTGCTTGCATCTCTAATCCCTCCATTATGTTTTGATTTTAATCAGATCAACCGGCATCCCGCAAAACAAAAAGACGCCCTACTAAGCTGTTATGCTTAAAAGGACGTCTTCACGCGGTACCACCTCATTTGCGAGCCAGTCAGACTCACCACTTACATACGGCCAAATTTATTGACGATATGTTGGTACGTTATCGGGTACACCCGGAAATTGCTTCACGCAACTTCTCACTAGTAATCGACTTTTAGCTACCAGTTCAGATCGCTTTTCATCATCCGCGACTCGCTGTAACTGACTGATAACCGACTCCTCGACTGCCGTTCGCTTAATCTAATTATTTTTTAATGTGATTCACATCTTAGCGGTCATTTTTCAATTTGTCAAATCTTTTTTTGGAACTTTTTCATGCGCCGGGTCATTACGTTTTTAATCGCCCGTTCTAATTACGACTGACAAAGTAGCTCTCTCAAACCGCGGCACGCTATTAAAAACATGTGATCAAATGGTGCAGACAATTATTTTTATAGGCACCTTGATCCCCGGATGATTACTATTACCAGTATTTGATCGTTCATTACAATTTCCTCATCACGGACCGTCCAGGGGCCTTACATAAACGCACATTAGCATCCTGCCATCACAGCCCAAATCATATTGACCGATCGGTAAAAATGATACAGAGCCAACAAAAAAGACCCACCACACATGGCAGGTCTACTTGTATTTAACGTTTATGATTACGAATCGCGCGCTTTCTAGCTTTTTCAAGCGTTCGTTTACGATCACGTTCAGCTTGCTTCTTAGCTTCCCGTTCGCGATTAATCTTGAATGGGTTTTGTAATAACAAGGTTTGACCAACTTGGAACGCGTTGGAAATCACCCAGTACAAGGACAACGCTGATGGCACGTTAATGGCCGTAATCAAAATAATCACAGGCATCAAATACGTCATTGACGTTGTCATCCCGTTTTGTTCTGGCTGCGACTTCATCGCTAACCAGGAACTAGCAAACGTAAAGATCGCCGCTAGAATTGGCAAAACGTAGTACGGATCCTTGCTACCTAATTGCAACCATAAGAACGAACCGGTCTTCAAGGCTTGTGTCCGCCAGATTGCTTGGTACAACGCAATCAAAATAGGCAACTGAACTAGTAATGGCAACATGCTGGCCATTGGATGCACACCATGCTTGGCATACAACTTCTTCATTTCCGCTTGGAGCTTTTGCTGAGTTTCCATATCGCGTGACGAATACTTCTTTTGCAAAGCCTTCATCTGCGGTTGGACTTCTTGCATGGCTACCATGTTGCGGGTTTGGAAGATCATCAATGGCAAGATAATGATCCGGATGATCAACGTAAAGACGATGATCCCGAGACCATAACTATGACCAAACAAGTTTGATAACCAAATAATCGCCCGTGAGAAGTTCAAGATGATTAAGCCATCCCAAAACCCGGTGCTCTTATCCGTGATTGGGGTATTACTACACCCACTCAAAACTAGTACGATCGCTAGTACGGCCAGCATTGCCAGTATTTTTCTGTACTTTTTCAAACGAATGTCCTCACTTTAATCATTGTCCAGCAGGTGCGCTAGCTTTAGCGCATGGCTTAGATAAGCTTTGGTTTCGGCTTGCGACTTACCAGCAACGGTTGGTCGGGCAATGACGAGAAAGTCTGCATCTTGCTTAAGCTGCGGCTTTAGCTCGGTGATTGATTGCCGAATCCGGCGTTTGACCCAGTTACGCGCAACGGCGTTCCCGATCTTCTTACCGACCGAAATACCGACGCGGAAATGGGGTTGCCCCGGTTTTTCCAAAACGTAAATGACAAATTGACGATTGGCATACGAGTTGCGGGTCTCAAAAACTTGTTGGAACTCAGTTTCTTTTTTTACCCGATATGATTTTCGCATAATCCATCTCCATGTGTGCGCTCAAGCTCTTGAGCGAATTGCTACACAACTTTACAGCCCTAAACACCTGGTCTAGGACTGTAAAGAAAAAGCCACTGATTATCAGTGGCCTATGCAGACAATACTTTTCTGCCTCGTTGGCGTCGACGGGCTAACACTTTACGGCCATTGCTGGTGCTCATCCGTTTGCGGAAACCATGTACACGTTGACGATGGCGCTTCTTTGGTTGGTAAGTTCTCTTCATCATGACACCTCCTTCTCCATAATGACATGAATCAATTCGATTAAGTCGTTATTTTCAAAACGCAGTTTACATCTAAACGCATTTCCTGACTACTATAGCATATTTTTATTTGTTTGAAAACCAGTAAATTAAATTTCTCCGTAGTAATTCGAGGTCAAAAAATTATTTAATTGCGAATTTATTTGTGGATTATAGCAAAGTGACTTTCCGTTATTCGCAATTTACCCACAAGTTTTTCGACAAATTAACGGGTTGTTATTTAGTTATCCACAGGGCGTATTTGTTGTGTGTATAACTCCGATAAACGCTTTTATTGCGGCTTTAGTTTTAAACTCGCTTTTGTGGATAAGTGCTGTTTTATAAAATTCATTCCTAGTTTTCGACAAGCTGTGTATATTCAAATCCCAGCCTGTGAATTCTCTTAACTTTAACTTGTCCACTTGTGGAAAACTCTATATGTTCATGCTAAAATAGAATTACGTTTTTTAAGAAAAGGGGTATCCACGTGCTGGAACGTAATGACTTATGGAATCTCATTAAGTTCTCTATGGAACAAGATCTGTCCAAGATCACGTTTCAAACGTTTGTCGAACCGGCAAAACCACTCCAACTCGATAAAGCCCAAATGACGATCGAAGTCCCAACACAACTTCATCGTGACTATTGGGAGAAAAACTTGGCCGCAAAGTTCACGGACATTGCGATGCAAGCGACTAACGAGCAGATTCGGCCGGTCATGATAACGGAAGAAGAACGTCAGCAACTTACGAGAGACAAGGACTCGCAAGTGACTACCGGTAACGTTGCGGGACAACAACCAACAACCGCAACTACCCCCACATTTATGCGGGAAACGAAACTCAACCCGAAATACACTTTTGATACTTTCGTGATCGGTAAAGGCAATCAAATGGCCCATGCCGCTGCGTTAGTTGTGTCGGAAGAACCCGGCACCATGTATAATCCGTTGTTTTTCTACGGGGGCGTTGGTCTGGGAAAAACCCACCTAATGCACGCTATCGGTAACAAATTGTTAGAAACCGATCCGACTAGTAACATTAAATATGTGACTAGCGAATCTTTTACGAATGAATTAATTAATGCCATTCAAACTAAAAAACAGGAGGCGTTCCGCGAAGAATATCGGAACGTTGACCTGTTATTAGTCGACGACATTCAATTTTTTGCCAATAAGGAAGCAACCCAAGAAGAGTTCTTCCATACATTTAATGCTTTATATGAAGATGATAAGCAAATCGTGCTTACATCCGATCGCTTACCGAACGAAATTCCGCAACTCCAAGATCGCCTAGTTTCTAGGTTTAAGTGGGGATTATCCGTTGATATTACCCCACCTGATCTCGAGACGCGGATTGCTATTTTGCGCAATAAAGCCGATCTTGAAGGGATCGAAATCCCTGACGATACGTTAAGTTATATCGCCGGTCAGATCGACTCAAACGTGCGAGAACTCGAAGGTGCCTTAGCACGAGTGCAGGCATACTCACGACTGAATAATTCACCGATTACCACCAGTTTAGTGGCGGATGCATTGAAGAGTTTGCACCTTAGCAGTAAACTATCAGAGGTTTCGATTCCCGTCATTCAGGAAAAAGTCGCCAAGTACTTCCATGTAACAATGGCTGACCTTAAGGGAAAGAAACGCAATAAACAAATCGTGATTCCACGTCAAATTGCCATGTATTTATCACGCGAACTGACTGAAAGTTCACTTCCGCGCATCGGTAACGAGTTTGGTGGTAAGGACCATACGACTGTGATCCATGCGCATGATAAAATCACTAAGGCACTCAAAACTGATGCTGAATTACAAAAAGCCGTGGGTGATTTGACAGGCCAGCTCAAATCTTAGTGTGGATAAAAAAGGATAACTCAAAAAGTTTTCCACAACTTATACACATGTGGAAAACTTGATAACGCCGAGTCTTTACTCGGTTTTCCACAGTACCCACTGCTCTACTATTACTACGAACTTTTATTATTAATATATATCTAGTGCCCGTCGCTAGAATAAAGAGGGGATTAACTTATGAAATTCACGATCAATCGATCTGCCTTCATCAAAGAATTAAATAACGTCCAACGGGCCATTTCTTCAAAAACGACCATTCCAATTTTGACTGGTCTTAAACTTGACGTTAATACTGACGCTATTACCTTAACTGGTAGTGATGCTGATATTTCTATTGAAACCACCATTCCAGCAAGTGATGACAACAATACGTTAGTCGTTGAAGATGCCGGTTCAATCGTTTTACCTGCCCGTTTCTTTAGTGAAATCGTAAAAAAATTACCAGAAGACACCATGACTGTTAACGTGGTCGACGGTTTTCAAACACAAATTACTTCAGGGGCCGCTTCCTTTACAATCAACGGCTTAGACCCTGAAAACTACCCACACTTACCTGAAATTGATACGACTAATACCATCACGTTAGCTGGGGATGTACTCAAAGAGTTGATTGGTCAGACCGTTATTGCCGTTTCCAATCAGGAAAGTCGACCAATTCTGACCGGGGTTCATTTTATCTTAGCTAACGGTGAGTTCTTAGCGGTCGCAACCGATTCACACCGCCTAAGTCAACGCCGGATCAAGTTGCCAGAAGCCAATAATGCCAATTATGATGTAATCATTCCTGGTAAAAGTTTGACAGAATTATCTCGGATGATCGGCGACAATAATCCTGACGTGCAGATGCGGTTATCAGAAAACCAAGTCCTATTTGTGCTGGGGAATACGTCCTTCTATTCTCGCTTACTCGAAGGAAATTATCCCGACACGTCACGGCTGATTCCTAAAGAATCTAATACGACTGTTGAAATTTCAGCACCCGCACTTTCAGCAGCAATTGAACGGGCATCCCTGTTATCCCACGAAAGTCGCAATAATGTGGTTCGCTTCTCCGTTAACCCAACGGACAAAACGATTACGATTTTCGGTAACTCACCAGATGTCGGGGAAGTAACGGAACAACTACAGCCCACTGATTTGTCAGGTGACGAACTTGAAATTTCATTTAACCCAGACTACATGAAAGAAGCGTTACGTTCGTTTGGGCAAGCTATGATCAAAATCTCATTCACGATGGCATTGCGCCCATTCACTTTAGTGCCAACTGAAGAAGGCGAAAACTTTATTCAGTTGATTACACCAGTTCGAACGTTTTAATTAGCTGAATAAATATACAATTCTAAATAAAAGGCCCGCATTTCACCGTGAAATGCGGGCCTTTTATGACGGCTAAAACTAGCTAAAGATGGGGCAATGAATAGGCAATAGCGATGATGTAACTTTTGAAGTTTTAACTTATGCATATTATATTAGCTGCTGGTGAATTGTCACGCTAACTATCGATGTTGCCCTACTAAAATCCCACCATCTGATGAACCCCAGTCCTTGCACTCGTTCGCTACAAACGCTCGCTTTCAGATAATGAATGCTGGCTTTAGCCAATTTTTATAGGTAAAAAACAAGATATTTTATTAAAATCCGCAAAATTAGGGAATTTCAGCAAATTTACCCCTAGGCTAGTATCCCGATATTAAAAAGCCCTAAATCGTCTTAAAATGGCTCTGAGTGCGGTTATAAATTGAATTTTCATCAAAAAACAAGTATAATATAACCTGTTAGGAGTGTGTGTAGCACGCCAGACAGTCGTTTAATAGCTTGTAATCAGATAGGCAGGTGACATTGTGAAACAGCCAATAGATATTAAAACCCCATATATGACGTTGGGGCAACTCTTAAAAGAAACGGCCATCATTGGATCGGGTGGTCAGGCGAAGTGGTTCTTAAAAGAAACAACCGTGTTAGTTAATGGTGAACCAGATGATCGGCGGGGTCGGAAACTTTATCCAGGCGATACGATTGAAGTTGAAGACAACGGGTCATTTTTTATTCGCTCAAATCAAGAAACGACTGATTAGATGTACTTAGAAAACTTAGTCTTGCATGATTTTCGGAACTACGCGGATTTGACCATTAATTTTAGTCAGGGCGTTAATGTTCTATTAGGTGAAAATGCGCAGGGAAAGACGAACCTGTTGGAAGCCATTTATGTGTTGGCGTTAACGCGTAGTCACCGCACCGCTAACGATAAGGAATTAATTCGGTGGCAAACCACCACGGCAACGTTGCAAGGCCGGTTACATAAAAGTACCGGTGCTGTCCCCTTGGAACTTGAATTGGGGCGGCGGGGCAAGCGAGCGAAAGTCAATCATCTTGAGCAAGCCAAATTATCCCAGTACGTCGGAAATTTGAACGTGATCGTGTTTGCACCTGAAGATTTATCCATCGTTAAAGGGGCACCCGCGGTTCGCCGTCGGTTTATGGATATGGAATTTGGTCAGATGAGCCCTAAATACCTCTATAACCTAAGTCAGTATCGCACGATTTTAAAACAACGTAATCAATACTTACGGCAATTAAATCGGCAGCAGGCCAAGGATAAGGTTTATTTGGGTGTCTTGTCGGATCAATTGGCTGCATTTGGTGCGGAAATCATCCATAAACGACTACAACTGTTGCAGCAACTTGAGAAATGGGCGCAAGCTGTTCACAGCGAGATTACGCAAGAACAGGAACAATTAACGTTTCACTATGTCACTCAAGTGCCAACTGCCGACCAGACGTCGGTCGATCACATTTATCAAACGCTACAGGCCTTATATCAGCAACAACAAGCCAAAGAAATTTTTCAAGGGACGACTTTATTAGGTCCTCATCGCGATGATTTACAATTTGGTGTTAACGGCAAAAATGTGCAGACTTTTGGCTCCCAAGGCCAACAGCGTACAACTGCTTTGTCCGTTAAGCTTGCTGAAATTGATCTGATGAAAGCTGAGACGGGCGAGTACCCGGTCTTATTATTAGACGATGTCTTATCAGAATTAGACGCTGCACGGCAGACTCATCTGCTGACAGCGATCCAAGATAAAGTGCAGACCTTTTTAACCACGCCAAGTCTTGACGGGGTGGCCCGCAAATTAATTAATGCGCCAAAAGTATTTGAAGTTAGCCATGGCACTTTACATGAGGAGGAACCGCATTGACCGAAAACGAAAAAGAAACCAAACTTGAACAGGCTCGCGAATATGATGCTAGTCAAATTCAAGTTTTGGAAGGTTTAGAAGCTGTCCGGAAACGTCCCGGAATGTATATCGGTACGACGAGTAGCCAAGGACTCCACCACTTAGTTTGGGAAATTGTTGATAACGGAATTGATGAAGCCCTAGCAGGGTTTGCAAACGTGATCCACGTGACCGTTGAAAAGGATAATAGTATTACGGTTACTGATAACGGTCGTGGGATTCCTGTTGATATTCAAGAAAAAACGGGTAAACCAGCGCTTGAAACGGTTTATACGATTTTACATGCCGGTGGTAAATTCGGTGGTGGCGGTTATAAAGTCTCTGGTGGTCTTCACGGGGTCGGGGCTTCCGTTGTTAACGCCTTATCATCGACCCTGGACGTCAAAGTAACTCGGAATGGTCATGTTTATTACATGGACTTTGAACGTGGAAAGGTTAAAACACCGATGAAGATCATTGGTGATGCGCCTGATGATGCTCATGGTACGGCGGTTCATTTTGTTCCGGATCCTGATATTTTCCGGGAAACGACCACCTATGACATTAATATTTTGACGACTCGGATTCGCGAACTCGCTTTCTTAAATAAGGGATTACGGATCACGATTCGGGATAATCGCCCTGATGAACCCACTGAAGATGACTTTCTCTACGAAGGTGGGATTCGTCACTATGTTGAATATCTAGATAAGAATAAGACCGTTCTATTTCCAGAACCGATTTATGTGGAAGGGGAACAGAATGGGATTACGGTAGAAGTTGCGTTGCAATATACTGACGACTACCACAGTAATTTGATGACCTTCACCAACAATATTCATACGTACGAAGGTGGGACGCATGAAGAAGGTTTCAAACGTGCTTTGACGCGGGTCATCAACGACTATGCTCGTAAGAATAACTTGTTGAAGGAAAGCGATGCGAACCTATCTGGCGAAGATGTTCGTGAAGGGATGACGGCTGTTGTCAGCGTCAAGCATCCGGATCCTCAATTTGAAGGTCAAACGAAGACGAAACTTGGTAATTCCGATGCTCGGGCAGCAGTTGACCGGTTATTCTCAGAACACTTTAGCAAGTACTTGATGGAAAACCCAAGTGTTGCCCGTAAAGTGGTCGACAAAGGGTTACTTGCATCCAAGGCCCGGGTCGCTGCTAAGCGTGCGCGGGAAGTTACGCGAAAAAAGAGTGGCTTGGAAATTAGTAATTTACCAGGTAAGTTGGCGGACAACAGTAGTAAAGACCCTGAAATTAGTGAGTTGTTCATTGTCGAAGGGGATTCTGCCGGTGGGTCGGCTAAGCAGGGACGTTCCCGGTTGACGCAAGCGATTTTACCGATTCGGGGTAAAATTTTGAACGTTGAAAAGGCCAGCATTGATAAGATTTTAGCCAATGAAGAAATCCGGTCATTGTTTACGGCAATGGGAACTGGCTTCGGTGGTGACTTCGACTTGAGCAAAGCCAATTATCACAAATTAATTATCATGACTGATGCCGATGTCGATGGGGCACATATTCGGACCTTGTTATTGACGTTGTTTTACCGGTACATGCGGCCATTAGTTGACGCTGGCTTTGTGTACATCGCTCAACCACCGTTGTACCAAGTCCGGCAAGGTAAATTTGTGAAGTATATTGATTCAGATGAAGAATTGAGTGAGGTCATGGGGCAATTGGCACCATCACCGAAACCAGTTGTTCAACGGTACAAGGGGCTTGGTGAAATGGACGCGGAACAATTATGGGAAACGACCATGGATCCAGACAAGCGGCGCCTATTACGGGTTCGTGATGAAGACGCTGCGGATGCCGATGGGGTCTTCTCGATGTTGATGGGGGACCAAGTCAAACCACGGCGAGAATTTATTGAAGATAATGCCAAGTTCGTCCAGGATCTGGATGTTTAGTGTGTCAGTTTAGTCATTTTGACCTAAGAACTGAGGCGCAAGCTGTTAATCAGACTTAGGGTCGTAATGGCACGACGGTTGTCTTAATGGCGACTTTTACTTGAGACATGTAAAGCTTAATCAAGCTTTAATAGCGGCAAAACGGATGAAGGAGGACGAATATTTTGGCTGATTCAGATTTATCGAACAATCGTATTTCGGATGTGAACCTTTCGAAGACCATGCGAACGTCATTCTTAAGCTATGCCATGAGTGTTATCGTGGCACGGGCACTGCCGGACGTACGTGATGGGTTAAAGCCAGTGCACCGGCGGATTCTTTACGGTATGAGTGAATTAGGTGTGACGCCGGATAAGCCGTATAAGAAGTCGGCCCGGATTGTTGGGGATGTTATGGGGAAGTATCATCCCCATGGTGACTCCGCAATTTATGAGTCAATGGTGCGGATGGCCCAAGACTTTAGCTATCGCTACATGTTAGTGGATGGTCACGGGAACTTCGGTTCTGTCGATGGTGACGGGGCTGCCGCGATGCGGTATACCGAAGCCCGGATGAGTAAGATTGCGGTTGAAATGCTCCGCGATATTAACAAGGATACCGTTGATTGGCAACCAAACTATGATGATACAGAACGGGAACCAGCAGTCTTACCAGCACGTTTCCCGAACTTACTCGTTAACGGTGCCACTGGGATTGCTGTTGGGATGACAACAAACATTCCGCCACATAACTTAGCGGAAGTCATTTCAGCAATCCACCTGTTGATGGATAATCCTGATGCAACAGTTGCTGACTTGATGGAAGTCTTACCTGGACCAGATTTTCCAACTGGCGGGATCGTAATGGGAAAGTCCGGTATTCGTAAGGCTTACCAGACTGGTCGTGGGAACATTATTGTTCGTGCGAAGGTCGATATTCAAGACCAAAAGAATGGTAAGCAACGAATTATCGTGACTGAATTACCATATATGGTCAATAAAGCTAAATTGATCGAACGGATTGCTGGTTTAGCTCGAGACAAGGAAATTGAAGGTATCACTGATATCAATGATGAAAGTGACCGTGAAGGGATGCGGATCGTCATTGATGTTCGGCGGGATGCCAGCGCCTCGGTTATCTTGAATAACCTTTACAAGATGACATTGATGCAGACTAATTTTGGCTTTAACATGTTAGCCATCGTTAAGGGTGCTCCAAAAGTCTTAAGCTTAAAGCAAATCTTAATCTATTACCTGGAACACCAAGAAGACGTGATTCGGCGTCGGACTGAGTTTGACTTGAAGAAAGCCCAAGCACGGGCCCATATTCTTGAAGGCTTACGGATTGCCCTTGATCACATTGATGAAATCATTGCGATTATTCGTCAATCACAAACGAGTGAAATTGCGAAGAACCAATTGATGGATAATTACGGCTTGTCTGATAAGCAGGCACAAGCCATTCTTGATATGCGGTTAGTCCGGTTAACTGGTTTGGAACGTGAAAAGATCGAGAGTGAATACCAGGACTTATTGAAAGCCATTGCTGACTACAAAGAAATCTTAGCTAGCAAGGATCGTATCAACCAAATTATTTACGAAGAATTAATGGAAATTCAACGTAAGTTTGGTGATAAGCGTCGGACCGAATTGATGGTCGGTGAAGTCCTCAGTATTGAAGATGAAGACTTGATCGAAGAAGAAGAAGTGGCTGTTACCTTAACTCACAATGGCTACATCAAACGGTTACCAACGACTGAATTTAAGTCGCAACACCGTGGTGGTCGTGGGATTCAAGGGATGGACGTCCATGATGATGACTTTATTGAACATCTACTGACGACGTCGACCCATGATGTCCTACTCTTTTTCACTAATGCGGGTAAAGTTTACCGGATGAAGGCTTACGAGATTCCTGAATACGGTCGTACGGCCAAAGGAATCCCGGTCATCAATTTACTGGGAGTCAATTCTGGTGAAAAAATTCAGGCGGTCGTTAATGTCACGGGCGATGCGAGCGCTTCTGATAACTACCTGTTCTTTACAACTGTTAAAGGGGTTGTCAAACGGACACCAGTTCAAGAATTTGCCAATATCCGTAGCAATGGTTTGAAGGCCATTACGCTTAAGGATGATGATGAATTAATCGGGGTTACAATCACGGATGGTCACCAAAATGTAATCATCGGGACGCACGACGGTTATGCCGTCAGTTTCGACGAAACCACAGTGCGGTCCATGGGCCGGACGGCTTCTGGGGTTCGCGGGATTCGCTTACGCGATGATGACTTTGTGATTGGCTTTGACGTTTTGAAGCCCGACAGCAACGTCTTCATCATCACGGAAAAGGGTTATGGGAAACAAACGCCAGCTGCCGATTACCCAATTAAGGGGCGTGGTGGCAAAGGAATCAAGACCGCTAACGTGACTGAGAAGAATGGTCATTTAGCTGGTTTGACGACGGTTGATGGTCAAGAAGATATCATGGTAATGACGAACCAAGGAGTCATGATTCGCTTCAATATCGCAACCGTTTCTCAGACTGGTCGGGCAACCTTAGGTGTTCGTCTCATGCGGCTAGGCGATGATGGTCAAGTCGCAACGATGGCCAAGGTTGATCCAGAGCCAGAAGTTGATGAGACTGTCGCAACGGATGCAACGACTGAGGCACCAGTTGACGATCAAACCGTCAACGCCGATGCCACTACGACAGAACCAACAACTGATTCAAACGATTCAAACGAATAAATTGATAAAACAAGCGTGGTCGACCAAGCTAACCCACCCTCCCCGTAAATCTACGGTTGCGAGTGGTGGGCTGGTGAATCTTGTCGACCACGCTTGTTTTTTTATGCGAGTCAAGAATTATTTTGGCAACGGGTCGTGTGTGATTTACCGGTCATCGGTCCTATTCTGGCCTCCAAAGTCTTGTTTTGAACCGGTAGAAACAATCTTCCTGCGAAGAATAATTTGACTGCTGGAGGCTCATCACTTAGTCTTGCCATCTTCCAGTGATTGGCAGAAATGCCGATAAATTGGGAGAGGACAACATGAAGTAAGCAATTTTAGATTTACGCGGTCAAAACTGGCTTGTGCGATTGAGAGGATTACAGCAGTGCGTGTTATTCTGACGTCGACTTGGTTTAAATTAATGCTGTGTGGGTGTGGGAAAATGTAAGCGAAGGGGAGAATTTCAGAAAAAAGAAATATTTCCCGGGAAATAAAATGAAATATCGCTCAATTGACGTAATTGATTGGTGTAACGGATTCAGGATCTTTTTGTAACAGTCGGCCGCTTCAACCCTTGCAACAAACTGATTTAGATGCTATACTTTAAATTCGTGAGTATCTAGCATTAGCTAGATTACTTTCCTTGCTCTTCAAAAAGAAGGGCCTGAAGTCCATAAGGAGGTGCAAATTTCATGAGTGAATCAAAGAAATATGAAATTACTTACATCGTACGTCCCGACATCGACGATGCTGCCAAGACAGCTTTAGTTGATCGTTTCGACAAAATCTTAACTGATAACGGTGCGCAAGTAATTGATTCAAAAGACTGGTCAAAGCGTCGTTTCGCATACGAAATCGGTGGCTTTAACGAAGGTACTTACCATATCGTTAACTTAACAGCAACTGACGATGCTGCTTTAAACGAATTCGACCGTCTTTCAAAGATCAATGATGACATTTTACGTCACATGATCGTTAAACGCGAAGACTAATAGACAAAATTAATTTTAAGAGAGGAGCGCTTCTGCATGATTAACCGTACAATTCTTGTTGGCCGACTGACAAGAGATCCGGAATTACGTTACACGAATGGTGGTGCCGCCGTCGCGACGTTCACTATTGCCGTAAACCGTCAATTCACGAATCAAAATGGGGAACGTGAAGCAGATTTCATTAGTTGCGTCATTTGGCGTAAAGCTGCTGAAAATTTTGCGAACTTTACTCATAAAGGTTCACTTGTTGGTATCGATGGCCGGATTCAAACCCGGAACTACGAAAACCAACAAGGGGTACGTGTTTACGTTACAGAAGTTGTCGTTGAAAACTTCTCATTATTAGAATCACGGGCAGAGTCTGAACGTCATCAGTCTGCCAATGGTGGTAGTGGTAATAACAATTACAACAATGGTAATTCGAATTACAACAACAATAATAATGGGTATAGTAATCAAGGCCAAAATGCGGCTCCTCAACAATCATCAGCGAATAACAATAACCCATTTGGTAATGGTAATACTGGTAATGCTAGCAGTGCGGCACCATCAAGCAGTGCTAACAACAATAATCAGGCTGACCCATTCGCTAATAATGGCGATCAAATTGATATCTCGGATGATGATTTACCATTCTAGTCTAATTGCTTAGACAGATAACGAGGAGGGAAATATCAATGGCACAACAAAGAAGAGGTGGCCGTCGTCGTCGTAAAGTCGACTTCATCGCCGCAAACCATATCGAATACATCGATTATAAAGATACTGACTTATTACGTCGCTTTATTTCAGAACGTGGGAAGATTTTGCCACGTCGTGTAACGGGGACTAGTGCTAAGAACCAACGTTCTTTAACTATCGCCATCAAGCGTGCACGGATCATGGGCTTATTAGCCTTTGTATCTGAAGACTAATTTTTAGTCATTCAAAAACCACAGACTTCGGCTCTGTGGTTTTTATTTACCCTTAACTTGACTAGATAGGGTGGTGGCCGTTCAATGAAGCGTTTACGGTGATTGACACGAAACGCTGAAGCGGACGGTGGTTTGTGATAAAATATAGTCATTACTGAGAAGGCTTGAGGGATTTTTAATATGAAAAAGATCTTTTCGCGTGAAAAAATTCCATTTTTCCTACAAAATCAGCAGTTACGACTCTTAGCGTTGGTTATTTTTAGCTTGTCGTTAATTATGCTCGTCACTGGTTATTTAATGAACTGGATTTTTGGGACCGTTGTCCTCATCTTGATTGTGATGGCTGTGGTGATATCTTATAATACGTTGATTGAGCTCAGTTCGAGTGCAAATGAATATATCTCAGACTTGTCGTATCGTATTAAGCGCGGCGAACAAGAGGCACTGATTCAGATGCCTATCGGAGTAATGATTTTTAATTCCGACCAGACCATCGAATGGATCAATCCTTATCTTCAGCGCTATTTCGGTGATAAGGACGTCTTAGGATACCGCTTGGAAGATATTGAGCCAACACTGGCAGCGACGCTGAACGCTCATCTGGACGAGCCCGCGACGATTCGTTGGCAAGACTACCAGTTTGATGTACGTATCCAGCAGAGCACTAATACGGTCTATATGATGGATGTGACCAAGTATGCTGAGCTGACGGATCAATTCGAAGATGAAAAACTCGTGATTGGACAAATCTTTTTGGATAATTACGATGAAATCACCCAGTCGATGACTGATACGGATATTTCCAACCTGAACAATTACGTGACCAATGAATTGTCTAAGTGGACCCAGATGTTTGGGATGTACCTGAAGCGCTTGGATGATGATCACTTCTTCTTGTTGGGCTATGCTAGTAGTTTACGACGTGTTGAAGAGAATAAGTTTCGCATTTTAGATCGAATTCGGGAGTCGACTTCTAAGCAAAATTTCCCACTAACATTGAGTATTGGGATTGCTTATGGTGAACGGAACATGAACAATTTGGCCGATTTAGCGCAGAGTAACATGGACCTTGCCTTGGGGCGGGGTGGTGACCAAGTTGTGGTGAAGTCTGAGGACGAACCTGCTCGTTTCTACGGTGGTAAAACCAACCCGATGGAAAAACGGACGCGGGTACGGGCCCGGATGATCAGTCAGACGTTACAAGAGTTAATGAATCAATCTGACCAGATCTTTGTTCAGGGGCACCGCCAACCAGATATGGATGCCGTTGGGGCCTGTCTCGGGATTCGCCGAATTGCTGAAATGAATGGTAAACAGTGTTGGATCGTCTTGGATGAGCAAAATGTGCATTCAGACATTCAGCGTTTACTGGACCAGTTGAAGTCTGATGAGAACATCGAGTCAGCGATTATCTCGCCGGAAGAAGCACTTGAGAAGGCCACTGACCAAAGTTTATTGATTATGGCTGACCATTCTAAGCCAAGTATTTCAATGTCACAGGCCCTTTATGAGCGGCTCGAAAATCGCGTTATGATTATTGATCACCATCGACGGGGCGAAGAATTTCCAGAAAACCCAGTTTTGGTTTATATTGAACCGTATGCTTCGTCGACTTGTGAGCTGATTACCGAGATGTTTGAATATCAATCGCACGATGCCGAACCAATCAATAAGATTGAGGCAACCGCAATGTTGACCGGAATCGTTATCGATACGAAGTCGTTTTCATTACGATCAGGATCGCGGACGTTTGATGCTGCTAGTTATCTACGATCAGCCGGTGCGGACTCGTTACTCGTTCAACAATTTATGAAGGAGAACGTTGATAGTTATCTACAACGCAATCATCTGATTGAAACCGTTGAATTTGTTAACCAGGATATGGCATTATGTGTTGGTGAAGATGATCAGGTCTATGACCCAGTAACGGCGGCTCAAGCTGCTGATTCACTATTATCTATGTCTGGTGTCGACGCATCATTCGTGATTACACGTCGTGAAGATGGACGGGTCGGAATTTCGGCACGATCACTTGGCGAGATCAACGTACAAGTTTATATGGAAAAATTGGGTGGTGGCGGTCATTTATCGAATGCTGCAACCCAGATTGAAGGGCAGTCAGTTGAAGCCGTCAAACAATCGTTGATTGATTTGTTAACGGCAACTGATGAGCCGACCACAGAATCTAATTAGGAGTGAGTCTAAATGCAAGTTATTTTTTTGAATGATGTCCGTGGTAAGGGCAAGCGGGGCCAAATCAAGAATGTCCCGGATGGTTACGCGCAGAACTTTTTAATTAAAAAGGGATTGGCCAAGGAAGCCACTAAAGCGGCAATCAATACGTTGAAGGCTGAACAGAAGTCTGAAGCAGCACGTGCCGCTGAGGAATTAGCCGAAGCTAAGCAAGTCAAGACAGTTTTGGAAGCTGATGAAACGGTTGTTGAATTGAAGGCCAAAGCTGGTACTGATGGTCGGTTGTTTGGGTCAATTCCTAGCAAACAAATTGCAACGGCGTTAGCTGACCAATACCAAGTTAAGCTTGATAAACGCAAGATCGAATTACCAGAACCAATTCGGGTATTAGGTTACACAAACGTGCCCGTTAAGTTACATCCAGAAGTAACGGCGAAAATTCGCGTGCACGTTGTCGAAAAGTAAAAGGACGGATCACAAATGAACAACGATGTGCTGGATCAAACCCCACCACAAAATATTGAAGCTGAAAAGGCAGTCTTGGGGGCTATTTTCTTAAACAGTGACGCCCTCGTGGAAGCGATGGAGTTTGTCGAAGCGCAAGATTTCTATCGGCGCGCACATCAGATCATTTTTGCCAGCATGGTGACTTTAAATGACCGTGACGAGGCTATTGATGCGGTGACCGTTAGTGATTTATTAACGGCCCAAAATCAATTGGATGATGTTGGTGGGATGAGCTACATTGCTGAATTAGCTGGGTCCGTACCGACTGCGGCTAACGCTGGCTACTATGCTAAGATTGTGGCGCAAAAGGCGACGGTGCGGCGGTTGATCAAGACGGCCACGGAGATTACGCAAAAGGCCTATACGGAAAATGATGACGTGACCACGTTATTAGATGACGCGGAACGCGACATTATGAACGTGTCTGAACAGCGTAATCAGAGTGGGTTTAAGTCGATTTCAGATGTGTTGAACGCGTCGATTGAAGAAATTGACCGCTTGTATCAAAATGATGATGACATTACCGGTTTACCGACTGGTTTTGCGGAGCTGGATAAAATGACCGCCGGCTTACAACCGGATAATCTGATTATTTTGGCTGCCCGGCCAGCCGTTGGTAAGACAGCCTTTGTCCTGAATATTGCCCAAAATGTGGCGACTAAAACGGATACGACAGTGGCCATTTTCAGTTTGGAAATGGGTGCCGAATCCTTAGTCAACCGGATGCTGTGTGCAGAAGGTAGTATTGACGCTGGGCATTTACGGACGGGGCAACTGAACGAAGAAGAGTGGGAACACTTGGTGGTTGCCATGGGGAGTTTGTCTAAAGCTAGTATTTTTATTGACGATACCCCCGGAATCAAGATGTCAGAAATCCGGGCCAAAAGTCGCCGCTTAGCGAAAGAGCAAGGTAACCTCGGCTTGATTGTGGTCGATTATTTGCAACTGATCGAAGGTAGTAACACAGAAAGTCGGCAACAGGAAGTTTCCGAAATTTCGCGGCAAATGAAGAAACTGGCTAAGGAACTAGGTGTTCCAGTCATTGCCTTATCACAGCTATCTCGTGGTGTTGAACAGCGTCAAGATAAGCGGCCAGTGCTTTCCGATATTCGTGAATCGGGTTCAATTGAACAAGATGCTGACATCGTTGCCTTCCTATACCGGGAAGATTATTATGATCGCGAAGGCGGCGACGATGATGATGGCGGTAATTTTGGTGGCGGTGGTGACTTTAATGGCGGCGATCCGCGGGACGAAGATGCTTCTGAGGATGTTGGTGAAGTTGAAGTGATTATCGAAAAGAACCGTGCTGGGGCGCGGGGAACGGTCAAACTATTATTTGTGAAACCATTTAATAAGTTCTCCTCAGTCTCTTATGCGCAGGATCCCCAAGCTTAATTGCAGTCGATCAATAAATTTGTTATCAAATTCCTCTTAAACTAATTAAGAGGAATTTTTTGTTTATCACGTGCCGAGGCCACTTGTTTTCCGCCAATTGGTTGGGCTGATGCACCAATTTGGCCGTGATAATAATGAGTTAGTGAGATAAATGTCCCTGTTATTTTAAATAAACTTTGCTATGATGAAAAGTAGACAGATTTAATAATGGTGGTGATGGCGTGGCACAAAAGCAACTCATTAAAACGCCGTGGCTAATTGCCGGGCAGTTTATGAATAACATTGGTATGAGTTTCATTTGGCCGTTAACGACGATCTACATGCACAATGTGTTAGGTAAGTCGTTGACGGAGACTGGAATTGTCCTGATGCTCAATTCAGTTGCCAACGTTTTGGCAAGTACGATTGGTGGGCGTATATTTGATCGAGGTAATCCTTATCACCTGTTACTGATGGGAATCACGTTGAATGGCCTCGCGAACTTTGCTCTGATCTTTTTTCATGGATGGCCGTGGTATCCGATGTTGTTAGTCGTGACCGGGTTTGCTAGTGGCTGGCTAAATACGATGTTTAATGCTTTGGCTGCCAGTGTCCCCCGCGATAAAGTGCGGCGAACGTTTACGTTGATGTATCTCGCTGCCAATCTCGGAGTTGTCTTCGGCACGATGCTGGTTGGTATCGTGTATAGCATGGGGATGGCCTTGCTATTCTCGATGACCACGAGCCTCTTCGTGATTTTCTTGATTATTGCATTATTTGAATACAATGTGGATTCGTCGAACGTGACCGGGGTTGATCCGCGCCAAGGACAAGATGTGCACTTGCCACGGGCCAATTTTCACATTGTCTGGACCTTCTTTATTAGTTTATTTATTATCTGGTTGCTATACGAACAGTGGGTCAGCAATTTATCCGTCTACATGACGAATTTGGGGATGCCGCTGCGGAATTACAGTTTTCTATGGACAATCAACGCGGGCTTACTGGTCCTTATTCAGAGTATTTTAAGTTTGCTGGGGAATCGGATTAAAAATTTATATAATCAATTTTTCTTCGGCATGCTATTCGTGGGCTTATCATTTCTATCACTTGTGATTGCGCATGATTACCCACACTTTATCTTTGCCATGATTTTATTGACGATTGGTGAAGCAACTTGGTCACCAGCCATGCCAACACTAGTGAGTCAGTTATCACCAGTTAGTGCTAAGGGGCGTTACCAAGGACTAGTACAAGCCTTTTGTGCGTTAGGGCGCTCGCTAGGGCCGTTATTTGGTGGTGTGATTATCGATAATTGGTCTTATAAGGTGCTGTTTTTGTTGGCATTTGTGGTTTTATTGATCGTGTTGGCAGTTAATATCGGTGTCGTTCACTTTAATTTACGCAAGGCCGTTAATTATATGAAGACGGACGTTCAGACCGATGTTTCACGTGAAACAAAATAATTAGAGAAGTTGGTGGCAGTAGTGAAAGTGATACGAAAACTAAAGGCTAAACGAGTCGTGATTAAAGTCGGGACAAGCACGCTAGTTTATCCAGATGGATCGATCAACTTACGGGCAATCGATCAATTAGCCTTTGTCATTAGCGCAATGCGACACCGTGGGCGTGAAGTTGTCTTGGTTTCGTCAGGGGCTATTGGTGTTGGCTTGAATTATATGGGACTCAAGCAACGTCCAAAAGCAATTCCTGAACAACAGGCGATTGCGGCGATTGGGCAAACTGAATTGATTTCGATTTACAAAGAACGTTTCGCCATTTATGAACAAAAAATTGGCCAGTTGTTATTAACACGTGATATCTTTGTTTATCCTAAGAGTCACCATAATGTGTTGAATACATTTGAGGCGCTATTAAAACAAAACGTGGTCCCAATTGTTAATGAAAATGATACGGTCGCGGTCGATGAATTGGATCATGAAACAAAGTTCGGTGATAACGATCAACTATCCGCAATCGTGGCCACGAATATCGGGGCGGATTTGTTAATCATGCTATCCGACATCGATGGCTTTTATGATGGTAATCCCAATGCGGATGCCCGAGCCCAGTTATTAGGGCACATTGAGAAGGTTGATCAACATACTTATAAGCTAGCTGGCGGTAGTGGCAGTCGGTTTGGTACTGGTGGGATGGTCACTAAGCTAAAAGCGGCAGAACGGATGATCGATGCGAATGGTCAAATGATTTTAGCCAATGGTGCGGATCCCACAATTATTTTTCAAATTTTAGCAGGCGAACCAGTCGGAACGCTATTCGGTTAAGTTGGGGAGGTTATCAAAATGGTAGATTTAGAACAGTTGGGTCAGCAGGCTCAACAAGCTAGCTATACGCTGGGGTTACTTTCAACGGCGCAAAAAAATCAAGTGTTGACCGCAATGGCAACGGCGTTAACGAGCCATCAAGATGAGATATTGGCAGCTAATGCGCAGGATTTAGAGAACCCGCAAGTACCAGTTAAGTTTGTTGACCGGCTCCGGCTAACAGCAGACCGCATCCAGGATATGGCGATCGGGCTCAAACAGGTCGTGAGTTTGCCAGATCCAATTGGAAATGTGGACCGCGCGTGGCGCAACGAGGCCGGGTTGATGATTGCCAAGGAACGGGTACCATTAGGTGTTATCGGCATGATTTTTGAAGCGCGCCCCAATGTGACGGTGGATGCATCAGCACTGTGTTTTAAAACCGGAAACGCTGTAATCTTACGCGGTGGTAAGGAAGCCCTTCACTCTAATCAAGCACTTGTCCAAGTCTTACGTGGTGCATTACGGGCCGAAGCGGTCGATGAGAATGCGATTCAACTGATTACGGATACGTCGCATGCGACTGCGGCTAAGTTCATGCAGCTCACTGATTACGTGGACGTCTTAATTCCACGCGGGAGCGCCCGTTTGATTCAAACGGTGTTGGCTAAAGCAACGGTACCCGTTATTGAAACGGGAGCCGGTAATTGTCACGTATACGTGGACAAAGACGCGCAATTGCAAATGGCAACCGATATCGTGATCAATGGGAAAGTTCAGCGGCCATCAGTTTGCAACGCCACTGAAAAGCTTCTAATTCATCGTGAGGTTGCGGCCGATTATTTACCTAGCATGATTCAGGCACTTCGTGAACAAGGCGTAGAAGTACGCGGGGATGCCGCAACTCAAGCCATTGTTCCTGATGTGGTTCCAGCAACGGATGCGGACTGGGGAACGGAATATAATGATTTAATTATTGCAGTGAAAGTTGTTGATTCAGAAGCAGCGGCCATTACGCACATCAATCGTTACAATACCCAACATTCCGAAGCTATTGTGACGGATAATTATCAAGCTGGGAAGCTCTTCCAGCAACGGGTCAACGCAGCGTGTGTTTATATCAATGCTTCCACCCGGTTTACGGATGGCTTTGAATTTGGATTTGGCGCTGAAATCGGGATCTCAACGCAGAAGTTACATGCTCGCGGTCCGATGGGATTAGCGGAATTAACATCTTATAAATACGTCATTGATGGCAATGGTCAGATTCGCCATTGATGGGCAAGTATCGTTATTAGTCAGTATATCGGCTAATAGCGATTTTTTTATTGCCGATTGGGGGGACAAGTGTTTATCCGATTTTTGACTTCTTGATTTAATAACCCACCATAGCCGGTCTAGTTTTAAGCTCGCGTACCATACGTTTGGTTCAAAAGCGCAAGCTAGTTTCGGCCTGAATAGTGAAGGCATAATACCATGGTGACTTAGAATGCTGAGCGAAACTTTTAGTTGACAGATGTAAACTTAAAAGCTAATCTTATCTTAATTAGTTTTTAATCTAAGGGGAGGAATCATGATGATGAACGCAGGATTGCAAAACGTTATTGTAGTCGTGAAAACCAGTAATTACCGGTTTACCACGGATAACGGAGGCTTACCGTTGATGTGTTGTTGTCGGCGCCAATCGAAGTATCGTTGCCAGTAACCGACATCATCGTTAAGTTAGGAGTCATCATTCATGAAAAAAAGAATATGGATCAGCAGTATTGCTATTGTAGCCCTAGGATTAGTGTTAACTGGCTGCGGTAGCCAGCAGAGTAGTCAGCAGAAGACGTTGAACGTAACGGCGACCCAGTCGATTGCGACCGCTGATCCTAATAAGGCCGACGATATCGCTAGTCAGGCCGCTATTGCTCAGTTTATGGAAGGCTTGTACACAACTAATCAAAAGGGGAAAGTCGTGCCGGCAATTGCCAAGAAAGTCGTCAAACCGACTAATAATGGGAAGACTTATACCTTTAATTTGCGGCACAATGCCAAGTGGTCGAATGGAAAAAAGGTCACGGCCGCTGACTTTGTTTATTCCGTGCAACGCCAGGTCGATCCGAATACCAAGTCACAGGAAGTCGGACACGTTGCTGAAATCAAGAATGCAACGGCAATCACGGCTGGTAAGAAGGCGGTGAAGACCTTAGGCGTTAAAGCGTTGGGTAAGTATAAGTTACAAATTACATTGCAACAGCGCGTGCCGTATTTTAATTATCGGCTAGCCACAGAGATCTATCCGTTAAACAAACAATTTACTGAGAAATACGGGAATAAGTATGGGACATCGGCACAGCGAACGCTCTCTAATGGTCCCTATGTCTTGAAGAGTTGGAATGGGACGAATGACACGTGGAAATATGTGAAGAACCCGTATTATTATGACCGTAAACAGGTCCGAATCAAGAATATTAAGGTGCAGACGGTCAAAAATAACAGTACGGCCGAGAACCTCTTCCAAAGCAATGAGGTCCAAGTCACCCAGATTACGGGCACCCAAGTATCGGCAGCTGAGCAAGGGTCACTAAAAAGTCAGATGAAGGTTACGAAGTTAAATCAACTCTACTTCATGTTGTGGAACCAGAAGCGCTCAGCATTGCAGAATACTGACTTGCGGCGTGCTGTGAGTTACGCTTTGAATCGCCAGTCATTGGTTAAGAACGTTCTCAAAGACGGCTCAGTAGCGGCGACGTCATTAGTTCCTGCTGGCAATACCAAGAACCCGACAACAGGGAAAGATTTTAATACGGATACCGGAAATTTGTATCCATACAGTCCAGCAAAGGCTAAACAGTATTGGCAGAAGGCTCAGGCGAGCTTAGGAAAGCAAAAGTTAACACTGCAATTATTGACGAACGATAATGATATTAATAAGTCGGTGGCAGAATATATTCAAGCTGCAATTGAGAAAAATCTTAGTGGTGTCACGGTCAATGTCAAGTCAGTACCACTGACAAATGAGATTTCAACTTTAAGCAAGGGTGATTTTGACTTTGCCACGTTGTCGTGGTCGAGTGATTTCCAAGATCCAGTTGATTTCTTGAATAAGGCTTCGATAACTAATTCTGTCAACTTTGGGAAGTTTAACAATGCGAAATATGAGCAATTAATCTCAACGATTACGGCCGATAAGCAGTCAACTAAGGCCCGATATCAGACGATGCAGCAAGCGGCTAAGCTAGTCGCTCAGCAACAGGGGGTCACACCGATTTATCAAACTGCTGCTGCTCACTTGATCAGTAACAAGGTTGGTGGGGTTCACTTCACATTGTTGCGAGACGCCCTTTATCGCTATGCCTACTGGAAGTAATCAGTCAGATAAATATTATTAATTTGATAGAAATGTAATTGAATAAATCAACTAGCCCGAAAAAACGCGTTTTTTCGGGCTTTTTTTGATGTTTTGGCAAACGGCGCAATAAAACGGATAACCACGGGCTTAACTGTGAATAGTTGTCCTGAATCAGTTTGCAGTGTTCTGGGTGACCAGTCATAATAATCGTTATCTTTTAGGGGTTTGTGCCCTGTTTGACCACTAAGTAAGGCGACCTTATCAAGGATAGGCAAACACCCTGTCACCTTCTTATAATAAGATTAATTTTATAAACTGCTCAGTTAATCACATAGGGGGTGTGATGCTTTGGTTAAACAAACTACGGAAATGAATGATGCAAGTTACTTATTTAATACCGGCGCAGGATTTAATAGTCAGGATTACTTAGGCTGTCATTTGGCCGCATCTGGTCGGGCGGTATTTCGCGTCTGGGCGCCGCATGCTAAGGCGGTCGGGGTTGTTGGCGATTTTAATGACTGGCAACCAAGCGCACTAAAGTTATTAGGGGCGACTGGGATTTGGCAAGGACAAGTTCCGAACGTTCATGCGGGTCAGTTATACAAGTTTCAGATCACAACACCAACTGGCCAAGTGCAACTAAAGATTGACCCGTTTGCACAACAGTTCGAACGAAAACCGGGGGATGCGGCCGTAGTTGTTGAGCCGATGACGATGCGTTGGCACGATAGTTTGTGGCTAGCTCGCCGGAAGAAGTCGCGCGCTGCCAATCGGCCAATTAACATTTATGAGGTGCACTTAGGTTCGTGGCGCCGTCATCTTGATGGTAGCTACTACACTTATGCGGAATTAGCCGCTGAACTGATTCCCTATGTAAAACAACGGGGCTATACCCACATTGAATTAATGCCCGTGATGGAACATTTATTAGATGCGTCTTGGGGTTATCAGCAATTAGGGTATTTTGCGCCAACCAGTCGTTTTGGCAAGCGTGACAGTTTTCTCAGCTTTGTTGACCAGTGTCACCAAGCGAATATCGGGGTATTCGTTGATTGGGTACCGGGTCACTTTATTCGCAATTATGATGCGTTGTACCAGTATGATGGTACGCCGACATTTGAATACGCTGATCCTGAGCGCGCGAATAACCGTCGTTGGGGGGCGTGGAATTTTGATCTCGGTAAAACACAGGTTCAGAGTTTTCTGATTTCAAGCGCCGAATATTGGCTCGACCAGTGTCATCTAGATGGCTTGCGAGTGGATGCTGTCTCTAACATGTTGTATTGCGACTATGATGAAGGGCGCGAAGGGCAGGTTAATCAGTATGGGGATAATCGTAATTTAGAAGGCATCGCCTTTTTACAAAAGTTGAACACCACGGTCTTAACCCACCATCCCGATATCTTGATGATTGCGGAAGAGTCGTCCGCCTATCCGCAGGTTACGGGTTCGGTGGCCAATGGCGGATTGGGATTTAACTATAAGTGGAACATGGGGTGGATGCACGATACCCTGGATTTCTTTATGATGGATCCGTTATATCGGCACGATCACTTTAATCTACTGACATTTGCATTCGTGTACATGTTCGATGAACGGTTTATTCTACCGTTTTCACATGATGAAGTCGTGCACGGCAAGAAATCATTAATGCATAAAATGCCGGGGGACCGCTATAATCAGTTTGCAAATTTGCGGACGATGCTAACTTATATGGCTGCCTTTCCAGGAAAACAACTGAATTTTATGGGTTCAGAGTGGGGGCAGTTTCTAGAGTGGCGGGACTGGAGTGCGTTGGAATGGGTCGACTTAAAGGATGATCTCAACCATCGGATGCAACAGTTCACAACGCAACTGAACGCGGTCTATCGGCACAATCGGCCGTTGTGGGAACAAGACCATGATCCTGCGGGGATTATTTATACACATACCGATGATCCTGACAGTTCGACCATGGGGTTTATCCGGCAGGCCAAACGAAAATACAGTTTTGTGGTCGCTGCTTTCAATTTTGTTCCTGTTGAACGTCAAGATTACCGGATTGGCGTACCGTATCGTGGCCGTTATGAGTTGTTACTCAATACTGAAGCGCAGGCTTTTGGCGGCACGTGGACAAAGCTAGAAACAACGTTTACGGCGGTCGATAAGCCGTATCGGGGGCAACCAGCTAGTTTTACCGTGACCTTGCCGGCGATGGGTGCATTGTTGATTCGACCAGTTAAAGTGATAGGGGGAGTTAAGCATGCAAGATGAAATGTTAGGGATTATTTTAGCGGGCGGTCAGGGCACCCGGCTTGGTAAGTTGACAAAGGATACGGCTAAGCCCGCCGTGCCATTCGGCGGTCGTTACCGAATTATTGATTTTACACTCAGCAACTGTGCTAACTCGGGTGTGAATACTGTTGGGGTTATCACGCAATATCAACCCCTAGAACTGAATGCACATATTGGTAGCGGTGCGAGCTGGGGCTTTGATAGCTTAAATGGTGGGGTGACGGTTTTACAACCATACTCGTCTAGTGAAGGTGAGAAGTTCTTTCAAGGGACGGCGCACGCCATTTATCAAAATATCGAATATATTGATCAACAAGACCCCAAGTACCTGCTCGTCTTATCTGGCGATCATATTTATAAGATGGATTATGACGCTATGCTGAAATATCATCAGGAGAAGAAGGCTTCGTTGACCGTTGGGGTGATCCACGTGACTAACGAAGAAGCCAAACGCTTTGGCATGATGAATACGGATGCGACGGATCGAATCATTGAGTTTGAGGAAAAACCGGAACATCCTAAGAGTGATAAAGCCTCGATGGGTATTTATATCTTCAATTGGCCGACTTTGCGGGATTACTTAGTTAAGAGTTATGCTACCGATAAGTCACTTGAAGACTTTGGTAAAAATGTCATTCCATCATACTTAGCCAATAATGAATCCGTTTACGCTTATGCTTTTAAGGGTTACTGGCGAGATGTTGGAACGATTAAGAGTCTGTGGCAAGCCAATATGGAATTCCTATCGCCCCATAACCGGTTAAATATCGGCGATCGTTACTGGCGGATTTACTCTAAAGCAGAGGTGCTACCACCGATGTTTTTGACGGAAACGAGCCAGGTCAATAATGCCATGGTCGTTGATAGTTGTTACGTTGCGGGCGAAATTGATCATTCAATCTTATCGCAACGCGTGTCAGTTGGGATGGGTAGTCGCGTGGTTGACAGTATGATTATGCCCGGTGCAACGATTGGAAAAAATGTGGTGATTGACCACGAATTGATTGGCGAAGATGCAGTGATTGGTGATGATGCCCAGATTATTGGTACGACTGATAAGATTGCAGTTGTTGGGTATCACGAAACGATGGGGGTGGAACAACCATGAGACGTGAACAAGTGAGTGCCATTATTAATTTACTGGAACCAAGTGACGCGTTACAACCATTGACTGCAGTTCGGCCAGTTGGAATGTTACCCTTTGGTGGTCGTTATCGGTTGGTTGATTTTCAATTATCGAGTGTCATCAATGCGGGGATTCAAAATGTGATGGTGACGGTCCCGCGGTCAGGGCGTTCCGTGGCTGACCATTTGCGTAGCGGGCGTGACTGGAGCCTGAACACAATTCGCGGCGGCCTATTCTTGTCCCCATACAATGACTTGAAATTAGTGGCGCCAGAAAAGAAGGCCGCATTACTGCACCATTACTATGATAATTCGATTCAGTTTCTGAAATGCAGCCAGAGTGAGTACTCGGTAGTGATGAGTACTCGCAATGTTGGTAATATTGATTTAAAGGCGCTACTACGGTATCACGAGGAACGTAACAGTCCCGTGACGGCGGTTTATAAGCGCGTTGATCCAGCTAGTTTGATTCCCGAAAATACAATCTTACAATTGACTGCTAAGGGAGAAGCAACGGCGGTCGTTCCGATGAGCAAGGCCAAGATTAGCCCGAAGACGAAACAAGTTGCCAAGAGCATGGCTATTTACTTGATGAGTACGGTCGATTTAATCGAATTATTGCAGTCGGCCAATCAACGGGGTGACATGATCAGCCTAGAGGAATTGATGCGGCAAGCAGTCATCCAACATAACGCTAATGCTTTTGAATATACGGGCTTTCAGGCGAATATTCATGATATCAACAGCTACTTTGCGGCCAATATGGCCGTTTTGGATGAAGCTAATTTCCGAGCGTTATTCTACAGTTCGCGCCGTATTTACACCAAGGTCAAAAATGAAATCCCGACGTTCTTTGCGACTGGTTCACAGTGTCGTGATAGTTTATGTGGTACTGGGGGCTATATTGAAGGGCAACTTGACCACTCCGTCATCTTTCGGGATGTACTGATTAATCGTGATAGCCAAGTTAAAAATGCCATCATTATGCAGGGGGCCCGGATCGGTGCCGGTTGTAAGTTAGAAAACGTCATTATCGATAAAGACGCCGTAATCGGGCCCAACCTAGTGCTTAAAGGAACTTCAACGACACCGTTAGTCATCAGCAAAGGGCAGCACGTCTTTCAACAAGCGGAGGTGGCTGTGCATGACTAGGGTATTATTCGCGGCGGCAGAAGCGGCCCCTTTTTATAAGACTGGTGGCTTAGGCGATGTTAGTATGGCGTTACCGCGCGCCTTGCAAGCGGAAGGAATCGAGACGCGTGTAGTGATTCCGTATTACCCTCACCAGATGCCGACCGAATATCAGCAGCAGTTAGTGCCAGTGACGCATTTTACTGTTCAAGTGGGTGAACATGCGATGTATTGCGGTATTAAAACTCTGACAGTCGCGCACGTTCAGTATTATCTAATTGATAATTTAGATTATTTTGGTCGTGAAGGATTATATGGTTATTGGGATGATGGTGCACGCTTTGCCTTCTTTCAGATGGCGGTTTGTGAAATGATGGAGCAGATCGATTATATCCCTGATATTTTACAACTCAATGATTGGCATACGGCGTTTATTCCTGTCTTGCTAGCTGAAAAGTACTATTGGATCGAAGCGTATCGTGATATTAAAACGGTGCTGACGATTCATAACTTACAGTTTCAAGGTGTCTACGATCCGATTATTTTGGATAGTCTCTTTCGAATCGGAACTGAGACTTACACCGAAGCCGGCGTGGCGTTTTACGATCAAGTGAACTGGCTGAAGGGCGGTATTAACTTTGCAGATGCCGTTAATACGGTGTCACCGACCTACGCACAAGAGATTCAAACACCAGCTTTTGGGGAACGTCTCGACGGGGTACTGCGGGCCAATCGGTACAAACTGAGTGGGATTCTTAATGGCATTGATATGCAATTATACGATCCCGCAACCGACCTGGCACTAACGGCGAATTATTCGGCTAAGAATTTGAAACCTAAACGTCAGAATAAACGTGCTTTACAGCGCCGATTAGGGTTGCCTGTCAAAAACGTGCCGGTATTGGCAGTCGTTTCTCGGTTAACGAAGCAAAAGGGTATCGACCTCTTGCTGGATGCATTGAATCCATTCTTGCAGCAACAAGATGTGCAACTCATTGTTTTGGGAACGGGTGACCCAGCATTGGAACGCGCGTTACGCACCTATCAGTCGGCGTATCCGCAAAAGGTGGTCGCCGCGATTCAATTTGATACGCAGCTAGCTCAGCAAATCTATGCGGCCAGTGATATCTTTCTTATGCCTTCTGCCTTTGAACCGTGTGGCTTGTCGCAGATGATGGCGATGCATTACGGGACGTTACCGATCGTGCACGCGGTCGGTGGGTTGCGGGACACGGTCATTCCGTACAATCGCTATACCGATCAGGGAACCGGCTTTAGCTTTGACGACTACCAGCCAGCGGTTCTACGTAAAATTATGGTTCTAGCCGTGACCTTATATCGGCAGCATCCACTGGTTTGGCGGCAGCTGCAGCACCAAGCAATGACTTGTGATTTTGGCTGGGAACATTCTGCACAGCAGTACCGTGCGACTTATCAGAAGCTAATGCGTTAGGTTTGATGGGGGTGTGAATTTGAAATTAACGTGTGCGCAATTTAAAAAGGACTTTCTAAGTGAAATTGAGACCTTGTATTCAACATCGCTGAGTGACACCTCGACGATTGGGCAATTTATTGCACTGGGACAGCTAGTTCGGCGCTATAACAGTCAGAGTTGGACACGAACAGCTAAATTTTACCGCGATCATCATCAGAAACAAGTCTATTATTTTTCCATCGAGTTCTTGCCGGGACGCTTACTCGCTTCTAATTTGTTGAATCTCAACTTATTGACGACGGTAAAAAAAGGGCTAACGGAATTAGGCTTAGACTTTGAGACAATCAGTCAGGCTGAACCTGATCCGGCGCTTGGTAACGGAGGATTAGGTCGGTTGGCAGCCTGTTATATGGACGCGATGGCTAGTTTGAAAATTGCCGGCAACGGTAACGGCATCCGCTATCGTTACGGCTTGTTCAAACAAGTTTTCATGGATGGCTATCAAGTAGAATTACCCGATGATTGGCTCCATCATGGCAACGTGTGGGAGACCCGGCGCGATAACAAGAGCTGCATTGTCCAGTTCGGCGGCAATGTGTGGTTACAACCGCAAGCGGATGGTAGTTTACAACCGCAATCTGAAAATACGGAAGACGTGCTAGCGGTTCCTTACGACGTTGGTATCGTCGGGTATCACAACGATATTACGAACACCTTGCGTTTGTGGTCCGCGGAGTTACCACCCAGTGCGACCTATTCTTCGCAGGATCAGCGTGATCGAATCAGTGAGATTACCAAGGTCTTGTATCCTGACGATTCTAACTCGGCCGGGCAACAACTGCGTTTACGCCAAGAATACTTTTTCTCTTCTGCGGGTGTTCAAAGTATCGTGCGTGATTTTTGTGCGACGCACCATGGCATCAAATTGTTAGGCAAAAAGGTCGCGATTCACATTAACGATACGCACCCGACGCTGGTGATCCCTGAGATGATGCGGCTATTAATGGATGAACATCACTGTTCATGGGAAGTTGCGTGGACGTTAACGACGCAAGTCATGAGTTACACGAACCATACGATTTTACAAGAGGCCCTCGAGACTTGGCCAATCGATATGTTTAAAAACCTGCTACCTCGGATTTATCAGATTATTGCGGAAATCGACCGGCGCTACCGGGAACAACAAACGCCGATTTTTGGCAAAGCGCTCGTTGATCAGACGGCGCCTTTAGGCAACGGACAAGTACGGATGGCCTACCTAGCTGTGATTGGGAGTCACAGTGTGAACGGTGTCGCGCCACTGCATACGGAATTACTGAAAACGGATGTGTTACGGGGCCTGTATCAAGTTTATCCGGAGCGGTTTAATAATAAGACGAATGGCATTGCAACCCGGCGGTGGGTTCAATTGGCGAACCAACCACTAGCGCAATTGATTGATCAGACGATTGGTTCGGACTGGCGGCGGCAACCAGATTTATTACAGACGCTACTGCCGTATCAACAAGATGACCACTTTTTGTACCAGTTAGGTCAAGTTAAACTGACTAACAAGCAAGCTTTAGCCGCGTACGTTCAGCGTACTATGGGGATCAAGATTCGCACCGACGCGATTTACGATGTTCAAATCAAACGGTTGCATGCTTATAAGCGGCAACTCCTACACGTCTTTGAAATCTTGCGCGAGTATTTTGCCATTAAGGATCATCCGCAACAGCCAGTCGTGCCGCGAGTACACATTTTCGGTGCCAAGGCGGCTCCTAGTTATCACTATGCCAAGGCGATTATCAAACTCATTAATGTCGTCGCTGACATGGTGAATCAGGACCCGGCGATTGGTGATCGGTTAAAGATCGTCTTTATTCCGAACTACGGGGTCTCCATTGCCGAACTGATCATTCCCGCCGCCGACGTTAGCGAGCAGATTTCAACGGCCTCCAAAGAAGCGTCGGGGACTAGTAACATGAAACTGATGGCCAACGGTGCATTATCATTGGCAACGTATGACGGCGCGAATATCGACATTATGCAAGCGGCGGGTGCTGAAAATGAATATCCGTTTGGGCTTAAGGTCAATGAAGTGTACGACTATTACCATCGCGGCAACTATCACGCCGCTGACTTTTACGATGCTGATCCTGAATTAAAACGGCTCTTAGATAGTTTGATTGATGGCACGATTCCGGGAATTCCAACGGTTGGTCGGGAAATCTATGATTCATTACTGCGGTATAATGATGAATTCTTTGTCTTAGCCGATTACCGGGCTTATGTCACCCAACAACAGCAGATCAGTCGTGATTTTCAAAATCAACCCACTTGGCAACAACGCTCGTTAGCCAATATTGCCGCTTCGGGACACTTTGCCGCGGACTTAGCAGTGGCGCGGTATGCTGACGATATTTGGCAAGTGCCCCACGAACGACTGAATTAAGAAAGGAAGGGTGACGGATGCAGGTAACGTATAACTCATTTTTACCCACGTATAAGACGCCCTTTGGTGCCGTGACCCGCCAGACACCCGTTCAATTCACAATCAGTGTTCAGACAGTAACGCCGGTTAAGCAGATTGATTTATGCGTGGCTCATGATGGTCAGTGGGATGATGAACAGGCCTTACCGTTACATCCAATCAGTCCCACAATGTATACGGCCACGTTTATACCGACCCAGGTTGGCCTGTACTTCTACTATTTTCGGATTGAAACGGCGACCATGACCGCTTATTATGGTTGCGTTGATGGTGGTTATGGTGGCCCGGGCGTTCAATACGTCTTGCGCGAGCATGTTCAAATGTATCAATTGACAATCTTGAAAGCAGTAGAAACATTGCCACAATGGTATCGTGAAGGGGTTGCTTATCAGATCTTTGTTGACCGCTTCAATAATGGCAACGCGGATGGCCACGTTAATGCGCCCAAGCCAAATAGCTTTATTTATGGTCAACTAACGGATCGCCCACTATACGTGCGTGATGAACACCGGGCGATTTTACGCTGGGATTTTTACGGTGGTAATTTGCGCGGTATTAGTGCTAAGATTCCATATTTACAGCGACTCGGTGTGACAATTATTTATCTGACGCCGATCTTTGAGGCCAGCAGTAATCATCGGTATGATACGGGTGACTATCTGAAGATTGATCCGGTCGTCGGCGATTTGACGGACTTTGATAACCTGGTCGCGGCCGTACACCGGGCCGGTATGCGACTGATCTTAGACGGTGTTTTTAACCATGTTGGTGTGGATTCTAAGTATTTCAATCAGGCGGGCCATTACCCGACGGTTGGGGCAACTCAGTCGACCACGAGTCCGTACTACCCGTGGTTCACATTCATTCATTATCCCCACGATTACGATAGCTGGTGGGGCATCCGTGATCTGCCGACAGTTGATAAAGACGATCCAACATACCGCGATTTTATCTTTGGTAAACCCGATTCGGTCATTGATTATTGGACGCAACGCGGTGTGGATGGCTGGCGCCTAGATGTCGCGGATGAGTTGCCAGACGATTTCATTGCTGAAATTCGACGGACCCTTGACCGTTATCCGGATAAGGTTTTGATCGGTGAAGTTTGGGAGGATGCCTCTCATAAATTAGCGTATGGGATGCGCCGGCACTACTTAGAGGGCGGCGGCTTACAGGCTGTCATGAATTATCCGCTCCGCCGCTTGATTATTCACGTTTTAAACGGCACGCTAACACCGGCCGAATGGTGGCGTGAACTAATGACCCTCAAGGAAAATTATCCCGCTACGACGTTTCGCTTTAACTTCAATAACATCGGTAGCCATGATACGCCCAGAATCCTGACTATGTTAGCCGAAGATCGCCAACGCCTACGTTTGGCCGTCCAACTACTCTTGACGCTTCCAGGTGTACCGTGCCTGTATTACGGTGATGAGGCGTTGATGATGGGGGGGAAAGACCCTGATAACCGTGCGTTTTATCCGTGGCAGGACGCAGATCAGGCGCAAGTTCAGTTTGTCGCTGACTGGGCGAATTGGCGTCAACGGCACCCGTGGTTAAACACAGCCCACTTTGTGCCGTTTTACTTGGCAGATTATGGCATTGGCTACCTTTATTGGCAGGCTGATCAGACCGTGATGGTGATTGTCAATGTGACTACTGAGCCGCGAACCATGACGAGTCACGATTTAAAGTTGAGTGGTGTGCCCATAAAATTAGCACAAGCGATTCAACGCTGCCTTGTGACGCAGACGCTGGGTGGTGAACAGTTGCGCCTTATTGAAAACTTTACCTAAATTTTACAGGAACTTGATGATTGTTAGTACGGTTCAGCCGTATAGTATAATTGTACTTTTTAATAGCACCCCGCTATTGATTATGTATTACGAAGTACTCATCGATCCTTAATGAGACGTAGGCACATTAGTGCGTGGCTTTCCTTGATTGGCCACGCATTTTTGTGCGCTTATAAGCAGAATGTCTGCGTTGTTCAGACGAGGTGCTTATAATAAAGGTAAACACTAAAGCACCTTTTCGGATGGTTTTAAATAGACGTCATCACGAAGGTAATTAGTGTATTGGTGGCGCTGGTTATTGGCCAGTGACTGATTAATTAGGGGGTAATTGGTTGTATCAAGCAGTAGTGTTTTTTGATTTGGATGGAACGTTAATGCAGGACGATAAGACGGTTGCGGCCAGCAGTGTGCGGGCAATCCAGCAATTACGAGCTAACCACGTCCTACCCGTCATTGCCACGGGTCGCAATGTATTCGAAGTTCAAGATGTGATGACAACGACGGGGATCGATTCAATCGTCAGTGCGAATGGGAGTTACGTCGCGTATCAAGGGCAGTTTTTGAGTGCGCACGAACTGGATAAGGAGCTTTTGACCGATATTACTCATTTTGCCAATCGCCAACAGAATGCGCTAGCTTATTATAATAACGCCGGTTTTGCGTTAAGCCATCGTGATGCATTGACAACCAGTAATTATCGGGCACTCAGACAGACGGCCCGGGTCGCACCGCACTTTTATGAACATCAACATATTAATTTCTTACTGACGTTTGATCCGTTGAATGCGGCGCAATATCGGCAGCGATATCGAGGCCGACTACATTTTGTTCGTAATAATCCGCGTGCGCTGGACACTATGCAATGGGGCGTCTCCAAGGCGGTTGGAATTCAGGATATCTTAACCAAGGCGCATTTAACTAAGGTACCGACCTATGCGTTTGGTGATCAATTAAATGATATTGAGATGTTCCGAATGATCCAGACACCGATTGCAATGGGCAATGGTCATCCGCAGGTCAAACAACTCGCGCGGTACGTGACCGCTGACAACATGCACGGCGGGATTGCCCAAGGATTGCAACATTTTGATTTGATTTGAGAATTGACAGCTAGTCTGATAATTATAAGCTTCCAGTGAGCAGTCCAACTGGTGAGATTAGCGACTGGCTTAAACAAAACAAACCGGATTTGGTAACCATGACGTGGTCGCCAAATCCGGTTTGTTTTGTGATGAGTTTAATGGAAATACGTTAGTTTAGTTGTGCCTTAATATTGGCGAGTGTGAGCTGAGTCGTATCGGTAAAATTGATATCTGCCGCCGCTAAAACGGTCGGGTCACCAATACCGATGGCAGTTTCGCCAGCGCCTTTGATCGATTGTACGCCAGCCGCCGCGTCCTCGACACCAATACAGTCAGCTGGATTAAGGCCTAAAATCTCAGCACCGCGCCGAAAAATCTCGGGATCAGGTTTACCGTGTTTGAGACTAGCGGGGTCGACGGCCTTCGTAAAGTAGTCACTAAGACCGAGTTTACGTAGCACAAGCGGAGCATTTTTTGATGCTGAAGCGAGTGACAATGCGTAGCCAGCCGTTGTTAATTCAGTCAAAAAGGCGGTGATGCCTGGTAGAATGTTGGCTGGGGTCATTTGGTTAACGAGCTGCAAATAATTGGTGTTCTTTTCCGTAGCTAGCGCTTGTTTTTGGGCCGGTGTGAAGTCATTTTCTCGGTGCCCTTGAGCTAGAATGAGGTTGAGTGAATCCATCCGACTGATACCTTTGAGCGCGTCAGCTAATTGATCATTCCAACTGACCCCGACTTTATCGGCGATCTGGTGCCAAGCTTGGCTATGAAAAGTAGATGTGTCCGTGATAACGCCATCGAGGTCAAAGACAAACCCCTTGATTGCTGCAAATTTAACCATGTTGATTGCCTCCTAGATTAATCGGTATAAGTGACGGAAAGTGGTTTCTTAGCTTGTAATTGGCAATGCTGTTTTCCAATCATAATCGTGCTGGGTTGGTCCGCAGTGACGGTTACCCGTTGATGATCGATAACGAAAACATAGTGAACACCCCGAAAGAGATGCTTGAATTTCAATGTTTGCCAGTGTTCAGGTAGCCGTGGGCTCACCTGTAAGTGGGCACCTAGTGGATTGACCCCGCCAAAGTTCCGTGTCGTCAGGTTTAAGGTCGCACACATGACGCCGAGGTGAATCCCTTCAGCGGTCGTCCCACCTTGAATGTCGTAATAGTCGGATGCGAGGGCCTCTGAGAAAAGCTTCCAGGCGTCATCGTCATTATCGTCAAGCTGATTCAAAACGGCGTAAACGATCCGCGAGAGAGTGGAACCATGCGTTGTGCGCGCTAAATAGTATTGAATGTTATGGGTCAGATACTCTTTAGGAAGTTGATATCCCATTTTTTCAATAATCTTCTGAACAGTTGTGACATCGAAGTTATAAAAGGCCATCAAGGCGTCTGCTTGTTTGGCCACTTGGTAAGCATCGGGTGTCTTAGACTCTGCTTTCAAGATCCGGTCCATCCGGGCGATGTCACCGTACTTTTGCCGGTAAGCTTGAAAGTCAAGCGTCGGTAGGTTGAAGTACCCCTCAAATTGAGCAATGATTCCCCGACGGTTGATTTCAAGTGTTAATTGATGACTGATCGTCGTTAACGCTTGCTCAGCCGTTGAGTCAAATTGTGCGGCCTGAGCTGCCGCTTGAAAAGCAGCTTGGGGCATCTGCGCCCGAAGCGTGGTAATCGTGTCAAAGAGCCACGCAACCATGATATTGGTATAGGCGTTATTCTTCAATCCAGCGGTCGTGCTGTTTGGATAGTTTTCATGGAATTCATCTGGTCCCATGACCCCACTAATGTTATAACGGCCATTAGCTTGGTCATAATCTGCTTTACTGATCCAAAAGGCTGCGATCGATAGCAACATTTCCATACCATAATGAGTTAAGAAATCACGGTCCTGAGTAACGTGGTAGTAAAACCAGACGTTGTAGGCAATATCTAACGAGACGTGTCGCTGGAGCCGGCTATTATCTGGATCCCAGGTTTTAGTAATGGGATTTAAGTGAGTGAATTGAGATTGTTCATCACCCTTGGATGCTGATTGCCAGGGGTACATGGCTCCCGCATAGCCTTCTGCTTCGGCATTTTTACGCGCCATTGGTAGTCGCCGGTAACGATAAGCTAAGAGTTGTTTGGCTAGTTCCGGTCGGTGCAACGTGTAGAATGGTAAAATGAACATTTCGTCCCAAAAGACGTGTCCCCGGTAAGCTTCTCCGTGGAGCCCCCGAGCACCAACGGAAGCGTCTAATTGGCCGCTTTCAATTGCGGCAGCGGAAACGAAACTGTGGTAAATATTGACGCGCAGTAAGCGTTGGCTTGTAATATCGCCACGGATCTTAATATCTGTGGCGCGCCAAGTCGCTTCCCAATAGTCCTTGCTAGTGGTTACCGTATTGTCAAAACTGGACTGGTCGAGCTCGGCTTGGACGTGGGTCAACTGGGGATCACTATGGTCATTACTAGTTGCAATGACGACGTTCTTATCGAAGGTATACGTTTTACCAGCTTCTACCGCCAGTGAAACGGTTTGCTGAACGCCCTGAGGTTGTTGCGTGCTATTAAAGTTCTCAATTGCAGGAACGTCTGGGCTAGTTAGTTTGGCCCCAATCGTGTAATTGATATGTGATGATTTGGTCTGACCAGAAAGGTAGACGGTATTAGCAGCCGTTTCGATGCCCATAGTCTTCAGATGATGCTGATCGAAGACGTTATAGCGGCTAACGTTGCTATTCACGACGCTACCGTCGATTTCGGTATAGATTTGTAGACTACCCGCAAAGTTGAGTGGGGTGACTTGGTAACGAATGCTGTAACGGTGCCAATCACGCATGTTGGCGACTTTCTGCGACCGGATTCTGAGTTGATGTCCGGAAGCGAGCTGAATCAATTTAGTGGTCGTCAAGAGTCCCGTTTTCAAATCAAGGCTCCGATAAGCATCTTGTAAATCATGTTCGTTGAGTGTAAAGGGAGTCTGATGATCAATACCGAAAGTCATGAACTGAGCGTTCGGTAAATTGACTAAATCTTCATTCTTCACTTGGTGGTCATGAACAGTCGTGGTGGTTTGATCATAGACCCCGGCAACGTATGTCCCAGGATAATTGTCCTTGTCGGCGTGACTTTCCAAAAAGGCGCCCCGTAGACCAAAATAACCGTTACCAATGGTCAACATGGCTTCTTGACCATTATTACGGACACCGTGGTATTGGCCGTAGTAATCCAAATGCCATTTTAAATAGGCACTTTTAGCTTTAACTGCGGCTACTAGTCCAAGTTGATCAACGGCAGCTTGGCTAACGACTGGGATATTAAGCAAATTAGTCAAAGCTAGCCCGACATCAATGCGATCATAGTTGACACCGACGATTGTGTCTGAGAATGGATAGGACAGTCCGTTTTCAAGAATAGCAGCATCGAATTGAAGTCCGGCTAAGCGAACCTTGATGTTCTCTAGATTTTCACCAATTGTTTGGTCAGAATTATAGGCAATCAGGTAATGGGCCGTTGCGGCTTGCCCCGATACTGGATGATAAGCGATATCCATCGCGTCATTTTCAATTCGCAATCTAATAAGTTTCATAAGTCCACACTCCTTAGTTCGGTCATTAAAAATTGCAATAAGTAATCCTAAATATAAAAATATTAACCATAACTACAGCCTAGTCTCTTTTTACAAGACTCGCAAATATTGGTGATGAAAGTAGGGGCTGACGAGGTTGAAAGTGGCGTTGTTTTCGAAGGTGAATGAACAAAGTGTTCTGGCTTGTGCTGATGATACTTGGTCTTTGAAGCACGTCCGGAATAGTCGGACGTGCTTGCATTAATAACTGGTTTGAAAGTGATATCACGCTTCGAGCCATGCTAGTTGTTGGGTGACCAAAGCACGAAGCGCCACAACTAGAATTTGCGTAGAATCTAGTCGTGGCGCTTCGGTTGTGTCTTTCTGAGAAGGCCTAATTTGTAACGGCTAATCTAAGTGAGCGGGGCCGTCAGTGGGCTGATCAACGAGTTCGAGATGGTCGATCGTCATCATCTGGCGAATCTTGATTGAACTTGTCTGAAACCTGAGAATGACGGGGTCTTTGTAATTTAGTTGCTGCTGAAAGTCCGTTAGTTCAGCCCGCCAATCTTGTTCAAAAACGTTGGTACCGACTAATGAGAGTTTTCCCCGAAGCATAATTGACGCATAGTCTGACAGTTGGTAATAGAATAAACTCGCTTGACGCCAGTTTTGAATGTTCTGCGTTGTTGAAGTTTGACGACTAGTATAGAAGTAAAGTTCTTCTAGGCTCCGTTTGATAGGTAAGGGACTGAGCGCTACCATGGTCGGAAAGCCGTCCGCATCAACAGTTGCTAATGTGAAGACGGGGGCGGTTTGGATCATATGTAGGGCTGCCTGACGAGTCGTGTGTTGCATACTTAGTCACCCCTTTACACCTCAGTATGCAGGAATCATGGGGGAAAGTCATACGTTATGCACACCGTTTTCAGCGATTAAAAACTAGGGATGTGAGTGATATACTTAAGCCACTTAACGCGTGGAACGTTATGATTGATTGGCGCTCCCAAGGTTAACGATGTTGTTACTGCAGTCAGTTCTGAGAGGACTTATCTAATAATGAAGAATGGTACAGTAAAATGGTTCAATGCGGATAAAGGGTTTGGTTTTATTACGGGTGAAGACGGTACCGATGTCTTTGTTCATTTTTCAGCGATTCAAACTGATGGCTTTAAAACCTTAGATGAAGGTCAAAAAGTAACTTATGATGAAGAACAGGGCGATCGTGGCCCCCAAGCAACGAACGTTCAACCACAATAGTAACTGTTGGGCCGAACCATTATCATTAACTGGTTCGGTTTTTATTTGAAGTGACGGGTTGTCAGCTAAACAAGAAAGCTAAGTGGTCGGAATGGATTTTGTAGATGTTTACGGCATTAAGCATGAGAATTGTACGTTAGTTGCACCTGCGCGTGAATATCAGCGGGTCGTTATTTTTATGGACGCATTGGGCCGGCGCTTTGTTGCAATGGGACCGGATCCACAACCAACTAAATATGGAAGTAGTAGCCAACATTGGCATCAAGCACAGCCGAGTGCAGCTCCTGAAGGTTATTTCCATATTGATCAAGAATAACCCTAGCAATTGAGTTACTTAGCTACGCTGATGGTAAACATTAGATCGTTAGAAAAAGCCTCAGGGACGTCACACGCACTTTGCGTTGTGCTTCCTGAGGCTTTTTTGTAGGAATAAAAAAATCAGCTTTCACGGTGGATTATCACGGCGTGAAAACTGATTAGTGTGGTTATATGATGGGCAGTCAGGGGATCGAACCCTGGACCCACGGATTAAGAGTCCGTTGCTCTGCCAGCTGAGCTAACTGCCCATAACTCAACAAAAAATATAATATCATGAATTTTGAGTTCTGACAACACTATTTCGAAAGTTTTTTCAAAAAAAGTGATTTTTTGAGTAATTAATTGGTGAAAACGATTGCTTGAACTGGCAAATGATTTCCCGGGAAATACTACGGCCACGCGGATTAGCAATCAAAGAAAGCCAACTACATTTGTGATATACTAAAACCAGTGTTGAATTTAGTTTCAACCAACCCTGACACGAGAAAGGACCTGTTTTCTCGTAATATATCGCGAATCACCCTAAAAATTGAAATGTAAACCTGTTTTCCCCTAAGGAGGAAGAATCGTTATGAAAAAAATCTTAGTAGTTGATGATGAAAAGCCCATCTCTGATATCATGAAATTTAATCTGACCAAAGAAGGCTATGAAGTTCACGTTGCAGCTGACGGAGAGGAAGCCTTACAAAAAGTGGATGAAGTCCACCCTGATTTGATTTTGTTAGATTTGATGTTGCCTAAGATGGATGGCTTGGAAGTTGCTCGACAAGTACGGAAGAACTATGATATGCCAATTATCATGGTAACGGCAAAGGACTCTGAATTAGACAAGGTGTTGGGCTTGGAACTGGGCGCGGACGACTATGTGACCAAACCGTTCTCAAACCGGGAACTCGTGGCTCGAGTCAAAGCAAATCTACGGCGGCAAGGTGCACCAAGTGCTCAACCAGCTGAAGTTGAAGAAAATTCAGACATTGAAATTGGCGATCTGGTGATTCATCCAGAAGCTTATATGGTTTCCAAACGCGGTGAAAACATCGAATTAACGCACCGTGAATTTGAACTGTTACATTACTTAGCCCAACATATCGGCCAAGTCATGACGCGGGAACACTTGTTGCAGACGGTCTGGGGCTATGATTACTTTGGTGATGTCCGGACAGTTGATGTGACCGTGCGGCGGTTACGTGAAAAAGTTGAAGATAACCCGAGTCATCCAAAATGGCTGGTGACGCGGCGGGGCGTGGGTTACTATCTCCGCAATCCTGAAAATGAGTAGAGGTTGCTAAACCGTGTTGAGATTTAAACGGAAAAATTTTTTTAAAACAATTAATTTCAAAATTGCGCTCGTGTTTGCCCTTCTATTATTGATTACGTTGGAAATCGTGGGTGCAATCTTTGTGAAACAGTTGGAATCAAAGAACATCCAGGATTTTAAACAGTCGGTGCAAATTCCAACTTATATTGATAATTCGTTGTCCGAACAATTGACCGTCAGCAGTACGCGCAAGGCCAACGGCCAAATCAAGACGATTTTGTCGAACTACAACAATACGAATGTTGATGAAATCCAAGTTGTTGACAGCAAAGGAACAATTCGTGGGACGAGTGATGTTAATGATCAGTCAGTAGTTGGACAAAAAACGACCGATCGAAACGTCAAGAATGCAATCTATAATAATCGAACTTACACTAAAAGTACCTATGACACTCAGAATAATGGACGCTACTACGTTTCAATCGTGCCGCTATATAGCTCCAATTCAGCGGGTAATAGCAGTCAGTTAGTTGGGGTACTGTATGTACGGGCAAATATGAAGTCTGTCTACAGTACGATTAACAACATTATGGGAATCTTTGTGATTGCGTCACTTGCTGCGATGGTCTTGGGACTGGGAATTGCAATCATTATTGCCCGGGCAATAACTCGTCCAATCGAAGAAATGAAGCAGCAGACGCAACGAATTGCCCGTGGTGATTATGCGGGGCAAGTCCGAGTTTATAGCGATGATGAGTTGGGCCAGTTGGCTAAAGCCATTAATAACTTGTCGATTCGAGTGGAAGAATCGCAAGAGTCGACAGAAGCTGAGCGACGCCGGTTGGATAGTGTGCTCTCACACATGAGTGATGGCGTGATTGCCACGGATCGCCGGGGTAATATTACCATCATCAATGAAACAGCCTCGGACTTTATGGACGTTACGGCCGAAAAGGCAATCGGTAACTCGATTTTAGATATTTTAAAAATCCGTGATGATTATTCATTGCGTGATTTGATTGAAAATCAAGATGAATTGATGCTTGATTTTTCTTCGAACGAGCGTGACCTAATCTTGAATGCCTACTTCTCGTTAATTCAACGGGAGTCTGGGTTTATTAGTGGGTTAGTCTGTGTGCTCCACGATGTCACGGAACAACAAAAGATTGATAATGACCGGAAACAATTTGTTTCGAACGTGTCTCATGAATTACGGACACCACTGACTAGTTTGCGGAGTTATATTGAAGCACTGAGTGATGGTGCGTGGAAGGATCCTGAAGTGGCCCCAGGATTTTTGAAGGTCACTCAAGAAGAAACCGATCGTATGATTCGAATGATCAATGAACTCTTAAGTCTATCACGGATGGACTCAGGGACCACCCGGGTCGATATGGAATTGGTCAATATTAATGAGATGTTCAATTACGTGCTTGATCGGTTTGATATGATCTTAAAGAAGGATGATAATCCAGCTAAGTATTACACTATTAAGCGCGAGTTTACCAAGCGTGATCTGTGGGTTGAAATTGATACCGATAAATTCACTCAAGTATTGGATAACATTATGAATAATGCGATCAAGTATTCACCTGATGGCGGTGTCGTGACTTGTCGGCTGTTAGAGACGCATAACCAAGTGATCATTAGTATTAGTGATCAGGGCTTGGGTATCCCACGGGCCGACTTAGGACACGTCTTTGACCGATTCTTCCGAGTCGACAAGGCGCGGTCACGGGCCCAAGGTGGGACGGGCCTCGGTTTGGCAATTTCAAAAGAAGTTGTTCAGATGCTCGGCGGTCGTATTTGGGTTGATAGTGTTGAAGGTAAGGGGTCTACGTTCTATATCTCCTTGCCATACGAACCTTATGAGGAGGAGGACCTTTGGGATGACGACTCACAAGCTTAGACGCTTTATCTTACCCATTTTATTGACGATTCTGATCTTATTGAGCGTGGTTTTATCCATGTATATCTGGTTGAATCCGTCACGCTATGAGCATGAAAGCAAGGTTAGTACGACGTCATCGAACTCTTCGTTGACAACTCGGACAATCGATGATATTTATTTACCGACACAATTAATTCACACTAACAGTCAGGGTGGCCAATCCCTGCTGATTAATAAAAATGTCAGCTTAGTCAGTCAATTTAGTGAGCAGTTACGCAAATGGGATGCGCGGAGTATCTCTAAAGTTCGCATTACGTCGGCAAAAAGCTACCGTGCGCTCTTAAATGGAACTGATTCGTACGTATTGAACTTTCCTGACAGTATTACTGTCAGTATGTTTAATACGGTCTTCAAGCAACATCTCAGTAATTTTCGCTCCTCGGAATTTAGTCGGATCGTGATTCCAATCAATGATACGAATCACATCTACTTTTTGAATGATGACCATCATGAGATTTATAGTGTTCGGTTGAAGAAAAAATCTCTGTCGTCGTTGAAAAAAGTTTTGGCAGTCGACAAGGTCAAACGGATTGCTGTCAAGATGACCTATGAGGATAATACAACGTATATTGATTATCCAAAGCAAGTTACGATGCAACATTATAGCTACTTGATGAGTAAAGCGGCTGCGAGTGAGATTGCCAACCGATTACTAGATGCGGATGGTAATTCGACCGTTTCAGTGCATAATCGCAGTGGTAAGCAGGAGTATACAACGGGTAGTTACAAGCGCATGACGGTGGATTCTAAGCTAGGAACAGTGTATTTCGAAGATTATAGTGATTCAGGAACCACGCGGAACCTATCACTGACTAATCAGCTAAAGAAGAGCTTCAATTTGTTAACTAGTCTCGGTGTCCCAATGGATAATATCCGCTACTACGGTTTTGATGCAACGAGTAATAGTGTCATTTACCGGAGCTATGTTGAAGGGTTCCCGATCTTTAATCAGACCGAAAATGGCGATGTCCGGATTCAGCTCACTTCTAACGGGTTAGACCGTTACTACTTCTCACTGTACAGTTTGCAGGTGCCAGTACCAACTACTGGTCAGAAGCAAGCGGTGACCTTACCGAGTTCGACAAGTGTGTTAAAACGTCTGAAGGCCGCTGGTTATAAAGACAGTAAAATTGGCAGTATTGAACTTGGCTACGAATGGTCACAGAACAAGTCGTCCAAACTCGTGATCGACCTGACGCCGACGTATTATGTCTACTATAATGGCACTTGGCGGACATATACGTCGATGTTAAGTGGATCTTAGGAGGTGGCCGCATGAATTTTCGGAGAATTGAGTGGATTTTCCTACTAGCATTTGTTGTTCTAGATATCTTCTTGGGTTTTATGTTCGTGCAAACGAGCTCTAAGTCGACACAAACGACTGGTGATACGGCGACCACGATAATTCGTGAAATGCGCGCAGATAATATTAGCTTTAAAAACCCGGACACGAGCGAAGGGACGGGTTACTATATTGCGGGCAGTAACGAGAGTGGTCTCAAACAATTGTTGAGTCAGTTAACTGAACAGACAGCCCGGGTGCAAAGTGGCGGTAAGCTCGTGAGCACACTACGGGCAACCACCACTATCGATACCCGCAATCCTAAAGCGGACTTGACGACGTTTATGAGTCAGCGGACCAATGTAATCCATGGAACCGAGTACGTCTATGATGCGGATTTGTCGTCTAACGGCGATTACGTTTTTGTTCAAAAGGTTGCGGATGGCGAGATCATGACTGGCGCTGGGCAAGTCCACCTATTTGTTAATAAAAACAAGCAGCTGACAAGTTATACTCAGACGTACGTCAATCACGTCAAAACTTTACGCGAAAAGGCTGTTACGATCAGTGAAAAAAAGGCCCTGGTTGCGTTGTATCAATATAATCAGGTGGCAAGTAGCTCCCGGGTCGTTTGGGCAAAGCTTGGGTATTCTCGGTTATTGAAATTGAAGGATAGTAGTGTTTACGTCCCAACGTGGATCTTTGCGGTCCGGGGTAAGAATAGTTCTAACGTTACACTGCACCGTATCAATGCCTTTACTGGTTCTTCAATGAAGAACGGTAGTACGGCTAGTGATACGAGTAGTTTAGATGCGACGGTCGGAATGATGTGGAATGCAATTGATTAGTGAAAACCAATTTAACGACTAGGTGTCGTTGTCGAATAACGGGTGCTGTGAAGAAGGGTGTTTTTCTTAACAGGCCCGTTTTTTGGTGACTAGATTTTTGACTAGTTTTGATACGCCAATGTTGAGGTGCCATGGACGTAGCGTGGATTGCTCAGCGTTGATGTTCGCGGTTTCGTGTGAGTTTATAATGGTCGGTAAACTAGTGCGCGCATACACGACAGTAAACTAGACTAACCGCGTGATGGCGATAGTCGTGGACGTTAAGTTTGAGCACTTGCAGGTGGCTTGCTTTTCAACCCCGCTAAAAGCGTGTATCATATGAAGATAGTAATGGATTTCAGAGATAGGAAGAGCCTAAATAATGGTATTAAAATTAGCAACGGATGATATGAAAGTAAGCATTCTGGCATCGGGTAGTACGGGTAACGTGACGTACATCGAAACGCCAGAGCACAAAGTATTGGTTGATGCGGGGCTAAGTGGCAAAAAAATTGCTAATTTAATGGCGTCGATCGATCGTGATATTAATGAAGTCGATAGTTTATTTATTAGCCATGAACACACTGATCACTGCCATTCTGCGGGGATTTTAGCGCGGAAGTATGGTATGGATGTTTATGCTAATCAGGGGACCTGGGACGCAATGGCGCATAAAATCGGCAACGTTCCTGCCGAATTATGTCATGTCTTTGACCCGAACACGACGCTTGGACTAGGTGATCTCGACGTGGAATCATTTAGTGTGTCACATGATGCGGCCGAGCCACAATTTTATGAGCTACATCATGCCGGAAAATCGTTTGTCATCATTACGGATACGGGCTACGTTTCAGAGCACGTTGAAGGTGTAATCAAAGACGCTGACGGCTATTTATTTGAATGTAATCATGACTTAGAAATGTTGCGGATGGGTCGGTATCCATGGCCATTAAAGCAGCGAATTATTGGTGATGAGGGCCATTTATCGAATGAAGATGGTGCGAACGCCTTGATGGATGTGATTGGCCGGCATACCAAGCGGATTTACTTAGGGCATCGTAGTCAGGATAATAACTTGAAGTCCTTGGCGCATTTAACGGTTGCTTCCATGATGACGGAACGAGATTTTGGTGTTGAGCATGATTTTCAATTGTACGATACGGAGCCAGAACAAGCGACTAAGTTAATCACGTTATAGGTTAGCTTTAATGTTTCACAACGCTTCAGTCATAAAAAAATCACACTTTTTCGCTAAAATAAACTTAAAATAAGCATTAGTAGGGAGGGATCGCGTTTCGACGCGCAATTATGGCTAATAAATCATTAATCAAAGTCGCAGTAACCGCACTAGTAGCTGGTTTAATCGGTGGTGGTGTTGCTTACGGCGGTATTAATTATTTCCAAAACAATAACATCGCAACGTCATCGACCAGTGTACCAACTGGTTCTAATAAATCGGGGTCAACGTCAACGACGAACGTTAAGGTCAATGTCAGTTCACAGGCGACCAAGGTGTTTGAAAATAACAAGGCGGCCGTTGTATCGGTCATTAATCTCCAAAAGAAGAGCTCTTCAAGCAGTTGGAGTGGTATTTTGGGTGGCGATGACTCGTCTGGCAGTGATAGTTCATCCAGTTCAGATTCTAGCTCTAGTAAGCTGGAAGAGTACAGTGAAGGTTCTGGGTTGATCTATAAGAAGAGCGGTGACGCGGCTTATATTGTAACGAATAATCACGTGGTGAGTGGTTCAAGTGCCATTCGAGTGATTATGAGTGATGGGACTAAGTTGTCAGCTAAAATTGTCGGAACCGATTCTGTGACTGACTTGGCCGTTCTGAAAATCAATTCTTCTAAAGTAACGAAGACGGCTAGCTTTGGTAACTCAGATAATATCAAGGTTGGTGAAACGGCCTTAGCCATTGGGTCACCGATGGGCTCTAATTACGCAACGACCTTGACGCAAGGAATCATTTCAGCGAAGAAGCGGACCGTGGCGACGACGAATACATCTGGTCAAACGACGGGGTACGCGACGGTTATCCAAACAGATACGGCAATTAACTCTGGAAACTCTGGTGGTCCGTTGTTCAACATTGCTGGACAAGTTATCGGGATCAACTCGATGAAGTTGGCCTCAGATAATTCTGGGACTAGTGTCGAAGGGATGGGCTTTGCAATTCCAAGTAATGAAGTTGTGAAGATCATCAATGAATTGGTTCAAAAGGGTGAAGTCGTTCGGCCGGCTTTAGGGGTTGCAACCTATGACCTATCCAATATTTCTTCTAGTGATCAGAAGTCTGTTCTTAAGTTACCAACCAGTGTGACGAAGGGTGTCGTCATCATGAAGACGTACTCAGGTTCACCGGCTAAAGCTGCTGGGTTAACGAAGTACGATGTGATTACGGAGCTAGGTGGCAAGAAAGTGACCAGCTTAGCCACGTTACGGAGTGCCCTGTATGCCCATTCGGTTAATGATACCGTGACGGTGAAATACTACCATAACGGAAAACTCAAGACAGCCAACATGAAGTTGACGGAAACTACCAAAACGTTAACTAAACAAAGTAACTAATAAATGAGAATTTCATAAACGTCCCTGACTGGATAAAGCAGTCGGGGGCGTTTTTTTAGGTTAGTAGCCGAAATTATGAAAAAACGAAGAATCGATTTTCAATAATCGACTAAATTTGCGAAAGCTGGCAATGGTTGCGACAAAAGCCGAACAAACTGGTTGAAATAGCAGAAAGCATTTATTGTCGAATTTGATGGTGTGCAAAAGTGTGGACAACTTTGGTGATAAATTTTAGTCGCGTTAGTCGAAATTTATGAACAGCCGGAACCACGGGGTTGAAGCTTGTTTAAAAGTTATCCACAGGCGCCGGACTGGCCTGTGGATTTAATTTTAAAAAGTTATTTTAATAGGCCTCGGTTCTTGATATAATAGGATTTGTAACCGGAATCCACGAACAAGTGTTGCTGTGCAAAACTGTGGATAAGTCGGAAAGGTCTTGACAAAACGAGGCTAAATAAATATTGTGGCGAACTGGTGTTCAACACAATATATTGATTATTGAGTTATGCACCTGTGGATAACTATGTTAATAACTTGTGTAAAGGCGGTCAATTATGAACATCAAAATTATCTGTGTCGGGAAATTAAAAGAGAAATACTTCAAACAGGGGATTGCGGAATATGCGAAAAGAATGAGTAAATTTGCAAAATTCCAGATTGTTGAAGTGCCAGATGAAAAGGCTCCAGAGTCATTAAGTAACGCAGAGATGGAAAATGTGAAGGCCAAAGAGGGCCAACGGATCCTAGAAAAGATCAAGGATCGCGATTACGTATACGCGCTAGCAATTTTGGGCAAAGAACGCTCGAGTGAAGAATTTGCGGCGGAAATTGATAAACTAACGACGTATGGTCACAGTGATATTGATTTCGTAATCGGTGGTTCGCTGGGATTATCACCGGAAGTGCTGAAGCGCGCGGATACTCAGATTTCGTTTGGGCGTTTCACGTTACCTCACCAATTAATGCGGTTAGTGCTGTCGGAGCAGGTTTATCGGGCGTTTATGATTAATGTGGGAAGTCCGTACCATAAGTGATGCTAAAATTTGTTTTTCAATAGTTACGGATTTATTAGGTGAATAGGAATTCTAATCTGTTTTTGATGGTCGTATTTATAACAGTTTAGATAAGGCTGCAAAGAATTACAGTTACCTTACTAAAGTGTAAGCAGTATATAGATATGCAATTACCATTAAATAATGGCGAAATAAAAAAGGACGGTAGCAATGATTTTTCAGATGCTGATATTAAGGCTAGATTGAAATAGCCTGGTTATCACTATACTCAATTGATTGATAATAGCAAAGTAAGCGGCAGGTGCTCCTCAAAAAGGCTTGCCGTTTTTGAGTATACCCAATCCTCAAGATGCTGATTGTAGATTCTCAGGTATATATAGCTAGTGATTTTTTGCGTACAGGTGCCACATCCATAAAATTTCTAATAATTTTAATTGACATTTATTAGGGATAGTTTTATATTATTAATCGAACGTTCAATCGATTAAAAGAGGGTGCCAAATATGCGGGAAAAAGATTTAGACAAAGAGAAGAGTATTATCGATGAAGTAAGTCGTATTATTCTAAAAGAGGGAATTGCGGATGTTTCGATGTCCAAAATTGCCAAAGCGAGTGGTATTTCTTCGTCAACTATTTACGTTTATTTTTCAGATAAAGAGGATCTTCTAAAGCAGGTCTACCTTGCTAAAAAGCGACAGTTAGCAGCATTTTTAAGTCAAAATATCAATACCAAACCCAATAACTCAGTTAAGTTTGTCCAACAGTTTATGTATGCGTTATACGATTTCGGCATGCAATATTACGAAGCATTAATGATTATTGAACAATTCAATAATTCGCCCATTCTTGATAGCTTAAAAATCAAAAAGGAGGAATCCTATCAAGGTTTCGAGCAACTTTTTGAAGCAGTCAAACATACACCTGAATTTGTCATTTCTTCACCGGCAGTTATTTTAGGTTTTGTTTACGCACCAATTGTTTTGTTTGTTAAAGCCTTAAAAACACGTCAAATTGATAATAAGACAATTATGATCGATCAAGTGGTTGTGATGTGTATGAATGCACTATTGAAAAAATAAAATATCAGAACATGATATTTTTTTGTCTATAATTAAACGATTGTTCGATTAAAAAGGAGAGCTATGATGACTACAATTAATGAGATGCACCAAATTTTTAACTTGCAAAAGACACAGTATGACCGTGCGCAACCAATGACCTATGAAGAGCGTGTGACTGTTTTAAATCAGATTGAGGCATTGATTCGGGATAATATTTCAGAATTAATCACGGCACTTCAAGCAGATTTTGGGCAGCGTGATCCGCTACAAATTGTAAGTGCTGATTTAACCGGACCACTAGCGACGATTGCATATATTAAGAAGCATCTTCGTAAATGGATACTACCAGCTAAGCAACGGTCGGGTTTGATGGCATTAACTGGAACTAAACAGTATGTTTATAATGAACCATTAGGTGTAGTTGGTATCATGTCGCCGTTTAATGCACCAATCGATCTTGCGCTAGATCCAGCGGTAGAAGCGATTGCAGCGGGGAATCGAGTGATGGTAAAGATCTCTGAGTATACCCCTAAGACAGCGGCACTGGTCCAGAAATTGTCACAACAGTATTTAAATGAAAAGAACTTTGCAGTAGTGACAGGAGAAGCTGATATTGCGGCTCAGTTTTCAGCACTGGATTGGGACAAACTAGTTTTTACAGGTGGCTCTGAAACTGGTAAGAAGGTATTATCGGCGGCGGCTCCTAATTTAACACCGGTTGTTTTAGAACTGGGTGGTAAAAATCCAGCCGTTGTTTTACCAGATGCTAACAAGCAAATGACAGCTGCCAAGATTGCGCGTAGTCGTTCTGGTAATAGTGGTCAGATTTGTTTGGACACCGATTATGTGTTACTTCCCACTGACCAGTTGGATGAATACGTGCGCTTAATCACTGCACAACTTGCGCAAGCATTTCCAACTTACATTAATAATTCTGAATATTCTGCCATTATCAACGATCGTTCTTACGATCGGATTTTGGGAATGCTTACTGAAGCTCGGCAACGGGGAACTAGGCTGATAACGATTAATCCAAATAATGAATTGGTTCCGGACGTGAAAAGACGGCTAATTCCATTAACGTTGGCGATTAATCCTGATCGAGATTTACAGATTGCCAGAAATGAAATTTTTGGACCTATTTTATCGATCTTTACGTATGATTCACTTGATGAAGCCATCGCTTTTATTAACTCTCATGAAAAGCCGTTAGCCATGTACTTATTTGGTAGGAGTTCAAGGCATTTGAATCAAATTATTTCGCAGACATCATCTGGCGGAGTAGATATTAATGAGTTATCCTTGCATGCGGGTTCGCATTCAATGGGTTTCGGTGGTGTGGGTTATTCTGGAATGGGACGCTATAAAGGCGGTAAGACAGGCTTTGAGACGTTTAGTAATCAAAAATCTGTGTATAAGCAAGGTGTTTTGGCAAAATATACCACGCGCTTAATGGTACCGATCCATAATAAACGTAATGAAAAGCTGCTGAAGCGAATGTTGGGACTATGAAGTCGTGTTTAATCTAGGGCAATAACATGGTTAGGACTTTTCTTCGTGTCTATGACTAATTGATGTAAAATACTAGTATAAGTATGAACATTAATATGGATTTTTATAAATTGAATAAGACAAAGTAGCACTGGTCATTGGAGATTATGAAGTAATTATAAAAGATGATACTCAGATTGAATATATTCTGAGCTTAATCAAACAGGCATGGGAAAAGTATCGTCACTAAAACTAAAAACGAATCGCAGGTGCATCTATATCACAACAATCAAAGAAATTACTGAAGCTATCAAGGCTGATCCCGATAACGCTGAATATACGGCGAAGGGGTGGGACCCATTATTTCATGTGTTACCGACAGCCACTATTTTAGTGATTAGTCAGGCACCGGGACGTATTGCCCAAAATACCAAGACGTATTTCAATGATGCGAGCGGGGACCGACTTCGGGATTGGATGGGCGTGACGCGGGAGCAATTCTATCAAAGTGACCGCATTGCAGTTATGCCACTAGATTTCTACTATCCTGGTAAGGGCAAAAGCGGTGACTTGCCACCGCGCAAGGGCTTCATGGATAAATGGCATGAACCGCTGCTAGCAATGATGCCTAACGTTCAACTGACGTTACTTGTGGGCCAATATGCAATTAAGGCTTATTTAGGACGTTCACGGCAAAAGACGTTGACTGCAACGGTTCAAAATTATCAGGATTACTTGCCTGATTATTTCCCATTAGTGCATCCATCGCCCCTAAATTATGGCTGGCAAAAGAAGAATCCATGGTTCCAAGCGACCGTGGTGCCAGAGCTTCAACGAAGGGTACAGATTGCATTAAAATAAGGTCTACGACAGCCTTGTTAAGGCCAGTGTTCATAGCTTGTTGACTGTAACTTTTAAGGGCCTGATTTGGTTAAAAACGTGGTAATACTGAGCATGAATGGCTCGGTATTACCACGTTTTTAGTTTACTGGTTTATGACGATGCGCTTAGCTAGCCAAGCTTTCTCACTTGAAAAAGATAGTTCTATCTTTTATAATGATATTTATTCTCTTTGTTCATCACTATTTAAAATATAGGAGCTAAAAATTCATGGAAACAATTAAAGCGATTCACACCCGGCATTCAGTCCGGGCTTTTAAAGACGACCCTATTGAGCCACAGTTATTAACAACGATTGTTACAGATGCTCAGCAAACCCCCTCGTGGGGTAATTCACAACCATGGCAAGTCTATATTGCAACGGGGCACGCACTAACTAATATTAAGCAACACTATGCTACTGCCGCTGAGCAAGGGATTACGGAAGACGCTGATCTCGCCAAAGTACACCGGGGTGATTTTTCGGCGTTTGCTAGCCAAAATATGGGGCACTGGGTCGGAACTTTTCGGCCCGTGATCGACTCAGACCCGACCACTTATTGGGATAGTCGTGCTAATCTTTATCGCGCACCGGCGATTGCCTATCTCGTGCTCGACGCTAACCCTAATAGTTGGTCAATCTATGATTTAGGCGCTTTTTCGCAGACGTTAATGTTAGCCGCAACTGCTCGCGGAGTACAGTCAGTACCATCTTATGAACTGGTTAAATATCCGGCCATTGTACGAAACGCACTCGGGATGCCTGCAGATAAAGTAGTGGCGATGGGGATTGCTTTAGGCTATGAGAAACCTGAAAAACCGTTAAATCAATTTCGAACTGACCGAGTTGCTACGCCGCAAGTCTTGCACATCATCAACTAATTTAGACTCACTTTTGCAGCAGAAACCAGCTGTTTACCAGCAGACACTATTGCCAACTGACACCGTTTCATCTAAGATGGAGGGTAACTTGAACCTGATAGGGGAGGCTGGGCAATGACGACTAAACAACGAACGTACAAAATTAAGTCCTATGTCAACGCTAGCCATGCGGTGCGGTGGGCAACTGGCTCCGGAAAAAAGCACACGCACACGTGGGAAATTGTTTGTGAATTGCACACGGTTGATGCGATGGTTGCTTTTTATGATATTGAAAAAAATTTGCATCAAGCGTTGGATGAATTGTCAGGTAAATTTTTGAACGACTTACCTGAATTTAAAACCGTTAATCCAACTGTGGAAAATGTCACGGAGTATTTGTTTACCAAGATTGATAAGACATTGCGAGACAACGGGGCGCAACTGTTGCGAATTGAAGTTAGTGATTCGCCAACACGCGCTTATTGTATTAGTGTCACCGAATAAGATTAATGAAGGGGCCACCAAGAACGACAGTTGCAGCTGTTCTTGGTGGCCCTGATTTTTATTTAATTATCGTTTTGGACGGACAACTGCTAAAAAGTCAGCTAAAGCCTGCGGGTCGGTCAATTGTCGATTACACTGATTACTGTCACGACAAATGTAATTGCCGTTACGCGTGTAAGGTCCGAGACCAGATGACTTGGTTGTCGACATAAAGAGTGCGACGTTGCCAATTGTTTGGCAAATGGCACAGACGCCCTTGACTGTTTGTGGTGCTAGATCTCCCTGGATACCAATGAGACGATCATGATCCGGGATTACTAAATACTTTTTCTGGTTACCACCATCATTCCAACCTAGGTAAGTCAATTCGTGTAATGCTAATTGTGACCATACAGGCTGCTTCAACTTTTTGACCTTGCGAAACAACTTGCTTAGTTGCTTTGTCGTCAAGGATGGAAACGGAATAATTAGCGGAATTAGCGTTTCTAGTAGTTGAGGGGCCTTGGCACGGGTTAGCCGGTCCGTTTGCAAATGGGACAAGAAATTAGCGGTGATTGGATCGTCACTAGGAAGCAGTGGTGTAATCCGCTCGATAGCTTGTGCCCGTACGACGGCTCTAATTTGAAGATCGTTTACGGCGAGCTCGGCGCTAATTAACTGATTGACTTGCTGAGTAATATAACTGTATTGATAGGTGGTAATTGTCGGTTGCATAATATAATTCCTTTCAGATTCAAACCAGACACTTCTCTGAAAGGTTCTGTCGAAAAGTGTCGCTAACGAGCAGCACTTTTGCGTACAGATAATGATGCCATCATCATTAATCATCTCCTTATTTGTGGCCGATTATAGCCACAGCGATAAACAGTATAACGGATGTTGTTGATTTTGGCAATAGATGGTGTCTGTTTTGATAGGCACCTTGCATAACTTATATTTGGAAATCAAATACCGTAAGTCCTAAAATGTTTCACGTGAAACTTTCGCCACGGGACACTAAAACATCACGCAACTCGTGAGTTACGTGATGTTCTCAAATACATATTCGCTTTGAATTGTGCTTAATTCGTGACTGAATCTTTGACTTGTTTCAGCGCATTTTGGACCGCTTCTTTAATAGCTCGGCTAGATGCAGAGGCACCTGAAACGGCGTCAACGCTAGTGGAGTTGGCTGCCACAATTTCTTGTGGAATTTGATCGATAGCGGTTAAACCAACATCTTCACTTTCATGGTGTTGAATAACATCGACTGCTTGAATTTTATGGTCGTTGTAAGTCACACGCACAATAACTTTGCCACCTAGCCCGGCATTAGAACTGCCGAGATATTGATCAGCGGCCAGTTTAACATTAGATGCTGTTTCGCCATCAACAAGGTCATTAATTCCGTTGGCTTCGTTGGCGGTGACAGATTCACTATCTACCTTTGGACGAGCAGCGTTTTCACCGGCTAACTTACCAAAGATCAAACATTCGGCTAAATTACCACCACCTTGATAGCAGTTTGCAACGATACCGCCTAATTCACCAGCGCCGAACAAGTGTGGAATAGGTTCGTCATTGACGTTGAGAATTTGGGCATTTTCATTGCGTTGTGGCCCCCCTTGCGTGTTGAGGACGTCATTGGTCGTAGCAATGGCATAGTAAGGGCCATCGTCCAGTTGACGCATCGTTTGCGGATCACGATCAAATTCAAAATCACGTCCCACTTCTGTGTAGTGATTAAAGTCAGTTACCGTCTGTTGTAGATTATTAGCAGGAACTCCCAATTTGGCGGCCAATTGTGCAATCGTTGGCGCGGAAACGAGTTTGGTCATGAATTTCGGATACGGTAACTGACCAGCCTGACTTTCTTCTTGTTTGAAGGCATCGTACTGGGTTTGATCAAAAATTAAGTAGGGGTGCTGATTATTCATTGGGATTAGCCAAGAGCCATGTGTGTAAACGTGTCCGTGACGGTGCTTAGCGTCTTCTTGGAAGTAGCGTGTCCCATCATCAGCGATAACGAAAATACTACCGTTCTTTAATAAAGGCCAGTGTTCAATTTGACGGCCCCGTTCATTGGCGTCTTCTTTGAAGGTGATTCCAGGTAAGATACCGTGAGATTCATAATTGGTCATGTGCCACATTTTGGCATCAACTTCTTGAGCCATTTTGATACCATCACCGCGGTTATAGAGCGTCCCAAGTGGTGTCAGATTATCACTGTGCAAGTAGGTTTGCTTTAACTCAGGATTGTTTTCAAAACCACCCATAGCTAAAACGACGCCATTATTGGCATGGATATTAAGCAGTCGTTCGCCCCGTTTGATTTGGACCCCTTGGATCACTTTAGTATTAGGATCTTGGATCAAATGTTGTGCCCGTGAGTCCAACCAAACGTCAATATTGTCAGCTCGTTCAAGGACTTTTTGCCGGAGTAGTTTCCATAATGCAGCGTCTTTATCACGTTTGTGAACGAGGGCAAAGTCAATCGTATCACTTCCGGCTAGTTCTGGGTATTCCGCCATGGTTTTCTTGATGGCAACGGCATCACCGGGTTTAATATCATGTTTCCAACTAACGGCTTTAATCCCCAGATATTTTTCAAAATATGCTGGAATTTTACTCATACCGCTTAAATAGGCGTTGAGTGTCTTAGTAGGGGTACTGAATGGCGCGCCCAGTGCTTGATAATAAGCGGTTAGTTTATCTAAGCTTTCACCCGTAACGACGTGTTGGGCGGAGTAGCGGGTGTTGCCACCTTCACGGCCAAATGGTGCCGCATCAACTACTAGTACGTGGGCACCATTATCAGCAGCAAAACGAGCCGCTGAAGCACCGGCACCACCAAAGCCTAAAACGATAACGTCGTAGTTACCGTGCCAGTTCACATTGAGCGCGGGCGTGCCGTTGAGTGCCTTAACGTATTTTTCAAAGTTATCGAAGCACCGTTCCAAGAACTTGATAGAAGGGGCATCGGTCATTTGACCATTCTGATCAAAGGCTTTAGCAGCGTAGCTTAACATGTATTCATTGCCAGGGAGTACCTGAGCATCAACTCCGGGCGCATTGAGAATATTGCGTAAGTCACCTTGAGCACGGCACGTCCCCTGTACGCCAAGGGAAGTACCAACTAACATGACCGGTTTATTAGCAAAGGGGTGGAGCTGGTAAGAAAGCCATTCAATAACGTTCTTGAGTGCGGCCGGAATGGCATGATCGTATTCGGGTACCCCGATGATCACCCCATCGGCCTGGCTAATTTTATCATTTAAGGCTTGAACGGTCGCCGGGATATGATTTTGAGTTGGTTCATTAAAAAGGGGAATCCCTGTAATTTCATTAACGTCAATGGTAGCCCGTTGACTAAAATGATGCTTCATAAATTGTAATAATTCACGGTTGTAAGACTGTTGTGCCGCCGTACCAATCAAGGCAATATATTTCATAATTAACATTCCTTTATTAGTTTTTTAGTTGGATAAGTACACGGATTGTTTACGCTTTCAATATAAATAGTTACCTAGAAAAAACAACCGTTAATTTTAACGAAGCCAACAGAATGCTATTGTGACAAGGATAACAAGCTGTGATTAATTTGACGGGTTGTCGAAACTTTAGTGAGAATTAAGCAAGTGGCAAACTTTATTTTAGCTTTTTATAAATTCTATTTATAAAAGTGTCCGATAAAAGGCACTAGTCGCTATGATAATTTCAGGTATTTTTAATCGCAAACAGGTCCCTGTAGGCTGTATATAACGGGTTTTATTGCGACACCTCAAGCAACTACAACTAAATTTAAATTGACAGACTTATAAATTAAGTTATGGTGATATTGAAAAACGGCAAACAACCGTTAATGGCAAGATATGTGAAAATCTTAACAATTATATGAAGATTAGGAGGAAGTGCAGATGTTGAGTGAAATAAAATGGAAGGGCTTTCTGTTACCGCTAATTTTTGGAATTGGGTTATGGCTAGTTACGCCACTACGACCAGTAGCAATTAGTATTATGGCGTGGCACTTATTTGCAATTTTTGTGGCAACGATTATTGCTTGTATTACCAAGCCATTACCGATGATGGCCGTCACGCTGATTGGGATTGTTGTTGCGACGTTAACGGGTGTTTTTACGATGGACGAAGTCGCTACTGGTTTTGGTAATTCGACGGCGTGGATGGTTGCCATGTGCATGTTCATGGCTGCTGGTTTTATTAAATCAGGACTTGGCAAGCGGATCGCCTATCTGTTTGTCAGTTTATTTGGCAAGCGCACGCTGAGCTTAGCATACGCCTTATCCTTTGTTGATGCCGTATTGGCGATTGGTATTCCTAGCAATAATGCGCGGGTCAACGGGATTATGTATCCCATTATTGATAATCTTTCTCGTGAAATGGGATCTGATCCGAAACAGGGCACACAGCGAAAATTAGGCTCATTTCTAGTTTTTAATGAATATGAAGTTAATAATATTACATCAGGCTTGTTTTTGACCGGTTTAGCTGGCAACATGGTGGCTATTGGTTTAGCTAAGATGCAGGGAATCACGGTAACTTGGATGCAATGGTTTATGGCTGCTTGTGTCCCAGGTATTTTATCGCTACTAATTATTCCATGGGTACTATATAAAGTCTATCCCCCTGAGGTGAAACAAACGCCAGACGCGCACCGCTGGGCAACGACGCGTTTGGCCGCACTTGGAAAAATGACAGCTAGTGAAAAAATTATGTCAATTACCTTTATTTTAGCGATTGTTTTATGGTTGATCGGGACTAAAATTGGCATCGATGCGACCGAAGTAAGTTTTATTGCAGTTGTTATTTTGCTGATTACGGGCGTGTTAACGACTAACGATTTGCTCAATGAACATTTTGCTTGGAATATTTTAGTCTGGTTATCGATCATCATGATGATGTCTAAGAAGCTAATGACACTAGGCTTTTTCCCATGGTTTTCCAAAACGTTAGGTCATTTACTGAATGGTATGAACTGGATTAGCGTGCTCATTATCCTGTTTTTAGCTTATTTTTACTTACATTACATGTTTCCGAGTGTTTCAACACAGATTTCGGCGTTATATGCTGGCTTTTTATCCATCGCCATTGGTGCCGGTGTTCCCCATGTTTTAGCGGCGTTACTATTGGCATTTGCTGGTTCAATCAACTTGTCAACGACGCCGTACTCGGCCGGGCCCGCGGCATTATTGTCAAGTACAGGCTATGTGACTAGTGCGGAGTGGTGGCGATTGAGTGCAATTATTGGGGTTATTTTTAACGTCATCTGGTTAGGTGGGGGCTTGCTGTGGACCAAGTTATTAGGCTTTTGGTAAGACTAACTGAGCAATATAGATGCGGTAAGTCGTGATTGATCCTGACCACGATTTGCCGCATCTTTCGTGTTAAAATTAGGTATTAAATAGATTGAATGGGGGCGTTGACGTGAATGAACGCGATTTAAAGTACTTCTGTTCATTAGTTGAAACGGGAAATTACACGGCCACGGCGACCAAGTTTCACGTCACACAACCGGCTATTTCTGCAGCTTTACGACGATTGGAAGAAGAATACCAAGCAGTATTACTAACGCAGGCCAACCATCGGGCCCAACTAGTAACGACGGCAGCGGGGCGGACCTTGTATATTAAGTCTAAGCAACTCTTAAAAGACGTTGCGCAGATGGCACTGGAAGTTCATCACGCTAATGAGCAGCAAGTTCGGCTCGGATTTTCCAATGTTGCGGGTGGTATTTGGCTTCCCCGGGTGATAAAAAAATTTATCTCAGTTGATTTATTAGACCAGGTCACAACGACCGTTGCTGATTCAGAACAATTGTTAGTTGACTTGCGGCAAGGCAAGTTAGACGCAGCGGTTTTTTCAACTTTGGTCCCAGAACGTGCCACGGATTTACGGGTGAGCATCTTAGAGGAACATCAGATGCAGGTCTTGGCCAATGTCAATAGTCCATTAAGTCACTTAAAAACGATTCGAGCAACTGACTTACAAGGAGTGCCTATCATCGCTCGTCCTAAACACGCATTACCACGGTTAGCATTAGAACAATATTGTCAGCGCGGCCACATACAGCCTAAAATCGTCTACGAGGCAGCTACCAACGCGTTAGTCGAAGGTCTAGTTGCTCAAAACGTTGGTGTTGGGGTGGTCATTGCAGATTCCGTAGTGCTAAGTGATCAGGTTGTAGGGATTCCACTAGCTGCCCAAGAGCAATTACACTGTTACATGCAACTGGCGGTGCGGAAGTCCTTTTTGCCTAACGCTAATCAGCAGCGGTGCATTGACGTCCTACGTCAAATTAGACGGGCTAATTAGGTCTTCAGCACTAATCCAAAAATAGCGCTCGCATTGACTTTTTCAGTCAACGCGAGCGCCGTCAAATCATTATTGAGCTAACATTTTTTGAGCGAATTCCTTAACGAGTTCAATCTGCTCATCTTTGAGCTTGCCGCCAGTACTGCCGATGATTTTCATTCCTTTGCCACCCATGACTTGGTGGAAGTGGCCGATGACGGGAATGCCCTTTTCGGTGGCAATCTTTGTCAGGGCTTTGTCTGAAACCATTTCTGGTCCGCCAGAAGTTGTGAATAGGGCGATTTGTTTGATCTTAGTCGGATCAAGGTTCTTCATAAAAGCAGATGCGGTTTTGTCGGGTTTCATAAAATAAGTACCGCCGCCAAAAAAGAGTGTGTCAGCTTGTTCGACAGGTGTATCGATGGATTGTGCTGGAACACCTGCCACGCTAGCGATTTGTTCGGCAAATGCTTGTGTATTGCCATTGCGAGTTTGATAACGAATTGCTACTGTCATGGAAAAGACCTCCGATAAATTAGTTGAAATAAGACCGTTCTCGCGATGAGTAACTGCTCAGGGGGACTGGTTATAAGTTTAGAATAATATTGTAATATCAATTCTAGTATAAATCGTTTTGAAATCGATTACAAAAATATAGTGAGCGCATTCTTGAGGGTTAAGGCTAGCTTATTCGATTGCTGGAATAGTCACAGCAATCTATCGCGGTTACGCGCATGACGATGTTGTATCTTAATGGTTATTAGCGGAGCAAGCGGGATTCTTGCGGGCATAATATTGGTGATGATACGCGATTAGTGTCGTTATCGTCAGTAATTTAGGAGGACGGCGAAATGCCAAAAATATATTTTTTATGTACGGGCAATGCCTGTCGCAGTCAGATGGCAGAAGGCTTTGCACAGCAATTATTGGGACCAAACTGGCAAGTTGCTAGTGCTGGGGTGGAGACACATGGCCTGAACCCACTAGCTGTTCAAGTAATGAGCGAGGTGGGTATTGATATCAGTGACCAGGTTTCTAAATTAATCGACCTGACCTATCTTAATCAGTGTGCAGTCGTGGTGACGTTGTGTGGTGATGCACGGGATCGCTGCCCCGTCACTCCGGCAACGGTGACCAGGCTACACTGGCCATTGCCTGATCCGGCTCGCACGACTGGCAGTGTTAGTGACCAATTGCTAGTATTTCGACAGGTCCGAGATCAGATCAAAGCACGAGTGATTGATCTGGCACGGACCTTGAATGTTTCGGCAACGTAGCCGTGCACAATGAACGGTTGCAGTATTAAGAAAATAAATCCAATTATAATGATGCGCATGTAAGCTAAGAAGGGCTGGCATGCGTTTTTATTAGCTAATTAAAGTTGGAACCACACTTTAGTTAGTTATAATTGTGAACCAACACACATGTATAAAAGCTACAGTTTAATCGTCGTAAGACTAGTACTTTTATCCATTACTCAAACAAATTTAGTGGGTTAATATGAAAGCGTAGTCAAGATAAATGACCGGTCATCAGGTTAATGTTTACTGATAAGTTAATAAAATCACAATTTCATCGAGGAGGACGCAAAACATCATGAAAGATTTTAAAGATAAAGTTATGTTTATCACGGGTGCGGCCCACGGATTTGGTCAAGTTATTGCTGAAGGCGCCGCGGATCGGGGTATGAAGCTCACGATTGTTGATATCGACGAACCAGCTTTGAAGAAAACGTACCAACATATTCTCGACAAGGGTGCCGAGGTGTTGATGGTTACCGCTGACGTTACAAAGGAAGCTAGTGTCGACGATGCGGTTGAGCAGGCCATGGAAAAGTTTGGGCGGATCGACCTACTGATTAATAATGCCGGGATCGCGCTACCTGGCCGAATTTGGGAATTGCCGACTCGTGATTGGGAATGGATCATGCATATCAACTTAATGAGTCAAGTTTATGCGATGAAGCGCGTTATCCCAATTATGATTCAACAGAAGACCCATGCGGATATTCTTAACGTGGCTTCGATTGCCGGCTTAGTTGATACGCCCGGAATGCCTTCTTATCATGCTAGCAAGTTCGCTTCTGTTGGGATGACTGAAGCGACCGCCTATGACTTACAACGGGCTAATATTGATATCGACATGCACGTGATGTGCCCTGGCTTTGTTCAGACGGATCTCTATCACACTGAAAATCACCGGCCAGCGCAATACAGCGACCCAACGGACCCGTATTATCAAAGTGAAGCGTACTTAAAGGGACAACAATTTGCGAAGTATGTCATTACCAACGGGAAACCAATTGATACGATTGCCGATACCGTCTTTAAAGCCTTAGAGGATAACCGTTTCTACATTTTGACCCATCCAGAATATAATCCACTGATTGAAGACCGAGTTAAACGGATCGTGACGGATGGCGCACCAGACGTGCACATCATGGACGGTATCATGTAAGCTAATCACGCAAACAAAGGAGTGTTTTACCATGGCAAGTTTTATTGCAAGTGATCAGGATGTTAAGAACTTTTTGACAGCACCAAGCATGAATGACCAGGAAGGTATTGGGTTTGCTTATGCCACTGACGAAGCGGTGCTTAAGGCTTTAATTCCAGCACCATTAAAATTAATGGCACCGGTGGTTTGCGGTTATGTCGTTCATATGGGAAAACCGACTTTTAGTGCCCCATACCTTGAAGAAAGCCTATTTGCGTTAGTTAGCTACAAGGATAAAATGATGGGCGCTTACCCGATTAACCTCTTACTCCACGGTCCCGGGGCGGAGAGTGGTGTGATTGCAGGTCGGGAAGGTGCTGGGATTCCTAAGAAATTAGCGGATGACATCGAATTGCGCCGGAATGACAACAGTGCGACAGCCACGGTCGAACGCCATGGCAAGACATTACTGAACGTTTCGTGGACGGCCGGTGAACTGAATGATCCGTCAATTATGAAACAATTTGCGGGGCAGCTCGCGTTAGGTAAGGAAGCCGAAATGAATAGTTTCTTCTATAAATATGACATTGATCAACATGAAGATGGGACGAACCATTTCAGTAATGTCCAATTAGTTGCGACTCAATTACGGTCCTTAGCTGATCAAGTTGAACCTGGGAACCTAAGTATTCAGTTGGAGTCAACCGATGATGATCCATTTGGCGAATTGAAGGTCTTGAAGCCACTCGGTGCCGCTTGGTTCCACTTCGACACGTCAGTTATGTTCAACACACTGAAGTTGGACGAAGTTGATGCTGCGACAACAATGCCAAAGCTCTTAACGGGTCGGTATGACCGGAGTTTCTTCAATCCCAAGGCAGCGACTTACATTATTTAGGCCGATTACGAAAGCGAGGAATAGCTGATGTCAGAAGCAGTGAAAAATTTGGTGAACAATGATTTAGCAGACGTGATGTTTAACCGCCATTCAGTTCGGCAGTTTGACCCGAACGTTAAAATTGGACGTGATGAGTTACAAAAGATGATTGCGGAAGCAGCCACCGCGCCATCGGCATGTAATTTACAGTCATGGCACTTTGTCGTCGTGGATACCCCCGAGGCAAAGGCTAAGTTCAAACAAGCCGTGATGAAATTCAACTACCCACAGGTCGACAGTGCATCGGCCATCGTCTTTATTGCCGGTGACACCCAGTCGCATTATGTTTATCGCGATGTCTGGAACAAAGTTTATGAGGATGGGAATATTACGAAGGAACGCTTGGATCAGATTCTGGGAACCTTCTTACCATTATATGAAAATGCCACACCAGATTTCTTGAAATTCGATGCGACGATTGATTGTTCCGTTGTCGGGATGCAGTTGCTGCTAGTGGCACGGGCTCATGGGTATGATGCCAATGCGTTCTCCGGAATTGACTTTGAAAAGATGATTCCGACGCTGGGTCTTGATCCTAAACGATACGTGCCAGTAATGGGGATCGCAATCGGGAAAGCAGCGCAAGAACCGCTCCATACGACTCGGTACGATGCCAAAACACAGACTGATTTCTTAGCCTAATAGGTTTATGAAAAGAGCGGGATTCCCGCTCTTTTTTGTCCGAATACGGGCCTAAGAAAGCTGAGGGCCTTTCGAGTGGGGTGGTGGGTTGTCAGTAGGCCTCTTTACAAAAGCGCTTACATTATTTATGATGAAGGCGACAAGCGTGAATAAGGAGGTTACTTGAGTATGCAATTAAAGCCGTTATTGCGGCAGTTAGCCACAACGTTTGAGGTGACTGTCGATCCAACATTTACACATAATCCCGAAGTTACTCACGTCCAATTTGTTGATCCGACGGAAGTGTTAGCAAGCCACCGGTTATATTTGTCCCCCGACTCGGGTCAGCTAGTTCAACTTGCTTATAGTTGGCACGGCCATCGTCAGTCGGTCGGACTAGTAAATCTGGGAACCGGTCTGACTACGATCATTGCGGCACAAAATCAGTTATTGAAATTATTAATGACGCTTGGTCAGTGCTTACACCACGATGTTCAAATTCAAGCAGCCATCAATCAGCTCGCTATCCAAGCAATCACGGCGGATTTTGATACCACACTGGCCCAAGCAGTACACTTATTAGAGAATCCGCTGGCGATTATTGATCTGAACGGGGAGATTCTGACACGGTCGCATACGACGCAACTCAATGGGACTAGTATTCACGCTGCAGTTGAGACGAATCGAGTCGGACGCTGGCTGTTAGACCACGGATTTGCACCGGATACGCCGGATTTTTTAACGCAAGTCTATGTGGCGGAAGATCAGTTGTCGGCGGGGCCCATGCTAATTACGCCGTTAGCAAATGGCACCGAGCCGATCGGTTATTTGGTGATGCCAGCACTCAATAAACCACTGAATGATCGACAAGCACTACTGATCAATTCGATTGGTCAGGTTATCGCTGGCTCGTTAGTTAAAAATCAGATTATGCCAACAGCTGAATCGCAACGGGACCGGTTATTAAACTTATTATTGACGGAACATCAAGGGGGAACGTTTGCTGATCAGTTTGCTGAACAACACGTGCAATTACCGACAGCCATGGTGTTAATCCGCTGCGAACCACTAGCTGATCAAGCACCGATGATTTTACAGCAGCGACTACAGTACTTGATGATGCCACGATTCAAACAAGTGTTGGTTTCGACTTATCAGCAACAATGTGTGGCACTGATCCCAATTAGTCTGGTCGCATATAATCAGAATCAATTTAAACTAACGTTGCAGCAAATTACGAAGCAAGCGGATTGCCGCTTGATCGTGTCTCAGCACTACGTTAATCCGGAAGATACCTTTGCCGCGTATACAGTTTGTGAACGAACGGCGCAACTGAAGACTGGCCGTGGTCGGGTGATTTTTTGTGAAGACCAATTCTATAATCTTGCGTTGGCACGAGTTAATCATCTTGAGATCTTACCGTTCTTTATTAATCCAGCCCTACGTTTGTTGTTAGCCTATGATCAGCAAAACCATACAGAACTGGTACCAACATTAGATGTCTACTTACGGGCGACTTGTAATTTGACCCGCACGGCTAAGCAATTATACGTTCATCCAAATACACTGCGTAATCGACTGCACCATATCACAACACTGACCGGATGCGATTTACGGGATGCGGAAACGTGCTTTAAATTGGCTGCTAGTTTTAAATTACGGCAATTTTTAACCCAGCATCAGTACCAGTATCGACCGGATATTCCAATTCCGACCCAAGATTAAGTGGGCATAAAAGCGTGCAACCGTTTGTGGAAAAATGGTTGGATCAGTCATTATTAGTAAATCCGTAAATTCAGGATGGACGGCAATAATGGGGCCGCCATTGCGATTTGATCGGCGGGCAGGCATGTGATTAGCAACAGTCGTCATTAAAATTGTTATGCAACCGGTTGCATTGAAACTGAAAGCGTTTTATAATGTTAAGTGAACATTAACGGTGTGCTTCAAAACAAGACGGGTAGCCGTCACTCTTGGCGCATCTATTGATGATTGCGCAGTTGTCCGGTACCCAGCAATCAATTGTGCTGGTAATTAACGAGGAGGAACCATTAATGAGTAAATTTGCAGATATTAAAGGGTTTGTATTTGATTTAGATGGCGTGATTGCGGATACGTCCGTTTATCACTCACAAGCTTGGCATCAATTAGCTGACGAGTTGGGCGTTGCCTGGAGTGAAGAACTTGCCGATAATTTAAAGGGTGTTAGTCGAATGGACTCGTTGAACTTAATCTTAAAAACGGGTGGTAAGGAAAACGACTATACGGAAGCTGAAAAAGTGGCTTACGCAGCCAAGAAAAATACTAATTATCTGAACCTGTTGAAGGGAATGGATAAAACTGCAATTTTACCTGGTATCGAAGACTTCTTAGCCGATCTCGCCAAGCATGGGTATCGTTTATCCTTGGCCTCAGCTTCTAAGAATTCACCATTGGTTCTGGAACAGTTAGGCTTGGCGCATTACTTTGAAGCCCGGGTGGATCCCGCAACCTTGAAACACGGTAAGCCAGATCCAGAGATCTTCGCACGTGGCGCGGAAGTGCTTGGCTTGAAGCCTGAAGAATGTGCGGGCGTTGAAGATGCTAAGGTCGGTATTCAGTCAATTAATGGTGCTGGTGAAACGTCGATTGGGATTGGTGATCCTGCCATTTTGACGGGTGCGGATGTTAACTTCACTTCAACGAGCGAATTAACCTTAGCTAATCTAAAAGCCGCGTTAGCCTAAGTTTAAATAATACGAAAAGCTTACTTCACAAAGTCAACTAGATTTGTGATGCAAGCTTTTTTGAGTTACTGCTTTTCTGAAAGTCTTAATGGGCCGCTGGCAAGGTGGCAACATCGGGAGTTAGTAACTGGACGTGTGGGGTGCGACTAAGGACGTATTCTAACGGAACGGTCTGTTTTTCTAATAAATGATCCGTTAAGTTAACTTGCTGAATCACTCCCGGATTTTCGTACAGATCTAGTGCGTACGTTTGATGATTCAAGTCCATGTAGCTACGGTACTCAGTATAGGTTGCTTGGCCGTTGGCGGCTACTTTGGCGCCCTTGGGAATAGTCACAGCATTCAAGATGTGTTGAAGTAAGTTGACTGTATCTGTTGTTGTCGCTGGCACTAGCGCATAGTGTTTCAAGAAGACGGTCCGTGCAAAGCGAGACATCGAAGTATAGTCACCAGGTAGACCTAATGCGCCCGTACCAGGTCCCTGTGAACCAGGTTGGTAGTTAATGAATTTATTTAGTGGCCGCTCGGTGTTAGTCAGGGTGCCATACTTACTTAAGTTTTGTAGCTGCCATTTGAGGTTCGGTGAATTGGTCAGGACGCCGACTGGGTTATTAATCAGGCGAAGCTCGCCACTAGTTGGTTCCAAGACGGCGGTTTCACCGGTTTGGTCACTAATGATAAAGTGAAGTGGTGGAATTTCGTTAATTAATTCTGCCGTGCTACTAATCAATTGAACGTCTTTGACGCGCTCACGTAGGTCAGCAACACTAGTGATTTTTCCGAGTACCCAGGCGACGAAATCGTGGGGTGCGAGATCGATTTTGTCTTGGTTACTGTGAGGCTGGTAAATTGCATGATTCGGAAAGTAGAGTGCTGCGATGCTGACACCACATTCGTTAACGCCGTCCGTGAAAATTTCATGGTTCAGTTGGCGACCCGCGCCAATAAAGCCATAAGTCGTGGTGAAATCACCAAGGTCACCCGTCACGCGGTAATGTCGAGGCATGAACATAATACGGGTCTCAAAGTCAACGTTAAAATCCATTGTACGAGCTAAGAAGTGGCCTCCATGACTATTTGTATAAGTTAGACTAGTGCACATACAAATCGCTCCTTTATTAGATGATATCGGTAACTTATCATATGATTGCGGATAGCGGCGAAAATTGTGACGCTTAAATTAACGAATGGTAATCAAGTTTACTTTTGAGGGGGTAGTTCAATTAACAAGCTGGGGAAACTCATCATGAGGCTAATGTTTCACGTGAAACATTATGCTTTTAAAATGACAAAATCGCTATCATAAATGATGTTAGTAGCCTAAAATAAGGGGGAAAGCTACTAACATAATGAACGATCTAAGACGGAGGAAGAAATGAATAAAGAGCGTAAGTCGGTGATGCCGCTATCACAACGACATCATATGACAATTCCATGGAAGGACTTTATCCGTAATGAAGATGTTCCCGCTAAGCATGCTAGCTTACAAGAGCGAACATCAATTGTTGGTCGAGTTGGCATTTTAATGTTGTCGTGTGGGACGGGAGCGTGGCGGGTTCGTGATGCGATGAATAAGATTGCTCGCAGCCTGAATTTAACGTGCTCGGCAGATATCGGGTTGATTTCGATTCAGTACACGTGTTTTCATCATGAACGTAGTTATACGCAAGTATTATCGATACCAAATACTGGTGTAAATACGGATAAACTAAATATTCTTGAACAGTTTGTCAAAGACTTTGATGCGAAATATGCACGGTTAACGGTGGCACAAGTGCATGCAGCAATTGATGAAGTTCAGACGCGTCCTAAACAGTATTCGCCACTGGTTCTTGGGTTGGCAGCTGGCTTAGCCTGTAGTGGATTTATCTTCTTACTTGGTGGGGGTATTCCCGAGATGATTTGTTCCTTTTTGGGCGCGGGTCTTGGTAACTATGTTCGGGCGCTGATGGGTAAACGGTCGATGACGACGGTTGCCGGGATTGCGGTCAGCGTTGCGGTAGCGTGTTTGGCTTATATGGTTAGTTTTAAGATTTTTGAATATAATTTCCAAATTCTTGCCCAGCATGAGGCGGGGTATATTGGTGCCATGTTATTCGTGATTCCGGGTTTTCCGTTCATTACGAGTATGTTGGATATCTCTAAGTTGGATATGCGCTCAGGACTGGAGCGCTTAGCTTACGCGATTATGGTTACCCTGATTGCAACTCTCGTCGGCTGGCTAGTCGCGACACTGGTGAGCTTCAAGCCAGCTGATTTCTTACCGCTAGGACTTTCACCGTTAGCGGTACTTTTATTACGATTACCAGCTAGTTTTTGCGGTGTTTACGGGTTCTCAATAATGTTTAATAGCTCGCAAAAAATGGCCATTACCGCGGGATTTATTGGGGCCATTGCGAATACATTGCGCCTTGAACTAGTTGACTTGACAGCAATGCCACCGGCCGCGGCCGCCTTTTGTGGGGCGCTCGTTGCCGGCTTGATCGCATCGGTGGTTAATCGTTATAACGGCTATCCCCGGATTTCATTGACGGTACCTTCAATCGTAATTATGGTTCCGGGATTATATATTTATCGTGCAATTTATAGTATTGGCAATAATCAAATTGGTGTCGGTTCACTATGGCTGACGAAGGCCGTGTTAATCATCATGTTTTTACCGCTCGGGCTATTTGTAGCGCGTGCGTTGTTGGATCACGAATGGCGACACTTTGATTAATTGAGTCTATCAAGTTAGCGGTTAAAAAGTCATTTAGTCACCAGATCAGTTAGGTCTGGTGACTAAATGACTTTTTAAATGGCCTTTGACTGAAAATTTAACGGTGACAGTTTACAATTAAGTTATCAATCTAGCTGGGGGCTTGGTCATGGAAGGGATTACTAATTTACGGTCACTAGGTGGTTATCGCAATAAAAATCAGCAAGTAATCAAAGATGGTTTAATTTACCGGTCAGGACAATTGGATCAATTAACACCGGCACAGACGCAGTATCTAGCAACCACGCTTGGCATTACGCGAATCGTGGACATGCGTAGTGCTGATGAGCGTCATCAATTTCCAGATGCGACATGGCCACACGTCCAGTATCACGTGCTGGATGTGCTAGCACAAGTCATGACGAACGACGCAAGTTTACAATCGATGATTAGTAGTACGGGGGCGGTCCATGACCGCATGGTTCAGTTATATGAACAGCTAGTGTTAGATCCTACTGCCCGTCAAAGTTATTGTCAATTTATACAGCTACTACTGGTTCCAGATCAGCCACTACTGTTCCATTGTTTTGCCGGTAAGGATCGCACCGGCGTCGGGGCCGCCTTATTTCTAAAAATTTTGGGTATTAGTGACGAGCAAATCATGGCTGACTATCTGCTCACAAATCAAGCACGTGCGGCTGCTAATCAACAAATCTTGGCGACGATGGCGTCGCAATTATCTGATGAGCAACAACGGGCCGTGAACCAGGCATTATTAGTAGACGCTGATTACCTGAGCCATTACTTTGAAGTCATCAAAGCCCGGTACGACACATTTTCAAATTACTTGCAGACGGGTCTAGGGCTGACCTCAGCGGAATGTCAACAGTTACGCGAATTATATTTGACTAAATAGTCAATAATATAAAGGCGCAAAAAATCACACCAATACTCACTTAAGGACTAACCTGGGTATTGGTGTGATTACTTATTCATGGGTGTTTGCGTTGTCCGCTGACAATAGTCGGTCAATCATCTGATTGCCAGCCTGTAAATCGGCGCGTTGATAATGTTGGGCACGAATACGCATTGGATCACCACCATGATAGTATTCGTACATCAATTGGCGCTGACCAAAGCCAGAACTTGTTAAATCGAAGGCTAAGTTCAACAAGCGCGTGCGGGTTTTAGCGGTGGCTCGGTCCGTCGTGAGTGCCTGGTTGAGGATTGTCGCATTATCGCCGTCAAATTCCGCAAAACTTGGCACGCCAACCATGGAACCGGCCGCTAAGTGTTGAGTCACGCGCAAGGCCTCGTCATAGTATTCGGGAAGGGTCGAGCGAACCGCTTGCAAAGCTTGGAGACTGGGCGTATAGATACCGAATTCGTCCAGATGACCGTTGTCTTCTGAACGGGTGATGGTACCCTTGATGAGTTCCAGATTAGCGGTTAACCGACCGAGTTTTTCTTGGACACCTAAGAAACCATCTAATCCTAAGATATGAGCAATCCGAAGCGCTAAACTGGTTGCTAACTCAAGCTTAGTAATACCTCGAACCTCATCTTGATGGGAAGTGTGGCTAAACATGCCTGAATCGATGAAGAAACGATTACTCATTTCAACATTATTTTCAACAAATACTTTTGACCACGGAATAAAGGCGTGATCAAAGACAATGTAGGCGTCAATCTCATCAAGGGCGTTGCTGAGTGGGTAATCCGTAATGGAAGCGGTGGGATGATCTAATAATTTGCGACAAATGATCTTGACGCCCGGATTATTGAGTGGCGTAGCAAAGGCGACAGCATAACTACTATCGCCGTTTTCTAACAACAGTTCCGGCGGATTAAAAATCAGGAGGTCATCAGCAATTGGGGCCATCGTATTGACCATTTTGGCACCAGAAACGAAGATTCCATCTTGATTACGTTCAATGGTATGAACACCCGCGTATCCAGACGGAATGGCATTGATGGCTTTTTGACGGTTGAGTTGTGGGTTTTGAAGCGCATGGCTAATGAAGATATCGTTAGCTTTGACCTCCTTAGCGTAATTGCGGGCATTAGCTGCAAAATCAGTATATTGATTTTGCCCGAGGAAGGCAGCGCGTTCTGCTAAGACGGCCATCCCAGTATTAAGAAAATCCGGTGTGCGGCCTAACATGCCGCTGTTACTTTGCGCAATTTCTTGATAAGCACGGTGCTTTTGTTGTAAATCAGCGACGGTGCGTGGCACTTTGAAAGCAATATCGTAGCGGTGACCATTTTCCTGATAAGTATGTACTTCGGGATGGTTGTGTTGCAGGTCATAGTACTGATTATTGAGTGCTAAAGTTTTACGAAAAATGGGCACATCGGCGACATTGACGCGGTGACCATTTAGATAGACCGCGCGCCCGTCATTGAGTTGTTCGATAGTATGCATGTGTCGTTCCCCCTAATGAAAGTTCTATTCCAATATACCACTAATGGAAGCGAATTCACCAGTGCTGATTGGAACGCTATTTTTAGTGAACGGGATAAACGACGTGGAAGCGTTCCAGAACCATTTGTGCAGTATGGGGATCAAAGCGCTGATGCTCGCTTTGGTACTCCTGCTTGAAGAAGGCATCATGAACACGGCGCCAATAGGCATAAGTACGATCGCCTTCACCTTCTAAGTAAGCGTGGGTTGCATCGATGTCCAAGTAAGGCGTAATCATGACTTGATCGGTCCGGGTCACACAGACAGGCTGATTATGAGCATCTAAGATGACGTCATAAGCGCCCACTTTTGGCAGTGGTTCATCAGTTTCGTATAGGTCATAAGCGCTGGTGGTAGCCGTTTTTGTGCCAGTTAGTACGAGCTGTGCAAGTTTATCAGGATCGCTGCCAAACTGATAAGCACTTTGTAATGGGGTACTTTGTGTCAATTTGAGCGTCGTTTTAGCTTGTTCGAAAAAAGATTGGACGTCCATTATTATCACCTCTAAATTATGATCGGTTTTAAGTTTAACATAAGCGCCCATGGCTCAAGTAATTAGCGTGGTATAATGACTCTATCTTGGGTAATTGCAGGCGATACCCAGACCAAACATTGCCGTTGTGGAAAGGACTAATCATGCGAATTAATGTGTTGCAACATACCCCCAATGAGGGCCCTGGAATGATTGCTGATTGGGCGCATGCCCATGGTCATACCATGTATGTCTATCACCCGTATCAATTCGGTGTTCTCCCAACGGCGGATGAGACGGAGATGCTTGTTATCCTCGGCGGACCGATGAGTCCCAACGATACGCTGCCATGGATCAAGCAGGAACGAGACTTGATTCAACAATTATTGGACCGCGATATCCCAATGTTTGGTGCGTGTTACGGCGCGCAACAAATTGCGAAGACCTTAGGATACCCAGTCACTAAGGCGCCAGCTAAGGAAGTAGGTTGGGCACCGATTTACCGACAGAGTCCCGTGATTCCGGGGATTCCAGCAAAACTGTCGGTCTTGCATTGGCACGAGGAGATGTTCACCGTTCCAGCCGAAGCAACGCTGTTGTTCTCTAGTGATCGTGTGACCAATCAGGGTTTCGTATGGAAGCATCGGGTAGTGGGGTTACAATTTCACTTTGAGCCGGCTGCGGACAATGTTCGTGAGATGGTCGTCAATGATTATCGGTATATTGCGGGGTCGGTCCTAAACCAAACAGCAGCAGAAATTTTACAAACGCCGGTACCACGAGAGAATCAACAAGTTCTGAATGCAATTTTGAATTATATTACGGCTGAATAAAGCAGTTAAGAAGAGAATAATCAGGTTAGTAAAAATGTCGGTAGTCCTTGACGGGGCTACCGACATTTTTGTTCAGAAAACCAAACGTTAATAGAAATCTTGAATTTGCTGCAGTTCTTGCAGATAGGCAGTTTTTAACGCTTCCGGATAAATAATTCTAACGTTGCGGCCAAGTCCCAGTAAATAGTCGACCATATAGGCTAATTCATCTTGATTATAACCACCAATGAGATAATCTTGGTCGTTCTGATGTGTTAAGTGCATATTAGGATAATTATTCTTTTGTACATGTTCACGGCCTAGAGGTGTTAGTGCACATTTATAACGTATATTGTGATGATGGTGATCGTAGGACCGTTGCCGTTGCGCGAGCTGTTTCCAAGTATACCGAGCTGGTTGCTCACTGGTTTGAAATGCTTTGATCGTATCACAGCGATAGATGCCCCAAGCATTGTTATCGAGATTGACGCCACTGAAAAACCAAATGCCATGCCGATATAATAAATCAAAAATCTGAAACCCAGCTGTCACAGTAGTCATCGTTAACTGGACAACATTTTCATCAAGGATAGCCGTTAATAAATCACTTAAATGGGTTGGGGCATCCAAGTTAGGAATTGAGTAGTAGTTAACCACACGTTGCAATTTGGCGACCTGGCGCTGGTTGCTTAAAGATAGTGTTGCCATGAGTTTTTTGTAAATTGTATGGTAGGACTTTTCAAAGGGGGTCGCCGACAATAAACTGAGTGCTTTGAGCGCAAAAAAGAGCGCATTAATTTCCTGGCTGTTTAATAAGATGGGTACCCATAGTTGTTGTTGCATGATTTGGTAGCCACCGTAACGTCCCGGTTCAACGTAAATGGACAAACCAAGTTGTTCTAACGAGTTAACGTCGCGCAAGGCGGTCCGTTTGGAGATATTGAATTCTTGCATGAGTTCTTTGATGTGGAATTCTTGTCGGTAACTGAGAAAGATCAATTCTTGATTAAGACGTTCAGAGCGGTTCATATAAATAACTCCTAAAAATGATTTTAATGGTGACATGGATTGGCACCTTTCGACTGTAGTATATAACTGTTGTCAAAAACAACCAATAAATAGATTATTAATTAAGGAGATATTTAAATGACTAAGACTTTGATTGTTAATGCACATCCCGATTTTCGTAATGCGGCGCACTACTCAGTTCAACTAGAACAAGCTTTTTTGCAACTTTTTCAGACTCGCTTTCCTAATGATACTGTGGATGTGATCAATTTGTATGATACGGTGATTCCCCAAGCAACGGTACCTGAATTGCTGGGAATCTGGGAAAAGCAAGCGCAACATGTAAATTTATCGATTGAGGAACAACGCCTGTTTGCAATCAAGCAGCAACTCCTACAACAGTTTAAAGCTCATCATCGGATTGTGATTGCGATGCCGTTGCATAATTTCAACGTGCCGGCACGGTTAAAGGACTATATCGATAATATCTTAGTTGCCAGGGAGACTTTTCGTTATACCGAAAATGGATCAGTGGGTTTGATGACCGATAATTATCGTGTCATGTTACTGCAGGCCAGTGGGTCAATCTATACTCGTAATGACCGTTATACACCCATGGAATTTTCTCGGCTGTATCTTGACAAGATGTTTACTGAAATTATGGGGTTTGATCGGTTTGAGATTGTCCGTGCACAAGGACTGCAAACGAACGGGGTGGCGGTATCACAGGCATTAAAGCAAGCTAAAATGGACCTGAAGGCAGCTTTTGAGCGTTTTTATGATTAAGTCTGAAAATGATTTTAAGGTATCGGTAGTTGTAGGCTACGGATACCTTTTTTGCGATACTGCACGGGAAATGGGTCACCACTACTTTAAAGTGATCGCAACTATGGAAAGTAACTAGCCTGATTTTGGTGATTAACATTGGACTAAAACACGCCAAAATTCATGCATATTTAACGTTAGTGGCAGACCTTTACTAGCCGTTCAGTGCTGAGAACCGGTATACTGGAAGCAGTGATTCACTAATCGTGAAGGGAGCCCAATATGAAACGGATTGTAGCGGGAATTATTGCCCACGTCGATGCCGGTAAAACGACGCTGTCAGAAGCATTACTATACCGGTCTGGCGCGCTACGGCAATTAGGGCGCGTCGATAATGGCGATGCTTTTTTAGATACGGATGTGCTTGAAAAACAGCGTGGTATTACGATTTTTTCACACCAAGCTAATTTACAATATAAAGACATTAATTTAACACTCTTGGATACCCCGGGCCACGTCGATTTTGCGACCCAGACTGAACAAGTACTGTCGGTTTTGGACGTCGCAATTTTAGTCGTTTCAGCGACTGATGGTGTGCAGGGGTACACGCGGACGTTATGGCGATTATTAGCCCGTTATGACGTTCCTACCATTCTGTTTGTAAATAAGATGGATGCGCCGGGGACGGATAGCGACCAATTGATACAACAAATTCAACAGACATTATCGCCTGGTTGTGTGGCGTTTAACACGCCGGGAGCCGGGGACACGTTGGAAGATCGGCCAGTCATACCGACTGCGGCAGTTGAAGATATTGCGATGCAAAATGACGAAGTGTTAACGGATTACTTAGAAACAGGGACGTTAAGTGATGCCACGATTCGGCAGATGATTCAACGGCGGGAAGTTTTTCCGTGTTATTTTGGCGCGGCACTTAAGCTGGACGGGGTTGATGCGCTAATGGCTGGTCTTGATTATTGGACGACGCCACAATTAACGCGTCCTGAATTTGGCGCGCGGGTGTTCAAGATTACGCATGATGATCAAGGTGAACGGCTTACTTGGATTCGGATGACCGGTGGCACCTTACGACCTAAAGATATCGTGTATGATGACCAAAAAGTCAATCAGTTACGGGTTTACAACGGGACTAAGTATGCGACCACGTCCGCGCTGACGGCAGGATCCGTTGGTGCCATTACCGGTCTAACGGGAACGCGGCCGGGGCAAGGATTGGGACAGGCAGCAACTAGTCTACAACCCGTCATGCAGCCCGTACTGACTTACGCACTTGATCCTCAGCGTGAGGAGTTACACACCTGCTTAGCAGTCTTGCGTCAACTTGAAGATGAGGATCCACAATTACACGTGACTTGGTCAGAACCACTTCAGGAATTGCGAGTACAGGTCATGGGAACGATTCAACTGGAAGTTTTGCAACAAATCTTGCAGGATCGTTTTCAACTGACTGTAAAGTTTGGAACGGGGAGTATCTTGTATCAAGAGACGATTACCCAAGCTGTTGAAGGTGTTGGGCATTTTGAACCGTTACGACACTACGCGGAAGTACATTTGTTGCTGACGCCCGCACCGCGGGGAAGTGGGCTTCAATTTACGACCGATTGTTCATTGGAAGTGCTTGGCCGAAATTGGCAACACCAAGTCGTGTCAAACCTACAAGCCAAAACACAAGCGGGTGTCCTGATTGGCGCACCACTAACGGATGTTAAGGTAACACTGGTTAGTGGTCGGGCTAGCAATGTTCATTCGGTTGGTGGTGACTTTCGTGAAGCGACGTGGCGCGCGTTGCGTCAAGGCTTGATGATGTTAAAACAACGTGGTGATTGTCAGTTGTTGGAGCCGTGGTATCGGTTCCGTCTAGAAGTTGGTCAGGAACAAGTTGGCCGGGCGATGACTGATATTCAGCGGATGAATGGTCAGTTTGACGCACCAGTCGCTAATACAAGCGTAGCCACGGACGGGACTGACTTGACGACAATTACGGGAACGGCGCCAGTAGCAGCGATGCAGGACTATTCACAGACGGTTCGAGCTTACACGCATGGGCAGGGGCAATTGGAATGTATCGTGGATGGCTATCGGCCGTGTCATAACGAGATGGCTGTTGTCGATAAGGCCAAATATGTCCCCACAGCAGATTTAGAAAATACACCGGACTCGGTCTTTTGCGCACATGGTGCGGGTTATCCGGTAGCTTGGAATCAAGTGCCAGAGATGGCGCACGTCCCGTACGTTTATTCGAATACGGAATTGGCACATTTTAAGGCGCCATCAAAATAGAAATTGAGGAAAGTCAGATGATGGATGTGACGTTTAATTCGACGTTCGCGGTAACCTTGCAACATGAGTTGCACCAGCCAGTATTGAGTTTGCCATTGTCGTTACAAATCGGTGATTTAACTCGATTGACAACTGATGATCCAGCACAGCTTGCTATCATGTCACACAGTACCGATGCCACGGTTGTCAAGCAAGCGTTGGTAATATTAAAGTCTCAAGTTGAGCAGGGGGGCGTGCTACGAGTATGGTGGTCTACCATGCCCGATGATTCGACTGGTTGTGTCAGCAGTTAGCAGACACAGACGCGCAATTGAGACAAGTGATGGTACCGCTAAGTCAAGTGATAACTCGGCCAGGTCTAGCTTTACAGACTTTGTCGGATTTATCGGAAGTATTGCCAGCGGATATTGCGCATTACTTACAGTTGGCACAAGACGTTTCTGAGGACGAACAGCGTGCTCATAGTTATGAATGGCAAGCGCTCGTGGTAGAAAATGAGCCGTTACGGGTCAATCTTAACGGGCACTTAGTCAGTGCCCCAGAGGACTTTTATGACAGCTTGTTAGAACGCCAAATACAACCGGGACGCCCAATTGTGCAAATTATTGGTGAGATGCTGATGCGCTACTCACTGGGCTTGCCAGACTGGTGGTATCGTGCCCGGCTCCAACATATCTTGTCAACGAGAGGATGATTAATGTGAAGAAAATTGCGCCCCTGTTCGTTGGCTTAGGGGCCATTAGTTTTGGAATTCCGGCGTCACTATTTAAAATTGCGCGTCGGCAGGGGGTTGTCAATGGCCCATTGCTATTCTGGTCCTTTCTGAGTGCGGTTGTGATTTTAGGTGTGATTCAAATTTTACGCCGTGCACGTTTGCGTAATCAGCAAACGAATTGGAAGCAAATCGGACTGGTAATTTCGGCTGGAACGGCTTCGGGATTTACTAACACCTTTTACATACAGGCGTTAAAGCTTATCCCAGTTGCTGTGGCCGCGGTAATGTTGATGCAGGCGGTCTGGTTATCAACATTACTAGGAGCAGTGATTCATCATCGGCGTCCCTCCCGACTGCAAGTGGTTAGCATTATTTTGGTATTGATAGGCACGATTTTAGCTGCTGGTCTGTTTCCAATTACGCAGGCGCTCTCGCCGTGGGGCTTGATATTAAGTTTTTTAGCGGCATGCTCGTATGCTTGCACGATGCAGTTTACGGCTAGCTTAGGCAATAACTTAGACCCGTTATCGAAAACATGGTTACTGTGTTTGGGCGCTTTCATACTCATTGCTATCGTGTGGTCACCGCAATTAGTTACGGCACCCACCACGCCAGCAACAGTCGGCTGGGGAGTACTGATTGCACTATTCTCAATGGTTTTCCCACTGGTTATGTATTCATTGTTTATGCCGTACTTAGAGCTTGGCATTGGCCCAATCCTTTCTTCTTTAGAATTACCAGCCTCGATTGTTGTTGCATTTGTACTGCTTGATGAAACTATTGATTGGGTGCAAATGGTTGGCGTGGTCATTATTATTACGGCCGTAATTCTGCCAAACGTGTTAAATATGCGACGAGTTCGGCCATAGTTCAGGTCAATACCAAACTCAAAATGAACATGTTGTACTGGATTCATTTTTGTACTGTGTTTTTTGTTTCACGTGAAACATTCATCTAATTGATGCTCTTTATGAATAGTTGGTGGGTACCTTATTTATATAAATGATAAAATGTGCCTCACTTAGGGACAACTTGAATTGAAAGGTGGTCAGGCTGATGGCACTAACCTATCGGATCGTCCGCGCTGAAGCAGACAGTGATTTTGGAAAAATTCGACAGTTATATTATGAGACCTGGCAATCAGCATATCGTGATTTGATGCCTGCAAGTTATTTACAGCAATTGACGCCAGCAACTTGGCGGCCGGAACGGCGGTGGCAAAATATGTTGCTGGCAATGACGGCTGATGGTGAAGTTGTGGGTGTTTGCACATTTGGTCCGGCCAGACATGCGAACTATGAGGGGTGGGGCGAACTGTATTCGCTATATGTTCACCCGAACTATCATCATCATGGCATTGGTCAGCAATTAATAATCCAGGCCCACCGTCGCTTAAAGGCGGTCTATCCACAGAATTATCTACTTGTTCTGGCAAATAATGCTGTGGCCCAGCGTTTTTATCAACGTAATGGATTTCACGACACTGGTCAGATTTATGTCGATCATGCGCCGTTTGGTGTTTTGCATGAGCGGATTTTTGAAGATTAACGCAAAAAAACGAGCCTTGTGCTCGTTTTTTTATAGTTTAGCAATCAATTGGCGTGCGACCGCGCGTGCTGAGAACGGATTTTGACCAGTGATCAATTGGCCGTCAGTAATTGCATATTCGCGATAAAATCGATGCTGACTAAAGATAGCACCGTGAGCAGTAGCTCGTTCACGGTTAAGGAACGGGACGATCCGTTTTTTGCCGGCAATCAGCTCTTCAGTTGCGGTAAAGCCCGTAATGGTTTTGCCAGCAATCAAGTATTGGCCCGTTTGGTCTTTGATGTTTAGGAGGCCAGCAATTCCGTGACAAACGGAGGTCACATATCCACCATGTTGATAAATGGCCAGTGCGATGGCTTGTAACTCAGGGTTGTCCGGAAAGTCCCACATCACACCGTGGCCCCCGGTATAGTAAATAGCAGTGTAATCATCGGGATCGACCTGACTAGGCTTGAGCGTGTTCTTAAGGGCCCGATTAATGAAGTCAGAATCTTCATACACGGCCATTGTGGCGGCATCGGTATATTTCATACTACGCGGGTCAAGGGGCACGAAGCCACCATTAGGACTAACATAGTCAACGGCAATTTGGGCTTGCTGCATTTCATCGACGAACTCAGCGGCTTCACCTAACCAAAGACCAGTCGGCTCATTAGTTCCTTGGTAACGAGTGATATTGGTTTCGACAATTAAAACTTTTTTCATTGATCATGACTCCTTAAAAAGATTGATTTGAAGTTAGCTAATTAGGTTGAATACTGATAATGATTTTACCGGTAGCATGACCGGAATGCGAGTATTCTAACGCGTCGTTGATGTCGGTGAGGGGGATAATCCGATCAATAACTGGCTTAATAACGTCCTGTTCAATTAGTTGTCGCAGGCGTACAAGTTGCTGGCCACTAGGTTGCATGAACAGAAACGAATAGGTAGCTTGGGCTTGTTGTTCCAGTTGACTCAGTTTCCGCGTTGCTAGACCCAATAACCATTGTTTCCATATTGGCAGTCCGTAATCCTTACCAAAACGCGCGTTTGGCAGTCCGGCAATGCTGACAATCTGACCGCCTGGTTTGATAATCTGAAAAGCGGCCTCGAGGGATTGCCCGCCACGAGTATCTAATACGGCATCGTAATGGGATAATACATCAGTAAAGTCTTGCTGATGATAGTCAATGATTTTATCAGCACCTAGTGATTGAACGAGGTCAAAATGTTTCGCACTGGTAGTGGTTGCGACGTAAGCGCCGAGATATTTGGCCAGTTGAATGGCAATAATCCCAATACCACCCGAACCGCCGGGAATGAAAACCTTCTGTCCCGGCTGGATGTTCATTATATCGTGTAGTGCTTGGTAACTGGTTAAACCTACTAATGGAATTGCAGCGGCTTCTTCAAAATTGAGATTGGCTGGTTTCAGTGCGATGGCTTGATGATCAATGGCGATAAATTCAGCAAAGGTTCCAATTCGATCTTTGGGTGCGCGACCGTAAACAGCATCACCAACTTTAAAGCCCGGTACTTGGTCGCCAACGGCAGTAATTACACCGGCAAAGTCACTGCCCATAATTAGTGGCATGGTGTATTGTAGTAACAATCTTAGATCGCCATCTTTGGTTTTCAAATCGATTGGGTTGACACTGGCGGCAACGATTTTGACGAGAACATCGGTGGGAGCTATTGTCGGAACAGGGACTTCTGTCACCATGGGGGTTATTTGCTTGTATTTAGTAATAATGGCAGCTTTCATAGTGGACTCCTAACATATTGGTTTAAATGTTTAACATCTTGAACAAACCATGCTGTTGATTCTAGTCGCTTACTTACAAAAAGTCAACGATTAATTCTTGACTTTCAATTTTAGCAAGCGTTAAATGGTTTAAGAATACGAACCGTAATTGGAAAGGTGTGATTTTTTGGCAGAACGAACGATGGCAATATTTAAGAAGGGTGTTCCGATTTTTACAATTCTTCAAGACGAAAATCGGCAACGGATTTTGGTGATGCTGTGCCGGACTGATCAGATGACGGTTAACCAAATTACAGCGCAAATCGCCTTATCACGGCCGGCCGTATCGCACCATTTGAAGTTGATGCTGGATGCCGGCATTTTAGCGGTTAGCAAAACAGGTACTGAACGTTATTACCGCGCTAACATGACGGCGACTCTAAAACTATTGAAGGCACTCACTGCGTCATTAGAAGCCGATTTAGCCCATACTCAGTCTGTAGACGAATAAAAAAATGAATCAGAGTGAAAAAAGCTGGTACTTTTGGAATGACGCCTCTCATTCCAAAAGTACCAGCTTTTAGTTCACTTATGCATTTCAGCGCACTGAATCACCAGTACTTGAAATGGATGGCGCCATTTAATGATTATCAGTGAGCTAACGACATGATATCGTTATTATTAATTTGAGGATGGCACTTGAATATCTTTGAAGGTGTGCCGATAAAGTAACCAGCCAAGTAAGCACGTTAAGACATCAGCGACCGCTTGAGCCCAAATAATACCAGTTAGTCCAAAGAACTGTGCCAGAATAACGATGGCGATACCTAGTAAGATTGCTTGCCGCGAAAGAGCCATGGCTAGGGCACTCAAACCCGCACCGACTGATTGAAAGACGGTCGTGAACACGAGGATGAAACCCACTAATGGTGTCGTAATCAACATCGCTCGCAACATCTGTGTACCCATAGTGACAATGGCTGGTTGATTCATAAATAGTTTAATAAGTTGAGGCGCAAAAATCATTAGAATAATCGCACAAATGGTTGCGTAGCCACCCTCGACTTTTAAATCGAAGCGCAACGTTGCCCGTAGTCTTTGCCAATTTTTAGCACCGTACGTGTAACCAACTAAAGGCTGGGCCCCAAAAGCAAAGCCGACCATGACCATCATAACGACCATGTAAACTTTTTGAACGATTCCCATGGCCGCCACGGCTTGGGCGCCGTATGCGGCTAAGTAGCTGTTTAAGATCATCATGCCAAAACTCTGGGTTAGGTTAGTCAGTGAGGCTGGGATTCCAACTGCGACAACGGCTTTAAGGGTCGGTCGCGAGATATGGGCTAACTTTGGTGCTAAGGAAAGCGTTTTGGCTCGGCGCATAAAAAAGACTAACAGACTGGTGTTGACCGCGTACCCCAAAACGTTGGCAAAAGCAACGCCCGAAGCACCCCAGTGAAAGCCAAATAAGAATAAGGGATCGAGAATAATGGTCAGAACCGTCCCACTGATGGTCGCAATCATGGAAAGTTGTGCCAGGCCCTCCGTTCGGATAATGTTACCGGGAACCAGTGAAACGATGATAAAGGTTGATCCTAATACCAATATACGATAGAAGTCCGCAATGTAGGGACGGGTAGCTGCAGTAGCACCTAGCAAGCCTAAAATTGGTTGTTCGAATAGTAATAATAAGGCTGTCAGTACTAAGCTAAGCGCGATCGCAATGTAAAAACAAAAGCTACTGATACGTGCACTTTGGTGATAATCATGACGGCCAAGGACTCTTGAAATAACGGCACTCCCACCGAGGCCAAAAATATCACCAACTGCTAACATAAACGAAAATAGCGGACTGCCGAGGGCAATACCAGCAACTAAATCAGCATTACCAGTTTGAGCAACAAAAAATGTATCTGCTAAGTTATAAATCATGCTGGCAACCATGCCAAGAACCACAGGAAAGGCTAAATGGAAATACGCTTTGGGAATCGGGGCCTTCTCAAATAAATCATTCATAAAAATAAGTCACTCCTTCTCTGAACGGTCGGTCGAAGCGTGACTAGACGAACAGAAAGATAATATAAGTTAATGATACGCTTGACTGTCAAGCTGCTCAATGCACCAAACTGATAAGGACGGTCAGCTAAAGGAACGACAAAAAAAGCATTGCCCAGTGTTTCAGCGGCAATGCTAAAAATTAACGTGAATTTTTAAGAGATTAACGTAAGTCGATTTGGTGAAGGTTAGCCGGCATCTGACCAACATGATGGCCGACCGTTCCTGCGTGCATCGCTTGTGCGCCATTGATAAAGTGCACACCAGTGGCTGCAATTAATCCCATTCCTAATACTGTAATAATACTTAATACCATCATTATTCACCCGTTTCTGATTATTTCTGCACTTCTATTGTAGCGCTTACATCACCATTGTCATTTGAGTTGTATTAGAATGGAATTAAGTTTTTCACTTTTTCAGGTGGACATTAGTATTGGAATGGAATAAGTACGCATTGTGCGAGTTAATTTGTCATCGATTATGATTAAAACGTGCCATTTTTTAAATTCAAAAGCAGCCAGCTTAGGTTCGCTGGGAACAGTTCGAGTTAGCGTAAACTTGCTTAGAGTGCGCGTCCTACACCGACCTCCAGGCATTTCTGCCAATTGCCGGAACGTGGTGGGCACAGATTTGAGCCGAAAAACCACGTCTCAAATACTGGCCTTTCACTAACCAAGCACAGGACGCTTGCTAAGTGAAATTTCACCACTGGGCATTGTCAGAAACGCCTTCCAGTCGGGACAGTATTCGAATGGCAGACAGTAAGGGACCTAACTTTTGTTGGACTCATCATTGTTCTTCATAAACAGCAATTTTGTCGAGCAGCTGTCAGGTAGAAAATGACATTGTGATAGCTCACTATTTCGGAATCGCCATAGTAATAATCGAACGTCTCAACAAAGTGGTTAATGTAACCCTAACGTTTCTTTTAAGGTTCCATCATCAAAATAGTCAGCGACCAATTGTACCAAGTTAAGTGGCTGTTCATCAGCCATTCGAGCGGCTTACCGACTGGAGGAGCTGGGTGACAATGCTCAGTAGCCAAATTATTCTTAGTCGGAAGTGGGTTGCTTCCGGCTTAGAATAAGACTCGTATTTGAGATGACGCGGGTTATGCGTTAGCTCAAATCGACGTCGGCTTACGTTCCAGCAATTGTCACCCAGCCCCGGAGGTCGGAATCGGACGCGCATTGCTGACGAACAGGAATCCATCTGTTTGGCACGTTTTAATCAAGGCTAATGCTAAATAGCGGCTAGCATAACGCATAACGCATAACGCGTAACAAGTAAAAAATTAGTAACGAAAGTGAGTGATATTTTGGACGTGCAAGAAGGATACATGCCATTTAATGGTTATCAGACGTATTATCGAATCGTAGGGGATCGGCAATCAAATAAGACACCGTTAGTTTTGCTACATGGTGGTCCAGGATCAACGCATAATTACTTTGAAGGATTTGATGACCTGGCCGTTCAAACGGGACGACCAATCGTCATGTATGATCAATTAGGCTGTGGGCGTTCATCGATACCTGATGACGATCAATTATGGCAAGCCGCAACGTGGGTGGCAGAGTTACAGGCGTTACGTACGTATTTAGACTTACCCGAGATTCACTTACTAGGGCAGTCCTGGGGTGGTATGCTAGCTATTATTTATGGTTGTGACTATCGACCACAGGGGATTAAAAGTTTGATTTTAGCCAGTACCTTGTCTTCAGCCCGACTGTGGGCTCAGGAACAGCATCGGATGATTCGGTTAATGTCCCCAGCGGATCAGTCGGCTATTGCGACAGCAGAACGGTTACAGGATTTCACAGGTGCTGCCTACCTGACTGCTAATCAACATTTTATGACGCAACATGCGTCGGGCCCGATTACTGCTGATGATCCTGAATTCCTACGGCGATCAAAACGGGTGGGGACCACGGCTTATAATGTAGCGTGGGGTCCCAATGAATATAATCCGACTGGTACGTTGGCGGATTATGAGTATACCGACCGATTACAGTATTTGCAGATGCCAACTTTAGTCACCAGTGGAACGGATGATTTGTGTACGCCATTAGTCGCTAAGACCATGGTCGACCAGTTACCTCATGCGACTTGGACGTTATTTCCCCGTAGCCGTCACATGGCGTTTATCGATGAAAACACGACCTATATGACGCGATTGCGTCACTGGCTAGCAGCCCATGATTAGAGAAATGAGCGTAATCATTTCCCGGGAAATAATTTGCTGAATAGCTAGATTGAGAAGTTTATCGGCGTGATCTGATTTTGTTTGGCTGTCACTATAATGATTATTAAAAGGTTTAAAGTAGACCAAAGCGCCTGTGGAAGTTAGCCTTCTGCGGGCGCTTTGGTGATTGCTGTGATGATGTTTAATGTTGATAGATAAAGACGAATCGATTGGCCGTCGAGCGCTTCTCGTCAAATTGATAATCGGGATGGTCAAATGTGCGAATGGCCGTCACATCATCGATTTGATGTTCAGCCAAAAAACGGACCATGGCCCCACGTGCCATCTTAGCTAATGTGGCTTTAGTCTTGAGTTTGCCGTCGATAAGGCTTGCAAAGACAATATCAATCATTGATTGATGCGGAGCCAGATAAGGTGCAATGGTCTTAGCATATTCTTGAGAAGCAAGATTGATAATTGGTTCTGGCCGCGGAGTCAGTGCCTGATAGAGGCGGTCGCCCCAAAACGCATAGAGGTTCTTGGCTTGACCAACAGCCAACCGTGCTTGCATTTCTAACCGATAAGGAACGATACCATCAAACGGTCGGAGAATGCCATAAAAACCTGACAAGATTCGTAAGTTTGCCTGAATATAGTCAAGGGCTGGTTGGGTAAAGACGTCCGGGGCCATGTAACGGTACTGAATACCGCTGTAACTGAGAATAGCGGGAGTCAGATTGCGGGTCAGGTCAATTTTTTGAAGCCAATCATAATTAGGTTGGGCTAGTTTGTCACTGCAATGCCATAAGGTCTTGGCCTCAGGATAGGTGAGGTGTTGCAGTTGAGCCAGTAATTGTTGCGTCTGATCAAGATAGATTGGTTCAGTTAGGGCTGGAAAGGCATCTTGGTCGATAATCATTTTTTTCGCAGGTGCAATGATGATTTTCATAAGGTCACTACTTTCGAAGCGTTCAGTTTATAAATAATGTTGATAGCATTTAAAGCAAAAACTAAGCTATAGAAATATGATAGCACATTAGACAAACGTACGTTCCTAAAACTATCAATTGCGGTATAATGAAATTATGATACTAATTGAGTAAAAGGAGTTTGTCGGTATGGATATTTCACTATTAAAACAAGTGGTTCAATCAACTAATAAGATTGCCCTCAGCACGGCCGTCAATAATGAAGCAGATGTTAAAATTGTTAACTTTGTCTGGTACGAAGCACAACCAGATACGCTATACTTCTCATCAGTTAAGACAAGTCCCGCTTTGAAGGTTTATGACCAGAATCCGGATATTGCATTCATTACGATTCCTAATGATGGAACAGCGGGCAATCCATATCTACGAGCCCAACACGTTAAGTTACAACGGTCAACTAAGACGATGACTGACTTGCTACCCCAATATTTAGAAACAGTTCCGAATTATCAACAAGTCTGGGATGCTATTGGATCGACACTCGTTGTTTTTGAATTAAAACTAACTGATCTTTTTGTTGACGCGGGTGTTGGTGGCGAGAAGCAAACACTGACTTTTAATTAACACTGGATTCCTATACTAAAAGCGTTTCAAGGCCGGCTTAGGTTAAGCTACGGTCTTGAAACGCTTTTTGGTCGGGTAATTTTAGGAGCAACATATGAGGTGTTACTTCACATATGCGGTCCGATAATTGGCGGCACCGCTGAAATTATTATAGATGACGCCCTTTAAGTGCGACTTAACGAGCAGATGGGAACGGCCTTCATAGAGTGGGGTCACGGCCTGATCAGTTAGCGCCGTTTTAGCGGCTTGAACTAAGTCTTGATAGCGCTTGGTCGCGTTCAAAGCATCTGGACCATCAGCGGCTTGCATTGCCTGGTCGTAAGCCTTGCTTTGATAGTGGCCCATGTTGGAGTTGCTGTCGCCAGTCAAAATTGTTAATGATTGTGAAGGGTCGGCAAAATCCATACTCCAGCTAGTTAAATTAAGCTGGAAGGCTCCCTTGGACACTTTACCTAGCATTGCGGTAAATGGCATTGCCTTGATTGTTACCTTTAGTCCGGGGAGGTGACTGGTCAATTGTCCCTGGATGAATTCAGCGACCTGATGTGAGTTGTCATCATCACCACAAGTAATCGTTAACGTTAGCGATTTTTTGCCCAATTGTTGTTGTGCTTTATGATAAGCGGCTCGAGCCTGGTTGAGATTATAATTAACAGTACCATCAACGGTCGCATCATTGACAAAATCGGTACCAGTTTTAGGATTCTTAGCCATATTGCGCACACCAAAGCTTTTGGCTGGAAGCGAACCATTTTCTAGAACTTTGTTGGTCAGTTGCGACCGGTTGATTGCTAAGGATAAAGCGGTGCGGAGTTCACGGTTGGCTGCTACATGGTCATGGTGATTGTATTGAATAAAGCTGATTTGACCACCTGCAAGTGTTTTGAGTTCTTGATTATTTTTATTCTGGACACTCTGCTCGCCATTAAGTGTCACACTATCTAACTTATTAGATTGATATAAATTATAGGCAGTCGTATTGGACTTAATAACCTGATAATTGATTTGGTGCAGTTTCACCAGTTTGTGATCGTAATAAGCTGAATTTTTCTTTAAGGTCCACGTATTATTAGTCCCGGTCCAGCCAGTAAGCGTAAATGGCCCGTTGTAGACGGTCGTCGCGGCTGAAGTCCCGTACTTCTTCCCGTATTTGTTAACAGCAGGTTGATTGACCGGATAAAAGGTCGAAACAGCTAAAATCTTTTTAAAGTAGGCGACGGGTTTGCTTAACGTGATTGTTAATTGATAGTCACCATTAGCTTTGACACCAAGGGTTGATGGCTTTTTCTTGCCGGCTGCAATGGCGTCAGCATTTTTAATGTTCGTGAAGACATAGGTGAATTCAGATTTACTTTTTGGATCAAGAGTTCGTCTCCATGAATAGACAAAATCGTGAGCGGTCACCCTGTTACCGTTACTCCAGCGCGCATCGTGGCGTAATTGAATGATATAGGTATGACCACCATTGGTAACAGTTGTCTTAGTAGCCAAAGCGTTGACGGGTTGGCTCTGACTGTTCAGCCGATAGAGCCCCTCGTCAACTTGGGTGACTTGGCTATTAGAAACGCTGTCCGTCATTTTAGCGGGATCTAAGCTCATAATTTCTGAGCCAGCTGATAGGTTGATAACTTGTGATTGTTTAGTCGTAGCTGGGTGTGAGTGGGCGTTGACGGTAAAGCCGATGCCGCCAATAATGACCACGCTGCCGATTGTTAAAATTAATTTGTGTGTTCCGGATAAACTCATAATTAAATCCTCCAAAAGTATAATTGTATTTGGTTAGTTTGATCCATGAGTTTTGCCATCGTTTCGTGACCATTTATTTCACCCCGTTTTTATCGTCAAAAAAACCGTCCTTATCCAGCCAATGCTGTGTTAAGGACGGTTTGATAACCGCGGTGCCACCTTAATTGAGTGTTCGCCAATTTAGTGATTAAATCACGCGTACACTCCTACTCCATAGGAAACTAACATTTCCCTGACAACTGACGTATGTCGCACGTCTTTCCGTACTCTCAACTGACGTTAATTTCGGCAAAGCCCTCGGTGGTCCATTTAATTACCTGCGTTCGGCCATACTCTCAGCAACGATGACTCTCTGTGCGGGCACGATAATCTTGATCTCCACCTCATTGGTTTATAAGGACGATATTTTGTTGAAGTGAGTATACCGCTTTTGAAAATTAGTTGTCAAGAGCTGGGAAAATATTGTTCAACTATAAATTTAGTCAAACAGAAAACGATGTTCGTAAATAAACCGAGGATTAATATAGTGTCGAGTGGCATTGATTGCGTGGTTTTTAATAACGGCTGCAAGCATTAATTACTTTCATTATGCGCGAATAAAAATTATAATGACATCAATAATGTAAACGGATTCAATATTGCGGTGACAAGATTAAGGAGGGCTAAACATGAGCTTTAGAGTTGTAGCCGGTTATTTCGGTGAATTTAGTGATGAAGCGAAGCGGGCCAATCAAGACTTAGGTGTAATCGGCATGTCGTTTCAGTATCAATGTAATCTCGTTTATCCAGAAGGGGCGGGGCCAAACTTTGGTTTTCGAACCGACGCGCAAGCGATTGATGTGTTCGATGCGTTAAAAGTTAGTTACGATGGTTTCAAAGTGCAAGCTGGCCTGATTAAGGCGATGGGACTAGTTGATTATCAATTGGTTGGTGGTCGTTACGAACTAGTCGGCCATGATTTCCGAGAATTACCTTTAGCTGAGATCAATGCGAACTTGGAAACGATGCCCGGACTCTTGGCTCAGGGACCGATGCCAGTTCGATATGTGACTTATCGTCGGACGGATGACCCTATTGACGCGGTTGGCTTTAGTGGCAACTGGGCACTAGGAGATAGCGGTGGCTTTCGACAGTTAAGTGAGACGTTGGCAGAACCAATGCAAGCACCAGTGGCGGCGCTAATTAAGGCAATTGATCAACTTGGTTTAACGTTACAACAAATTAATCTACCCACACCGCAAAGTTCAACGGCTTTGCCGACACATTTGAGTGATGATGTTCATCAAGCGAACGTTGACGTGTGGGTGGTGTTAACACAGCCACAAGGTGACGAGCAGCAAGTTTTGCAGACCATTCATAACGCTCAAGAGTGTAATGAAAAATTGTGCGAAGCGCTGACTCGTGTTTATTTGAAGTAGGATGTTTCACGTGAAACAACTGGCACTTGGCAGTCCGTTATTTTCTTTAGTGCGTTGCATGATATGATACGCACGAACCGTAACACATCTTCACGGGAGAAAATATGTTATTAGAAACTTATCAGCATCGCTCATTTATCAAACAAACTGGCAATATTTCTATCGAACGTGATTGGGAAAAGCTTTTCGATGAAGCGTGGTTGATTAAGCATCTTCGTGGCTATCGCTAAGCTCAAGACTTAGAGGGGAGTGGTTTGATGATGACATCGACACCACGGTTATTACAAGCCATTCAACAAACGACCACCGCAATTTTAAAAACAAACCTTGTTGGTATTTACCTGCATGGATCCTATGTTTTAGGCTCATATAACGAACAGGTGAGCGATTTAGACTATCTGATCGTTGTTCGGCGTTCGTTAACATTAGCTGAAAAACGGCAGTTAATGACAGCTACCATAACGCAATTGTGGCCATTAGCGCCACACAAGGGATTGGAGTTTCACGTGCTGTTACTTAGTGCAACTCAGCATTTTGCGCATCCTTGCCCATTCGATTTTCATTTTTCAAAATACCATTATGAGCATTATCAACAGGCACCGCTGGCCTACCTAAAGACGATGCACGGTACTGATCCTGATCTTGCTGCCCACTTAACAATTCTCCAAGCAGCGGGACAAGTCTTGCTTGGACCAGCCATTACAACGGTCTTTGGCCCCATTCCTGCGGTGGCCTACTGGGACAGTATCAAGTCTGATATCGCGAATGCTGAAACGGCGATCGTTCAGTTACCAATGTATACGGTATTAAACCTTTGTCGAGTTCGCGCTTACCAGCAAGATCAGTTAATTATTTCTAAGCAGGCCGGGGGTGAATGGGGGACAGCTGCCAACACAGTGGCATCCGTTGATCAGGCAGGCGTCAGCAGCCTATGCTGGTCAACAGGACGAACAGGTTATACGATGGTCACGTCCAAACTTAGTGGCGTTTGCACGAATCATGTTAGCCGAGTTGGGCTTAAAATCAGAATAGTTTGTGAGTTTAACAAAAAATGCTTACTGGCGATCATCCACCAATAAGCATTTTTGTCACCACCAACTTAAAGTCGGCTGTTATAAATCAAGAAACTAATGTAGCAGTTATCGCCATCAGGTAAATCATAGCCAGTGTTTTCGTTGCTACCGTCATTTTCGTGTAAAACAACGAATTCACCAGAACCATAATCTTGGTCGTTTAAATACTTTACTAAACGTTCATCACATTCAGCTAAAGTCTTACCGGTCACAACGCGCCGGTTCCAACCACGATGGATCTCAGTATTTGGATTAAGCATCTCTTCTCAACTCCTCTTAATTATAAAGTCATCAATTGCGCTTGCCAAGCGGGTTGCTGATCAAGATCAGCGCGCGTTAGGTCAGCGTTGACTTGGTGGGTACTGTTAAAAATAATGAAACGTTCACCAACGGCTTGGACTTGCTGGTAGTTATGGCTTGCCATGATGATAGTTTTGCCGGCAGCTTGTAGCCGTTGCAGTAGGGTTAGCATTTGCTGCTGAGCGGCAATTGTTAAGCCGTTCAGCGGTTCATCTAACAATAAAATTTCAGGGTTCAAGGCGAGAACGCTGGCTAGTGCCACGCGCTTCTTTTCACCACCTGAAAGTTGGTAAGGGACCCGGTCTGCTAAGTTAGCACAGTCCGTTAATTGTAAGCAGTCGGCGACGCGTTGCGCAACCATGGCTGCTGATAAACCGAGTTGTCGGGGACCGAAAGCGACTTCCTCAGTGACCGACGTGTTGAATAGTTGAACATCAGTATTTTGAAAGACCATGCCGATCCGCTGATGAAGTTGTTGTCGATTTTGGGCATCAGCGAGATAAGTGGTCGTAATCGGCTGATCGTGAAACTGATAAGTGCCACTAGTTGGACTAGCTAATCCACTCAATAGTCGTAAAAGGGTCGATTTACCAGATCCATTGGGCCCCATTAGACAGACAAAGTCGCCTGAGTTGACCGTTAAGCTGAGGTCCTTCAAGCCACACGTATCAGGATAATCATAGCAAATATTCACCAATTTAATCAATACCACGTTAATGCCTCCAAAAAATAAATAATATCCAGACAATAATCGCTGGGCTCAGGGCAAGATAATCGCGCCAATGGGTACGACGCCCGGTTGAGCGCGCGTAATGACCATTGAACCCGCGTGCTTCCATGGCAGCGTATAGTTCTAGCGCATAAGTGTAACTTTTAAGATATAAATTACCAAATAATGCGCCGATTAAACGGTATGGATGAGCCGTTGGGGCGACCGTCCGCAATTCTAGTGCTTCCATCGTCAGCAATAGATGTTGGCCGAGCATTCGTAAGTACGTGATGGCAATGGCCAAAGTCATAATTAATAGATCAGGGCAATGGAGTGCCTTCAAGCCAGCCAATAAATCTTGAAACGGCGTGGTTAGACGGTAATATTGAGCGTTTGCCAGCATTAGACTGGTTTTAAGGCCAAAGAATAATAGCGTGGTGGGACCGGCTAACCAGTAGCTCGGTAATACGAACAGCATGGCCATCCCAACACTGATTAGCCAGCTTCCCATAAAACGGCGCAGTTGGCGTGGAGGTAACCATAATAATTGGCACCCAACTAATAGTGCTAGGCCCCATAACAGAATGAGATTATTACTTAAAGCAATTAAAATGACGAGCAACAGGAGCTGAATTAATTTGAATTGCGGTGCAACGCGCCAATGAGACGTTGCCGTGACTGGCGCTGGCTGTGCTAGTCGACTGAGTAATTGGCGTAGGTGACGCTGATTACGTTGCCAAAATTTCGCTTTAATAGCAGGTGTTGGCGTGGTGGTCGTAGTTTGCAGCCAAGCTGGAATATCAGTGTTGGGACGTGTCGGTTTCATGTTGAAGACCTCGAATCAAAAGTAAGAAAATCAAAACAGCGGTAATGGCCGATAAAATATAACCCACACTGACCGGTAAGCCCGCGATGGCGTAATCACTGAACAGGGCCTGAAAATGGAACCCGTGGACCATTCCTTGAGGCGCGTGAGTACTGATATGTTGTTGCGCTAGCCGTTGCTGTAATTCTTGGGGGCTCCATTCGCCCCAAGCCGTATTGCTAGCCAACAAGCCTAATGGTGATAACACCGCTAATCCGAGTAGCAGTGCGATCCACGGCCGCTGATTGCGCCGAGTGGGTGTCTGATAGAGGTTAGTCGGTGCGACTCGTTTTACAAATTGAAAGACAAGCAGTGTGAAGACGACTTCGACCCAGCCGGCGACTAATAAGTGAGCCGTCAACATTGCGGGTATCGTAATGTTGAGGCCGTATGGGCAGTAGAGCGGCGCACCACTTGCCGTATGAGCCAGTATGGGTTGTAACCCGAGCTCGATACCAGCAACTAGCGCCGCCATATTAATGCCCAAGTAAGCACCAATTGCGAGCCCCAACTTTTCATGGTGCCATTTTTGACCTAGGCGATAGCAGGCGTAGCCGACAAACGGCATAATGACCGCCATATTCAACGCGTTAGCGCCAAAGGCTAGGATACCGCCATCACCGAATAATAAGGCTTGTAGTAGTAACGTCACGGTCAGCGCAAGACACGCCGCCCATGGGCCAATCAAGACAGCTAACAGGGTTCCCCCGACAGCGTGAGCCGTGGTCCCACCTGGAATCGGCAAGTTGAACATCATAATTAAAAAAGCCAATGAAGCGGCGATGCCGAGCATTGGCAGGGTTTCATGATGTTTTTTGATTTGAACTTTAACTTTTAAAACGGCGACGGTCCAGACGGGAGCCATCGCGGTGACCAACGTTCCGCAAGTTGCGGGACTTAAATAATTATCCGGAATATGCACGGATGAGCACCTCACTAATTTGCAATTTGATCTAAGAGGTAACTAACATCTTGAATAATAAATTTGTGATTTTTGACCGTAATGACGCCGTCTGTTCGTAATTCCTTGAGCATCCGGTTGACACTGCTCCGGGAGCTGATACCACAGAAACCGGCAATGTCGTCATTGGTGACCACAAAGTCAATCAGAATCCCTTCGTTAACTTTTCGTCCGAACAAATCAACAAGACTATAGATAAAGGCACAAATGGCCCCTTTTTTACCGTTCATGACCATCCGTTGCAGTCGAAGAATGTTTTCGGACAACTTTTTACGGTAATAATTTTTAACGTAGTTTTGCAGTTCAGGCGTGCTGTTGACGTACTTCCAAAAAGCGACCCGGTTGACCTGATAAAAAGTGGCGTATTCGGACTCAATACGGACGTTAAACGGTTGATCCGTAGAACGAGAAACTTCATCACGCAGCAGGGAGATCACGTCGGGCTTGGCAATATAAGATAAATTATATTCGCGACCGTCTTGTAAAATAATGCTGTTTTTGATGATGCCGTCCTTTAAGACGTACGTATAGTGTTCGGCTAAACCATGATAGGTCAGGTAAGTATGCCGCTTTTTTTTGATTGTCGGCACGTGATGGGCTTCCAAATAACTTAGTAAATATTCAATATCAGTTAATACCATCTTAGTTTTTCAGTTCTTTCGTGAATAATTTTTAAGGTTGAGGTCAGTAAAAATAGCGATTCTCAACAGTAATCACGACGATAACGCTACTTAAGCATAGCGGTTTTCATGATTGTGACAATCGCATTTAAAGTATACATTTGTTAACTATTTTTGAAAACTTAAAATGTAACGGACAAGTTATCCGTCTTCTAGTATAACAAAACGTGCATGTAAAAATTAGTTTTTAGAGAAAGAGGATGGCTAAAAGTCATGGTTGCAATTGATTTACCATATGACAAGCGCACAATTACGGCTCAGATTGATGATGAAAATTACGCCGGTAAGTTAGTGTCGCAAGCTGCAACATATCATAACAAATTATCAGAACAGGAAACGGTCGAGAAGTCGCTGGATAATCCAATCGGCTCCGATAAGCTGGAGGAACTTGCTCGTGGGAAGCATAATATTGTGATTATTAGTTCCGATCACACGCGCCCAGTTCCTTCACATATTATCACCCCGATCCTATTGCGGCGGTTACGGTCAGTGGCGCCCGATGCACGGATTCGGATCCTCGTAGCTACTGGTTTCCATCGGCCATCAACCCACGAAGAATTGGTGAATAAGTATGGTGAAGACATCGTCAATAACGAAGAAATCGTGATGCATGTCTCAACCGATGACAGTAGTATGGTCAAGATTGGCCAATTACCATCTGGCGGCGATTGCATTATTAATAAGGTCGCTGCTGAAGCAGATTTGCTAATCTCCGAAGGCTTTATCGAATCACATTTCTTTGCTGGTTTTTCAGGTGGTCGGAAGTCCGTTTTACCTGGGATTGCTTCATACAAGACGATTATGGCGAACCATTCCGGCGAATTTATTAACTCACCGAAGGCCCGGACCGGTAATTTAATGCATAATCCGATTCATAAGGATATGGTGTACGCTGCTCGGACCGCTAAACTTGCCTTTATTATCAATGTTGTTTTAGACGAAGATAAAAAAATCATTGGGTCATTTGCCGGTGACATGGAAGCCGCCCATAAAGTGGGCTGTGACTTTGTCAAAGAACTTTCTAGTGTACCAGCCATTGATTGTGACATTGCGATTTCGACGAATGGTGGTTATCCGCTTGATCAAAATATTTATCAGGCCGTTAAAGGAATGACCGCTGCTGAAGCAACAAACAAAGAAGGCGGCACGATTATTATGGTTGCCGGTGCTCGTGATGGTCACGGTGGTGAAGGGTTTTATCACAACTTAGCTGACGTTGATGATCCTAAGGAATTCCTGGACCAAGCAATCAACACGCCACGGCTTAAAACTATTCCTGACCAATGGACGGCCCAAATCTTTGCTCGAATCTTAGTTCATCATCACGTGATTTTTGTGTCAGACCTCGTTGATCCTGATTTGATTACGAATATGCATATGGAACTGGCCAAGACGTTAGATGAAGCCATGGAAAAGGCCTATGCGCGCGAGGGTCAAGCCGCTAAAGTGACGGTTATTCCTGATGGTTTAGGCGTTATTGTGAAGTAGTATGGCAACCACAGCAGAAATATTACAACAAGTGGCGGCAGGGCAATTAAGTCCGACGGCGGCTGCCCAACAGTTAGAAGCGGGCAAAACAGCGGCATTAGGTTTTGCCAATGTCGATTTAGATCGTCAACGCCGCAATGGCTTTCCTGAGGTCATCTACGGTGCTGGTAAGACGGCAACCCAAATTGTGGGTATCGTGCAAGCCTTGTCCCAACAGACGTTGCCGATTTTAACGACCCGGTTATCCGCAGAAAAATTCGCGGCACTCCAACCAGCGTTACCAACGGCTGTCTATCATGCCACTGCGCAGTGTATGACGGTCGGGGAACAACCCGCACCGAAAACACCAGGGTACATTGCTGTGGTGACGGCGGGGACCTCCGATCAACCGGTTGCTGAAGAAGCAGCAGTAACCGCGGAAACTTTTGGCAATCGTGTTGAACGAGTCTATGACGTGGGTGTTGCGGGAATCCACCGACTGTTTGCCAAGTTGGATGTGATTCGTGGTGCCCGGGTGGTCATTGTGATTGCGGGCATGGAAGGTGCGCTGGCCAGTGTCGTTGGTGGACTAGTTGATAAGCCCGTGATTGCAGTGCCGACCAGCGTTGGTTATGGTACTAGTTTTCAAGGTATGACCGCGCTATTGACCATGCTCAATAGCTGTGCGTCGGGGATTACCGTTGTCAACATTGATAACGGCTTTGGTGCCGCCTACTCAGCTAGTATGATCAATCAAATGTAAGATTCAGTTAACTGAACAAGGAGAAGATAAATGCAAACACTTTATTTAGACGCTTTTTCGGGGATTAGCGGTGATATGTTTCTGGGCGCGTTACTCGATTTAGGACTTGATTTTGAGCAATTAAAAACCGAATTGGCTAAGTTACACGTGCACGGTTATGAATTAACGCAGCAACGGGAAGCCCAGAGTAGCATCTATGGCACGAGCTTTGATGTTCAGGTTGCGGGTGGTAAGGACCATGGTTTTGTGGAACATCACCATCATCAGCATGAAGCTGGGCATCATCATGATCATGAAGCGCGTCATTTAGCTGATATTGAGGCGTTAATTGACGGCAGTGACTTATCAGATACCGTGAAACACCACGCGAAAGCGATCTTTATGGAAATTGCGCAAGCGGAAGCAGCGGTTCATCACATGCCACTAGCTGAAGTTCATTTCCATGAAGTGGGCGCGTTGGATTCGATTGTTGATATTGTGGGCTGCTGTATTGGGTTGGAATTGATGCAGATTGATACCATCATGGCTTCACCGTTAAGTGATGGTAGTGGTTTTATTAACGTTGCCCATGGTCAGATGCCAGTTCCCGTACCAGCCGTGATGCAGATGCGAGTTGGTAGTGCCATTCCGATTCAACAACGGTTGGATGTGCATACTGAATTGATTACCCCCACTGGGATGGGCTTGGTCAAGACGCTCGTACGTGAATTCGGACCGTTACCGGAAAATGCCGTGCCAACTAGAGTTGGTTATGGGTTTGGTAAACGGGACACGGGTGGTTTCAATGCACTGCGAGCCGTATTATTCGAAAAAAAAAACTAAGTCAGCAAATCGTTAACCGGACGGCTGATGCTGTCTTAATGATTGAAGCTAATCTGGATGATCAGACGGGTGAAGGACTGGGGTACGTGATGAACCAGTTATTAACGGCGGGCGCATACGATGTGTTTTTCACGCCCATTCAGATGAAGAAAGATCGGCCGGCGACAAAGTTAACGGTTTTGGGAAACGTTAACGATAAGGACTTACTGACTAAGTTGATTTTACAAGAAACGACGACGATTGGTGTACGTTACCAGACGTGGCAACGTACTATTATGCAACGGCACTTCCTGACGGTCGCAACGCCGTACGGTGACGTTCAAGTTAAAGTGGCGACATATCAAGATATTGAGAAGAAGATGCCGGAATATGCGGATTGTGCCCAGCTGGCGCAGCAATTTCATATTCCGTTTAGAACGGTCTACCAGGCAGCCTTAGTGGCGGTAGATCAATTAGATGAGGAGGCGTAATTTTTTGGTACATCAGTTGATTGCTGAATTTATGGGCACAGCCCTAATGATTATTTTTGGGGTGGGTGTTCATTGTAGTTCCGTATTAAAGGGAACCAAGTATCGGGGTTCCGGTCATATTTTTGCCATTACAACTTGGGGTTTTGGGATTAGCGTTGCCTTATTCATTTTTGGCAATGTTTGCATTAACCCGGCAATGGTTTTGGCGCAGTGTCTATTAGGAAATATCGCATGGTCTTTATTTATTCCGTATTCCGTTGCGGAAGTGCTTGGTGGGGTCGTGGGCTCAGTGATCGTTTGGATCATGTATGCTGATCATTTTAAAGCCTCAACAGATGAGATTTCACCCATTACAATTCGGAACTTATTCTGTACGGCACCAGCCGTTCGTAACTTACCGCGGAATTTCTTTGTGGAATTATTTGATACATTTATTTTTATTTCGGGTATTTTAGCGATTTCTGAGATTAAAACGCCGGGAATCGTGCCAATTGGCGTTGGCCTACTTGTATGGGCCATTGGGATGGGACTTGGTGGTCCAACTGGGTTCGCAATGAACTTAGCTCGAGATATGGGGCCCCGGATTGCCCACGCCATCTTACCAATTGCCAATAAAGCCGATAGTGATTGGCAATACGGTATCATTGTGCCAGGAATTGCGCCCTTTGTCGGGGCAGCAATTGCCGCTTGGTTTATGCATGGCTTTTTTGGAATTAATTAAATTAAATAGAAGAAGGGTTTTATTATGGCAACATTAGCAACAAAAAAAGCAACGTTAGTAGCAGCATTAAAGGATTTACAACGGGTCACCGTGGCCTTTTCTGGTGGGATCGACAGTACCTTAGTTTTGAAGATGGCCCTCGATGTTTTAGGCCGTGACAATGTGACCGCTGTGGTTGCGAACTCTGAATTATTTACGGATGAAGAATTCGATAAAGCGATGAGCTTAGCCGAAGAACTAGGTGCTAACGTTCAAGGAACTACGCTAGACTACTTGAGCGATGACCACATCAAGAACAACACGCCTGATAGCTGGTACTATGCGAAGAAGATGTTCTACAGCCGGTTGAATGACATTGCGGCTAATAACGGTAGTGCCGCTGTCTTAGACGGTATGATCAAGAATGATGAAAATGATTATCGTCCTGGTTTGAAGGCCCGTAGTGAAGCGGGGGCCCGGAGCTTGTTACAAGAAGCTGATTTCTTCAAGACTGACGTTCGGGCCTTGGCACAAGAACTCGGTTTGACGAACTGGAATAAAGTGGCGTCATGCTCTGTATCTTCACGGTTCCCATACGGGACGACGTTGACACATGACAATATTGCTCAAGTAATGGCCGCCGAAAAATATTTGCGTAGTTTAGGTTTTCCAACGGTCCGGGTTCGTTTCCACAATGATATTGCGCGGATCGAATTACCAGAAGCACGAATTGGTGATTTCTTAGTCTTTAACGACCGCGTTAACCGTCAATTACAATCACTTGGATTCCGCTACGTTACCCTTGATTTAGGTGGCTTCCGTAGTGGTCGGATGAATGATACGTTGACCAAGGCACAATTGGCCACTTTCGCCTAGGCCTAATCAAATTAATGATAGTGGTGTCGGGATTAATCGGAGATGGGCGGCTGAACGGCGGTGATCATGGTTCATTCGCCCACCCGATGATAATCGTAACCCCAGCCGATACGCACATGTTGCGATTATCGCCTGACACCCCAAAAAGCGCAGTTCAAGGCCGCCCTTGAGCTGCGTTTTTCGTATCTTCATTTTTAGATCAACAGGCGTCAAAAGTCACGACGAGTTTACCAACGACTTGACCAGCTTGGAGTTGTTGTAAACCACTTACAAGTTGGTCACGGTGCAAGACCTGAGTAATTAGTGGGTCGACCTTGCCAGTTTGGACCAAAGCTAATAAGGCGGCGGTCATTTGCCCAAGATCGGCAACTTGCGCTGGGTTACCGCTACGGTGGGCACCACCGAGGTCCAATTTACTGATAGTTACAACTTGATTACTTGGAAAGTGGTCCGGAGTTGCTAATACACAGACAAGCTGGCCATTGTAAGCTAAGCGCGGTAAGTCCGCATCAGCATGACCAATGGTATTAATGATCAGATCAACACCGTGCTGCTGCGTTAGGTCTTGAATGCATGTGGTCACATCTTCATGATGGTAATCGATTTGGGCATCGGGATGCAGCGGTGCCACGAAGGCTTGCTTGGCCTGTGAAACGGTCGTGAAGACGGTCTTGCCAGCAGCCTTAGCGAGTTGAATAGCCATACTGCCTACACCGCCCGCACCTGCATGGATCAGCACAGTTTGCGCGGCATTTAAATTGGCTTTGCGCAGGAGGGCCTGATAAGCCGTCAATCCAGCGCAGAGACTAGCGGCGGCTGCTTCAAAGCTCACAGTCGTTGGAATCTTAGCTAGCACGGCTGCTGGTAAACTCACGTATTTGGCAAACGTCCCATTATTGGCGAGATTAGCGTGCCCACAAACTCGTTCGCCAGGCCGAAAATTAGTGACCTCAGCGCCAACCGCTTCCACGATTCCAGCTGTGTCTAGTCCTAGTGTGTGTGGATATTGCCAGGCGGCGTTACCCGCCGTAACTAATTTAAAATCTACCGGATTGAGCCCGACTGCTTGGGTCTTGATCAACACCTCAGTTGGCCCGAGGTTGGGCATGGGCCGTTCTTGCCATTGAAGCTGTTTCATAGTTTGAGCGGATGGATCTGGCACAACAAGTGCTTGCATCTTCAATCACTCTTTTCTTAAAGGCATATTTGCTTTTTATTATAACCGGTCGCGGCGGTGAATTTAAACTTTAATGCCTAATTAATTAAGTAGCAATGAGGGTGATTCGGCTAACGGAAAGATTGACGTTAGCGGTTACAATCGTTAGACTAAGGTTAGTAATTGAATATTTTTAAACACTAGGGGTGTCCAAAAATGGGCTGAGATGGTGCTGTAAGTGCCGATCCCTCTGAACCTGTAAGCTCAAACTTGCGTAGGAAAGTGTCACAGCTAATGTTAGCGGCCACTGGATCAATGCATGTTGATTGGTGGTCGTTTTTGATTGGTGTGACGGTCAATGAGGAGGAGAATTGCTATGGAATTACAATTATTGAATACTTTACGGGATCACAATCCGATTGTTTTTAACATTGCCAATTTTGTTACGGTTCAAGACGTTGCCAATGGGCTAAACGCGTTAGGGGCCTCGCCAATTATGTCAGCTGAAGTCCAAGAAGCAGAGACGATGGTCCAAATTGCCGGGGCAGTTTGCATTAATTTAGGAACCTTGACCACCACCCAGATTGATCAAATGCGAGTGGTTGGTAAGCTTGCTAATCAGTATCATAAGCCAGTCGTTCTTGATCCGGTGGCCGTCGGGGCGGTCCCTTATCGAAAAGAAGTCGCGCTAGCATTACTATCTGATTTTCAAGTCGATGTTATTCGGGGCAATGCTGGTGAAATTGCGGCATTGGCTGGCATGGATTGGCAAGCGAAAGGCATTGATGCGGGGAGCGGTCAGGGCGACCTGGTTGAAATTGCTCAAGCTTGTGCACAGCAATTTCAATGCTGTGTCATATTGTCGGGACCTACTGATGTTATTACGGATGGTCGGCGCGTTGTTAAAGTCGCTAATGGTACCCCGCTTTTCCAACGTCACGTGGGCTCGGGCGATTTACTTTCTAGTATCGTCGCGGCTTTTACAGCCGTTAGTCCAACCGATATTTACCAGGCGGCGCAAATGGCTTGCTTAGTCTTAGCGGGAGCGGGGGAACTTGTCGCCAGTCAGCTGACGGCCGATCGTCCCGCCACATTTGCCATTGATTTGATTGACCGGCTGAGCTTAGTGACAGTGTCAGAAATTCAAACAATTGCTAAAGTTGATTAAATATAATGAAGGGTCGCGAGATTTAATGAATGAATTTCCACAAGTGGCAACGATTGCTGGTACGGACAGTGGTGGCGGTGCCGGTGTCATGGCCGATTTAAAAACGATGCAGGCACGTCACGTTTTTGGTACCGCGGTAGTCGTTGCCGTGACAGCTCAAAATACATTGGGGGTCCAAGATTTTATGGCAATGCCGACGAAGCTCATTGACGAACAATTTGCTTCGTTAGCAGCTGACTTAGACATTCGCGCTTGTAAAACGGGGATGCTTGCAGATGCTGAACATGTCCATGCCGTCGTTGAGAACTTGAAACGAGTTGATTTTGGGCCGCTGACAGTTGATCCAGTCATGATTGCGAAAGGCGGGGCGGCGTTATTAGCCGCGGATGCGATTAAAACGGTTCGCGACGAACTGATCCCGTTAGCGACTGTTGTGACACCGAATTTACCGGAAGCAGAACGATTAACCGGTCAGGCAATCACTAGTAATCAAGCGATGGTTACAGCTGGACATGCGCTACAGGGGTTAGGTGCTGACAATGTCATTATTAAAGGTGGGCATGGTGATAATCCTGATTTAGCTAATGACTTCGTATTGTTGGCTGACGGGACCGCCTTTTGGCTTTCGGCTCCACGGATTGATACGGTGCGGACCCACGGCACGGGAGATACTCTATCGGCATGTATTACCGCCGAATTAGCAAAAGGACGGTCAATGGCTGCGGCCATTAAAACGGCTAAGGCGTACGTTGCTGGGACGATTCAGGATGGTATCCAGGTCGGGCATGGTCATGGCCCGTTGAATCATTGGGCAACCCCAAGTGAGCAGGTGATCGTTCATGACGCTTAAATTTGAACCCACACAATTACGTGCTTATTTTGTGTGCGGGACACAAGACGTGCCGGGACAGGATCTGAATGTGGTCGTCCAAACGGCCTTGGATGCAGGCATCACGGCATTTCAATACCGAGATAAAGGCAATAGCCAGTTGACTACGGCTGAGCGTTTTGCATTGGGGCAGCAGCTGCGGGAACGCTGTGCGCAAGCGCATGTTCCCTTTATCGTCGATGATGATGTCGAGCTGGCACTCGCACTGCAAGCAGATGGGATTCACGTTGGTCAAAAGGACGACCGGGTGACACAAGTTATTCAACGGGTCGCTAATCAAATGTTTGTCGGTTTGTCTTGTTCAACCTTAGCTGAAGTGCAGATTGCTAACCAATTGGAAGGCATTGCCTATCTTGGTAGTGGTCCCATCTTTCCAACGACATCTAAGGCCGATGCGGATCCAGTAGTCGGTCTGACGGGCTTGCGACAATTAGTCGTGACTGCAACCTGTCCCGTTGTCGCCATTGGCGGAATTACTGTCGCGCAATTGCCAGCTATTGCGGCTACTGGTGCGGCTGGCGCTGCGGTGATCTCAATGTTAACGCGTAGTCCCGATATGGCTGCCACGGTCAAGGCGATGCTAACGGCTACGGAGGGTCACTGATGAAACATGACGGGATTTTTCGGAGCCAATTTTTACTGTGGCTCGGTGCGGCTATCTCAATTGCCGAAATCTTAACAGGTACGCTGATGGCACCACTGGGGCTGACACGCGGATTGGCTGCGATTGTATTGGGGCACTTGATCGGCTGTGGCCTGTTCTTGGTTCCAGCCGGCTATTTGGGGGCTAAATTACACCAGTCCGCGTTAGCGTCAGCCCAACTGGCTTTTGGTCGCGGCGGGGTGTTACTAGCGTCAGGACTCAACGCCTTGCAACTCGTTGGCTGGACGGCGGTGATGATCGTCAATGCTCAGTTAGCCATGAACAGTATTAGTGGAAAGCTATTTGGCTTTCGAAGTCCGCTATTAATGGCAACCATCGTGGCGATTTTGATTATTGCGTGGTTGCTCATGGGTAGTCAGTTACTGTTCAAAATCAACAATGCCGTTGTGGGCTTGTTGGTGCTCGGGACGGTGTTAATGCTCGTAATGGTATTTATGGCACCGACAACTAGTCAGTCGGTATCAACGACTAGTATGACGTTTGGGCAAGCAGTGGAATTGAACGTTACGATGGCACTCTCATGGTTGCCACTAATTGGTGATTATACCCAGCGTGTTGATCGTCCTTTACCAGTCGCACTAGTCAGCGCGGGTGGCTATATGTTAGGCAGTTTAGTGATGTTTGTGACGGGGCTATTAGTTGTGTTACGGACAGGGCAAACTGATATCACGGCATTGCTGACGCGGTCCGGTTTAGGATTGGTTGCATTGCTGATTATTGTTTTCTCAACGGTGACGACGACATTTTTAGATACTTATTCGGCCGCCACGAGTTTGGCTAATCTGACCGATAGCCGCTATGTTAATCGATTAGCCGTTGGTGTGACGGTAGTTGGGCTATTGATTGCGCTGACGGTTGCCATGACGTATTATCAGAACTTCCTGTATTTGATTGGTTCGGTCTTCACACCGCTATATGCTATTATCTTCGTCACGTACTTTGTGCGGCACGCTACGTTACCATACTGGTTGAACTTTTGCTGGTGGGTTGTGGGGATTGTCGCCTATTATCAGTTACAGGCCATTGATTTCATTGGTGGCACGACGCTATTAGTATTGGTTGGGCTGAGCATCGCCGTCTGGTTGACGGGAATTATCGTCAAACCAACCGAGCTCGAATATCGCGAGCTTAGTCATTGACAATTAGATGTAAAAAGTAAATGATAATCCCATTGGTAATACGCATGTTACCGTGGGATTTTTTTGAGAGAGGGCGACAGAATGGTTAAACCGATAATTGGAATCGCACCAGGCGTTGTGACAGTGAACAGCCAGATGTTCCCGGGGCGGGTCCGTGATTATGTGAATCGTGATTATTTGAAATCAGTAACGGATAATGGCGGTGTGCCATTGGTATTACCGGTAACGACCGACGCAACGACGATTGAACGATACGTTGGAATGATCGATGGTCTACTACTTTGTGGTGGTGCAGATGTGGCCCCATTGACGTATGGGGAGGAACCCCAGCCTAAATTGGGTGGGGTAGATCCGGAACGGGATCAGTATGAAATTGCGCTGATTCGTGCCACCCACGCCGTTGGTAAACCGGTGCTCGGTATCTGTCGGGGCTTACAAATCTTAAACGTGTGCTATGGTGGCAATCTTTATCAGGATATGAGTGAACTACCAGCTGGTCAGGGTACCTTAAAACATATGCAAGGACAATTGGCCGCTTACGGCATGCATCACGTGAAGGTCGTACCAGGTACGACCTTGGCTGAATATTTAGGCACCACTAGTGACGCAATCACGGTCAATTCATTTCATCATCAGGCCGTGAAACAAGTGGCAACGGGCTTTCAGGTGGTGGCCCAAAGTGCGGATCAGGTTGTTGAAGCAATTGAGGCGACAGCTGGTGGTCTACAGTTGGGTGTCCAGTGGCATCCAGAAATGATGCAACAAGTAAACTCCGTGCAGGCGCGGTTGTTTGCGGCGTTTATGCGGGCTTGTGTGGCGTAGATAGCATTGACTAGCAAATTGATAAAATTGGGCGTGGTTATTCTGAATTGTAGGATAACCACGTTTTTAATGTGCAGCCGCAAAACTAATGAATGTTTCGCGTGAAACATCTGAAATGGTGTTGGCAACTAGATAACTAATCCAAGATATTGTAAGCTGACGTGTAAAACAATTCGTAAAGCTGTTAATACTGGCAACGCTTTCGTATAATGGAATAAAGTTATTGTTAAGGGGGTGACCGCTATGGAACGAATTGAAGCTGGCATGAGCGTAATGACGTTGAAGAAGCAGACCTATCGGGTTATCGCTGTGATTAATCAGGGGCAAGAACTGTTAGTTCGCGCCCACGAACCAGAAACAGCTGACATTGAAATAATTCCAGTGACCACAGTTGTTCAAGTAACTGAACAAAATTCAACAGGCGATGCAGCCGTCTCATTGGATACAGTCACGGTCGTTGGCGAACGGTATGTCGATGATATTGTGGCAACGTTAACGACGCTCAGAGTGGATATGGCGGTGTTGCTCCAGCGAGAAAGTGGCAATCAATACGATGATAATGCCATCTCAGTGTGGACGTTGCAACATGCTAAGTTAGGCTACATTGCCCGGTATCAGAATCAGCCGTACGCGGCACTGATGGATCAGGGACAACGATTGTACGGCATCGTGACGGTATTAGATCAACAAAAACAGCATCTTGAATTGATGCTATGGCGGACTACTGCAGTCCCAAGTCCGATTGAGGCGTTGCAAATCCGCCAACGATTGGCTAAGCCGAGGACAAATTTAGGGGCGGTGCCAACGCATTCGTTACAGACACCGTTAGGAACAATTGTCATGATGTGCAATGGTCACCCGATTAAGTATCAGCAGGTTCCGTTATCGCCATGGTTGACGCCCGCTGATGAATTACACGTCACCAAACGTTATCTATTAACGCCTGATTGGTCACAAGTGCCGCCGGACAGCCTCATTACTTGTCAAGTGACGGCGAAGGCCGACGTGGTTCAGCGGTGGCAAAATGAACACATTTCAGCAGCGGTCTTAACGAACGCTAGTAGCTTTTATGTGGTTGGTATCAGTGCTCAAACCAAGACGGGGCTGAATGATAACTTGGTCGATGATGCTGCGCAACCCGCGGTTATTTACCGAGTTGGCCAGGTTAGTGCACATATGCAGGCCGGCTTCATGGTCAGCTGGGCGCCGTTTGGTGATCCGCGCGTACAACCAGCACTGAAATTAGCATTGCACTTCTCCTCACAACCGCTAGTTCCTTACCATCCAGTAACACCTAGTCGCACCAACGCGACGTTTACGCAGCAAGAGTTGGCAGCCTTGTTAGTCTCCGCATTACCAAATTATCAGGGTGGTCAACGCTTAGAACCAAGTGTGACAGCGATAACGGTAGAAAAATTGCGGCAGACGTTAGGTGATCAGACGTATCATGCGCTGGCGAATTATCAGCGTCATGTTCAGCTAGTTGCGGGTAGTACGGAAGGTGTCAACGAGACCTTGTTACAGGCGTTGATTCATGCAGTCACGTATCATGAGTTGACGACCATGCACTACTACCAGCCGACTGTAGGGATGGTCGACCAGGTTATTTATCCGATTCAATTATTTAGCACCACGACTAAGGATGAGGATGATGCGCAATTAGTGGGTTGCTTAGCGCTTTACAATTACGAAACATTTGAAATCCAACAGGTGCCGCTGACGGCAATTGCTCGTATCGCGATTATTGCCGATCCGGAGCATCCCAAGACAACACCGGAGACGGAAAGTCCGGATTGGTTACGCATATTTTTACATGGGTGGAATGACGATTTTTGAACGAACAGTCAAAAATTAATTTGCTTACGACTTATAAGTATTCGTGATACAAGCCAGATTGAATTCGATAAAAAATCCCGCTGAGGCTTTAAACTCAGTGGGATTTTTGGTTAGGTTATTTGGTTGCCGAATGGGTCTGTAAATATTCCTGGGCGGCGTGAATCATATCTGCATTTTGTTGATTTAACAATGGCGGCAAGTTGTCGAAGTCAAAGTAGTCGAGTTTGAGTGTTTCATCAGTGGCTTGGGTCAGAACGTGGCCGCCAATGGGTTTTACAAGAAAGAGTGCACTGATTGTTTGAGCTACATCGCCGTTAGGATAGGCCGTCTCGCCTTTATCAAAGATGCCGATGCGATCAACAACTTCGACATCAATGCCACTATCTTCCTTATATTCCCGCACGCAGGCCGTGGCATACGTCTCACCGTATTCTAGATAGCCACCGGGTAAACTCCAGTTATGCGTATCGGTACGAAGGTTCAGCAAGACTTGTTGCTGATCGTTGACTAAAATACCAGCAGCCGTATTCAAAATGATTGGTTTGTGACCAACCAAAGCCCGAATTTCTTTAATGTAATTTGCCATGATGAAACCTCGTTTCTAGTTTAATTACCCTTATTATACCGATAATTCTGACTGAAAGCTGTTTGTTGATAAATTTATACGAAGCATGCTCGAACCGCGTTAGAGCAAGTACATACTGACTATGTGTCACTAAATCCGTTTGCGTCGGTGCACTTTTTTAGCTAAGATAAAAGCTATATACTGTCAGCCGTGATAGTGTGAGTTCTTTGATTTTATGAAAAGAGAGTAATTTATGCAGAGAAAATTAAGTACGGGCCAGATGCAAATGATTGCACTGGGCGGCACGATCGGAGTGGGCCTATTTATGGGATCCAGCTCAACGATCAAGTGGACCGGGCCGTCAGTGCTAATTGCGTACATCGTATCAGGGGCCTTTCTATACCTGATTATGCGGGCACTAGGTGAGATGCTGTATGTCGATCCGAATACCGGTTCGTTTGCCAAGTTTGCTTCTGAATATATTCACCCCGTTTTTGGATACTTGACGGCTTGGAGCAACATTTTTCAGTTCGTCGTTGTTGGGATGAGTGAGATGATTGCACTAGGCGGCTACTGCCGGTATTGGTGGCCGAACTTGCCAGATTGGATTCCGGGCCTAATTGCCATTGTATTCTTATGCGCGGCCAACCTTATCTCGGTTAAAATGTTTGGGACGCTGGAAACCTGGTTCTCACTTATTAAAGTGGTGACGATTATTCTGATGATTATTGCCGGTTTAGGTCTGATTATTTTTGGTATTGGTAACGGCGGTCATCCAATTGGAATCAGTAACCTGTGGACCCATGGTGGTTTCTTCACTGGTGGGGTGAAGGGCTTTGTCTTCGCACTAGCAATTGTGTTGGCGTCGTATCAAGGGATTGAATTGATTGGAGTCACAGCTGGTGAAGCTGAAAATCCACAAAGCACGATCGTTAAAGCGATTCGTTCAACGGTTGCCCGGATTTTAATCTTTTACGTGGGGGCCATCTTCGTAATTGTCAGCATTTACCCCTGGGATAAGTTAAGCCAGATTGGTTCACCGTTTGTACAGACATTTGCCAAAATTGGGATTACCGCTGCGGCTTCGATTATCAACTTCGTGGTTATTACGGCTTCCTTATCGGGAACAAATTCTGGAATTTATAGTGCGAGTCGAATGACTTACACGTTGGCGGAAAGTCACCAGTTACCAAGGAAGATGACTTTATTAAATCGTCATGGAGTACCATTTTATTCCGTTATTGCGATTGCGACCGGGATTCTAATTGGAGTCGTCTTGAATGTTGTATTACCAATGTTTTTCAAGGACGCTAGCGAGATTTTCGTGATGGTTTACAGTTCGAGTGTCTTGCCCGGTATGGTACCGTGGTTTGTTATTCTAGTGAGTCAAATTGCGTTCCGTAAGCAAAACGCGGCCAAGATGGCGAACCATCCTTTTAAAATGCCATTATCACCCTATTCAAATTATTTAACGTTGGCCTTCCTCGCGTTAACACTGGTCTTCATGTTTATTAATCCGGAAACGCGCTACTCAATTTTAGTCGGTGTTGTATTTCTGGTCATCATGACATTGATTTATTTCCGTAAATACGCCGGTAACAAGGAAGAAACGTTGTAATCAAGAGTACTTGCCAGTAAATGGTAAGTGCTTTTATTTTGGGCTTTTATTGCGTTAAAATTAGGTGTCAATATAATTATCAGGAAAAGTGGTGGCACGATGGTCAAGCAAGGACATTATGCAAAAGTCAGTAAACAGAAACGGTTACGACAATTAAAGCAACGACGTCAGGCCCAGGAGAAGCGGGCGATTATGCCAGAAATGGTTAGCGAATTTTTGCAAGTGCGTTACCACCTGACGCAAGCGGCAAAACAGCGGCCGGCGATGCGACAGATGATGCAACGTTTTATGGCACAGTGGTTAGCCGCAGGGCAAGCAGAATTGAGCGACAATGGTCAGACAACGTGGTCAGTAGTGGCATTGACGAAGCAAACGTTACAGACCTTTAATCGGCAGTTACCGTGGCAGGGGTATGCCTTAGTTGACCAGGAAATGGCACGCTGGACGGCTTTTCTGAACAAGGAAGTGCCGGCTGTGCCGTTAAGTGAGCGGATTACGTTAACTGAGGCACTGTCCCCAGCGACGTGGCAGGCCTGCCTATCAGAGCAATTAGCAATCAATGCCCTATTAGCATTAACTGGTGATTCACGACAATTGGGCCAAATAACGACTGAGCAAGTACGACAGCTACAAAACAGTATTCAAACAGCAACGGGGATTGATTGGGAAAAGGTTGCTCAGTTGCTTGATTCGACAGTAATTGCCCAGAATACACTTTCCGAAGCTGGGTTGGATGACAAAACGCGCCAATGGCTAGAAAAATTACAGAAGCTAACGCCACAAGATTTTAACAGCCATGTTGAATGAACAGTCAAAAAGGAGGATGGTGAAATGCATTTTATCACGTCAGATCACGTTCAGTTAGATTATACGGATGAAGGCCAGGGGCAGCCAATCGTTATTTTGACGGGATTTGGTGGCGCTAAGGATATTTGGCGCGCTCAAATCCCGGTACTGATTCAGGCGGGCTACCGGGTCATTAATTTAGATGGGCGGTGCCAAGGTTTATCCGAGCACACGGCGAAAGGCTTACGTATGAGTCGTCGCGCGGTGGATGCGCATGAATTGATTGAAAAATTACAACTCGAACAACCAATTTTACTCGGTAATTCGATGGGGGCCGCGACTTGGTTTGCGTACGTGTCATTGTATGGTGATACAGGAATTAAGGCCCTGATCGACGTGGATCAAACGCCGCGGATGATCAATACACCGCACTGGCAATATGGGTTCAAACAGGTTCAATGGCAGGATATTCCGGACTATTTTAGAATGCCGCTGGGACACTCGACGTTTAAGCACATCGATGATGCGACGTATGCGCGCGTCAAGGCAGTAGAAGCGCAGGCACCGTTCGATGCGAAATTAATGTTTCCATTGTTGGTTAACCACGCGGTTCAGGATTGGCGGGATGTGATCCGCCAATTGACCGTACCGTTCTTGATCATTGCGGGCGCCAAGTCACCGTTCTTCAATCCCGACTTTGCGGCAGTGACTGCTCAAATGGCACTACGAGGACAGAGTGTGGTCATTCCGGAAGCTGGTCATATCGTGATGGCGGAACAGTCGGCAGCATTTAATAAGGCGTTGTTGGAATTTTTGGCGACGTGCTAAACGCAAAACACTTTTAACACCTGTATTAAAGGTGATATTACAGTCTTGAATAGTAGTCATATCAAGCAGGTTTAGAATAACATAATGTATTATGTTGTCTTGAATAACGGCCACATCAAAAACAGTTTCACAATACTAAAAAAGGCTCACCAACTAAAACAGGTTGGTGAGCCTTTTCGATTTATTGACTAATTACTAATCAATCACGCCATCTTTTCCCATCCATCGGAACCGAATAAACTTCCCGACCTCGGTCACAATCAAGACGACGATCCCACAGATAATCGGGATGCCCCAACCATACCAGAAGTTGATGCTAGTCGTATGGAAGACGGATTGCATGAATGGTAGGTAAATGATTCCCAGTTGTAAGAGAATCAGAATACCAATGATGTAGAACGCCATCTTATTTTGGAAGAAGTACTTGGAAATGACGGGGTGGTCATTCCGCAAGTTGAAGAGGTAGAAAATCTTACCAAAGATGATGATGTTCAGTGACATGGTACTACCGACGACATTTGGTAATCCAAGTGCGGTCAAGTAGTTGTAGGCGAAGATCCCCAAGCCAGAAATTAGGAAGGAGACATAGCCGATTTCAAAGTAATCTAATTTTGACAACAACCCAGACTTAACATTCCGGGGACCCCGGGCCATGATGCCGGCCTCGGGTGGCTCAAAGATGAACGCAAACTGGATGGTCAGCGCGGACACCATATTGATCCACAGTAATTGCGTCGGGTACAGCGGAAGTTCGTGGCCCATTAAAATACTAATGATGACAACGAGGCCTTCCGCGAAACTAGTTGGGAGTAAGAAGCGAATCGTCTTACGAATGTTATCGAAGACGTGGCGCCCTTCACGAACGGCGGCGACGATATCAGCAAAGTCATCATCGGCCAGGACCATATCGGCGGATTCCTTAGCAACTTCGGTCCCCTTGATTCCCATAGCAACCCCAATATCGGCTTGCTTGAGGGCCGGGGCGTCGTTGACCCCATCGCCAGTCATCGAAACGACGTGATTATTGGCCTGTTGGGCACGAACAATCCGTAATTTGTTATTCGGTGTTGCCCGTGCGAAGACGTTATAATCATCGATGTGTGCTTGTAACTGCTGATCGTCCATCGCGTCGATTTCGGGACCAGTAATCGCTTTGACATTGGCGGCCAAGTTCAACTTGTTGGCAATTGCCATCGCCGTATCAGGGTGGTCCCCCGTAATCATTTTAACTTGCACGCCCGCTTGCCGTAATTCGGCGATCGCGGTAGCCGCTTCTTCACGAGGCGGGTCAATGATTCCGACTAAGCCAGCTAAATGCAGCCCACCAATGGCTTGTGCATCAATGGTAGTCACGTCATCATCGACTTCTTGGTAAGCCAGCGCCACCACGCGCAAACCATCGGCGGTTAAGTCGTCCATGGCGTCATCCCAGTATGCCGTTTGGGTAGCTTGGTCAGTTAAACGCAGGACAGTCGCGGGTGAGCCCTTGACCATTAGTAAGCGTTGACCATCTAAGTCGGCCAGGCGAGCAGAAAAACGGAAGGCGGAATCGAATGGTAGCGAGTCGACTTCTTCAACCTCAGGATCATGACCAGTCATTTTACGATACAGCGTCGTCAAGGCACCATCGGTTGGTTCACCAGTCAGTTCCCAGCGATTATTTTCGAAGTGTAGCTCGGCGTCGGTCGTTTGGCCGGCAATCTTAACGAGCCATTCCATCGCGTTATCTTGGTGCCAGTCGACTTTGTTGCCATTGAGCTTGAGATGGCCATCGAAGTTAACGCCACCATTATCATCATAACCGACCCCCGTCACATCAAACGTATGCTCAGGCGTCACGACCTTAGTGACCGTCATTTCATTTTTCGTCAACGTCCCAGTCTTATCGGTGTTAACGATATCTACGGCACCTAAAGTTTCCACGGCGGGTAGTGACTTGACAATGACGTTTTTCTTCGTCATCTGCCGGGTTCCCATGGCTAAGACCACCGAGGTACTAGCGGGCAGTCCTTCTGGCATAGAACCAACGACCATCGTAATAACCGCAATTAGTAAAGTTGGCAAACTATAGGTATCCATGACTATTCCTAATAGGAATAATAGGACGGCTGCCACCACGATGGCGATGGATAAGCCAACCCCCAGTGAGTTCAGATTACGCATCAGTGGGGTAGTGGTTTGTTTGACGTCGCTAACAGACTGCTGGATATGACCGATTTCGGTATCTTCGGCGGTAGCCGTTACGATTCCGACGGCCGAACCGCTAGTCACCGCGGTTGACGCGTAAACCATATTCTTACGGTCAGCCAAAGCTGGCGTGGTCTCAGTCATCGGTTCTTCTTGTTTCTCCACGGGATTAGTCTCCCCTGTCAGCACGGATTCTTGGACGTTAAAGTTATCCGCTGAAATCAAGCGCATATCGGCAGGAACCGCGTCACCGGCTTCTAAGTTGACTAAGTCACCAACGACTAATTCGCGGGCGTCAATTTCCAGTTTTTTTCCATCACGGATGACGAAATTCTTGGAAATCAGCATTTCACGAATCCGTTCTAGCGCGTTGCCAGCTTGGCGTTCTTGGACATAACCAATGATGGCATTGGCAATAATAACCAGTCCAATAACGATAGAATCGGAATAGTGGTGCATGAAGAACGTTAAGACCGCTGCTGCGGCTAAAATGTAGATAATACTGTTATTAAACTGCTTGATGAATTGAACGAACCGAGACGTACGCTTGGTCTCCAGTTCGTTGCGACCGTTATGTTGTAAACGTTCGGCAGCTTCAGCAGTGCTCAATCCATTCTCAGGATCGGTGGCGTACTTTGCGGCTAAGGCTGATTCATCAAGCTGCCATAAGTTATCCGCATCGGGAGGGTTCTGGGTGTCGTTTTGCTCTTCATTAGAGGTTAACGACTGATTGTCATCTTTTATCATTCAATTCGCTCCTTAAAAATAAAGTTATTACCGGTGAGGTTCTGTAAAATCACGACGTTTATTGCGTGTTAAATAGGCCAATTTCGCCACATCCTTTCTTAATTAGCGTTATTATAAATAATATTATATACGAACAATCTAGGTGAACGCCATTAAAATATTTGACAAATTCATGACAAATTATTGCGTTAGTTGCAATAATATATCAGATTTTGGCTAGTTTGTCGCTGAAAATGACTGGTTTTCCTCGAATTGTTGGGTAAATTGAACTAGAGCACTATGATCCGCAACATTGGGGTGCGGGCGGTGTTCTTGCTGCCATTGGACTAGCTGTGGAAAGTTTGGCCGCATATTAGCGAATAAAAAACGAGCAGTCGATGACTGTTCGTTAATAGTGGCTAATCCTTGATGGGGTCCTTCATTAATAACCAGAGAATCAGGTAAGCGATGATACCAGGGAACATGGGTGTAATTGCTAAAACAACAAATAATAGCCGGGTAACGTTAGTATTCCAGTTAAAATGTTCGGCAATTCCACCAATGACACCGGCAATCACCCGGTCCGTTGCGGAACGATGAATATCGATCTTCATAAGTTAATTCCCCCTTAATAATGCTAACTATAATGTAGCAGGTTTGATTCAATAACGCTACTAATTTAATCGGTTGGAAACGGCGTAGTGGTAAGAACCGTGGTATAGTAGGTGATTTCAGTCAAAGCTTGGTGAAGTGTATGATCGTAGCGTTTGCTCAGGGGCGCGTTATCGATAAAGTGACCGTTACTTTGAAGGGTTTGTGGTACGTTACCAATGGGCGTTGGTTTAGGGAGGACGACTATTCCTAATCGTTGGAGAACTGGAACTAGTGCGGCCGCCCCAAATTGACCGCCGCGCATATTGTCAGAATATGAGATAATCTTAGCCGGTTTACGGGCGCCTTCGAATGCCAAAAAATCGAAGGCGTTTTTCAATCCAGCTGGCATTGCGTGATTGTATTCGGGTGTCAGGATAATGTAACCGTCCGCACTAGCCATATCGGTGAGCCATTGCTGCTGGTTAGCAGGTAGCTCGCGGTGCGGGTTCGCCATCGGTGGCTCGGGTTCGTCGAAAAGGGGAAGTTGATAGTTGGCCAAATCTAAAAATTGGTAGTGAATCGTAGAATGAGTCGGTAATTGGTCAATGATTAATTTTAGATGGTTAAATAAAGCGCGGCCGTTAGCCTGTGACCGGGTACTCCCTAAGATGATTGCAATTTTAAACATAGTGAGGCCTCCAGATATTTTTATTGATTCCAATGAATACAAAATGATAGTATAGACTTAATAATATTAGTATGCAAGTATTTATTCACTTGAATTAAAAAGGAGCTATTTAAATGACAACACCATTAGTTAGTCAGTTGATGACGGAACTAAATCAATTTTTGACGCAGGATAGCGTTGATGATCAAGAAAAACGCTGGGCCATGCAACAAACGACTGATCCGCAATTACAAGCGGCATTAAAACAACTATCGACGACGGATATTAAAATTATGGCGTATCTGGGACAGCACGGGCCAAGTCGAGCTAAGACACTGCCGGTACCAACGGGTCTCTCACAAGCAACGATTTCTCGCGGCTTGACCAAATTAGCCCGGTTAGAATTGGCGACTAAGTATCGTGATTTGACCAATAATAAAGAAGTTCTCGTACGATTGACGGCGCTGGGTGAAGCGGGTGCCGAGCTGCATACTCAGTTGGATGCGGCGATTGCAGCCAAGGCACAAGCGATTGTCGATGACTACTCTGACGCGGAACTGACACGCTTTGTTAGCCTCATGCGCCGGATTCGTGAAATTAAGCTTTAGCACTTGATGTTACCGAGTGCTAAATTGTTGCATTCCCACAAAATGGTGTTAGTATATATATCGAAGGTCAGGAAAGGTCAAACAAGGATTTGAATTACTGACCAGTATTAATAGCCAAGTGAAATTTTGAAAGGGGATTGTTAGTATGGCTAATACTTTAATGAATCGGAACGATTTCGGCATGTTGGATCCGTTTGAACGGATGGCACGCTCCTTCTGGGCACCATTAGAAAACATGGATCAAGTATTGAAGACCGACATTAACGAAACTGATGATCAGTATCAAGTGAAGGTTGATGTCCCTGGTATTGATAAGCAAGATGTGAAGTTGGATTATCGTGACAATGTGTTGTCTATCAAGGTTCAAAAAGATAGCTTTGTGGATCATGAAGATCAAGACCAAAACATTGTGATGAATGAGCGTCATACTGGCACCTTGCAACGGCAGTATATGTTACCAAACGTTGCGGCGGATAAAATTACGGCATCCCAAGCTGACGGTGTCTTAACGATTACGTTACCTAAGACCCAGCCGAGCGCGAATGACGGTCAAATCGAAATTCAATAATTAAATCATTAAATCATCAGTAACAAGTGAGCGGCCCACCGATAATCAAATCGGTGGGCCGTTTTTGACATCAACAATCGGTATGAATTATGACCGGTGGTTGGTAAGCTGTTGGTTTAGCTGGATGACTTTGATGCGGGCGAGTGCCATTTCAATTAACCATAGACCGATATAGACTCCGGTGTAAACCAAGGTATAGAAGCCAAACCAGCGAACGTTTAATGGAAACCAGCCACAGAGAATCGCAAGTGGGGTCATCCCTAGGTAAGAACACAGACAATGAGCAATGGTTTGTTTCGTAATCGACCACGTTTCAATTTCGAATAGCCAGCTACTGAATGCCCAAACTTCACCAATCAGAATCCACAATAATGTCGAAAGCTGGGTGGCGGCTAAGGGCGAGGACCAGTGGCTGACAAAAGTGGGATTAGAAGGAAATAAATAGGTGGTATTAAAGAAGGTTGAGAACCCCAAGGCCATTAAGTAGCCGATAACGATGTCTCCAATGGCGCCAATCAAAAGGGTGTGCCAAAGTCTTTTCATAATTGTGCCGCCTTTCCAATTTGTTGGGTATAGCGTCGTGATGCGTATGTTGTTGTGCCAGTTGTTAGGTTGACTTGAAAGCTACCCCATTTGGTTAAGGTAAAATTTTTAATACAGGCGATTCGCACAATTTCACTACTAGAAATACGTAGAAATTGGTGGGGTGGCAGTTGGTCCATTAAAGTGTGTAAGTGGCTGTGAACGAGGTAAGTACCAGTGGTTGTTTCACAATAAAGTCGTTTATTGACAGTGTAAAAACGTGACACCGATTGAAGTGGCAGCTTAATGAGCGAGCGATCTTGAAAAACATTGATGAATCGTTTCAGAGATGGTTAACTGGACGTGCATCGCTGATTCTCCCCTTAAATAGCGATTTTGATAAGCTTATTGTAGTGAAAAATGCGGCTTGACACTAGTGCTTATTGCTACTTGGTCAACTAAACGGGCTAACTGGTCAGGAAATATGACAAAAAATTTCCCGGGAAATAATTGCCACTGGTGGTCGCTAAATATGATAAGCTAATTAACGGTATAATACTTACTGAAAATTAGTGTCAGTTAGATATGGAGATGACGAGCGTGGATGACGCAGAACGTGAACGCGGACCATGGCATCGTAATTTGATTGTTTTATGGTTTTGTACGTTCGTTGCGGGAATGGCATTTAGCGAAATTATGCCATTTCTTTCATTATTTGTTAGTCAGTTGGGTGATTTCACGAAGGCCCAGATTACATTTTATAGCGGGTTAGCTTTTGCAGCTGATTACGCGATTTCAGCAATTTCGGCACCACTGTGGGGCATCATTGCTGATAAAAAAGGTCGTAAGATCATGCTATTGCGCGCGTCCCTAGGGATGGCAGTTGCGATGGGGTTAATGGGTTTTGTAACGAATGTCTGGCAACTAGTTGCCTTGCGCGCGCTACAAGGTGTGTTTGCGGGCTTTATTTCTAATGCCCAAGCCTTAGTCGCGTCCCAAACGCCACGTAAATATAGTGGACGGGCGTTGAGCACTTTGATCACTGGTGCCGTTAGTGGTCAATTGTTTGGCCCAGTGATTGGGGGCTTGCTAGCCCAATTGTTTTCGATTCGAAACACGTTTTTTATTACGGCCGGATTATTAATGGTGGCGTTTTTGTTGAGTCTGTTCTTTGTACAGGAACACTTCAAACCAGTCGCACATCATCGTGAACCAGGTGACAGTCGCAATCCTTTAGCAGCGTTTCAAAATCCGCGCTTGATTATTGTGATGTTATGTTCGACGGCCATCGTCCAATTTGGAAACGCCTCGATTGCACCAATCATTAGTTTATACGTTCGTGAATTGATGCATTACCGTGGCCCGATTACGGTTGTGGCCGGAATTATCGCAGCTTTACCGGGTATTTCAAACATCTTTTCAGCACCGCGCCTTGGATGTTATGGTGATCAGCACGGTTCTGGTAAGGTATTGTTATTTGGCTATATTTTTGCGGTGATTATGTATTTCCCACAAGGCATTGTTACGAGCGTCGTGGCCCTCGGTATTTTGCGGTTTGCCATTGGGATTTCCGATGGCGCACTATATCCAGAGATTCAAACGGTTTTGACTAAGAATACGCCAGTACATCTTACCTCAACGATTTTTAGCTATAATCAATCTTTTCAAGCTATTGGCAATATGTTCGGCGCCTTGCTCGGTGGTTTGGTGGCTGGTTGGTTCAATTACAACGCGGTATTCATTATGACGGCGTTACTTTTGTTAATTAACCTAGGTTTAATTTTGTGGTTAGTTCCTGATATTTGGAAGAACGGCAAACGGGCAGTTTCCTAGGTGTTTGGTAGTTAGTCTATTAAATTGGCTAGCTGCCTTTTTTGTTACTTGTCCTTGAACATGATGTTAATTCAGTGTATTGTTAGTTTCATGAATATCGAAATAAGCAAACAAGATCAGGCTGATCAGCAACGAGTGGCGATTTTCAAAGCACTGGCCGATGCTAACCGATTACGGATTATCCGGGTGCTCTATCAAGCACAACGGGAAATGACTTGCAGCGAAGTGGGGGCGCAATTAAATATCAGCAAGTCAACCGTCTCTTATCACTTTAAGACCTTGCGATTAGTGGGTCTCACCAATACGCGACGAAAGGCACAGACGAAGTATCTATCCTTACAATTAGCGACCTTTGACCGGTTTTTACCGGGGTTCTTAGCAACGCTTTAGTTTTTTTGCTTTTTAGTTCGACAATTATCGAACTAAAATCTTGGAAAGAAGATGTCAACTACTTATGACCACAACACATCAACATAGCCGCTATTTAACACTTGGAATGATGTTAGCGGCAACGAATATGCGTTTACCAATTACAATGATGCCGGGATTAATCAGTTCTTTGAAACGGACACTGGGTTTGCCGAGCTCGATGGCGGGATTACTGACCACGATCCCATTATTGACGTTTGCCATTATGTCCCCATTGATTGCACATTGGGGGCGGCGATTTGGCAACGAACTGACAATTTATGTCATGTTGATCTTTCTAGCCGTTGGGAGTTATCTGCGGGTCATCCCAACGATTGCTGCCCTTTTCATTGGGACGTTACTAGTCGGGATTGGCGCGGACGGTGGCAATGTCTTGATTCCAGCGATTATTAAAGATAATTTTCCGACGAAGATTCCAGTCGCAACTAGTCAATACACGCTCTCAATGCTATTAGTCGGTTCACTGGGAACGGGACTTTCGGGAGTGTTGGCGGCACACTGGTCGTTACCACTAACGATGGCGGTGCTATCTGTGATTGGACTAATTAATTTGGTTGTCTGGTTGCCAAACTTGAAATATAATCATCGCGCACCAACAGTTGCGATGACCGCGAGTGATGGGCAGTCAACGGCAACTCACGGGAGTGTTTGGCGGCGGCCGTTAGCGTGGGTCGTTACGGCCTTTTTCGGCTTGCAAGCACTAGTCTACTATTCATTACTGACTTGGTTACCAACGGTATTTGTTGCCCATGGCTTCTCCTTGATTGTGGCTGGCAATTTAGTTACGGTCATGCAATTGAGCGGCCTACCGATGTCATATTTAGTGCCAGCGACTTCTGGTCATCGGCGCGGCGTTTGGGCAATGATTATGGTGGTAGGTGTCGGTTTTATTGCGGGAATTGGTGGTATCTTACTTTCCGGAACGAATTTTTGGGTGGCAGCACTGTCCTGCGTCTTACTAGGATTAGGCTCTGGAGCAGCCTTCAGTTTGGCAGTCGTCTTCTTTACGCAAAAAACGACCAATGGGTTTGAAACGGCTGACTTATCTGGTATGGCCCAATCCGCGGGCTATTTGTTAGCTGCAGTGGGGCCCGTACTATTCGGCTGGTTAGGCGGTCAATTAGGCTGGGGACCAGTACTCTGGTTAGCTATCATTCTTTCCGCGTTACTAGCATTATCCGGCAGCATCATTTTCCAGCATGCAACGATTTATGAGTAATTAATATCACAATAATGCAGAACGAGATTGGCCCAAGTCAATTTCGTTCTTTTTTTGAAACTTTATCTTTGCCTTAGAGTTACTCTAAGGGATTACACTAATCTCTATTCAATTAAGGAGGCCACAGTAATATGGCGGTTATTCAAATTCTAACGGTCGTCGGCGTGGCGATCATCGGGGCAAGCCTTGTAGGTGATCCCACTCAGCAACGACAGTCAAAACCAGTAAAGGAGCAAAAATAAGATGACAGTGTTAACAACGATGTATCAACTAGCAAATGGTGTCAACATTCCCAAAGTCGCATTCGGAACTTGGCAGATACCTGGTGGTGAGGCAACGTATCAAGCCGTTCGTGCGGCCTTAGCAGCGGGATACCGGCATATTGATACTGCACTGGCCTATCAAAATGAAGCTAGCGTTGGCCAGGCAATTCGTGATTCTGGCATTCCACGTGAGCAAAGCTTTGTGACGACTAAATTACCGGCCGAAACGAAGTCATATCAAGGTGCACTAAATGATTTCGATCGCTCACTGAAAAATTTGGGTTTAGACTACGTGGATCTCTATTTGGTACACGCACCTTGGCCATGGGGGCAAGTCGGTCGAGTTTACGATGAAGCTAACCTCGATGTTTGGCAGGCAATGGAAGCTATTTATCAAAGTGGCCGGGCGAAAGCGATTGGTGTCTCTAACTTTGCTGTTCGGGATTTGAAGAATATTCTTAACCAGGCGACGATACCACCAATGGTCAATCAAATTCAATATTACTTGGGCTTCACGGAACCTAAGATCACCAAGTTTTCTGAGGAACATGCCATGCTTGTAGAAGCATACTCGCCGTTAGCGACGGGCGGGGTCCTCGATAATCCGCAAGTACAGGCCTATGCCGATAAATACGGCGTCAGTGTGGCGCAGTTAGCGTTACGCTTCGTTTTGCAAAATGGGGTCTTGCCATTGCCCAAGGCTGTTAATCCGGCCCATATTGAGGCGAATACGCAATTGGACTTCGCAATTAGTGTGGCCGATATGCAAGCCTTAAACGACTTGCCAGATGCGGCTGGTTCATACATGCACAACCCAACCCAAGGTTAACGAACAAAATGTTTGACCGCACTTGGGTCGATAGGAGTAAACTGAACATAATTAATAAACGATAAGGAGCGATTTGATGACAACGATTAATGCAGCTAACGCGGGTACTTACGCGTTTGATGATCAATTCAAAGTTAACCGGATGGGTTATGGCGTCATGCAGTTAACGGGTCCTGGGACATGGGGACCATACGCTGATCCTGAAAATGGGGTCAAGGTAGTTAAGAAAGCACTGGAATATGGCGTTAATTTCTTTGATACGGCTGATTCATACGGTCCATGGTTTGCTGACCGGTACTTAGCGGCGGGCTTGAAGGATGCCGCTAATCGTGATCAGATCTTCATTTCTGATAAGGTCGGTCAAACGCGGCAAGGACCGAATGTGTGGACGCCACTTGGTGAGCCACGGTATCTGCGTCAGCAAGTAGAAGTTTCAATGATGACACTGGGGATTGACCATGAAGACCTAGTATTCTTACATCGAATTGACCCTCATTACTCGATTGCGGATCAAGTCGGTGAACTCAAAAAGCTTCAGGATGAAGGTAAAATCAAGCATATCGGTCTGAGTCAAGTAACTGTTGATCAAATCAAGGAAGCGCAGCAAGTCGCTAAGATTGATGCCATTGAAAATCTCTATAATGTCGCCAATCACGGTGATGATGACGTTGTTGACTACGCGGCCTCACAAAAGATGGCTTTTCTGCCATGGTTCCCATTAGCAACGGGTGAACTGGCTCAGGCTGGGAGTGTCCTCAGCACGATGGCCCAAAAGTATCAGGTGAGCCCAGCGCAAATTGCCTTGGCCTGGCTATTGAAGCGGTTTGATAATATCATACCGATTCCAGGAACAAGTTCTATTGAGCATTTACGGGACAATGTGGCAGCTGCCAACGTTGATTTAACAACGGCCGATTTTAATGGATTAAGTCAATTAAGTGTTAAATGAGTATTTAGGTCGGGAATTCCCGACCTTTTTGTTTGCCTAAAACGAGCTAAACGACGCTTGAAATTCATGGGGTTGACGGTTAAAATGAATAAACATTGAATGAGAAAGAGGATTGAGCAAATGAGTACGCGTTTGATGAGTGATGAGCCAACAATTTATTTAGCAGGACCTTGGTTTACTGAGGGCCAACCAGAACGGCTAGCTAAGATCGAAAAATTAATGGACGAGTTAGAATTGACTTATTACAGTCCACGGCTAGACGGCATCGATTTGACGCCGGATGCGACCGAAGCTGATCGAAACGCGGTATTTACGGACAATGTGGACCATTTAAAACGGGCCAAGTTAGTTGTCGCCGTGGTTGATGGCTTTGACACGGGAACTATTTGGGAAACTGGAACAGCATATGGTTTAGATATCCCCGTTGCTTACTATGGTGAAACGTTAGCTGATGGCACGTTTAATGTGATGCTGGCTAAGTCCGGCAAAGCGGTTATTGAGAACATGACTGATTTGAAGGCTTTTCTACAAGATCCCACTGCCGATGATTTTCAATATACAGGAACTATTCGTTAATTTGAACGGTTAGTCAAAATAAAAAGCGAGCCGTCTGCATTTGTCAAGGCTCGCTTTTTGCATACATAAATGGCAGAACTTGTGGTGGGAATGAGCCGCTTGAAAAAATGTAATATTTGTTAAAGGCAATGTGTTTAATTGGAGAAAAGTCATCAAATGGTGTTACGCTATGGGCAGAAATTGGTTGACTAGCGCAAATATTAAGAAAGCGGCAAGAAAACAAAAAAGTTCAGTTCAAACTAGACAATCACTATCCAAGTTGTATAATGTACTTGTAAGCGTTATCAGAACCTAATTACCTATTTTGGGGGCGTTATTTATGGTTAAAAGTAAAGCAATTATGATTGGTGCCGGGCTATCAAATATGGCTGCGGCGGTCTACTTGATTCAAGATGGTCATTGGGATGGTAAGGACATCACATTCTATGGTGTTGATATGCACGGTGCGAATGATGGTGGTGCCACGACTGATTTTACCAATGAGTATTGGAATAAGAATCATCCGATGGCTAACACGACTGGGTATGTTGCCCGGGGTGGTCGGATGCTGAATTACCGGACGTACGTTGACTTAATGGATTTATTGGACCGGATTCCATCGGTAACTGAACCGGGGATGACGGCGGCCGAAGATACGCGTGATTTTGATGCGAAACATCGGACGTATGATATTGCCCGCTTGATGCAGGGTGGTAAAGGCATTATTAATGCTGGTAAGTTAGGATTCAATAATAAGGATCGGACTTTGCTGACTAAGTTGATCATGATGCCAGATAGTGAAGAAACGAAGCTCGACAACGTTTCGATTGCTGAGTACTTCAAGGATGATCCGCATATGTTCCAAACGAATTTCTGGTATATGTGGGAAACAACCTTTGCCTTTAGAACGCAAAGCTCTGCTCAAGAACTGCGGCGTTACATGCATCAAATGATTTATGAATTTACACAAATTGAACACTTAGTTGGTGTCAACCGGACGCGTTACAATCAATTCGAAAGCATGATTTTGCCATTAATTAAGTACTTGCAAGGGCAAGGTGTGACTTTCATTGATAATAAGATTGTTAAGGATTGGCAATTTAAAGACACGCCAATGCAAGACGAAATTACGGTGACTGGCTTAGTCATTGAGGATGCGCAGACTGGCGAAACGGAAGAAGTTGAAGTTGATGAGGACACAGCGGTGATCTTCACTAACGGTTCAATTACCGATTCTGCAACGATGGGTGATTACAACACGCCTGCTCCTGAAAATATGGATTATGGTGTTAGTGCTAGTTTGTGGAAGAAGGCTACTGAGCGGTTCTATAACTTAGGGACGCCAGATAAGTTCTTCAACGATCGGAATGCTAGCGAATGGGTCAGCTTCACGTTGACGACTAAGAATCATTTATTCTTAAATGAAATCGTTCGGATCACCACCCAGGAACCCGGGAATGCGTTGAACTCCTTCTTATCAACTACGCCAATTACGCCGTTGAACCAAAAGGATGTTAATATGTCGATCGTGGTGCACCACCAACCACACTTTACGACACAGCAACCAAACGAAACAGTTCTGTGGGGCTACTTCTTGTATCCACGGCGTCAAGGTGAGTTTGTTAACAAGCCGTATATCAAGATGACGGGTAAGGAAATGGCTCAAGAATTAATTGGTCAACTTTCCAAAGTAGATCCGGGTCCAGGCAATATTAAGGACAAGGAAAAGGAAATTTTGGACAGTATCGTGAACAATATTCCGGTATACATGCCATATGCTTCCGCACTCTTTAATAACCGGGCTAAGTCTGATCGGCCAGAAGTCTTACCAAAGCACTCAACGAACCTAGCCTTTACGGGTGAATTTGCGGAACAACCATACCAGATGATCTTCACGGAACAGAGTGCGGTCCGCTCTGGTGAGATTGCCGCTTATCACTTTGCTGGGGTCCCAATGGATAACTTGGTCAAGACACCACGGTACGATAAGGATCCAAAGACCTTGCTCAAGGCAACTAAGAAGATGTTTGATTAATTAAATGCTGGCCTGTCAGTGGTTAATGCTGATGATGGCATGATGTAAAAACGCTCCCCATGAAAGATGACTTTCATAGGGAGCGTTTTAGTGTGCATCACGATCAGTAGTAACGGCTCGTTGAGACGCCGTCATTAACAGGATCAGGTTGCTAAGCAATTTAGTGGTTGATCAAATTTTAGCAGCTGCTTTAGGTGTTAATTTAGACGGTGTGTGTTTAGTAGTGGTTTTGACCGTGAGATGCTTTTTGGTTGCAAGTTTGGGTGCCTTTTTAGCGTTTTGCTTGGCGGTCTTTTTGATTAATTGTGGTGCCATCTTCTTAGTTTTCGTTGGTTGGGCTAACGTTTTTTTAGTGGCGAGAGTCGTTACCTTTTTAGTTGGTTTGATACTTGCCTTAGGGTGCTTGATCGTTAGCTTCGTTGATTTTGCCTTGGTGGTCGTCTGCTTTGTCAATTTGATTACCTTTTTAGAGGCTTTGATTTTAGGCGTTGCTTTCTTAGCACTGGTGGCTTTAGGTCCAGCCTGCTTGGTGGTCTTCTTAGTAATTGTCAACTTAGTCTTCGGGGTTTTCTTGGTCGCTTTTAATTTAGCGGTCGGGGCGTTCCCTTTAATCATCGTGGTGGCTTTAGCCCAGCCGAGGGCCTTACCGTGTTCACTAATGAGGTAATATGTGGCCGACGTATGTTTGCCGGTTGCTAAAGTAATCGTCTTAGTTACCGTGTAAGTCTTTTTAGTGCTGAGTTTTGCTTTGGCCGGGCTAACAAAGGCGATTGCCCGATCGGCGGCAAAGTGAATTGTATTCAAAGTCGTGGCGGCCTTCGCGTGCATTGTGATGGCGGGGAAGTGGGTCGCTTTAGTGAGTGCATGGGTAGTGGCTTTTGGGGTTACCGTGGCGGCATTAGCCGTGGTGGTCATGGCAAACGGGCTGGCAGCCAATGGTAATGCCAAAGCAAGTGTTGCAACGACTGATGTTAATTTTTTCATTTCAAAATCCCCCTTAAAGTGAATCTTTTTTGATTCGAAGATAGTTTAGCACCTTGACTGCTTTGCAACAATCGTAATATCAATAAAATTATCAAAAAGTGGGTGAATTTGAATGCAATCAATAAAGGCTTGATAACAAACGAACCGCGGTGGGAGTAACCGTTGGGTTAATGAGAGTGACCGAGATTTTAGAACTAACGTTCGCACTGAATGGGAAAGTTATGGTATGCTAGAACGGTATTTTTACTGAAAGGGGTGGGCGGCATTGCCGGCAGCAACAACTTTAATAACCCCCGCTGAAAATCGTTTCTTTCTGTTAAGTGAACGAGCTCGACGGCGGACCACGCTCCAACAAATTAGTGCGTTATTACGCGCACACGTAACGGTAAAGGCTGACAGTGATTTCTTGAAACCGACTGTCCGTAACTTGATTTTACAAGATCATGCACAGTGGTTGACCGACTGTAGTCATGAGTGGCAACTTTTGGCGAGTCTGCCGTACGTTGTTAACCCGAATGAAAGCCGACAAGCATGGCATCATTGCGAATTGTGTCATAAGCCGGTTCGTTATGAGTACCATGTTCAAAACAAGCATAATCATCGTGAGTTGATTGTCGGTTCTGAATGCGTCAAAAAGTTCATGAACGCCGAAACGCGTTACTTGATGGTGATTACAACAGAAGATAACTTTTATGCGGTGGCCCAGTATCAGACGCTGACTACCGCTGTACCAACAGTGCCAACGATCATGTTTGCTCAGCCGTGGCTACCACAATTACCGGCTGAGCAAGCGCCCCAAGCGCGCAAGTTGCGACAAACAACGACGCAAACCGTCACGACGTACCTAAAACGTCGTACCAAGCAGCTACCATTACAGGAACTAAAGCCCGCTGAACAAACCTATCAGCGGTTAGTCCATGATGAACAAACGGTGATTGAAGCGGCTGAGCGGGCGGCCCGTCAAGCAATTGTGACTAATCAACAACAACGCCAGGCACAAGCGCAGCAAAGTGCTGTGAAGGCCGAGCAAACCTTGCGCCAGAGTCACGCCTATCAATGTTATTTACAGCAGCTGGCGGCCATTATTGTGATGCGTCCGGAACGACCGATGGCGAAGCAACAGTTTGAAAAAATCACGCCACCAGCGACCGAACGCCCTTTGGTGAACTCTTATCAATTCGGGCAAATGGTGACTGAATATCGACAGACTGGGAAGATTCAAGTTCGGCGCCTAGCCATGCTTGATCATCAGTTCGTTGCCGCACTTAATCAGGTGACTCAACAGCTAGATGAACAACAAACGACGCGTTTTTATGACGATGTCTTCAATAGTTGTTGGGGCTGGCAGTATCATCAGCAGGCGACCCAACGTGCGGATTGGGAGCACTTATTGACGACCCGGTGGGGCCAATCATTGTCGCTGGCTTGGTTTGAACAATTAGCCATGCAAACGACAATGCCACAAACTCAACAGTGGCTTGCGGACAATGCGGATGCCGGTATGCAAGCAGCACTACAGCAACGTTTGGCTGCGCATGAAGACCGCCAACCGATTGCCCGTGACCGGATGACTAGATCGGAATTACGACAGTTTTGTTTGCGTGAACAGCCAGCTGCGCCGACATTAGAAGCATTTGAACAGGTCTTTGACCAACAGTATCAATTGCCCGTCGACCGGCAAGCAACGGCCCATGAAACGTTAGCCTATTACTATATTGCGCGTCAATATCAAGGTGACCATCAGCGTGCGTTACAACAACTGAATTGGTTATTGAAAGTCTAAATGTTTCACGTGAAACATAAAAACGCCCACTGATTTTTTCAGTGGACGTTTTTAATTCGGCTGACAGGTTAACTATTAATGACGCTGTGATAGCGCGAGGCTGCAAATTCATACAGCGGCCGGCTAAGTGGTGTGACCTCAACGGCTTCTTCAAATGGTGCCGTAACCATGGTGTTGTCAGCGTTTTTAGCGAGTTTGACGGCCCAAGTTGGATCATAAAGTAATTGTTGGCCTACTGCGACTAGTTCGGCAGTTTGTAACACAGTCTTGACATCGTCGCGGGTCAGGACGCCACCAACACCAACTAGTGGCAATTTACCTTGTAACGCTTCGTGCACGTAGGTCATGATGGATTTATCTTGATACTGCGGGTCTCGTGAAACACGGTCATAGTTGTTGAGTGAGACATGAACGTAATCTAATCGACTTTCCCGTAGTTGTGAGAGTAACCAAAGGGTATCTTCAAGCCGAATACCTGGTTCTTCGAATTCTTCTGGTGAGAAACGATAGCCAACGATGAAGGGCCGGTCCGCATATTGGTCAACAGCTGCAAAGACGGCCTTTAATAATTCATCAATAAAGCGGAACCGTTCTTGCGGCGTGCGACCACCGTATTCATCGGTGCGGCGATTACTATGTGGTGAGAAGAACTGTTGGATCAAATAGGTATTGGCACCGTGTAATTCAATCCCATCAAAGCCGGCTTGAATCGCGCGCCGAGTTGCTTCACCGAATGCTGAAATTGTTGCGTGGATCTCGTCAATCGACATTGCTCGCGGTGTTTCCGCATCGTCACGAAGGGCCGCAACGGCACTGGCAGAGACAATCTGTTCGCCATTTAAGACGGCTCGATGCGTCATTCGACCGGCGTGGAAGATTTGAACGATAGCTTTGGCACCTTGACTTTGAATGCCATGAGCAAGTGCACTTAGACCGGGCAGCATCGTGTCATGTGCGATACTAAGCTCGCCATGCCAACCCTTACCGAGATCTTCGACGTTGGCAGCACCCGTAATCACGGCACCTAAGCCAGTAGCTCGTTGTGTGTAGTAGTCGATTTCGTCATGGGTGATACTACCATTGTAAAAGCTTTGAGTCGTCGTCATGGGCGACATCATTAGGCGGTTGCGTAGTGTAACGCCAGATTTGAATTTGAGTGGTTCGTTAAAACTAGTCACAATAAAACATCCTTTCAAGCTAGTTTTGCTTACTTTTTGTAAGATCTAGTTTCAGTTTAGCGGTTGAAATTTGTTTTTTCAATTTTAAAGTCGCTGGTTTTAGTTAATCTTGGCATAACAGGATGGTGCGTGTGGAATAAGGGGATTGTTGCTGTTGTTAAGTCAGGTGAGGCTTGATAGGTAGATGCAAACAAAAAACTTCATCGATAAGCATGGTCGACGAAGTTTTTTGGAAAATTATGATGCAACGTTATGCCTTAAACGGATTCCAGAAACGGCCACCGTTGACCTTAAAGAGGGCGATGCCGAGGATGATCAGCAGAGCAACTAACGTTAACGCCAGATAGTCGTTACGTTTAAAGCGTTGGGCCATGTACCATGTGCGATGTTTTCCCTTACCGAAGCGCCGCAATTCCATCGCCTGACTAATGGTTTCGATTCGATCTAAGCTTGAAAAAATCAATGGAAGCAGAATTTGAATGCCGCCACGAATACGGGTCATAAAATGCGCTTTTTTCGACATTTCAAACCCCCGAGCCTGTTGTGCCAGACTGATAGTACGGTAATCAGCTTGAACGTCTGGAATGTAACGTAGTGCAATCGCTACGGAATAGCTGATACGATAAGAAATTCCAATCTTATTGAGACTCGCAGCAAATTCGCTGGGATTAGTCGTCATGAGAAAAATCAGGGCGAGTGGCACGGCAAACGTGTACTTTAATAACAAATTAAATTCATAAAAAAGTTGTTCGGCTGTCAAGTTAAAGTAGTGATCAGCAGATCCCAGTAGTAAGTGTTCGGTACCATAAATCGAGACGCCGTAATGAGGCGCAAAGACGTACACCATCACTAAGTTTAAAACGGAAAAACCAATAATAACGTTAAGCACGAACGCGATATCGCGGTAATGAATTTTTGAAAAGCGGAATAGAATCAGTGAAAAAATCATCACCCCGATTAAGTAACGCGTGTCGTAAGTCATCATCCCGATAACTGATAAGCCAACAAAGCAGAGTAGTTTAGTGCTACCGCTAAGTCGGTTTAAAAAAGTATGACGGTCGTTGTACCCGATCAATAATTCATGTTGCATCTTAGCGCGCCTCCCGTTCAGCCTGAACAAATTTTGCGACGAATTCTGTCGGGTTTAAATGGTGCGCTTCTGCCAGGGTGTATAAACTTGTCTTGGCTAAGGAAGCTTGCTGAATAATGGATGCGTTGGTCAACACATCGGCTGGGCGAGCATCCATCAAAATGTTGCCGTGGCCCAACACAATCGTGCGATCCGTGTATTCTAGCATTAGGTGCATATCATGCGTGATCAACATAATCGTCATGTGTTGTTCCTGATTGATCTTAGTTAAGAAGGTCATCATTTCAGTATAGTGTTGCAAGTCTTGGCCCGCAGTAGGCTCATCAAGAATTAGCATGGCCGGTTCTAATACGAGGATGGCCGCAATCGTGACCCGTTTCTTTTGACCGAAACTGAGCGCAGAAATAGGCCAGTGGCGAAACTCATAGAGACCACAGACCTTCAGAACGGCCTGGACACGGCGCTTTACTTCATCGTCAGCGACACCTCGGAGGACCAAACCGGCAGCAACTTCATCAAAAATCATCGTTTTAGAGATCATTTGATTGGGGTCCTGAAGGATATAACCAATTTGGTCGGCACGTTCTTTGACTGATTGGTCAGCTAGGGAATGGCCGTTAAATCGCACTTTGCCGGACTGTGGCATCAAAAACCCAGTAATCAGATTGCTCAATGTTGACTTACCAGTCCCGTTTTGACCCACTAGACTAATCATTTCACCCTGATGAAGCGTGACGGTGATATCGTTGATGATTGGTTTGGCGGGATCGTACCCGAATGTCAGGTGCTCAATTGCGAGTAACGGTTGGTCATGAACGGTGGGCGACTGTAGTTGTACGCCGGCGGTCCAGTTTTGCAACGTCGCGGTGAGGTCGGGTACTTGTAAGGCTTGGAGGTTATCCAAGTGTTGGCAAGTTGCTAGATCAACACCGGCTAGTTTGAGCGCTGAAAGGTATAATGGTTCGCGTAGCCCGAGTTGAGTCATGAGTGATTGCCGCAAAATCGTTTCCGGCCGGTCGTTAGCGACGATCGCGCCGTCTTGCATGACAATCAGCCGGTCGATTGGTTGCTGTAACACGTCCTCAATGCGGTGCTCAATAATGATGACGGTCAGGTCCTGCGTATGAGTCAGCTGATCAATGAGTGCCATCGAGGCTTTACCCGATGCCGGATCAAGACTCGCTAGCGGTTCATCAAATAATAGGATTTTACTATTGTCGATCAGAACACCAGCCATGGCGACCCGTTGCTTTTGCCCACCAGATAATTCCTGCGGGCGGTGAGTCAATAAGTCCTGGAGGTCTAAAGTTTGGGCCCACTGTTCAGTTGCTTGTCGCATGGCCGGTTGGGTCTGCTGATCATTTTCCAATGAGAAAGCCATATCTTCGACGACAGTCAAACCGACGAACTGACTATCAGGATCTTGCAGTACCGTACCGACGTCTTGGGATAATGCAAAAATGGAGCTCTCAGTAATGGTTTGACCAGCAATCCTTGCTTGGCCCGTCACTGTTCCTGGATAGGATTGCGGAATCAAGCCGTTCAAACACCGGCCTAATGTAGATTTACCGGAGCCAGAAGGTCCAGCAATCAACACTTTTTCACCGGGATAAATATCTAGATTAATATCACGTAAAGTTGGTTCCGTTTGGCTATTATATTGAAAAGAGAAATTTTTAAAGCTAATGATGGGTGCGCTCATGTTATTAACGTTCCTTTGTTAAGCTCCCACGTTGGGTCCGCGTCCGGGCGTACAAGACTAGTAGGATGGTCCCAATGATGGCAACTGAGATGGAATCGGCGATCCAAGTAATGACACCTTGAAGGTAAACTTTGTTGGCCGGTTCATGATAAATAATAATATCACCAGTTGGTGCTAAAAGCACCCAACCAATAAAGTTGACGATGATTTGGTAAATGTTAAACCAGACTAATTTTGCCGTTCCTAGTACGCCATTTTCAATCTTGAGCCGATTTTTAGCTAGTCCGAAGGCAACCCCAATCAGACCATCAACGATGACCCAGGTCCACCAAGGCGAACCATAAGTTACGAAGTCGTTTAAGGCGTGACCGATGAACACGGCTAAACCAGCTGCAACGGGACCAAAGATGGCACCTAGTAAGGCTAAAAACCCCATCGCGACGTTAACCTGGGTATTCGGCACACCCGTTGGAATGGCGACAAATTTCATGAGAACAAAAATAACGGCGGCGCCGATCCCGGTAGCCACGACAGTACGAATTGAATTGGATTGCTTGTTTTGCATGGTGTAACACTCCTTAAGTATTGAGAATGAATAAGTTCTAATAACCATTAATAAAAGCGGACAGGCGTTAATTTCAGATCAGTTATGGTCATAAAAAAACGCGCCTAAAAGCGAATGCTTTCTAGGACGCGTTTGCGTGTTACCACCAAGATTTTCCCACAGGGACTTATCATGATCGTAACGGATCGCTCCGACTGAGATGGGCCCCAGTAGCTTCTTCAAGACCATCTTCAACTAACCACGTCATCGTTTTGCACCAAAAATACGACTCTCTAAGCACGAGAATTAGCTTACTCATCTTGTCACAGCTTTTTCTAATCTGAATTTAACTATTAAAGCATACGCCAAAGTCTGTGGGGGTGCAAGTAAAACCGAACGGATGTAGCCGGTTACATCGAGATTGAACGGAAAATCGGGAACAGCTGATTAAATGGTGGTTAAATGCGCTGATTCATTCGGCTATACGGTCAGTGACGGATGCTGATGATTAGTTGGATTGGTCGTTAATTAAACAAAGCCAATAAAAGTATATACAAATGATTTCAATTAGCTACTAAAAGGGGTAAACTAGTTGACAAGACCAAATGATGAAGGGGATGTGAGTAGTTTGGCTTATAAGTATGAAACGATTGCGGATAGTCTGCGACAAGACATTAAATCCGGTAAATATACGCCGGGCGAATTGATGCCTGACCAGAATAAATTAGCTGAAACTTTTGATACGACACGAATTACGATTCACAAAGCCATTCAATTACTGATTATTGAAGGGATGGTTTACTCCAAGCGTGGCGCGGGGACCTTTGTTCGCAAGGACTTTGGCTTGACTGAACGGCGCCAAGAAACGCTGGTAGACAAGCCACTGGGAACAACGCAAACGAATGCCGGTAAAAAGGTGACGAGTAAAGTGTTGGAATTACAAGCTCGCTTGCCTACTAAGCGGGAAGCGGAACAGTTGTTAATCGATGAGATGGATCCGGTGTACGTTATTCGGCGGACCCGCTACGTTGATGGCAAGGTGTGGGCGTATGAGCATACGATTATGCCAACGAGTATCGTGACGTTGACGAAGCAAGTCCTCGAAGGCTCGGTCTACGGTTATTTAGAGCAACATAGTGGCAAGAAAATCGCGGGTTCACACCGTATTATCTCGGCAGCCCGAGTGACGGCTGATGACGTTGCCGCAATGGGCGCGACTCTGAATGATCCCGTGTTGGTAATTAATCAGATTAGTTACATGGATGATGGTCAACCCTTTGAAGTCTCCGAATCACATTTCCCATATGAGACAAGTACGGTCGTAGCGGATGTTCAAATTCATTAAAGCAATCGGTAACCGCGTTAATCAGTGGCTACCGATTTTTTGTGGGAATTATTCTGGGGAGTTGCATTCAAGAAAACGGTGGCCCATAATTAAATTGATTGAAAAAGAAAGCGCTTCAATAATCTGATTAAGGGGGATGAAAATATGCCAGCTAACTTTTATCAACGATTAATTGATAAGTATGAACCAATGACGGAAGCAGCGTTCTTAGTGTTAGTCAGTGTTCGCCAGCCGATTACCAGTGAAGCGATTCCGGCAAAGATCGCTGAAATGACCAATAATCAACTACAGCTAGGATTAGGAACCTTATTTACGAATTTGCATGCCATGACGAAGGATTATTTAATGACGGAACGAGTCGACGAAAATGACGTGCATACCTATGAAATCACGGGGAGTGGTGAATCGGTTTTGGCGGCTGAACGAAAACGACTGCAATTATTGAATCAGATTTGTGAGCAGGCGGGATTGTAACGGGTTAATTTAACGGGGAAGTGAGTATATGTGGCGTTATCAAATGGCGGTCAAAGGCTCAGAGCAGGAATTACGGTGGCTCAATCAGCAGGCACAACGCGGGCAATTACTGCGGCGTATCAGGGGGAACTGGTATCAATTTCAAAAAACGGCGACGCGGTATCAAGTCTTTAGTGAATATGTGAGCGGTAATGTTGCAACTGAAATCGACGACCAGCACACACCGTTCAAATTGTTAGCACGGCTACAATTGACGAAACCAGCCGTACAGGTGATTTATACGGGCACGGCTCAGACTGAGTTGCAGGGGGCGCGAGTGGATCGTCAGGACGCACCGTTGCAGTTGAAAATTGCACTGGCGCAACGGGGACACTTGTTAAATGTTATGAATATTAGGTTAGTGGTTGGTCTGATACTGGCCGTGATCGTGATTAGCCTGAATGTGAGTGATAACGTGGCCAGTTGGGGAATGCTAGCATGGTTGCTATTTACCTTCTATCCTGCATGGCAAGCAAGTCGGCTGCATAAACAGGCGAATACGCTGCGAGTCATTACGCAACAATATGATGATGCTTGGCGGCCAACGATGCACGTTTTCTTGAAAAACATGTCCACCGAGCTGGATACAGAAAAAGTGGCAGGTCTAGGGGCGTGGGCTTACGTCGGTCAAGATCATCACGGGATGTACTGGTACGACTTGAAGACGCTGGCAAGTGCCACGGAAATCAAGCAATCGCTACAGCCAATTGTGGGAGATAGCGTTTCTGTATCGATTGTAAGTTGGTTGGGATTGGCACCAATTGGATTTGTTTAAACTTTTAAAATGGAAGTGGTAGGTATGTGGCGGCATCGATTTTTGATCAAAGGTTCTGAACAGGAGTTGGCATGGCTGAATGCGCAAGCGCAGCGACGCTATTTATTGATGGCCATTCATGGAAATTGGTATCAGTTTAAAAAAGTGCCGACGATTTATCGGGTCTTTAGTGAGTATGTGCCACAAGCAGTCGCGGCTGACATGAGCAACAGTAACAGCGCGTTTCAAGTTCTTGCCCAAGTGCAAGTACAGCAACCAGATGTTCAGATTGTGTATACCGGCAGCGACCAACCAGCATTACAGCAAACGACAATGGCGCCAACTGATCCTAAGGTTCGTTTGCAAGTAGCTTTGCAGTTACGTGATCGGGCGATGAATACGATCAACCTCAGTCTTTATGCAGGGGTTGTGGTATGGGGATTGTTTTTGATACTGATCCTTCATCGGGGTGATACAGATTTAATAGGCGTCTGGATGCTAATGCTATTAGTAGGACTTCTCGCGGTATTAGGACTGTATCGGACGGCACATCGTTTGCAGAATCAAATCAGCCAGTTACGGCGTGACACTGAACAGTACGACGGGGCCTGGATGCCGACGATGCACGTTTTTGTGAGCGCATTGACTGCTGATCTTGACACCGAGGAACCGGCATTAAAGTCGTTAGGTCGGTGGACCTTAGTTGGTCATAGTAAAAAGGGCCAGTATTGGTATGATCTACAAACGCTAGCCAACGCGGCAGAAATCAAACAGACTTTACGACCGTTCATTGCGACTGACACTAACGTCAACGTTCTGAGCTGGTTAGGGCTCGCGCCACTGGGCTGGTTTGTGTGATTGGCAATAATTGTTTGTACAATTAACATATAAAACGTTAGACTATTCTGAGACTAACGTTTTTTTTGTGTTTACCGGTCTGATGATAATATAAATGATAAAAAGTGACATATAATCATAATAGTAGTATTCTAAATAAAAGACAAAGCTGGAATAGGTTGAGTGTTAGTTAATCAGCTGGAAATTAATGGATATTGTGCGAATTTTACTATAAAAGTTTTTTTATTCGTCACAAATATTTCATATAATCGGGTTAACTTAAATAGTACAAGCTCGATTGTGTTGAAGACAATTGAGCTGATTACACAGAAAGCTTAGTGAGGTGATTTTGATGCGACTTAAGGATTTAACTGGTGAGACTTTCAGCCGTTTGACCGTTATCGAACGGGCTGAAAGTGCGCCGAATGGTAATGCACGGTGGTTGTGTCAGTGTTCATGTGGACGACAAGTAGTTGTCGATAGTTATCGGTTACGGAAAGGGATTACGAAGAGCTGCGGCTGTTTACGGGCAGATGTTAGTCGAAAGAATATTTTTGAAAATCCGCAAACCCGTAAAAATATGGGACGTAGTGATAACTTACCGCTTTATCAGGGAACTTCGGTCGATCGATTGAAACCGAATAGCCGGAATCGGAGCGGGGTCATTGGTGTTTCCTTTGATCGGTGCTCACAGAAGTGGGTCGCACGGTTAATGTATCGGGGCCGCTTAGTTTTGAATCAGCAGTTTGCTGATATGGATGATGCCATCATGGCACGTAAGCAAGCAGAACAACGCTACGTTATGCCAGTGTTAGAAGAATATGCGAAATCAAGCGCGGATTAAGATGCGTACATAATTAGCATGCCAGGAGACTGGTGTGCTTTTTTTGCGATTATTACCCGGGAAATAAACGAGTTAGATTAATACCCGTGAGGACCGATTATTTGTGTTTATTGATCGAACTAGCTAAAATTAACAGGCAATTTAAATTAGAACGGAGGAACTTTGAGCATGGAAATGGGATTGGCAGGAAAACGGGTCTTGGTCACTGGTTCGACTAAGGGAATCGGACGGGCAATTGCGGTAGCATTTGCCAAGGAAGGCGCGGATGTGGTCATTAATGGTCGCCGCGCAGATACGGTGGCAGCGGTTGTGGATGAACTCGCAGCGGCATACCCAACAACTCATCCAGTGGCGGCACCGTATGATATTAGTGATCCGCAGCAAGCTGACAAAATGTTTCAACAAATTCCAACGGTTGACGTACTGGTCAACAATATGGGAATTTTTGGGCCAATGGCTTACGATGAGATTGACGATGCAACCTGGGAACGCTTCTTTAAAGTGAACGTGTTGTCTGGCAATCGGTTGGCAAAACATTATTTACCTGCAATGTTAGCCCAAGATTTTGGACGCATTATCTTTATTGCGAGTGAAGAAGCAGTTATGCCTTCGGGGGAAATGCCCCAATATTCGATGACTAAATCGATGAACCTTTCTTTAGCGAAGAGTCTGTCGAAGTTAACAGTTGGCAGCCACGTAACGGTTAACACGGTTATGCCCGGCTCGACATTAACAGAAGGTGTTCAGAAAATGTTAGATGATATGTATGCTGATTCAGATTTGCCAAAGGATCAGTGGGAGCATGACTTTATGATTAATCATCGACCACTATCACAAATTCAGCGTTTGATTCGGCCGGAAGAAATTGGTCGGTTAGCAGTGTTTGTCGCTAGTCCGTTTGCTAGCAGTTTTTCGGGTGAAGCATTGCGGGCGGATGGTGGGTTAGTCCCAACTATCTTCTAGTGGCTAATGAAGACGATATATCTTTCTGGTTCTGCCATAGAAATTCAGATGTCAAAAAACTGTTTTAGCGAGTAAAGTTTATCGCCAAAACAGTTTTTTTGTTGACTTGACTATCCTCAGAAGCCAGTTTCAAGCGGATTAGATGTTTAAAATAAAATTTTTAACTGATTGACTGGCTAGTCATTGACTTATTAGTCAACGGCGCCTATGATTGCAGCATCAACAATAAGATGCTCGAATTTGAAGGATGGGAGTGAGTCATATGGATAAAGAACCGTTATTAAGGATTAGTCACTTGCAAAAGCATTTCGGGAAGTTTCAGGCTCTCAAGGATATTAATTTTGAAATCAACGCGGGGGAAGTTTTTGGCTTTATCGGTCCGAATGGTGCTGGTAAATCAACCACCATTCGGGTACTACTTGGAATTTTAAAAGCTAGTGGTGGGCAGGCGACGATTTTTGGTCGCGATGTCTGGCGGGATAGTGTGGCGATTCATAAGCGAATTGCTTATGTGCCAGGCGATGTTTATTTATGGCCTAATCTAAGTGGTGGGGAAATTATTGACTTGTTTCTTAAACTAAACGGTGGTCAGCATACGGCTAAGACGGACGCGCTAATTAAACAATTCGAACTGGATCCGCGTAAAAAAGCGCGCACTTATTCTAAAGGTAATCGGCAAAAGGTGGCCTTGATTGCGGCACTCTCAACGGATGCTGATCTATATATTTTTGACGAACCAACGTCCGGACTGGATCCGCTAAATGAGCAGACGTTTCAAAATGAAGTATTGGCTTTAAAACGGCGAGAGAAGAGCGTCCTGTTATCTAGCCATATTCTGTCAGAAGTGGAAAAAATGTGTGATCGCATCGGTATTATCCGTGAGGGACAGATTGTTGAAACGGGGTCGTTAGCTGAGATGCGGCACTTGACCCGAACCACGGTCGATGTGCAAACACGACTGCCTTTGACTGACTTGACCACCCTAGCTGGTGTTCACGGGGTCACAGCGCGCCACGGAGATAACCACGTCAGTCTAGCCGTCGATGCTGACCAGTTGACGCCGGTAGTGCAGTACTTGGCGAGTCGGAAACTGATCAGCTTAACAACGACCCCACCAACGTTAGAAGATTTATTCATGCGCTATTACACGACCGAACAACAACCGGTGAAGGGGAAGTGATGCTGATGGCAACACAACTATTTGCTCGTACCGGATTACTGATACGGTTCAACTTACGACGAGATTGGAAAAAGTTGCTCATTTGGGTCGTCGTGTTGACGGGGCTATTCACGGCCATCGCCGCGAAGTTTGATGGTATTTATGGCACTCAGATGGCACTGAATGAAATTGTCAAAACGCTTAAAACGCCCGCGATGATTTCCTTATTTGGTGCGTTTTCGGCCAAATCGCCATATACGACGGCCAAGGTGTTTGCAACTGAAATGGTGGTTTTTATGGCCATCGTCATGATTGTGATGAATATCATGGTGGCCGTGGTTACGACGCGCGGGGATGAAGATGATGGCCTGCTAGAGCTAGTGCGTGCCCACGCGGTCGGTCGGTTAGCACCACTATTCGCCGGGGCAGCTGAGTTAACGGCGCTAAATGGTTTGATTGGTTTTCTTTTTGCCCTCGGGCTGACCGTCGCCAAGCTTCCGGGAGCGACGACGCCAGGTAATTGGTTAATTGGTCTGGGCTTAGGGGGCTTAGGCTGGGCTTTTGGAATGTTGACGCTGTTACTTGCACAGGTAATGACTAGTGCGAGTGGTACGACGATGCTGAGCTATTTGCTACTGGGCGTCATGTACGTTGCACGAATGGGCACGGATGTTAACCGTCCAGACCTGACTTGGTGGATCCCCTTTGGTTGGATTGAAAAATTAGATGCGTATCAAACCAATGATTGGTTACCAATCGGCCTGTATGTATTACTGGGTCTTGGTTGTTCAAGTTTGGCTGCAGCTCTTAATGCTTATCGGGACTTGGGCGCGGGCTTAGTCGAACCACGGCGCGGTCGGCGACAGGCTAGTGGTTTATTGCGGGGTCCCGTGACCCTATTATGGCGGCAGGCACATGGTCTGATTATTGCATGGCTACTAGGGAACTTTATCTTAGGTGCCGCGTATGCGTCCGTCTTTAATACGATTGGCGATCTGGCAAAGAGCAATCCAATGATCAAACAACTGCTAGGTGCGTCAGCTTTAGCAGCAGCGAATCGCTTGATCGTCAAAAATTTCATTGCTGTGTTGGCTATCGTCATGGTGATCGTTGCACTGGTTCCAGCAGTACAGTTAATGCTCAAACTGGTCAATGATGAACAAAAAGGCTATCTACATCAAGTTTATGCGACGGCCACATCACGTTGGCACGTGTGGGCAAGCTATACCGGCTGGGCAATCGTAACGGGACTGCTCGTTTTACTTGCCGGTCTAAGTGGTATGTATTTGATGGGCCTGACGAGTATGGTCAAGCCCATCAGTTGGGTGACCTATTGGCACGTGTTTGCGGCCTATGCACCGGCGATGTTAGTGATGGTAGCGGTGACGAGTGCCTTAGCGGGCTGGCGACCTAAATGGCGGTATGCTGCGTGGATCTGGGTATTTTACGCCTTCTTCTCATTGTATCTTGGTAATTTGATTGATTTGCCAAAATGGGCACGCCGTTTAACGCCCCTTGGCTTTGTTAACAAGGTACCAATCAAGCCCTTAGATGGAACGACAAGTAGCTGGTGCCTATTATTAACTGTGCTAATATTAGTAGTAGCAGCACTAAGTTATCGGCGGCGTGATCTAGCTCAGTAAACGAAAGGAGTGCGTGACATGGCAGTAAAACAACCTGTTCCTAAAGACCCGGCGAAGGTCGAGCGTATTATGCACGCGGCCATGCACACCTTTGCCGTCAGTGGCTATCGAGATGCTAAAACGGATGTGATTGCGTCCGCGGCAACGGTGTCTAAGGGCCTATTATTTCATTATTACGGTAGCAAACAGCGCTTGTATTTGGCCACTGTTCAGCTTGCTACTGACACGATTATTGCCACCATTAATCAACAAGTTTTTGATGTTCCAGATGACCTAGTCACGTTGATGGTGCGGAGTGCGCGTTACAAGGCGGCGTTTGGTAAAGACCACCCGGATGAAATGAAGGTCTTGATTGACGCCTATGGCGCGCTGGAGCGCTTGCCGGTAAAGATACAGGCACAAATGAAGATCCTGTATACTAAGTCGATGACTATTTCCCGGGAAATGATCAGTCAGGTGCTGGATAAAATGACGCTGCGTGCGGATGTTGATCGTGATGCAACGATTGCTTTGATTATGGGTGTTTACAATCAGATTTTTATGGAATTTCAGACCTATATGCGTGAGAATCATCAAGTTGAATCGATGGCCGATATCGAATGGGTGGTCAGTCGCGCAAAAACCTACATGGGGATTTTAGAACATGGGTTTATGGCGGCGGATTTAGATGACCAGCAGTAATAATACGTATCTTAGACAGCCGACGGATGTTTAATCCGGACGACTGTTTTTCGACCGGTGGATTCGGCAGCGTTTAATAGTGATAATGTTTATTCGCTTTTTTCGTTAGCAGGCTAAAAATGTGGTAAGTTAGACTTAATAGATGACGGATGAAGTGAGGGATCGGAATGGAATTACATTTAACGGCACGACAGACGGGATTGTGGCAACGGTTGATGGCACTGGCACGTGAGCAATTGATGGGACTCGCCATGCAGATGGAGTCGACTGGGAAAGTCGATCGACCGACACTGACAACGCTTGCCCAGCAATTGGCTTTGGACGATCCACTACCAGATGACCGCCTGAGCCAACGGGTTTTGAGTACATTAGCGCTGGCGCAAAGTTCAGCTGGGCTCGCTATGAGTTTTGCCAGTAGTTGGCAAGTTGAGGATGCAATATTAACGTTTGGAACCCCGCAACAACGCCAACGGTATTGTGCACAATCAGGTGTTTTTGGACTCGCGGCATTACCGGAACAAGTCATGGCTAGTAGTACCGTCAAAGCAACGCCGGTAACAGCTGGCTGGCAACTGTCCGGTGCGGTTAAAACGGTATTGAATGTTACACAGGCAACTGAGTATTTAGTTCTCGCACAGACACCACCGAATGCTACAGGGGCCTTTGTTATTAGTGCTGATCAGCCAGGCGTCACGGTCAGCCAACCAATAACCCCTTTAGGGTTACACGGATTGACCATCGCGGATGTTCAACTCACCGATGTCCCGGTTACGGCCGCTGATCAAATCGGTCAATTGGGACAAGGACAACGAGTGATGCAACGGGCGCAAAGCTTGGGGCAATTATTTGCCGGGGCGATTACAGCGGGAATATGGCAACATGCCACAGACCAGGCACGACAGTTAGCGCTGACAGAACAGCCGCCGTTAACTGCCTTGGCGCCAGCAATGGCGATTACGGCCGCCTTACAGACTAGTGTCTACAATGCGGCCCAACAGGCCGATGATGAGCGCCCATTTACAGACGCAGCGCAATTGGCGGCAATGTTTGCCAGCCAAAATGCCTTGGCGCCGTTTAAAATTTTGATGCCATTGATCGGTGATCTAGCCTATACGCAACACTCGCCGTTAAGTGCCTTGCAAAATGACGTGGCGACACTACCGTTGATTGTTGGCACGGATACGCAATTGGCGTTGACTTTTGCCACGACGAGCCTGAATGACGAAGTGGCCGATGTCCCGACAACGGGACCCCACACAGCTCCTGAGCACCTAGTCGTGGCCGACCTACATCGGGTCGTAAAACGCTTGAATTTGACTAGGGATGTGCCAGTCAATGTCGGCAGTATTGCTACGGCGAAACGCGTCGTGGCATTAGGTCGAGGCGCGATGGAACCGGCAGTATTGCTTCAAGCCCAACAATTGGCCAAGTGGATTGGTGCAGCATTGGCTGTTACCCAGCCGCTAACGGCTATGGAACAATTTAGCATTGAGCAACAAATTGGTGCCTCAGCAGTGACGGTTGCACCAGAAGTCTTGATCAACATTGGCGTCGCTGGTGATGATGATTACTTGGCTGGCATGGCTGGTGCGCAACACGTTCTTTCTGTGAATACGGATGAACAAGCGCCAATCTTCAAGCATTCACAACAAATTTTCGTGGGCGGTGCCGCTGAATTTTTGGCCGGAATGGTGGCAGCATTAAATTAATACGAAGTCGAGTTCGGCACTGTTGGTAGGTCTGACGGGGTCGTATGACAATCAATTGTTTGCACAAAAACTAAGGGTCACAGCAATGTACTGTGGCCCTTGGTTTTTTACTTAGCTTTAAATTAAGTACCACCAGTCATTACTTAATTAACGAAATAATTAATGACCACCGTCACTTAAAACGTGCGGTGAGCTGGTTCAGAATCGGAATCTTAAATAGGGCAATCAAGATAACTGAGTAGCAGACGTAGGTTATGACTTCTTGTATCATGCGCGTTGTTAGCAAAACTGACCATGGTGTTAAGTACATGAGATGAAGCCAGAGGCTGTTTAAAAACAAATTGAGAATAAAGACGACGATAAAGTTAGCGACGAGAACGCGCGTCAGTGAAGTTTGATGTTGAAAGGCGTATCCAAAGACTAACCCAGTCAGAAAAGCGGTTAGGATAAAACCAGGAAAAAAGGTGAACTTTGGGAAGAGCAGCATTCCGAGTAGGGAGGAAATCGCGCTACTGCCGGCTGTAACTAGTGGTGAAAATAAACGGGCCGTTAAACCAATAATAATAAACGCGAAGGATATCTTGGTTAGCAATAGTTGAATTGACAGTAAACTCCCTAAGATAAGTTGCATGGCAATTAAAGCACCGAGTAACGGGATACGCCGAACCGTGAGTGATGATGTCATAATAATTGAAGCCCCCTAAGTGTGTTGAATGTATTTTAGGGGAATTTGTTGAGAATTACTAGACCTGAAATTATTGGTTATAAGTAATATAAAAATATCGCTAGGAGAAACGCTATGACGTTATGTAGCGTTTCTCCTAGCGATCAATTAATCCGGAATATGGCTCCCGTTGGACATGGGTTGCAGTTATCGCTACAATGTTGATAAAAGGCAGTATGGAGGCGTTTGAATGGCATACATTACAAAAAAGAAAATTGCACAAGCCTTTCATGACGTCGTCCTAGTGAGGGGCTTTAGCCGAACTTCCGTGACGGCAATTATGAGCACCGCCGATTTTAGACGGCAAACATTTTATGATTATTTTCAAGATAAATATGAATTATTAACCTGGTTTATTGATGACACCCTGACTGAAACGGTTGAACATAATCTGAATTATTTGCCTTGGATCGACATTATTAAACTAGTTTGTTACGAGTTAGATGCGAATCGTCAATTTTATGCAGAATGTATTAACACGCAGCATGAAATTGACGTGACGGCACTTGTCGGTAACCACTTAGCCACGTTATTGACTGAACTAACGCACGCCAATACAACAGAAACGGCGGCCCTAATCTGGTTGCTGTGCTTGGGAATCGCACAATCGTTAACGCATAATATCGTTGCGAATCATCCTGAAGATTATGAGGTGCTTTCTCAGCACGCTATTGCGGCCATCGAAATGACACTCGAAATTTTGAACTAGTTAGGCCAAGCAGCAGTTTTGACGGGTCGGTTTAGAGCAGTTAACCAGTCAGGGTCGGCTAGGCTGAGTAAGGTTAATGACAACCCATGCATCCCGTTAGCAGTTAAAAAAGTTCCCACTTTGTTGAAGTCGATTGTTAGTGCGGCTAAGGTGAGTAATTCGTGAACATCATTATTGAACACCATGAGTTCCATGGGCGTTGTCCCACCGAGGGAGTTAACGAAAACGGCGTAATGGTCGTCAGCATGCCACTTAAAGTTGAGACGTAATTTACTAATTAATTCCTGTGCGAGTCGTTCTGACGATTGAAAAGGTTCACGCCGATAACCGGGTTCCCCGTGAATACCGATACCGTAATAAATTTCACCAGGATTCAAGTTAAACGATGCCGTTGACTGTCCTGGAATGCGGGCGCCGCTAGCAGCAACCCCAATCGTGTGAATGTTTGGCACTAGGGCGGCAGCGATGTGGGTCAATTCAGCGATAGAGGCCCCCTGAGCTGCAGCGGCACCAAGAATTTTATGCACTAAAATCGTGCCAGCAACTCCTCGTCGGCGCTGTTTTAAAGATTCATGATCCACGGAAATATCGTCTGCCACAATACATAGACCAGTTTGCCAATGTTCCTTTTGCAGTTGTTGTTGAGCAGCCGTAAACGCACTAACATCTGCTGGAAAATTTTTAACAATGAAAAAAACGCGACGCTGGCGTGTCACCTGTTTTGTGACTTTAACGATTTCTTGAGATGTAGGGGGTTGAAAAACCGTTCCCATGATTGCGGCAGTTAACATACCAGGCCCAACATAACCCCAGTGTGCCGGATCGTGACCGCTGCCCCCACCAGCAATTAACGGAATCTGATCATCTTGAAAGTTGCTGTCGTAACATCCGAATGTATTTGGTACCCATGTTAAATTTGGATAGGCCCATTGAATGCCCTGAGTTGCTTGACTCAGGGCATTTTGAGGTTCATTAATGATTTGCATGGGAACACCTTCTTATATTGTTAATTTGATTTTATTATAACGCATTCGAATGACCATGCTTGTCAGAAGCTGGCGGACAAAATAACGAAACTGTCCATTATTTTTGAAAGCGGATTCATTTACAATTAACGTGTTAATTCGAGAAAGGAAGGACAACAAAAATGAAAAAAATAATTAATGATCCCAAGAATGTCGTCGACGAAATGGTTGATGGGTTAGTACGTGCCTATCCTCAGTATTTAACTAAATTACCGGATACCGAAGCAATGGTTCGTAGTGATCAAGATTCAATGCAGGGAAAAGTTGGAATTGTTAGTGGTGGCGGGAGTGGTCATGAGCCCGCCCACGCCGGCTTTGTTGGCCCTGGCATGCTCAGCGCTGCCGTGGCAGGACAGGTTTTCACCTCACCGACGCCAGACCAAATTTATGCGGCAATTAAGGCTGTCGATCAAGGTAAGGGCGTTTTCTTAGTCGTGAAGAATTATTCTGGTGATGTCATGAATTTCGATATGGCGAAAGATATGGCTGAATTAGATGATATTCAAGTTAAATCGATTGTCGTTGATGATGACATTGCTGTTAAGGATAGTTTATATACTCAGGGTCGTCGCGGGGTTGCCGGCACTATCTTTATGCATAAGATACTTGGGGCGGCCGCGGATCAAGGCGTTGATTTGGATGATTTAGAAAGTTTAGCAACGCATGTTTTACCACGGATTAAAACGATTGCGGTCGCATTATCCGCAGCGACGGTTCCGGAAGTCGGCAAACCTGGCTTTGAATTGGCAGATGATGAAATCGAGTTTGGCGTCGGAATCCATAGCGAACCAGGTTATCGGCGCGAAAAAATCAAGCCATCCAAACAACTTGTTCAGGAATTGCTAGGTAAATTAGATGATGAATTACACCTACAGTCAGATCATCAGTATGCGTTCTTGGTTAATGGTATGGGAGCGACGCCATTGATGGATCAGTATGTCTTTTGCCATGACTTGTTGGATGAACTGGCAACACGGCACATTCAACCGGCCTTTATGAAGGTTGGTAATTATATGACTTCGATTGATATGGCCGGTATTTCACTGACGATATTCGATGTTGCTGAATCTCAATGGCTAGATTACTTACAGTACCCGGTCAAAACAATCGCGTGGTCATAAGGAGGAATTGAGAATGTTAACAGTTGAGAACACAACAGTATGGCTGAATAAGTTTGCTGATCAGATTGAACAACACCAAAGTTACCTAAGTGAATTAGATACGCCGATTGGCGATGGTGACCATGGGGGTAATATGGCTCGGGGCCTAGCAGCAGTTAAGGCAGCACTTGCCACGCAACCAGCAGACATAACTAAACTATTTCAAGCAACGGCGATGGCATTGATTAGCAAAGTCGGTGGTGCTTCTGGACCATTGTACGGAACAGCTTTCTTAGAAATGGCAAAGCAAAGTAAGATTGATAGCGATTTAGGTGGATTGTTGGCCGCTGCATTAGCTGGGATTGAAAAGCGGGGTGGCGCGACAACCGGCGATAAGACGCTGATTGATGTGTGGGCGCCGGTTGTTCAGGCGGTCCAAGCGGGCGAATTGACGCAGGATGTTATCGATGATGCAGTTGCTAGCACCGAACCGATGGTGGCTAAAAAAGGGCGAGCATCCTATCTAGGTGAACGTTCAGTGGGACACCTTGATCCAGGTGCTGTCTCGAGTGGTTATTTATTTACAACGTTACTGGATACGGAGGGAATCTTATGAGTTTAGGAATTGTAGTTGTTTCACACGTCCCAGAAATTGCCGCAGGTATTCAGCGTTTGTTAGGGCAAGTTGCCCAGGACGTTTCGATTACGATTGCTGGTGGTACGGATGACAATCAAGTCGGAACCAGCCTGACCAAAATTACACAAGCGTTTGATGCAAATCATGCGGATGAACTCTTGGCCTTTTATGATCTTGGTAGTGCCAAAATGAATCTGGAAATGGCCATTGAAATGAGTGATAAAACGGTCCATTTATATGATACGGCACTCATTGAGAGTGCCTACACGGCCGCATCGCTATTACAGGCGGCTGTGCCACTTGCGGATGTCGAAGCTCAATTAGCGCCATTAAAAATCAAGTAGGATGGTGACGAAACATGCACGGTTTTTTAGGTGAATTTTTAGGTACCATGGTGTTAATTGTATTTGGGGTTGGTAGTGGTGCCGCCATGAATTTAAAGGGTAATTATGCACGCCATCAGAATTGGACGTTTATTTGCTTGGCGTGGGGCCTAGCCGTTACGTTTGGGGTCTATGTTGCCGGACAATTTGGTTCGGATGGTCATCTAAATCCAGCGGTGACAGTTGGTTTTGCGTTATTCGGTTATTTGCCAATGGCTAACGTTTGGCCGTACTTATTAGGCCAGTTCTTAGGGGCCTTTATCGGCGCGGTAATCGTTATTATTCAGTACTACCCACACTTTCAAGCTGCCAAAACGGCGGCAGATGGCAATCAAGTTGGCATTTTTGCAACTGGTCCAGCCATCAGTAACCCGGTATTTAATTTTCTAAGCGAAACGATTGCGACCTTCTTCTTTATCTTCGTGTTGTTGAATCTCGGTAACTTTACCCAGGGATTAAAGCCATTGATGGTGGGGCTGCTCATTGTTGTCGTTGGTCAGACCTTGGGTGGAACCACAGGCTTTGCGATTAATCCGGCGCGTGATTGGGCACCACGATTAGCCTACACGATTCTCCCGGTTCCTAATAAAGGGTTGGCTAATTGGGGTTATGCCTGGGTTCCAATGTTTGGTCCATTGCTTGGTGGTATTTTGGCAGCTGGTCTGGAAACAATTATTAGTTAAATACTCACAACTGTGCCGATTTTGTTGGGCGCAGTTTTTTGTTATAAAGTATAATTAAATAAATAATGCAAGTTTATGCAATCGCTTGCAATAACGATGAAAACGTTTTATATTTAATGAGATGGATTCAAATAGATCGGGGGGATCATGATGGCAACGATCAAAGATGTTGCCCAGCGCGCAGGTGTTTCGCCTTCAACAGCGTCACGTGCAATGCATGGTAGCAAGATTATCAGTAAGCCAACACGTGACAAGGTCATTAAAGCGGCGCGGGAGTTAAATTACGCGCCGGATTTTAATGCGCAGAATTTAGCAACTAAGGCTAGTAATACAATCGGGGTGGTACTACCAGTAGATCATCACGAAATCTTTTCTAACCCATTTTTCTTAGAGATGATTCGGGGTATCAATGAAGTTTGTAGTAAGAATGGCGCAATGACAACGCTAGCAACGGGGATTTCAAGTGATGAACTGGTGCATAATATTGATGTCATGATTGCACAAGGCCATATCAAAACTTTTATTTTACTGTATTCTGAAAAAAATGACCCAGTTGTTGAGCGCTTGAAGCAATTTGATGTCCAATACGTTGTGATTGGTAAACCTTACCAAGACGTCAATAAAACATCGTATGTTGATAATGATAATATCCAAGCCGGAACGGATGCAGCCCAATATCTAATTGATCATGGACACCGGCGCATTGGGTTTTTGTATTCGGATTTATCACGGATGGTGCAAAGTGATCGGATGCTTGGCTATCAACGTGTAATGATGCAAAATCAGTTACCAAATATTATGTTGGAAGAACGGTTTGAGACTCATGCGGCGGGTGTTAAAACACTACATAAGTTTTTTGAACAGTATCCAGATGTTACCGGGTTTGTGGCCGTAGATGATATGTTGGCGTTGAAATTACAACAGGTTCTCCATAATGATCCGAACTGGAAAGTTAAACAATTCTCACTGATTGGTTTTAATAACTCCATTTTTTCTGATTTAGCGCACCCGATGCTGACATCGATTGCGGTCTTTCCACAGCGTTTAGGTGAAGAAGCGGCCAAGATTGCGATGGCTGACCATCCTGCTGATGAATTATCAACGGCAGTAATTGTGCCTCATCAAATTGTTAAACGCCATTCCGTCCACCAAATCAAGTCCTTACAGTAGTAAGTTAGGGGGGTATTTTGATTATGATAACGCTAAACGATGTCGCGAAAAAAGCTAATGTCTCAAAAATGACAGTTTCACGAGTCATTAATCATCCGGAACAGGTTCGTCCTGAGCTTCGAGAGATGATTTTAAATGTGATGACACAGCTAGACTATCATCCGAATGCGGCAGCGCGAGCGCTAGTAGGGCGGAGAACCCGGGTTGTAAAATTAACGATTTTTGAAGACATGGACACGACGGAACCCTATTACATGATGTTGCTCGCGGGGATTGCGAATGAATTGAATCAACATCAATACGCCTTGCAGATTGCGACGCGCAATAGCTATGAGGTTGGCGAATGTGATGGCTATATTTTGACTGGTATTCGGCAAGCCGATTACGCATGGGTCGAACGTCTTAATCAGCCAGTCGTCTTTGTTGGTAGCAATCGTCAGGGATACGACTACGTTGATACTAATAATTATCAGGCGGTCTGGGAAAGTACACGTTATGCCGCGGAACAGGGCTATACGCATCTTGTCTTTATTGGTATCGCTATTGCCGAACCGTTTGAGCTAGATCGTGAACGAGGTTTTCGAGAGTACGTCACGACACATCATATTAGCGCTCAGATTATTCGATTAGCCAATCATTCACACGTTGCAACTGCGTATGTGAAGAGCCATTGGTCTGGTTTTCCACGTAATACGGCGTTTATTTGTGCAAGTGATCGGTTGGCGATCGGCGTTGAAACGGCAATTATTAATCAAGGTGGTCGCGTTCCCATAGAATATGGCATTATCGGTTTTGATGGCGTGTTATTAAATCAGATTGCAGCCAAACGGTTGACAACGATGAAGCAACCGCTTGAAGCAATGGGACGAGCTGCTGCACGGCTATTATTGGCTAATATCAACCATACTGATCGTTCTCGCGGGCGGCATGATCAAGAAAAAATCATCATTAATTCACGGTTGTCGGTGGCTGAATCGACCCGTTAAAGAGGAGTCTGGATAGATGAGCAAGCATTGGTATGATCAACAAACGATTTATCAAATATATCCTAAGAGTTTTAACGATAGTAATCACGATGGCATTGGTGATATTCCGGGAATTACCGCGAAGATTCCCTATTTGAAGCAACTTGGGATTACCACGATATGGTTAAACCCAATTTATCAATCACCCCAGGTTGATAATGGCTACGATGTTTCGGATTACTACCAAGTTGATTCGAGCTTAGGGACCATGACGGACGTTGAGACGCTCATTAAAACGGTCCATGAGCACGGCATGTATCTTATCTTTGACTTTGTCTTGAATCATACTTCAGATCAGCATCCATGGTTCAAGCAAGCTCTCGCTGATCCACAGAGTAAGTATCGGGACTACTATTTATGGCAAGATCCCGCAGCCGATGGTGGGCGCCCAAACAACTGGGGCTCATTTTTCGGTGGCAGTGTTTGGGCGAAGGATCCGGCAGGCGGCTCACAGTATTATTTCCACTTGTTTGATAAACGGATGCCGGACCTCAATTGGAAGAATCCGGCAGTGCAACAGGCGATGCGTGATGTTGCTGAGTTTTGGGTTGAAAAGGGGATTGATGGTCTCCGGTTAGATGCGTTTATTCATCTGGCTAAAGCAGATTTTCGCCAAACTTATCCAAATCGGACTGGTGATTCGACACCCATCATTAGCGATATGTTTTATGCCCACTTACCGAAAGTGCATCAGTACTTACACGACTTTGTCGCCGTAATCAAAGCTAAGCACCCGGATACGTACGTCGTCGGTGAAGCGTCATCCGCTGACCCCCATTTGATGGTCGACTATACGACACCAGGTACGGATGAGTGTGATCAAGTGATTACGTTCAGAACTTTTGCGGACGACAATACCCAGGATGATCCGAGCTTCTCCGACACATTTCAGCCCCGACCGATGGATGTGACGGCCTATAAGCAAAATACGGTCGGTATTCAAGCGGCTTTAGCAGACACCAGTCTACCAACACTTTACTGGAATAATCATGATATGGCTCGGGTCGCCACGCGTTACGGTGATCCTGATTATCCGCAAGCAAGTGCCAAGGCGTTAGCGACGGCCCTGTATTTGCAGCGTGGCATTCCCATTATTTATTATGGGGAAGAATTAGGATTAACAAATATCCGTTATCATGATATTGCGGACTTTGAAGACCAGACGGTACCCACCTTTGTTGCGAGCGCTCAAGCCGCTGGTAAGTCTAAGGTGGAAATCATGCGGATGTTGAATCAAACTCATAAAATGGCGGGGCGCGGCCCCATGCAATGGGACAATACGGTTTATCATGGTTTCTCTGACCACTTACCATGGAAACATGGTGATACTGATGACATGAATGCGCAAGCAGAAATCGCTGACCCCGACAGTATTTATCACTATTATCAACAGTTGCTGCAGCTAAAGCAGTGCGCACCCTTTACTAATGGTCAGTTCATTATGCTCGGAAGTGCTGAACAACTCTTTACCTACCTCATTGATGATGGTCAAAAACAAGCAGCGATAGTTTGTAATTTAAGTGCGCAAGCGCAAACGTATCTGTTGCCGTTTGTTGGTGGTAAAGTGTTGCTTGTACAGGGTGGTGCAACATATAGGGGACGCCAAGTGACGTTACCAGCTTGGAGTAGCTTAGTCGTTAAATCGGCATAAGCAATGTGAGTGCATGATTATCCTAAAATTGGTATATATAAATCATGTGATGTATTTTAATTAACTTATCAATCTTTATATAAATTGGTATAAAGGTTGATGGACCAATAAATCCTAACGTTTTTAAGCGTTAGGATTTATTTTTGGTATGATTCTGTTAACGTTAACATTACGAAAACGCTTGCGAAAGCGTTTGCACAGTTGCATAATAAATTATGGTAAATGAATTAAGATACTTCGCAAGGAGGAAGCACTATGAGTACTTGGAAAAAGTTGGGGATGGGTGCCCTAGCCACTGGTTTAGCACTCACGCTCGTAGGTTGTGGTAATAGTAAATCTTCATCTAGTAGTTCAAAGATGGACAAGACGTTAAAGGTTTCAGCGGATCCTTCATATAAGTCATACATGAAATCGGTGATTCCAAAGTTTGAAAAGAAGTACAACGTTAAGGTTAAGGTTTCATACAAGGCCATGCTTGATGAAGACGATGCTTTGAAGCTGGATGGTCCTTCCGGCAAGGGTCCTGATGTTTTAATGGCACCATACGACCGGGTTGGTCAAATGGCGTCACAAGGTCAACTATCAACAGTCAAGTTGACCAGTGGTCGTTACAACGCAACGGGGAAGAAATCTGTTACTTATAAGAATAAGGTTTATGCAGCGCCTGTAACGATCGAATCTGACGTTCTGTACTACAACAAGAAGCTAATCAAGACTGCACCTAAGAACTTCAAGGAACTTGAAAAGTTAGCTTCTGACAAGAAGTATGCTTACGCTAATGATAAGACTAAGTCAGTTGCCTTCTTGACTCAATGGACAAACTTCTACAATGCCTTTGGTGTCATCAAAGGTTATGGTGGTTACGTCTTTGCTGATGGCAATACGAACGCCAAGAAGATGGGCTTGAACAATTCTGGCGCCGTTGAAGGTTTAACTTACATGACGAAGTGGTTTACGAAGTACTGGCCAAGTGGGATGCAAAATGTCACTTCTAACGAAAACTTTGTGACCTCACAATTTACGTCTAATAAGACTGCTGCTGTTATTGATGGCCCTTGGATGGCTGCAACTTACAAGAAGTCTAATATCGATTATGGTGTTGCTGTTTTACCTAAGTTGAATAACGGCAAAGATTATCAAGCGTTTGCCGGTGGTAAAGCTTGGGCAATCTCAAACTACTCTAAGCATAAGACTGCTGCACAAGCTTGGTTAGACTTCATCTCTAACAAGACTAACCAAAACAAGCTTTACAAGTCTGCTAGTGAAATTCCAGCAAACACAGCTGCTCGTAAGGAAGCTGTAAGTACTGGCGATGACATGGCTACGGCCGTTTCAAAGCAATACGACAAGGATGTTCCTTTGATCAACTTACCACAAATGTCAGAAGTTTGGACACCAGCACAAACGATGGTTACCAATGCTGCTAGCGGCAAGATGACACCAAAGCAAGCTGCTAATAAAGCGCAAAAGACGATCTTAACTAATATCTCACAAAAGTATGATAAGTAATTAAAATTGTAATTTAAGGGGGCTGAAACAAAATTCGTTTTGTCTCAGCCTTTTTAAAAGGAAAAATGCACGATATTTAGAATTTATTTAGGAAAGGGGTGCGGGCGACATGCAAGTCAAGGATGTAAAGAAAGCGCAACGCCTGTCAATTATTCCCGGGCTCGGTCAGCTGTATAACGGTCAGACCATAAAAGGTGTTGGCTTCATTATTATTCTATTGGCATTTATTGCTGAGTTCATCTTCGGGGGCTTTAGCGCATTTGCCAATTTAGTCACATTGGGTTCAGTCTCAATGGAAGACAACTCTTTGTTCATGATGATCTATGGGACGTTGCAGATTCTATTGACAATTGTGTTTATCGTATTTTATATTGCAAACCTTTACGATGCGAAACACGTTGCACAGTTAATTAATAATGGTAAAAAGGTCTCCCATACGTTTAAAGAGTTAGGTGCGAGTTTAGTAGATGGTGGCTTTGCTTATTTATTAACCACACCGGCCTATATTTTAATGGTTTTTACGATTGTGTTCCCAGTATTGGTTACACTACTGATGGCTTTTACGAACTATGATTTTGCGCATATTCCACCAGCTATGTTATTGGATTGGATTGGGTTCAAAAACTTCACATCAATGTTCTTCTTGAGTAGTTACCGGGCAACCTTCAACGCTGTTTTTGGTTGGACCGTTATTTGGACCGTATGTGCAACCACGTTACAAATTATTATTGGGATTGCCACCGCAGTAATTGCTAATCAAAACTTCATCAAAGGTAAGCGCTTCTTCGGAGTGATTTTCTTGCTTCCTTGGGCGATTCCAGCGTTTGTATCAATTATGAGTTTTTCAAACATTTTTAATGATTCAGCTGGTGCGATCAATGTGCAGGTCATCGGCTTATGGAATACGTTAGTTCCATTTGCTCACATTGCGCCGATCCACTGGATGACGGATACGTTCTGGACTAAAGTTGCTATTATTATGATTCAAGGTTGGTTAGGATTCCCGTACATTTACGTTATGATTACTGGTATACTGCAAGCGATTCCAGAAGATCTCTACGAAGCCGCAACGCTAGATGGTGCGACAGTAATGCAAAAGTTCAACAAGATTACGTTGCCAACGATTTTTGCTATTGCAGCGCCAATCTTTGTGACGCAGTATACGTTTAACTTCAATAACTTCTCGATGATCTATCTGTTTAACCAAGGTGGCCCTGGTGATGTCGGTGCTAACGCCGGTGGGACGGATATCCTGATCTCATGGATCTACAAGTTAACAACGGGGACGTCACCACAGTATTCATTGGCCGCGGCCGTTACGTTGATTATTTCCGTCTTAGTTATCGGGATCTCATTGATTGTCTTCAAGAAGACCCACGCGTTTGAAATGGGGGACTAGTGTTATGGATAATGCACAAGCAGTGGCACCTAAGAATGCCAATTCAAAGCAAAATAGCGCGCGTCGGCACCGTTTCTGGAAAGAATTCTTTACGTATCTGTATATGGTCATTCTCGGAATTATTATTATTTATCCCGTTTTGATCACATTCATCACGGCGTTTAAGGATGCTAACGTGCAAGCCTTCGTCCTTGATTTTGGTGGTAAGTGGACGTTGGTTAACTTTAAGAACTTATTTACGCAAACCCTGTATGGTAGCTGGTATTTGAATACCATGATTATTTCAGTCTCATGTATGGTCATTCAAGTCATCGTTGTGACGTTAGCCGGCTATGTTTATAGTCGTTACCGTTTTGCTGGTAAAAAGTTCAGTCTAACGTTTTTCATCGTAATTCAAATGGTACCAACCATGGCCGCTTTGACTGCTTACTACGTCTTAGCTAACATGTTGAACGCTTTGGACCATTACTGGTTCTTGACCGCAATTTACATTGGTGGTGGGATCCCACAGAACACTTGGCTGATGAAAGGTTACTTTGACAATGTTCCGTATGATTTGGATGAATCAGCTAAGTTGGATGGTGCTGGTAATTTCAAGATTTTCTGGTCAATTGTCTTACCATTAGTTAAACCAATGATTGCGGTTCAAGCGTTATGGGCCTTCATGTCACCAGTTCAAGATTACCTGATGGCGAAGTTCTTATTGACGTCTGAATCACATTATACGGTTGCCGTAGGGCTCCAGACATTCATTAATAACGCTCAAAATCAACAAGTTGTGCTCTTCTCAGCGGGGGCAATCTTAGTCGCGTTACCAATTGCTGCCTTGTTCTTCTACTTACAGCGGTTCTTCGTTTCAGGATTGCTCGCTGGTGGCAGCAAGGGTTAACTCAAATATTAGTAGGGGTGAAATTAGATGCAGAGTACGAAAAACAAAACAACCGCCTTTCCGGTCCGGTTTTTTGGCAGCCTCTTCTCACCTCGAAGAATGTTTGCCAACCGTGATCAGTTTAATTGGTTACAGATTATTGTTTTATTTATCTTTTTGACCGCGGTAATGGTCATGCCGATTCCGTTTTACTATAATCACCAAACGAATTTTAATCTGTCACCATTTTTACCACACATTGATAAAATGATGGTCAGTGATCAGATGCAAACGGCAATGAAAACTGCGAACTACCGTGATCAGCGGTTCAAGGATGTCAAACATCAAATCATTATTAAAACTAAGGATAATGTTGCAGGCTTCGATCTCACGAACGATGATATGGCAGGACGCAAGAATGTCATTAATTTACATGCTAGTACGTTTCAAGTGAAATCGGTCGGTAGTGAATTTAAAGCCAAGTATGTGCCAGGCCATAACTTAAAGACAAACGCTCATGCGTTTCTGGTTAATTCTTGGTATCAAAGCAATAAAGTGATGATTGGTCTATTTATGCTCATGGCACTTGGATTAATTATTGTGGGGGTCAACCTGATCCTCGTAAATGGGGCGGCGTTCTTCTTATTCTTGTCACGACATAATAAGATCACGCATATTCGGAATTTCCGCGAAGGCGTTAACTTAACGTTGATGATGATGGGGATTGGGAGTCTGTTAGCGATGGTGATTGGCTTAATTCATTTTGATGTCACTATCGAATTGACCGTGCAGTCCCTCAGCTTGGCCTTCGTTGTGTTGTGGGTATATCTGAAAACAAAATTCAAAGATCCGGAAGTTGACCAAACCATGTTGCTTTAGGTCAATTAGTAAGCATAGAAATGAGGAAGATTAATGGCACGCGATACGCAAACGCAATTACGCAATGAGATGATTTACTCAGTCTTTGTTAGAAACTACTCAGAAGCTGGTAATTTTGCTGGCGTAACTGCTGACTTACAACGAATTAAGGATTTAGGAACCGATATTTTGTGGCTACTGCCAATCAATCCGATCGGTGAGGTCAACCGTAAGGGGACACTTGGTTCGCCATATGCAATCAAGGACTACCGTGGGATCAATCCGGAATACGGGACTTTAGCTGACTTTAAAGCACTCACGGATAGGGCGCATGAATTAGGAATGAAAGTGATGTTAGACATTGTCTATAATCACACTTCGCCTGATTCAGTCTTAGCAACCGAACATCCAGAGTGGTTTTATCACGACGCGGATGGTCAGTTGACGAATAAGGTCGGCGACTGGAGTGACGTTAAAGACTTAGACTATGGTCACCATGAGTTGTGGCAGTATCAAATCGACACACTCTTGTATTGGAGCCAGTTTGTGGACGGTTACCGTTGTGATGTTGCGCCATTAGTGCCACTTGATTTCTGGCTTGAAGCGCGGAAACAGGTTAATGCGAAGTACCCGGAAACGTTATGGTTAGCGGAGTCAGCCGGCAGTGGTTTTATTGAGGAACTGCGGTCACAAGGCTACACGGGTCTGTCTGACAGTGAACTTTATCAAGCTTTTGATATGACATACGATTACGACGTCTTCGGTGATTTTAAAGATTACTGGCAAGGACGCAGTACGGTCGAACGGTATGTTGACTTGTTACAACGCCAAGATGCCACTTTCCCTGGTAATTATGTCAAGATGCGCTTCTTGGAAAATCATGATAATGCACGCATGATGAGCTTGATGCACAGCAAAGCTGAAGCCGTTAATAACTTGACCTGGATCTTCATGCAACGTGGTATTCCGTTAATCTATAACGGGCAAGAATTTTTGGCCGAACACCAACCATCATTGTTCGATCGGGATACCATGGTTGCAGATCGTCATGGGGACGTGACACCACTGATTCAAAAGCTAGTGACTATTAAGCAACTACCATTACTGCGTGCTGCGGACTACCAATTGGCAGTCGTAGAAGAAGGTATCGTTAAGATTACTTACCGTGCGGCTGGCGAAGCGTTAACAGCCTGGATTCCGTTAAAAGGTCAGGTCACAGCAGTTGCGACTAAGCTAGCAGCTGGTAGCTATCAAAATCTGTTAACAGATGGTCCTACTGAAGTTGTGGATGGCAAGCTGACAGTTGATGGTCAACCAGTATTAATTAAATATGTCACCAATACGGCGGTGACTAAAGTTGCTGACCAGTCCAATTAGCTGATTAATAGCTTTGAATAATCGATCAAAAAGCAACCGTTTGCGGGCGATTGCACGTGTAATAGTAGTTTAGAAGTGAGAAAACAAGGGAGTGGATTTCGATGGTTGAAATGAATCTCGATCACATTTACAAAAAATATGAGGGTAACGATAAATATTCAGTTACCGATATGAATCTTGATATTAAAGATGGGGAGTTCATCTTCTTCATTGGCCCATCTGGCTGTGGTAAGTCAACGACATTACGGATGATTGCTGGCTTGGAAGACATCACTAAGGGTGACTTCAAGATGAACGGTCAAGTTATGAATGACGTGGAACCAAAAAACCGTGATATCGCGATGGTTTTTCAAACTTATGCACTATACCCGAACATGTCAGTCTTTGACAATATGGCCTTTGGATTGAAGATTCGGAAAACTTACAGTAATACTGAAATCAAAAAGCGAGTGGATAACGCTGCTGAGCAATTGGGCTTAACCGATTATCTACAACGGAAACCAGCCAATTTATCTGGTGGTCAACGGCAACGGGTTGCTTTAGGACGGGCCATCGTCCGGGACGCGGGGACGTTCCTATTGGACGAACCGTTATCTAACTTGGATGCTAAGCTACGGGTCGATATGCGGACTACGATTGCTCAAATGCATCAACGCTTGAAGACCAACATGATCTATGTCACCCATGATCAAATTGAAGCGATGACGATGGCTGATCGGATCGTCATTATGAATGACGGTAAGATCATGCAAGTTGGGACACCGCACGAATTGTATAACGAACCGGTTAATCAATTTGTGGCTGGCTTCATGGGATCACCTTCAATGAACTTCTTCAATGCCACCTTACATGATGGTCGGGTAACTGATGGTGAGGGACTCGACGTAGCTGTCCCGGAAGGTCAATTGAAAGTTTTAAAGGCTCAAGGCTATGACCAGAAAAAGATGATTGTGGGTATCCGACCAGAGGACATTCATGCTGAGCAAATTGCGCTTGAAGCGATGTCAGATTCAATTGTTAAGACGAAGGTCGTCGTTTCTGAATTCTTAGGTGCCGAAAGCATGTTATATTGTACAGCTGGCAAATCTAAATTTACTGCCCAAGTGGATGCACGTGATTATCATAACCCGGGTGAGAATGTGGAAGTTGCTTTTGAAATGTCGAAGGCCCACTTCTTTGATTCTGAAACTAAAGATGTTATTCGGTAATTTCGAACGACGGAGGAGCAACAACAATGAAACGTATTTTTGAAGTAGATCCGTGGCACGTCATTAGTCATGAACTCGTACCGACGGATAAGCGATTGCAGGAAAGCATGACCAGTATTGGTAACGGCTACATGGGTATGCGGGGAATGTTTGAAGAGCACTATTCTAACGATACCCTCAAAGGGATTTATATCGGTGGGGTCTGGTATCCCGATAAAACCCGGGTCGGCTGGTGGAAGAACGGTTATCCCGATTATTTCGGTAAGGTGATCAATTCGGTCAATTTCATCAAAGTCAATATCACGATTGATGGTGATCAAGTTGATTTGGCGAAGGACACAGTCAGTGACTTTACGTTGGATCTTGATATGCATACGGGAATTTTACGGCGTTCATTTATTATTACCAAGGGTGAAAAACGCGTCCAATTCATGATTGATCGGTTCGTCAGCGTTGCACAAAAAGAGTTATTTGATGTGCACTATAGTGTTCACAATTTGGGTGCGGAACCGGTCCAAATTGGATTTATTTCGCAAATTGATGCGGACGTCTTCAATGAAGATGCGAACTATGATGAGCAGTTCTGGCAAGTGCTAGACAAGAGTCATGCGATTACTGGTGGCAGCATGTTTGCAGAAACGAAGCCGAATAACTTCGGAACACCGCGCTTTACGCTCGGCATGCAGATGCTTCATGAAACGGCTTTTCGAGGTATTAACGCCCCAGAAACCGAAAAGGCAGTTACAAATATCTTCCGGGGAACGTTAGCACCGGATGAAACCAAGAATTTTGAAAAACGAGTCCTCGTGGTGACTTCACGGGATTACGCGGATATGGCGGCGATGCGGACTGGCTTAGCCGAATTAAGTGAAACGGTCAGCACACAGTCATATGAGGACTTACGGCAGGCCCATGTTGATGGTTGGGCTAAACGCTGGCAGTTATCTGACGTGTTGATTGACGGTGACGATGCGGCACAACAAGGCATTCGCTTCAACTTATTCCAGTTATTCTCGACCTACTATGGCGAAGATAAGCGCCTGAACCTGGGGCCAAAAGGCTTTACTGGTGAAAAGTATGGTGGTGCGACGTATTGGGATACCGAAGCGTTCGGAGTACCGTTCTACCTTTCATTGGCGAAACCAGAAGTAACGGAGAACTTACTGGAATACCGGTATAATCAGCTTGCTGGAGCTTTCCATAATGCTAAAATGCAGGGCTTGGCTGGTGCCTTGTACCCGATGGTGACCTTCAACGGAATTGAGTGCCATAACGAATGGGAGATTACGTTCGAAGAGATTCATCGAAATGGGTCTATTGCGTATGCCATCTTCAATTACACACGTTATACCGGTGATGAGATCTACTTGAAGACTAAAGGAATCGACGTTTTGACGGGGATTTCACGTTTTTGGGCTGATCGGGTCCACTTCTCAGAACGGAAACAACAGTATATGATTCACGGTGTCACTGGTCCTAATGAGTATGAAAACAACGTGAATAACAATTGGTATACGAACTTTATGGCGCGCTGGACGTTAGAATACACGTTAGCGAGTTTGAAGAAAGTGGATGCCGCTAAGCGTGCAGCACTTCAAATCACGGATGCTGAGCTTGCAAAGTGGCAAGATATTGTTGACCGGATGTACTTCCCGTATGATGAAAAATTAGGAATCTTCGTTCAACAAGATGGCTTCCTTGATAAGGACGTCAAGCCAGTTTCAAGTATTCCTGCTGATCAACGGCCAATCAATCAACACTGGTCATGGGATCATATTCTACGGTCACCGTATATCAAGCAGGCGGATGTCTTGCAAGGAATCTATTACTTCATGGATAAATTCACGGCGGAACAGAAGAAACGTAACTTTGATTTCTATGAACCGTTGACCGTCCATGAATCTAGTCTTTCACCAGCCGTCCATGCCATTCTAGCAGCGGACTTGCATTATGAGGATAAGGCCGTGGAAATGTATGAACGGACAGCCCGTCTTGATCTTGATAATTATAATAATGATACGGTCGACGGCTTGCATATTACGTCGATGACCGGTTCATGGCTCGCAATCGTTCAAGGCTTTGCTGGTATGCGAGTTAAGGATGATACCTTAGCCTTTGCACCGTTTGTGCCTAAAGCGTGGACCCATTATCAATTCCACGTTAACTTCCGCGGTCGCTTGATTAAAGTGGATGTCGATCAACAGGGTACGACCGTTGAACTGGTTAGTGGGGAACCACTGACTATCGAACTTAATGGGCAAGCTATCGAGGTCGCTAGCACCGTAACAACTAAGTAAATATGAACGCTTGATTGTGGTCTGACCGTAACTGGCCACAATCAAGTTTCCAACCTAAGAATGAGCTCAATTCATTCCAACCTAACTTCTAAATCGGTCCGTATCAGCTGATACGGGCCTTTTTAGTGTCTGGACATAAAAGAGTCCCTCACTTGGAAATATCGATTTCCAAGTGAGGGGCTCGGCTGTTCTATTCAAATAGCATCGGTAGGGTTATTTGAGTGTTTGCGTCAATCCTAGCACGTCCATTTCGTAAATCCGAACGGCGGTGTCAGCAACTTGGGTTGGTTTATCGACGACTAACCGGACGTAGCGCGCCGAAGTAGCCGCGAAAGTATTGAGACTAGTGGCTTGCGTGTTATTGTAGGTCCGGGCAACGTCCGTGTAGCGTTTGCCATCAGTGCTGACCTGAATGGTCCAAGCGCGGGTGTTCATATCAGCACCTTCGCCACCAGCTTTGGCATGCGCTAATTTAACCGCACTCACAGTCGTTTGACGGCCTAAATCCAGCGTCAAGGTATGCGGTGCCTTACCGGTTGCACACCATTTAGTATCGAGTTTCCCATCCACCGCCATTTTAGGTGCTTCACTACTATTCGTGTATCCGGAGGCACTGGTCTTGGCGTTCTTGGATAGTAAGGTTAAAGCGCCTTGAGCTTTCGGTGTAATCGTAATGAGCTTTTTCATTGTAACGTGCCGTTGGCCATCCTTATTTTTAGCGGTTAATGTGACGTTATAAGTGCCAGCCTTACGGTAAGTGACCGTGGGGTTTTTGGCGGTGCTGGTCGTCTTTGTGGCACCGTCAAATTCCCATTTATAGCTGGTTGCGTTTTTGGATGAGGCATTTGTAAACTTGATCGTGTTACCGGGAGCTGCCAGGGTGCGGTTAACCGTAAATGCCGCTTTAGGTTTACGATTATCCGGCCATTTTAAGGTAACTTGGTCAGAAGCATCGCCACGTTGGTTCCAAATATCAACTGGAACGACCATCAGATTGGTCTCGTTGTGCTGCCCATTCCGTTTCAACGCGTTTAAATAGAAATTAGTCGTGTTAGTGGCCCCCAGAAATGAGCGAGAACCGTCATTGTTAACCTGATAAATTTCGTAATGATCCAGCTTATTTTTAGTGGTGGCTTGCCAACTCAGGTTGACACCGGCGTACTTGCCTTCTTCGTCGAAGGTCCGATTATCAATGGTGACCTGGTTGACCTTTTTCGGCGCGGCCTGCTGCTTGCCGGTAATTGCGAGGCGACCTAATTGAACGCTGTAGCTAGCATCAGTCTCGGCGGCACTGATTTTGAGGCTAAGGCCTTTGATTGTTTTTTTTGTTAACTGACTAACGTCATAGCTAACGGTCGTCCAGTGCTTGCTGAGTGTCCGGTCACCCGCGATGGTCTTAGTGCGGCCGTCCTTTAAGGTCACCACTAGTTTAGCTGTAGATTTACCAGATGCCTTAGCGGTTAAACTAACCTGGGTATCGGCAGTGACGTCTAGGTCCGTGGTGTAGAGTTTGATTGTGCTAGCGGTGTCCTTACGCATTTTGCCGGCTAACTTGATATCATTGCCACCTTCGTAGGCGTCAGTGTAGTCAAAGCTGGCCTTTAACGCATTACCATTGCCATTATTGATTAACCAGCGGTAAGTCGGATTGACTGCTTGCAGTGAGCGATTGTTCCAATCACGTAGCGAAACATTTTTCCCCTTAATGAAGTAGTTATAGCCATTGCCTAAGCTGAAATTAGTGACAAAGGGCTGTTTCGTAATGGCACTTTGTTCAACCGCGTATGTTGAAACACCCGGCCAATGTGTTGAAGTAGTTGACGGAATGCTACGGGACGGATCATTTTGATCATTGACCCACAGAGCACCTTCTTTGGCTTGAAATTCGTCAACCGTATCGGAAGAAGCGTGTGTCCAGTCCGGTGCGTACAATCCTAGCGACGTGTATGGCACATGTTGTTTATTAGCGAATAGATTCCAACGAACAGGGGTAGCGGTTCCGTCAGCTTGAACATCGATTCCTGCAAAGAGGTTGTAAGGACTAATCCCAAGCTTTTCGGCGCGTTCGTGTGACTTTTTGAGTAATTCTTGACTGGCGAGACGCTTCTTCGTCCACCAGAAGTTAAGAAACATCGAGTCAGCAACTGGTTTCATATTGGCATCGACTAGATAAGATTGGTTTTCTTTGGTCAATGCGTTTTGCCAATCCATTTTACCATCCTTCGTCATCGAGTCATACCACATCAGGTCTAGCTTGGAGCCGGCCTTTTGTTTGTATTCTTTGATTAACTGTTGCATTAGTTGGGCGTGCTTTTTGCTCAGCCCATTACTAGTTGAGCTGGTTGCGGTCTTTCCGGTGGAAGCCGAATCAAAACTTTTAACTTCGGGGTCGGTCTCTTGGTTGATGAACCAGCCGTCAAACCCGTAAGCTTTCGCAACCGCGACTAGTTTATCAGCCATCGGAAAATGTCCGTCAGCATCTTGTTTTAAGAAGTCATTGAGCCACTTTAACTTCCCGCCACTAACCACTTGTGGAAAGAAAACGGTTCCAAGAACGGGCACGCCGTTTTTATGAGCAGAATCGATGACATCTGCGGTCGGTGGCACAATCAAACCTTCGCCTGCCGAACCGCCCCAGTAGACGAGTTGGTCAATATACTGCCAGTTGGAGAAGACATTCGCATCGAACGTATTAATCCCGCGAGGCGCGTTGCCACTAGTTGAACTATTCATAATGGATAACGCGACGACCTTCATCTTTGGGTCCTGGGTCTTGTTAACCGTCGGCAGTTGCCATTTATCGATCCGTTTGGCTAGTGGAACCGAGGCGGTGTTGTACTTGGCTGCTTTATCCTTGCTCAACTGCCATTTCAGCAGTTGTTTTGGAAACCAGTACGGTGCTTCGGGTTGATTATCCATCCCCTTATCAAGGGTGGCCTCAGCCGTTTGACGGTAACTGATCTGCTGATTAGCTGACTGTTTCGAACAAGCTACTAAACCTACAGCAGTCGTTATCAAAGCTAGTGTGCCAACAATGTAGCGATATTGTCCATGTCTCATAGCGATATCCTCCTGTGAACTAAGCAAAATTGACATATCCGCGTTATGTGAGCGCTGATTGCATGAATCGTAATTAAAACGTGGCCTCGACTTAGATTTTTGACCACCGCGCTCTGGCAATTGGCAGAAATGCCTGGAGGTCGGTGTAGGGTGAACTAAGCATATTTACGCTAACCTGAACTCTTTCCAGCGAGCCTAAGCCGACTGCTTTTGACGTTAATTATTTTGCCTACTTTAATCATGACTCATGACAAATTAGCTAGCACAACGCGTGAAATACAAATCTCTATATATTGCTGGTATGTATGATATCGGTTTCGGTGACAGATGAGTATAGCTAAATTAAGGGAATTCTTCCACAAATTAAACTAATTGATAGGGTCAATCAATTTTGATGTAAGGAGAATGCTGGGTTTCAACTTGCGCGCAATGTGTGAATAATTGAGGATTGTTGCGGTGCCGATACAATTTAACGAACGCGAATTTTTGCGTGATGAATGGTATGTAGTATAATAACTAGCTAGGAAGGTGATTATTTATTAAGTATAAAGTTGATAATGGTGAATATCCCAGTGGTAAGGACGCTGTGGATCCCAAGCGAGTTAAATATCTGAAATTGATTAGTAAGTTAGCGACATTTACGTGTATTGCGATGTACGTGTCATATATTCCGCAAATCATTTCGAATTTCTCAGGTGACCCAGTATCGCCGCTACAACCACTCGTGGCAATGATTAATGGGATACTATGGACTGGTTACGGCTGGTTCAAGACTTATAAGGATTGGCCCGTTATTATTTCAAATGTTCCCGGGGTGATTTTTGGATTTATCACTGTTTTAACCGTATATATTCATTAACCGAATGACAAATTGACTGTAAACTAAAAGTCCGCTGATACGTTTAAACGCGTATCGGCGGACTTTTTTGCAAGGTGTTAAGCGTTCTTTAAAGCAGCCTGAGCTAACAATAGGCCACCGGCAATGCCAGAATTGTTACCCAGTCCAGCGGGAACGATATAGTCATCCAGTGGTGGGACTTCTTCGTAGCCATTTAGATAGGCGGCAAACTTTTCACGAATCATGGGAAAGAGCTGCCGTTGATTCATAACACCACCGTTAAGAATAATTTTATCAGGTGCGAAGGCGACGGTGAGGTTGACACATGCCTGTGCGATGTAGTCAGCGATGATTGGCCAGACCGGATCGTCGACGGGAATATCTTTCCCAGCTTTCCCCGTTCGTTTTCCCACTGCTGGCCCAGCAGCTAAACCTTCTAAACAGATGTCATGGTAGGGGCAGTTGGACTTGAAATCGTCCCCAGGTAACCGGTTGAGTCGCATGTGACCAAGTTCAGTATGAGTGCGACCATTAAAAATGTGGTTCTGACTAATGACGCCAGCGCCAACACCGGTACCAATCGTCATGTAGATGCTGTTAGGGACGTCCTTAGCGATTCCAATCATTGATTCGCCATAAGCGGCTTCGTTAACATCAGTGGTCCAGTAGAGTGGGATGTTGAAGCGACTTTTAAGATGGCCTAAAAAATCGAAGTCACCCCAGCCGGGTTTGGGAGTCGTGGTAATGTAACCATATTTCGGATCATCGGGATTAACGCCGATGGGGCCAAATGAACCGATACCAATCGCGTCAACGGGATGAGTCGTAAAATAGTCGTCTACCGCAGTCATGGTTTCAGCGGGGGTTGTCGTGGGGATCGAAATTCGGTCGCTAACTTGCCCGTTTTCAGCGCCCGTGGCACAAACAAATTTTGTACCACCAGCTTCAATTGCACCTAAAAGCATAGTGTGCCTCCTGTAGTTAAAAATGTAGTCTTATTTATTAATAGTATACTCTTAATTAGAAATTTTGTTAACGATTACATTAACTTTGACGTAAATGTTGCGTGCTAGGCCTGATTAAACCTGTCAGATCGTTTTATATCGCTGTAGCAGCAACTGAGCTAGCTGTCGGTTCAGTCAACGCAACGAGCTGTTCACCAGCTTGGACATTTGTGACTTTGAGTCGTTCAACATTAGCGTAGTTGGCCGTATTTGTGACGACTAGCATGACGGTTGGATCATAGTTAGCGGCTTTTAAGGCAGCGACGTCAAACGTTCCGAGTAGATCACCTTGATGAACGGTATCGCCCTTCTGAACGTTAGTAGTGAAGTGTTCACCATTTAAATTGACCGTATCTAATCCTAAGTGAATCAGAATTTCGGCACCAGCAGTTGTTTTGATGCCATAAGCATGATGGCTATCATAAGTGACAGTGATGACCCCGTCAGCTGGTGCGACGACCTGATCAGCGCTTGGCACGATTGCGGCGCCTTTACCCATGATTTCGGCTGAGAAAACTTGGTCGTTAACTTGTTTGAGACTTTCGCTAGTCCCCGTTACTGGTGCACTGATAATCTCATCATTAACATTGATGACGGTACTCGTTGGTGCTGGTGATTTTACTTGATCACGATCGTCACCGAGTGTTCGTTTGGCATAGATAAAAGTTGGAATAAATGCGACGACGAACGAGATGACAGCACTGAGCATGAATGCTGGAATCGACTTTGAAGCAATCGAAATGAACCCGATGACTGATGCGGGACCCATCGCCACGGACAGAACGTGGAATAGTCCTAAGAAAGCTGAAGCAATTCCTGAGGCAATCGCTGCAAAGACAAATGGAAATTTCATCTTGAGGTTGACCCCGAAAATAGCAGGTTCCGTAATTCCGAGTAACGCTGAGACCCCGGCTGAAGAAGTCAGGGCTTTTTGCTTTTGGCTCTTAGTGGCAAAGAAAATAGCTAAAGTGGCGGCACCTTGCCCAATGTTGGCCATCGAGGCGACTGGGAAGATAAAAGAACCTCCCGTTTTGGCGACGTTAGCCAATAACTGGGTTTCAATAGCCGGGAAGGTTTGGTGGAGCCCAGTAATGACAATGGCCGAGTAGAGAAGGCCAAAGATGCCCATGCCAATCCAACCAGTCGTGTTATATAAGCCTACTAAACCGTTAGTTAATGCGTCGCTCACCGTTCGTAAGACAGGACCGACGATTGTGAAAGTTAGAAAGCCAGTGATGACAATTGCAAACATTGGCGTGAACGTAAAGTCAAATGCACCCTTGATATGTTTGTGGAAGAACTTCTCCAAAGTAGCCAAAATATAAGCAACGGCCAAAACAGGGAGCACTTGGCCTTGATAGCCTGCTTGTGCAACGTGTAAACCAAAGACGTTCCAGTAAACCATCTTGCCAGCAGCCATGGTCGTTGCAACGCTATAGCCGTTAACTAGTGATGGTAAGACCATGATCATGCCCATCGTAGCACCCAGATAGGGGTTGCCACCGAAGCGCTTCGTTGCTGAAAATCCTAAGAGGATTGGCAAGAAAGTAAACGGCGCACTAGCCATCGCGTTAATCATTTCGGCGATACCTTTGAGGCCAGGGTAAACTTCAACAACTGACTTCGCCATAAAAAGATGCTCGGCAGTCAAAACGTTGTTTAGTGCCATTAATAGACCCCCAGCAACTAGTGCAGGGACGATTGGAATAAAAATATCAGATAAGACTTTGAGGAAGTCCATTAATGGATTTTTCTTTTGACCCGCAGCGGCAACTGCCTTGATGTCATCGGGGGTCGCTTCTTTAAGACCTGTTTTGGCGATTAAGGCGTCATAGACTTTATCGACATCGCCAGGGCCAATAATGATTTGGTATTGGCCGTTAGTTTCGAAGGTCCCCTTAACGTCCGCGTCGTCATCTAAGGCTTGTTGATCAATCTTGGATTCATCCTTGATGACCAAACGAAGGCGTGTCGCACAGTGGGCGGCGGCTTGAATGTTGTTTTTACCAATTGCATTAAGTACGCGGTCGGCAACTTCTTGATGATTCATAATAATTCACTCCCTGAGTCTAAAATTATTTTTAATTTAATAATGCAAGCGCTTTACAGACCCAATAATAACAAGTTTGGAAAATATGTCAAGCGTTTGATACAAAATTGAATTGCTTGATAATCTTGTTAAAAAGCCGAATTTGAAACGCTGACATGAAAATATAATATAAAAATGTCAAACGATTGACATATCAGTGTAAGCGGTTTTATAATAGTGACAATTAAGTCGAACGTTAAAAAGGAGCTCATCGTCATGATATGGAATCGTAAAACCCGTTATACCCCTTATGAACAGTGGCCAGCAACTAAGCTACCACAGCTCGTTGCCCAGGCACGCCAGTCTAAGTGGCGGATGCAACATCATATTCAGCCTACATCAGGTTTGTTAAATGACCCCAATGGCTTTTCATACTTTGATGGTCAGTGGCACCTGTTCTACCAAGTCTTTCCGTTCGGTCCGGTACACGGACTGAAGTCATGGCAACACGTGACCTCTAAGAACTTGGTGGATTGGCATGATGAGGGCTTAGCGATTCGACCAGATACGCCGTACGACTCACACGGCGCGTACACGGGTACAGCACTACCAATTGATGATCAGTTATTTATTATGTATACGGGTAATGTCCGTACTGCCGACTGGCAACGTGAATCGTATCAATTAGGTGCCTGGATGGACACGGATAATCACATTAAAAAGCTGTCCCGGCCACTAATTGCGCATGCTCCGGCTGGGTATACGAGTTCGTTTCGTGATCCGGACTTGATCCGGACTGACCACGGCTACTACGCGCTAATCGGTGCGCAGACGACTACTGAGATCGGTGCTATCTTGGTTTATTTCTCAAAGGATCTGACCACCTGGACGTGTCAAGGCGAGTTGAACGTTCCCGCAAATGCGCGGGGTTATATGATTGAGTGTCCAAATCTGGTCTGGATCGATCAACAGCCCGTCTTATTGTTCTGTCCCCAAGGGTTATCACAAACAACGACCCCGTATCAGAATATTTATCCGAACATGTACCTAGTTGCCGATCAATTGGATCTGGCTCAGGCACAATTCACTGAACCCCACGCCCTGACGCAATTGGATGACGGCTTTGACGTGTATGCCACGCAGGCAATCAATGCGCCGGATGGCCGCGCGTTAGCCGTCAGCTGGATTGGGTTACCTGAAATTTCCTATCCAACTGATCGTGAAAATTGGGCCCATTGTTTGAGCTTAGTTAAGGAACTAACGCTTAAAGATGGGCACCTCTATCAAAATCCAGTGGCAGCGGTGGATGATTTGCGGACGACGGCGCATGACCTAGTCTTTGAGCAACAACGGGCGACGGTGGCCGCTTTGAATGGCAGCTTTGAACTCTTACTGACGGTTCCCGCTGATAAAACGGTCACGGTTAACATTGCTGATCAGCAGGAAAGTGGCCAGCTGCAGGTGACTGTTGATGCCAACCATGGTCAGGTTATGATTGATCGGCGGCATACGGGGAATTCGTTTGCTGAAGATTATGGTCAGACTCGTCAAGTTGAGTTAACGGCCCATAAGACGATAAAAATCCGGCTAATCATAGATGTGTCAGTCTTTGAATGCTATATTGATAATGGCTATTCCGTGATGACCGGCCGTTTCTTCTTAAACGCTACCCCGAGTCGCCTTAACGTTCAAGGTGACACTACGGCAGTTACCGGTAAAGTCTGGGAATGGCGCCAATCAGAGCATACTGGAGTCGATAACAATGAAACCAAAATTAAATGATGTTGCGAAGCTAGCGGGGGTCTCAGCGACAACCGTTTCTCGGGTTATTAATAACCATGGCTACCTGAGTAGTCAGACTAAAGAAAAAGTTTTCGCGGCGATGCGAGAACTGCATTATCAGCCGAATAATATGGCACGCTCACTGCAAGGAAAGAATACGCGCTTAATTGGCGTCATCTTTTCAGATATTAGTAATCCGTTCTTTGGTGAACTGGTGTCCCGGATTGAAAAAATCTTATTTGCTAAAAATTATAAGGTGATTTTATGTAATAGTGCGGATGATCCGCAAAAAGAACGCGACTACCTACAAATGTTGATGGCTAATCAGGTCGATGGGATTATTGCTGGTGCCCACAATTTAGGTATTGAAGAATATCAACAATACGGTCTTCCGATTATTTCATTTGACCGGTACTTATCCGACAATATTCCCATCGTTAGTTCGGATAATTACCAGGGGGGCTGGCTAGCAACCCAGACATTGCATCAGGCGGGGGCGACTAACGTGGCTATTTTTACTGGTAAGTCACACGCTGGTTCGCCAACGAATGGTCGCCGTGAAGGATATGAAGCCTACTTGACTGCCCAACAGCTAACACCCCATGTCCATGAATTACCGTTTGAATTGACCCCCGCGCTGAAGATGATGGAAATTAAGACGATTATGACACAACATCAGTATGATGGTATTTTTTGTAGTGATGATTTGACCGCTTTACTAGTGCTCAACGTCGCGCGACAACTGTCATTAACGGTTCCTGAGCAATTACGCGTTGTTGGTTATGATGGCACGGCGCTCATACGTGATTATCATTCTGAATTAACAACAGTAGAACAACCGTTAGCGGATATTAGCACGTTACTGGTTTCTCTACTATTGCAGCGGATTGAGGATGCGAATTGTACACTGGAATCAAAATATACGTTACCAGTTAAGCTCATCAAGGGCCTTACCGCGTAACTAAGGAGTTAATCGTAATTATGGCAGCAACAATCAAGTGGTGGCAACAAGCCGTTGTCTATCAGGTCTATCCACGGAGTTTTCAAGATACCAATCATGATGGTATTGGTGACTTAAAGGGGATCACGGCCCACCTAGACTACTTAAAGCAATTAGGAATCGACGTCATTTGGCTCAATCCCATTTATCGTTCACCCAACGATGATAATGGTTATGATATTAGTGATTATCAACAAATTGCGGCCGACTTTGGCACTATGGCTGATTTTGATGAATTATTGCAAGCCGCCCATGACCGGGGCTTAAAGATCATCATGGACTTGGTTGTTAACCATACCTCTGATGAGCATCCATGGTTCAAACGCAGTCGCCAGGACCGCACCAATCAATATCGTGATTTCTACTTTTGGCGCTCAGGTAACGGCAAAAAGGCGCCCAATAATTGGGATGCGGCTTTTGGTGGTTCAGCATGGCAATATGATGAGCAGACCCAGCAGTATTATTTACACACGTTTTCAACAAAACAACCTGATTTAAACTGGGAGAATCCGACCTTACGAGAGTCAGTTTATACGATGATGACCTGGTGGCTGAACAAGGGTGTTGACGGTTTTCGAATGGACGTCATTAACCAAATCTCTAAGTTACCCGGGTTACCAGATGGTCCACTGAAACCGCACAGTCAGTTTGGCGATGCTCGAGTAACGAACGGACCGCGAGTTCATGAATTCTTGCAAGAAATGAACCAAGAAGTGTTGTCACAGTTTGATATCATGACGGTTGGTGAGACCCACGGGGTGACACCAGCGGATGCGCTGAAGTATGCGGGCGCTGATCGGCACGAATTAGATATGGTCTTTGAATTTCAACATCTGCGACTTGATAATAGTCAGCATGGTCTTGGTAAGTGGAGTACGCGTAAGACACCGTTAGTGGCGCTAAAGAAAGTCATTAGTGACTGGCAAGTCGGACTTGAAGGGCGGGCTTGGAACAGCCTGTTTTGGAACAATCATGATACGCCACGAGCGGTCTCACGTTTTGGTGATGACCGACCAGCATATCGGGTACGTTCGGCTAAAATGCTCGCAACGTGTTTACACATCTTGCAGGGAACCCCGTATATTTATCAAGGTGAAGAACTGGGGATGACTGACGCTCATTTTACTGAATTAACCAGTTACCGGGATATTGAATCGCTCAATGCCTATCGTGATTTAGTGACTGAGCGCCAACTACTATCACCGGCAGATATGATGGCCCGATTAGCGGCGCGTTCTCGGGACAACTCGCGAACGCCGATGCAATGGGACACGGAGGTTAACGCGGGTTTTAGTGACGCGGCGCCATGGCTCACGGTCAATCCCAACTATCGTCAAATCAATGCTGCCGCAGCTTTGGCTGATCCGGATTCAGTGTGGTACTATTACCAGCACTTGATTCAATTACGACATCAATACCCCTTAGTGACGTTAGGTTCGTTTGAGCTCTTGTGGGCTGATGATCCGCAGGTATTCTTATATGCACGGCAATGGGAAGGGCGAACCTGGCTAGTTTGTTGCAATTTCACAGCCGAGACACTGTCCCGACCACTGGATCAATATCTGACGCCCACGGCCAAATGCTTGATTAGTAATTATGGCGAGCAGCAGCCAAATAAATTACGGCCTTATGAGGCTTGGGTCTACCAACTCGCATAGGTATCCAGGACTTGGCTAATTGAGGCGGTCTTTGAAATATACCCAATCGTTACGATTAGTGTGAATTGGGTTGCTTAAAATTCTGCGATGGTCTTAATAAGCGACCACCTGACTAAAAAACTGCTTTCAAAAGGATAACTTTTGAAAGCAGTTTTTTTAGCGCGCGACGACCACTTGACCCACGTGAGGCTCATCTAGTCGTTGGTGACCTTGAATGAAGCCCGTGAGGTTAAACGGTAGTTGTTCATTGATCGTCGTGGTCAATTGACCAGTATCTAGCAACTTGAATAGCAATTGTAAGGCGGCCTGATCAGAAATCACTTCGGTCGGTTGGATTGCTTGGAAACGAATTGATTTACTGGTGGCTGGCAAGTGACGGGCAAACGAAGCGATGGTCGCATCAAATTTGGCCATTGCTAAGTCATCTTTGCCACCAACGCCATCGATAGCGACATTGATTACGACGTCACCGCGGTCGGCTAACACGTGAACTGGATTTTGATGCTGATAGTCGACGAATTGGTCGACTCCCAGTGTCGCAATCAAGTTAGCATAACGGTCACTAGCAATCGCGATAACGTGGGCACCTAATCGTTTGGCTAACTGAATAATTAACAAGCCGACTGGGCTGCCAGCGCCTTTGACAATCACCGTTTGGTCGGCTTGGATGTCCGCAAAGTAGCGCACCGTTTTGTAAGCGACAATCCCTGGAGTGACTAAGCTGACGGCGGTGACCGGATCAAGATTAGTTGGCATGGTCACCGCTAGATCGCTATCTAAACAAACCTGGTCCGCGTAAGTATGGTTCGTGCGGGCAGCCACCACTGTCCCAACGTCCAAGTCAGTGACAGCGGCGCCAACTTGAATGATTTTCCCAATGACATCATGCCCAGGAATATGCGGTAGTGCGACGCTTTGGATAGTACCTAGCCGTTCTAAGCGGTCTTCCTCGGTTAGGTTAACGGCTAAAGTTTTGATTAATAATTGATTATCTGTTGGAATCAGCTGTGATTGTGGTAGTTCTTCAAATACGGTAGGTCCCCCAAATTTTTGATACCCGTATGCAAGCATTGTAATCCCCCTCCTCATATCTAAGTTCGTTAGTTGACGTGGTGCCGGGATGTGACTTATTAGTAAATAAATCATGCAGTATCAATTGACGAATTGTTAGATTGATCCAAAACATGCTCTTGTCTAATTGTAGCCAGCAGTGGGGGCGAATCACAAGCAGTAACAATTATATTCCGGGATTGGTTCGGTCACCGATTAAATTAAACAACCTAGTTTTAAATTAACCGGCTTCGTTGGCTGGCTGATGCTTCAGGCCCCAGCCAGTGAAACCACTGATAATTGAGAATACCGGTGATAGTAAGCTGAAGAAACAAAATGGCAGGTAAGCTAAGGTTGATACCCCGAGCGTGTTAGCGGCAAAGGCCCCGGCAACGCCCCACGGAATCAGGTAATTGATGACAGTTCCACCGTCTTCAAGGACTCGACTGAGGGCTAAGTTAGCCAATCCTCGCTGATTGAAGGTCGTTTTGAACGCTTTACCAGGCAAGATAACGGAAAGGTACTGTTCACCTACAAAGATGTTGACACCGATTCCCGCTAAAATCGCAGCCGTAACAGTTGCCCCGGCACCTTTCAATCGCTTAGTTAGCGGCACCATTGCTGTCTGAATGAGGTTGAATTTCATTAGTAAACCGCCTAACGACAGGGTTAATAGGATTAAGGAGACCGTGCTCATCATGGCACTGATACCGCCACGTGAGAGTAAGGCGTCCACCCCGGCGTTGCCAGTTTTGGCTACAAAGCCGGTTTCGATCATCGTGGCGATCTTAGTTAAGGCAATATGAGGTTGCTCGATAAAAATCATGACGATGGCAAGACCGATATTCATCAACAAGGTTGCAATGGCTGGAATTTTAAGTAGGGCACAGGCAAACATGACGACGAGTGGCAAGGCCGCCCACCAGCTGATGGTAAAGTTATTATTGAGGACGGTCAACGTCGTTTGAATCTTGCCCAAATGGCTTTGTGTTGCGGCTCCGGCACCTAAAACGGCGTAGAGTACTAGTGATACGACAAAAGCAGGAATCGTAGACCACATCAGATTACGAATGTGGTCGAATAAATCTGCTTCGGCAATGGCTGCGGCCAGGTTGGTCGAATCTGACAACGGTGAAGTCTTATCTCCAAAAATGGCTCCTGAGATGATAGCTCCGGCAATCAAAGCTGGGTTGATGCCCATCGTTGTCCCGATTCCAAAGAGGGCAATCCCAATCGTTGAGATAATCGTGAAGGCACTCCCGATGGAAGTTCCAATAATTGCACAAACGAGAAAAACGGATGGAACGAACCACTGCGCAGAGATCAGATGAAACCCAAAGACCATCATTGAAGGAATGATGCCAGCTGCAATCCAAACGCTGATGAGTGCCCCGATGAGTAGAAAAATAAAAATTGGGATAATCCCAGTTTTAATACCATCGATGATGCCACCATGAATGTCATCCCAGTGGGCACCGCGAATTCGGGCCCATAAAATGATGAGGGCGATAACGAGAATAACGGGGGTCTGTGGTGACAGGCCGAACTTAATAACGCCAAGTCCCATAATTGCAAGCATAATGAGTAAAACGAGTAGGGCTTCTGGTAACTGAACTGAACGCCATTTTTTTGAATTAGGCATAATAATTAACTCCTTTGAGGTCGTTAAACCAGCAGTGAATAGCCCGACACGGACTGCTTCAACAACGGTTGTACGCCGATAATAGTGGGTGAATATAAAAAATCGTCCCTGTTGCATTATTATGCAACAGGGACGATTGATTAGACCGTGGTACCACCCAGCTTGAGCCACAATATGACTCCACTCACTAGCAGTTAACGGCTCTAGTTGTTATCCGCCGGGCGTACCCGGACCTCTCCTACCGTATTTCATCGAGATTAACCTGATCGGTTCGCAGCACCCACCGACTTCCTGACGCACAGTTAATTCGCTACTTGAAAGTAAGATTATCGTTCGTTATTTGAATATAAGCGATAATAGCATGGCGTTTTTGATTCGTCAACTAAGATATGGCTAGAAACGTGTTAGGCTAACAAATAAATAGCGATAAGTGGGTACGCTCAAATGACCGACAATGGTAGAATGGTTAGTGTTGTAAGCGGTACCTTTTATGGTTGACCGTGACAAGTTTTTTAAAGCAAACTTTTTTAGGGGGATAATCATATATGGCTAATCAATGGTGGCAATCAGCGGTTGTTTATCAGGTTTATCCACGGTCGTTTCAGGATTCAAATGGTGATGGAATCGGTGATTTGCCAGGAATTACACAACGGTTAGATTATATTAAACAGCTCGGCGCGGATGTGATTTGGCTCAACCCAATTTACCGTTCACCCGGTGTCGATAATGGCTATGATATTAGTGATTATTACGATATTAATCCAGAATTCGGGACGATGGCTGATTTTGATCAATTATTAACAACGGCCCATGCGAAAGGGTTAAAAATCATGATGGACATTGTTGTCAACCATTCATCTGATCAAAATAAGTGGTTTACGACGAGTGCGCAAAGTAAGGATAATCCGTACGCGGACTATTATATTTGGCGTGATCCTGTTGATGGGCATGAACCTAACAACTGGGGTGGCTTTTTCGGTGGCTCTGCTTGGAAATATGTTGCCAGCCGTGATCAGTATTACTTACATTCATTTGCGGTTGAACAGCCAGATTTGAACTGGGATAATCCGCAACTACGGCAAGCAGTCTATGACATGATGAATTTCTGGGTCAATAAGGGCGTGGACGGTTTCCGCTTGGATGTCATTAACTTGATTTCCAAGCCTGATAGCTTTGCAGACGGGCAGCCAGAAGCTGGGGAACCATACGCGGCAATCGGTGGAATTATTGCCAATGGTCCGCATCTCCATGAATACTTACAAGAAATGAATCAGCAAGTGTTTGCAGGCCATCAACTGATGACGGTCGGCGAAACGCCTGGGGCTACGGTTGCTGATGCTAAGCAACTGGCAAGCGGCCAAGGTCAGGAATTAAACATGGTGTTTGAATTTGAACACATGGGCCTGGATGGTAATCCAGATCCGGCGCTAGGTAAGTGGAATGACCAGCCCGTCCGACTGGTTGACCTAAAGCAGAGCTTGTCTAAGTGGCAAATGGGCTTACAAGGGACAGCCTGGAATAGTCTCTATTGGAATAATCATGACCAACCGCGAATTGTGTCACGATTCGGGGATGAACGGCCAGCTTATCGGGAACGTTCAGCCAAAATGCTAGCGACCCTATTGCACTTTCTTCAAGGGACACCCTACATCTACGAAGGTGAGGAGCTAGGCATGACGAATGCCCATTTTACCAAGTTAACCGACTATCAAGACTTGGAATCACTGAATGCGTATCATCACTTTGTTGATGACGAACAGGTCGTTCAACCTGAACAGATGTTAGGTTATCTCGCCCATATGTCGCGGGATAATGCGCGTACACCGATGCAGTGGGATGATAGTCAGAATGCTGGGTTTTCAACGGCAACACCGTGGCTAGCGGTTAATGCCAATTATCCGCGGATCAACGCGCAACTCGCGCAACGAACGCCCGGTTCAGTTCTGAGCTATTATCAGCGGCTGATTAAGCTCCGGCACCATTTACCAGTCATAACGACGGGAACTTATCACCTATTATCACCTGATGATGCGGCCGTTTATGCCTATGTGCGGCATATGGGGTCGCAGCACCTGCTAGTAATTTGTAACTTTACTGCGGCAACCCAGACGCGACACTTTGCAGAATTACCCGCTGATGCGCATCTGTTGATCAGTAACTACGATGAAGATCATCAAGACGTATTACGAGCGTACGAAGCGAAAGTTTACCAGTTTTAGGTCACAATTAGCTTCGCTGCTGGAGTCGTGAATGTGATTTTTAACGGCGGTTGTGTGATTACGAGCACGAGTTGGTCGTGTAAATTTAATCGTGATGACTTAACCAAAAATGCGCCCCAATAAGAACGCCCAACCTATCATTCTAGATAAGTTGGGTATTTTTATTGGAGCGCATGTATGATTATGATCAAGTTTGTGGTTAAGATTTTTGTTCGGCATTGTCAGCCGCAAATGTTTTTTCAATAATGTCGATAACTTGTTTGACCAAGCCAATTGGAAATTGGTGGGCCCGACGAATCAAGTTGATATGCACGCTAGGAACCTGAACGTCGTCGAACGGAATCTCAACGAGACCATCGTCTTCACCATCGTTGGGGGTCGTGATGTCGGAAATGAAGCCTAGTGCCAGGTTCTCTTTAACTAATCCCTTGATCAAGGTGCTGCTATCAGATTCGAAGAGAACTTGGGGTTCAATCGAAAGTTGTTCAGCAAGTTGCCGGAAGACTAGTTTATTTAAGTAAGTTGCATTAAGCAGTACAAAAGGCGATTTTAGCGCTTCTGCAAAAGTCGGGTGCTCAGCCTTTGCTAAGGGGTGCGCAACATTAGCGAGAATGCGAAATTTAAAAGGCCGTAATGGCGTTACTGCTAGCCGTTCATCCAATGTTTGATCCAAGTTACCACTGATGGCTAAGTCGAGTTGGCCGGCTAAAACCTGTTTGACGAGTTGATTAGCCCCCATTTCAACCGTGTGGACGCTACTAAGCAAATCTTGCTCGATGATTGGTTTTGTTAATGCCGGTAAATAATGTTCACTGACGGATGGTTCGATACCAAACCGCAGTGTATGTTGACGCAAATGACTGATTGATTCATTGACATGCTGCCAGTTGTTGATAATGTCGTTGGCTGCGAGCAATAGTTGCTGGCCACTAGGTGTTAACACCAGCGCCTTGGTCTTTGCTTGGCGAAAGAACAGTGTCACTTGAAAATGACGTTCTAGTCGTTTAATTGCTTGGGAGATTGTGGGTTGGCTAACGTGAAAATCAGCAGCCGTTTGCGTATAACTCTGAGTGCTGATTAAGCGTTGGAAGTAATACAAGTCTTTAATGTTCATGAAAAATGTAGCCTCCATAAAATATTAATGTTGGTTGCGCAATTAATAGTCGCAGGTAAGCAGGCTCCGACTGATTGATTAAAGCTGGTTATTATACGTCATGTTAATCATACCATTGTTATAACGAATAGTGTCAGGATAATTAGTGAAAATTAATTTACAAAATAGTTAACGCGCTTAAACTATAATGATTATTAATAAGAATGTTAGTGCTGATTGGTACAGATGTAGTGTTGCTGGTAAATTAAGTTTTGAGTCATTATATAATTTTATCAGTTAAAGGGCTGCCACATCGTTTTGATTATCATGACGTGTCGGTTGGTCTGATTAATCACCGGAAAAAAAAGTTGCATTGCTTAAGTGGGAGTCGTTAGAAATAAAGGTTAAAGTGTTAAAGCGATAAGTAAACATTATGCAGATTAAAAAGCATACAAGTTAATGACAAACTATTAGTAATAAAGCTATAAAAAATACTTATCAGTTAAGGTGCGGTTATATATCGCTCGATAAATCAATAATTGGTCTACGTGTCATCGGTAGCGCCAGTCTGCCCCGTTTCTCGACGTAATTAGTTGACAAGCAACTAAAGCAGTTAATGGGTTTAAATTATAAATGAAACGAATGACATCATTTTTACTGATTGCAATTAGTTAAATCTATATTAATCAGCATAAATTATTTTAATTAGCTAACAACTGTCACGAACTCGTCAAAATTGATGGCATACAACTTTTGTATAAAATATTATAATACTAATTATGATTCATGTCTTTAAAATGTTGATATATCGGTAAATTAATTAAGTGTACATAAATAAAAATTATATAGGTGTAATGAGCCTTTTGAACAAATATTGCTGGTATGTAACTGCTATCTGTGAGCGACGAATTTTGACAAAAAGTGTCTTCAAATTTGCGGAATGTGGTTTATAATTAAGGCGTGTAATCGGTTTAAAAGTTTTAACTTATATAAGAAAGGGGGGATATCATGCGATTAATCGATTTCAAAACTTGGATAATGGGAACGGCCGCCATGTTGACATTGATTGTGACAAATCAAACAGTGAGTGCGGCGGACACAGCTACCACTGCCACTGAAACGACGCAGACTTCTGGCTCGAGTACACTTGCTAATCAAGTGGTGTTGCGACAAACTACTAGCAGTAGCAGTAGCAGTAGCAGTAGCAGTAGCAGTAGCAGTAGCACGAAAGCATCGGCAACTGGTGCGGCGACTGAAACGGCGACTAGCAAAGCGGTCACCACGTCTGAGTCATCAACCCAATCATCTAGCACAACGGCTACTAGCCAAACGACTTCAGGTGTGACAGCCGCTCAAGCAACAACGGACAGTACTGATACGACAGCGATGTCCCGGGCGACGGCTAATGCCAAAGCGGATCAACGAGCGGCTAGTGCGAAGGCGAACAACGAGCAAGCAACGACCCAGAATCAGCAACAAACGACTAATATGTACAGTGGTGTTGTTACCAGTCAAAAAGACTCGGCGAGAACGGCAACTACGACGGATCAAGCAACTGCGTCTGTCGCGACACTGTCCAGAATGAGCCGGGCCAGTCTTCGCAGTTTAGCACAACGGGCAACGGTTGCGGTTCAGGGGCTCGATGCTACTGACGCAACGGTGACTGACGATGATGGTGTTACGTATAGCGCTACGGATGTATTGAGTCTGTATGCGAACTATATCGCGAAGTATCATTGGTCAATAGCCGATGATGTTAGCGTAACTGCTGGCAGTACAGCAACGGTGACCTTACCCGAGAATGTTGTCTTTACCAATGGTACGCAGCATATTGATGTCCAAAAATCAGATGGAACGGTCGTCGGGACTTTTACGGCCGAGACCGGTAGTCAAACCGGAACACTAACTTTTAATGATTATTATGCGACTAGTGATCGTTATAATCGTCAAGGAGACTTAACGTTTTATGTTACTGGGACTAGCGCAACCACTGGCAGTAGTACGACTGGGATTAATAAGGTTGGCTGGGCCGATAGTAATAGTTTAGATGCTGATGGTAATCCCACCAAAATGATCTGGCAAGTTGTCGCAAACATTAATAGTGAAAAGTGGCAGCAAGTTGCGATTGTTGATCAGCTGGGCCTTTATCAAACGCACGAAGGTACCATGACGTTGGAAACTGGTCATTATACTGACGGTGCCTTTGTTAAAGACGCGGCACTGGGCACTTATGATTTTGCAACGCAGCAGTTTACCTACGCTGATGGGGTATCAACACCACAAGTAACCGTGACGGTTGTGGGTCAGCAGATGACAATTAATATTGACCAATTAGATGTAGCGGTCAATATATTTTATGAAGTTGGTCTGACAGTAGGACATACGTACACCAATAATGCGGGTGTAACGTATGCACCTGTCATTGGAGATGCGACTGATCCAAATGAGGGCAGTTCGACAGGCGAACCAAAGAGTGAACAATCGAACGTGGCCGTTAGATTTGGTGGTTCCGGAACCGCTAGTGATGACATTCAGAGTTACAGTTTGTTCATTAATAAAACTGATGGTGACGGCCAGTCAGTTGCTGGTGCCACTTATCAGTTAGAGGATAGTACGGGTACGGTACTTCGGACCGATTTGGTGACTGATTCAGTTGGACAGTTACGCATCGGTAACTTGTCGGCTGGGACGTACATGCTGGGTGAGACGGCGGCTCCGAGTGGCTACCAAATCGACACGGCCAAGCACGTCTTCGCGGTATCCGCAGCGCAAGCAACGGCTAACGTGGTCACAGGTAGTGTGGTTGACAAACGAATTGCTAAGACGGCGCTGACTGTTAACAAAGTTTGGGCTGACGTGCCAGCTGGAGTGCAAACGTCGACCGTTGAAGTGACGTTGCAACGCAATGGTCAAGCTTATCAGACCTTGCAATTAACGTCAGCAAATGGCTATACGGGCACTTTCAGTGATTTGGATGTGACGGATGTTTATGGCAATGCGTACACTTATACGGTGATTGAAACGGCCATTGCTGGCTATATCAGTAGTCAAACAACTAGTGGTGAGACGGTTAACGAATACGTATCAAACCGGGAAATTGACGGTGATTAAGACGGATTCGAGTGGCGCCAATCGCTTGGCCGGGGCGGTTTTTGCCGTGAAAAATGCTGCCGGAACGCTGGTTGCTCAGTTGACAACTGATGCGACTGGTCAAGCACAGCTTACAGGTCTAACGCAAGGCGCTTATACGGTTAGCGAAATTCAAGCACCGGACGGTTACTTGATCAATACACAGGCGCAAGTGCTTGTGTTGAATGAGCAAAGCGCTTATCAAGGCCAATTAGTTTTTGCCGATGAGGTCGAACCAAGTGAACCGAGCGAACCAAGCGAACCGAGTGAACCAAGTGAGCCGAGCGAACCGAGCGAACCAAGTGAACCGAGCGAACCAAGTGAACCAAGCGAACCAAGCGAACCGAGCGAACCGAGCGAACCAAGCGAACCGAGTGAACCAAGTGAACCAAGTGAGCCGAGCGAACCAAGTGAACCGAGTGAACCGAGTGAACCGAGTGAACCGAGTGAACCAAGTGAACCAACTGAACCAAGCGAACCAAGTGAGCCGAGCGAACCGAGCGAACCAAGTGAACCGAGTGAACCAAGTGAACCGGTGCTACCAGGACACGCTGACGAGGATAGTGATTCAGATCAGGTTGTCACAACGAAGACTGAGACAGCTAAGTTAGTCAAGCAAACTAATTTAGTAACCACGACTCGGCCAACGAAATTGTTAGGACAGCCAATAAAATTAGTAGCAACTTCTAAACCAGTTGTTAAAGTTACAAAAGCAACTAATCGCAAGTCGGCGCAACAATTGCCACAGACTAGTGAACAATCAATGGATTGGCTAATGATTTTGGGCTGGTTCTTGCTAGGGCTAACAGTTGTTAGTCGTCAACGGCGATTTAATTAAACAAAAAGGCTACTGGAATTTCGCTTCCAGTAGCCTTTATTTATATCATAGATAAGTGTCGCCACATTATCGACGATTTTGAGATGTGCGTTGGTCATGCTTAATTCTGACTGGTTGGGCAGCGGGAACACGGGCGCCAGCCACGACGCCGGCAACGGCAGCTAGTCCGGCTGCGGCCAATAAACCTGCTAATAACATGGGCAAGACCTCCTCAATAGTTGTAAAAACTCGTCTTTTAATACTTGCAGTTTAGGCGACTTATTAACAAAAATCAATTATTTAACCGTAAATTAGTGAGAATCTGAATAACTTGAAATATTCTTAAGTAATTGCCGGTTATTGTTCATTCTGGCAAGGGCGGCCGCATCATTTAAATATTCATGAATTTGATCCGGTTCATCGGATAATTGAGCCTGTAAGAATTTGATCCGCGCTGCGTAATAGGTAACGTGGAATCGCGCACAAATCTCAATCCCGTAGTTTAATAACTGCAAACTCCGCGGTGTATCATTAATGTTAGCGTAAAAAGCCCCCGTGTAATAAGCTAAGTTAATCACGCGCCAAACACTAGCGGTCGTTTCTAGCGGTAGGTTCGGTAGGGCGTGGCGTACTTTTTCAAAATAGTACTGGGCTTTATCGTTATCCTGGTTCTGCTGATAAGCAATCCCGATACCACAGTAGGCCAGCTGTGTATAGATTGTGATGTGAGCCTCGTCCAAATCGGTGATGATTTGGTCAAAATTAAAGATGACATCACTGATCGGGTGGTGGTTAAGGGCAGCAACATAGCCTTTTAGATAACAATATTGTAATTTGGTTTCGCGGTCATGTCGCGGCATATCCGCAGCCTTTTCAAGTTGTACTTCGGCATCTTGATATTCAGTTGTAATGAGGTCGAACTCGACCTGTTCCAAAATCTTCAAAACAGCGGCATCAGCGACGCGTTCGGTTGGAAAGACATCTTCCAATTGTAGGTTGAGTCGCTGACAAAGTTGGGCAACGATTCGTATGGCAGGTGCTTTGCCATTGTTCTCGAACTTACTTAGTGTCGCCTGAGTACAAATACCATCTGCTAGGGCCTTTTGTGAAAGTCCTAGGGCTTTGCGGCGGGCGATGAAAAGCTCAATGTTCATACCATCAACGCTTCCTTTACATATTTAAGTCATAATTGAAACAGCTTTCATTTACCCTAATTAAAAACTTTTTATATAATTTTGTCAATATTTAAACATAATCGTGCATATTCTAAAAATATATCTTGACTATATAAAAAACGCTCGCTAGTCTTTGCTAGTGAGCGTCTGTGAGTTAGCTGATGGTTTATTTTGCCATATAGGCGTCTTTGAAGTTATAGTTGGTACCAGAAGTGTTATAAATCAGGCCCTTTAACTTAGGGTTGACCATCTGTGCCAGCGTTGTTTGAGTTAATGGTGCAACGCCTTCATCCGTCCCAATAATTTTTTCAGCTTTGCCTAGAGCAGTCCAGCGTACTGTCGGATCAGTTGCTTGCTCGGCCTGCTTGACAGCAGCGTCATAATCAGCATTTTTCCACTTACCAAAGTTGTAATCATTCGTGGAAGTGAGAATGCCTAGGTCAGAGATGGGGTCGGCGAAGTCAGCTTGCCAGCCAGAAATAGCGAGTTGGAAATTACCCGATGTTTCACGTGCAAGTCGGTTTTTGAATGGCAAGGTAATATCGGTAATCTTCAAACCGGGTAGTTCCTTTTCTAGCTGTCCCTGAACATATTCGGCCGTCTCTTTGGTTTGGTCAATATTATCGTGCGTAAGCGTTAAGGTTAATGACTTTTTGCCGGTTTCTTTTAATCCTTCTGCCCACAGTTTCTTGGCCTTAGCGGTGTCTTGAGTTGTCGCCGCACTAACTGCATTTTCAGTAGCGAAATCTTCACCAGTCGTTGGATCGGTTGCGAGCCCGGTGGTGACAAAGCCCTTTGGAACTGCTGAGCCATCCGCTAGTACGTCCGTGACAAGTTGGTGCCGGTCAATAGTTAAGGACATCGCTTGCCGGAGCTTGGCATTAGCTAGCGCGGGCACCTTTTTCTGATTAAACTCGAGGTAGTTCAGACGGGATGTCTTACGGAGCACTAACTTGGGATTATTCTTTTCGTTTTTGACTTGTTCGCCGCTCAGGGTGGCCATGTCGAGTTTGTTGCTCTGGAATAAGTTGAATCCGGTCGTGGTTGACTTAACGACTTGGTCATTGATCTTTTCTAAGTAAACGTGTTTTTTATCCCAATATTTAGGATTGCGGTTCAGGGACCATGTCGTATTAGTGCCTTTCCAGCCCTTCATGGTAAACGGCCCATCGTAGACCATCTTGGTGGCCGTTGTCCCATAGTCCTTGCCGTATTTCTGTACGGCGTGTTGGTTCTGCGGGAAGAAGATGGCAAAGCCCATTAGGAGTTTAAAATAAGCCATGGGTTTATCAAGTGTCACGGTTAGCTTGTATTTACCGTCAGCTTTAATTCCTAAACTATTGGCTTTAGCTTTACCATTGGTGATTTGGTCGGCATTCTTGATACCAGAATAAAGATAAGCATATTGCGAAGCGGTCTTGGGATCGATGGTTCGCCGCCAACTATAAACGAAATCTTGAGCGGTTACGGGATCGCCGTTGCTCCACTTGGCGTCTTTGCGCAATGTGAACGTATAAGTTTTTTTATCTTTGGAAATGACAGTATGGGTCGCAATGCCCGGTGTGATTTTATTATTATTGCCAATACGGTAGAGGCCCTCCATCGTGTTATTGATCATATTGGCACTGATCGAATCGGTGACTAGCGAAGTATCCAAAGTCGTTAGTTCGGAGCCATTTTCTGACCAGTTCAAGACTTGCTTTTGTGCCATTCCCGCGCGTAAGTTCCCCGCATTATCTGACTTGGACTGACCTTGACTACAGGCAGCTAACAAAAGGCCGGTCGATGCGGCCGCAGTAGCAGTTGTCAACATTACTTTCCATTTCATAGTAAAACTTCCCCCCAACTTGAATGGTCACGAGAATACATTAAAGCAAGATTAAAATCAATGCTTTGATTCTAATAATTAAAGTAATTAACAGCCGCAAAATGTGTCAAGGAACACAAAAAAAGTACCGTAGTTTGTTGCTACGATACCTTTTATTGTGCGATTTAAGGGTAGTTTGACGTGAGGCGATGCTAGTTAGGTCACCTTATTTGGCCATATAGGCACTCTTGAAGTTATAGTTAATGCCCGCCGTGTTGTAGACTAGGCCTTTCAGCTTAGGGTTGACCATTTGTGCGATGACGTTTTGTGAGAGCGGTGCGACCCCTTGATCCGTCGCCATCGTCTTTTCAGCGGTTGCGAGAGCTTGCCAACGCTTCGTTGTACTGGTTGTACTATTTGCTGTGTTGATAGCACTATCGAAAGTCTTGTTGGTCCACTTACCAAAGTTGTAATCGTTAGTTGATGTCATGATACCGAGGTCTGAAACTGGATCAGCAAAGTCGGCTTGCCATGCGGAGATGACCAGCTGGAAATTACCCGCAATTTCTCGGGAAATTCTCGTCTTATAAGGAACGGTGACACTTTGCACTTTAAGTCCCGGTAACTCCTTTTCCAATTGTCCCTGAACATATTCAGCGAGGGCCTTCATCTGATCTGTATCGTCATGAGTTAACGTTAAGGTAACCGACTTCTTGCCGGTTTCTTTTAGTCCTTGTTTCCAGAGCTTTTTAGCTTTGGTGGTGTCCTGAGTAACAGCTGATTTAACCGTATTTTCGGTGGCAAAGTCCTTACCAGTCGTTGGATCAGTAGCAAGTCCGGTCGTAACAAAGCCCTTTGGAGTGACGGAACCATCGCCGAGGACATCGTTGACCAACTGCTTACGATTCAAAGTCAGTGACATTGCTTGACGAATCTTCTTATTGGCGAGTAACTGCACCTTCTTTTGATTGAATTCCAAGTAATTTAGACGTGAAGACTTACGGATGACCAGTTTGTTATTATTCTTTTCGTTCTTGACTTGTTGTCCAGATAACGTTGCCATGTCGAGCTTATTACTCTGGAAGAGGTTAAAGGCTGTCGTCGTCGACTTCACGACTTGGTCTTTGATCTTAGTTAAGTAAACGTGTTTTTTATCCCAGTAATTAGGATTGCGCTTAAGTGTCCAGGTTGAGTTGGTCCCTTTCCAACCAGTCATCTTGAATGGCCCGTTGTAAACCATCTTGCTGGAACTGGTCCCGTAGTCCTTTCCGTATTTTTCCACCGCGTGCTGGTTTTGCGGGAAGAAGACCACGAAACCCATCAATAATTTGAAATACTGCATGGGCTTTTCAAGTTTGACGGTCAGCTTATACTTACCATCGGCCTTGATGCCCAAGGTACTAGTCTTGGCTTTGCCGCTGACGATTTTGTCAGCATTTTTGATACCGGAATATAAGTAGGCGTATTGGGAAGCCGTCTTCGGATTAACTGTACGACGCCAGCCATACACAAAGTCTTGTGCGGTCACTTGATCGCCATTACTCCATTTGGCATTTTTACGCAGGGTAAAAGTATAAGTCTTTTTATCTTTGGACACGGTCGTTTTAGTGGCAATACCTGGTGTGACCTTACTGTTTTTACCTAATCGATACAAACCTTCTTGCGAATTACTGATCATCGTCCCACTGATAACATCAGTGGCTAAGGACGGGTCAAGGGTGGTCAAATCCTGGCCGTTTTCCGACCAATTGAGGACTTGAGTCTTGGCCATTTTGGCCGTTGTGTTGCCGGCATTGCTTGAACTGGATGAGGACTGACCACAGCCGACGAGTAAAACGCCGGTCGTTGCCGTTAACGTGGCAACTGTGGCAAATAATTTCCATTGCATATATGTACCCCCTGCTTCAAATGATTATGATATGTAGATGAGAATACATTAAAATTAGATTAAATACAATATTATTTTTTTAATCATTAATATTATTAAGCAAATAAAGCCAGTACGACTCGTTAAGAATCGTACTGGCTTAATTAAGAAAACTAACGTTGCCATTGCATCGTATATTCTGGTTGCTGGGTTGCTTGGTCACTAGCCTGATCAATGACACGGAAACCGTGATAGTGATAAAAGGCAATGGCTGGGCGATTAGCAACATAGACGTTTAATTGTAATTGATGATGGTCAGCTTGGGCAGTCGCCAATAGCGCCGTCCCCAGACCTTGATGTTGAGCATCATTGCAAATGAAAATTCCGGCAATGTAATCGTTTTGTAAGCCTATAAAGCCCAGAATATAAGCTTCAGGTCCGTCGGTCAGTCCGACGATGAGTTCGGCTGATTGTAATGCTTCACGTACTAAGGGGGCTTGTTGACGCCAGTAGTCGGCACTGACAAAGTCATGGGCCGTTAAATTACCACTTAACCAGATTGTCATTAACTGATCGAGTTGGTGAGTTGTCGGGTGTTGTAAGTGTTCAATCTTCATTCGACGCTACCCCGTTTTAATAGTCGAACGCGACTCACTGCCGGAATTTTAGACAGTTCAGCTATTAGGTCGGCTTGTTGTGGCTGCTGTAGGTCGTCGACGTCAATGATGGTGTAAGCAATCTGGTGCTTAGCGGCGTTAGCCATGGTAGTGATGTTGAGGTTGGCCGCTGCTAGTTTGGCCGTGATTTGACTCACCATGTTAGGCACATTTTCGTGAATGACTGTAAAGCGGTAAGCCGCGTTGAACGGGACGTTTAAGTCTGGCAGATTGATGGCTGCATGAACGTTACCGGTTTCCAAATAAGTCATGATAGTGCGCGCAGCTTGTGTGGCACCGTTGATTTCAGCCTCGATAGTCGAGCCGCCAATATGGGGTGTCACGGTAACCGCGGATTGGTTGGCAAGCTGGGGTTCGCCAAAATCGGTGTAGTAGTGGGCAACTTGTCCCGTGGCTAACGCATTCATGACGGCAGTATTGTCAACGATGCCCAGCCGTGAATAATTAAATAATTGAACGCCTGTTGGCATGGCGGCTAACGCATCTTTATTAATCAGATGAAGTGTGTCGGCATTTTTAGGAACGTGGACGGTGACAAAATCAGCTTGTTTGACTGCATCTGGCAGCGTGGCCGCTCGCTGGACTTGTTTGGCAATGTTCCAAGCGGCATCTGCAGATAGATAGGGGTCGTAACCAATTACATTCATGCCTAGACTCAATGCTGCATTGGCAACGAGAGCGCCAACATGGCCGAGTCCGATGACGGCCAAGGTCTTACCCGTTAATTCAATACCATTAAATTGCGTCTTGTCGTGTTCTGTGCGTTGAGAAATATCAGCTTCGGTATGCTGGGCCGAATAGGTCGTTGCAGCTATTAGATTACGGGATGCCATAATGAGCAGGCCGATGATGAGTTCCTTAACGGCATTAGCGTTACTTCCCGGGGTGTTGAAAACTGCAGTCCCGTTGGCGGTTGCCTGATCGATAGGAATGTTGTTAACGCCGGCACCAGCGCGCACAATGACTTTCAACGATGACGGTAATGTCTCGGTATGTAGGTTGACCGAGCGAATTAAGTAAGCATCCGGATGCTCAGATTGATTGAGCGTGTAATCAGCAGTAAACGTGTTGAGGCCGGCTGGGGCGATGGCGTTATAGGTTTTAACTTGATACATAAATATCCTCCTTGATTAACGATGGTGTGCTTCAAAAGCGGCTAGATAGTCAACTAATGCCTGAACACCGGCTAACGGCATGGCGTTATAGAGGCTGGCACGCATACCGCCAACTAAGCGGTGACCCTTTAGGTTTAATAACCCGTGCTCACGGGCGCCTTGAATGACTGCGGCATCGAGGTCGGCCTGACCTGTGACGAATGGAACGTTCATGGTCGAACGGTCGCTGGTCTTGACTGGATTAGTAAATAGTTGTGACTGGTCTAAGAAATCATAGAGTAAGGCGGCTTTAGCGTGATTGCGAGCAGTCATTGTGCTGAGCCCGCCTTGGGCCTTTAGCCACTTGAGTACGAGACCCGCGGCGTAAATAGCAAAAACAGGCGGCGTGTTGAACATCGAATCTTTAGCCGCGAATAGCTGGTAATCCAGCATGCTTGGCAGGTTGGCGACTTGACCAATTAAATCATCACGGACAATGACGATTGTCAAACCAGCGGGACCCAGATTCTTCTGAGCACCAGCAAAGATGAGCCCAAAATCGCTGACTTGGTAAGGTTCACCTAAAAAGTTTGATGACATGTCGGCTACCAGTGGTACTTGACCCGTAACTGGCAGGCGCGTCATCATGGTTCCTTCAATAGTATTATTAGTTGTAAGATGAATATAATCGAGGGATTGATCGATGGGCTGGACGACCGTTGGCAGTTGGTTAAAATGGTTGGCAGCGCTACTCCCCAGTATCGTGACTTTAGTACCGACCCGTTTAGCTTCATCGGCGGCGCGTTGTGCCCAGTGACCGCTATCAAGCAACCCGATACGATGATGAGGCGCCAGATTTAGTGGCGCAGCTGTGAACTGTAGCGTGCCCCCGCCTTGAAAGAAGAGCACGTGATAGTTGTCAGGAATGGCCATTAAATCGCGAAGATCTTGTTCGGCATCTTGAAGGACTTGCGCAAATAAATCGGAGCGATGGGAGATCTCTAAAATGCTCATGCCGGAGTCTCGAAATGATGGTAGCTCCGCTTGAATTTGAGTGATGACTGGTTGTGGTAGAACGGCTGGCCCAGCAGAAAAATTATAAATTGGCATGAAAAATCCTCGCTTTCAGTAGTTTAATCAAGGTAATAAAAAAGTCCTCGCAGTCGGTTTCGACTACCAGGACGGATAATAACGAGATTAAGCAATTCCACCTGGTAGCGAATGTCTTAGCATCCGTGCTCAGGCTGATTTGCGTACGCAAAATTAGGCCGACACAGATGGGTGTGTAGACCAGGAGGAACTGATATGATGATTGATAGGATTAGTTAGAACCATCAGTTGGACACTCCTTCGTTAAACTGGTGTTAGCACCAGTCGGTTAATTGCGTTGGTATTAATTTAGCAAGCACGTAACCATTTGTCAAGCTAGATAATGAGAAAAGGCTGTGGCACAATTAGTATTATTAATAATAATTTAATCTTGGAGGCGCACGATGACAACCTTTTACGTGGTACGACATGGACAAACAGCGGCCAACGCCCAAAATTTAAAACAAGGCACGATTAATACAGCTGTCACGCATTTGAATTCGGTTGGCAAGCAGCAAGCGCAAACGTTGCACGATACGTTTGATATTAGCTTCGCGGATCGGTTGATTTGTAGCCCGCTTGACCGGACCCAGGCCACGGCGGCGATTTTGAATCAAGGCCGGCAACTACCTGTTAGCCAGGACGAGCGGTTATTGGAAATTTCATACGGCCAGTGGGATGGACAGGATAATGATCAGTTGCTAGCGGCCTATCCGCAGTACTTTGATCCACTTTTACAGGACGTTTTGCCAAGCTACGTGGAGGTTGCGACGGATGGCGAGACTTTTGAGCACGTGCAACAACGAGTAGCAGCATTTTTGAAGACAACAGCACAAGCCCATCCAGACGAGCAGATCATTGTCGTGACCCATGGTTTTACCGTCAAAGCCATGGCCTTAGCGATACTAAAGCCGACCGATCCGATGAGCTTACCGGAGCCAGCTAATACGAGCGTCACTAAAGTAATGGTGGATGCTGTCCATGGTCGCCAATATTTAGCATATTATAACCGCCTACCTCAATTCTGACGCGCAATGACTTAACGAACGGGCGATTCCGGGCTACAATAGATGGTGGTTTGAAATAGCCACGCACTGTTGAACCTTATTTCAAATCAAAGTCTAATTAGGCAGCAACAGCAGACATCACATATAAACTCCTAAGTGAGGTGGTCCTAGCATTTGGCGAGGATCGCCCTTTTGTATCCGCTTAAGCGTTTGATCAGTACCAATATTACAGGCGCGGTATAATATAAATAGTATTCAAAAATTAGATGAGGTGAGTAATGATGACATATTCAGCAGCATCAACGCGCTATGACGAATTACCGATTCGACGCGTGGGTAAGACGGGGCTACAGTTACCCGTTGTCTCGTTAGGGCTATGGCGAAATTTTGGGGATGAAGCGCCGTTTGCCAATTCACGAAAAGTGGTTCTAGATGCCTTTGATCATGGCGTTTTTAGCTTTGATTTAGCAAATAATTATGGACCATCGAAGGGATCGGCAGAGCGGACGTTCGGACAAATTATGCAACGAGATTTAAAGCCGTATCGTGATGAGCTCGTCATTACGACTAAAGCCGGATATCCGGCCTGGTCAGGGCCGTATGGGGCTTTCGGCTCACGCAAAACGTTGATCAGTTCATTGGATCGTAGTCTTAAGCAAATGCATTTAGATTACGTCGACATTTTCTACTCACATCGTCCAGACCCTAACATCGATTTGTATGAAACTGCCGCGGCCCTTGACCAGTTGGTTCGTCAGGGGAAGGCGTTGTATGTCGGAATTTCAAATTATGATCGCGACCAAACGGCAACGATGGTTAAGTATTTTAATGAGATGCACACGCCGTTTACGGTTAATCAGTACTCATATAACATGTTGAATCAACAGGCTCAAACAACGGGCCTGATTGACTATCTCGGCCAGCATAATGCGGGCTTGGTGGTATATGGTCCATTAGCTGAAGGATTATTGACGCAGCGCTACTTACAAGGAATTCCAGCCGATTTTCCGATTCATCGAACGAATAAATATTTATTTGATCAGGGGACTGCAGCCGTTGTCAATCAGTTGAATGCCCTGAACAGAATCGCTGAGCAACGGGGACAAACCTTGGCCCAAATGGCTTTGGCTTGGCTACTACGGTCACAGGTCGTCACGAGCGTCATCATTGGTACGACCAATGTCGACCACTTGCACGCTAATCTTGAAGCAACGCACAATTTAACCTTTAGTGATGATGAAGTAAAAGCTATTACCGCGATTCTAAAGTAAATTGCATTAAAGGCCACTCCCCCAATATGCCGGGGAGTGGCCTTTTTATTAGCGCGTCCTGTTTATTAAGGTCAAAAATAGCTCACTCTTAGGCTCGTTAGGTAGACTCCTGTTCTTCAGCAATAATCGCCCTATTTCCGACCTCCGGGGCGGAGCGACAATTGCTGGAACGTAAACCGACATCGATTTGAGCCCGAACCCGCCCAGTCTCAAATACGAGACTTATTCTAAGCTGGCGGCTTTTGAATTTAATGACGGTCATGTTTTGAACTGAGCCATAGCCGTGCGCTAACTTCAACTGACCGAATCCGGGCAATTTTAAAATAATTTGGGCGAATGTTCGGTAACCTCGGTAGTTAACGGCATAATTAGTTAGCTGGTGAAATTACTGATTGGTACAAGTGACCGGCTTATCAACGTCATCAAAATGTAATAGTTTTTATCGAACGTACGTTCTAAAAATGTGCTATGATGGAGCTACTATTTCGATGAGGTGATCTAATGGAACAGCTGAAACCAATTGAAGCGTCGTTATTGCAAGCTTATGAGTTAAACTGCGTGGTTCGGTTAACTTTAAGTGATGGTCATCAGCCGAGTGGCTTAATTGCGGCTGTGGACGACCAGCAGCTTTTTTTGAATCAACAAGCGGGAGTCGTTAAGCCGATTGCGTTGAGTGACGTAACCGCCATTGATTTTCTTAAACAGTCTTGGTGGCAGCGGTAATCCTAAAGGTCGTATTTCGCTATGATTTCGTGACGACGGAATTCGGTAATAGCAGTAATCAATTCAAGTGGTAGGGGCTGATCCAGCGGAAACTGGATGGCCCCTTTGCTTGTTTTATAGGTGATTAATTGATCATGAAAAGTCTCAATTGCACTTGGCGTTGGGTACAAGCCAAAGTGATGTTTGAATAAAGCAAAATGGATGACGTTTTCGTGCCAATAGAAGGTCGGCATCTGGTACTTTAACTGCTCTTGCGCCTCTGGTAAGACCGTTGCAATGGTTTGCTGTAAGGCTATTAATTGCGATTGATAGGCTTGTGGTGTGTTAGCAATATAGGCCTCAATCGGTGTCATGGTGAATATCCTCCTGGTCACGTAATTCAGCGGCTAAAGTGGCATCCGGGATAACGGTGATCGTGCGTGCAGGACCACTAAAGGTGACAAGCCCAGCCTTAGCACCCTTGGGTTTACGCATCTGGCCAACGGTGAGCACATCAACAGGTACGCGGTTCATCTGACGACCCTTACTGTAATAGGCCGTCAGTACGGCCGCTTCCTGCAAGGTTTGTTCACTCGGATGATTACTGTGAATAACCACGTGTGAACCGGGAATTTCACCACCCGCGTGCATCCAGTAGTAATCTTTACGGGCCGTCAATGTTAGGTGGTCGTTTTGACGACTATTTTTACCAACTTCAACCAGCACGTGGTCGTGCGTGTAAAAGCGGCGGGGATGGGCGGGTGTTGGGGCCTTAGACGAGTGTAAAACGTGGGTATGAATCGCGCCCGCAGCAATCAGTGTTTGCTTAAGCGCGGCGACCGCTTGTGGATCATTAGGGTCGAAAGCTGCTTGAGTTGCTAATTGCTGGTATAGTTCGGTCTTGGCCGTCGCCAAATTTTGTTGAACGGTCGCTTGACCGCGTTTGCTTTTGTGATAACGATGAAAATAATCCTCGGCATTTTCAATAATTGATTTTTTAATATCGAGTTTAATACTGAGTTGGTGGCCTTGATAGTCGGGCAATTCGACGAAATGATGGTGCCCCTCGATCTGGCTAGCATACGTCTTCAATAACGTGCCCTTGAGTTGCAAATCACTGACATCAGGCAGGTGGTCTAATGCTTTAGTTAATGATTCGATTTGTTTACGCGTGTGGTGAATTAAGTGCGCTAATCCAGTTTGGACTAGGTCGACATCGGTTGTGGTCGTCATTAATTGGGTTCCTCTAATCTGTAAAAGTTAACGTCTTAATAATAACATGTTCTGGTTAGTTAACAGTGGAAGATTGGGACTAGCGAATGAATTAAGATGTCAAATGACACGATTGAAAAAAGTTGAGCAATTTTCAGAAAAGTTCGGTATTCTATTACATGGGAGTTGATTGAGAAATGCAAAAAACATTAATTATTAACGCAGGTAGTTCATCATTGAAATGGCAATTATTTGCTATGCCTGCTGAAACGGTGGTTGCTAGTGGTCTCGTTGAACGGATTAGTATGCCCGGTTCAATTTTCACCATCAAGTATGGTGACCATCAAAAGTTTGAAACGACAGTCGATAATTTAGATCAAAATCATGCGGCGCAGATGTTATTGGCTGAATTACAGCGATTAGCAATTATTGACTCATTAACGGAAATTACGGCAGTTGCTCACCGAGTCGTTGCGGGTGGCGAAACGTTCAAGCAAGCAGTTGAAGTGACGCCAGCGGTACTCGAGGCCATTAAGGGGCTTAGTGACTTTGCACCATTGCATAATCCGATGGAGGCACGTGGTATTGAGACGATGGCTCAGGCTTTACCGACCGTTAAACAGTACGCGGTATTTGATAGTCAATTCTTTACCGATTTACCAGAAATGAATGCAATTTACAGTTTGCCATATGAATTGACCCAAAAATACCATATTCGCCGTTACGGTGAACATGGTATCTCGCATGGTTACTTAACCGGTCGGGCTGCAGAACTGCTGGCTAAGCCGAAAGATGACCTCAACCTGGTGACGTTACACTTAGGTAGTGGCGCGTCATTAGCTGCCGTAAAAAATGGCCGGGCCTTCGACACATCGATGGGCTTTACGCCATTAACGGGTGTCACAATGGGAACGCGCGCGGGTGACGTTGATCCGGCCGTATTGCCATTCCTCATGAAAGCTTTAAAGATCGATGATCCGAATGAAATCATGATGATGCTTAACAATCAGTCTGGGTTGTTAGGAATCTCAGGAATTTCACCAGATATGCGTGAAATCCGTGCGCAAGAAGCCACGAATCCCCAAGCCCAACTAGCTGTTGAAATTTTTGTCAATCGGATTGTTAAGTATGCCGGTAGCTATTTGACAGAATTAAAACGGGCGGATGCGCTGATTTTTGCGGGCGGCATTGGCGAGCATAATGCGACCTTGCGCCAGCAAATTATTGATGAACTGAGCATCTTTGGTGTGACCCTGGATCCGAAATTAAATGAAGCGGGTCAAGAAGGACTCATCAGTGGCGCAGATTCCAAGATTAAAGTGATGTTGATCCCAACTAACGAAGAATTAGCGATGGTGCGACAAGTTGCGGCGTTGCAAAATTAAGCTTCTCTTAATTTACGACTGCAATCAGTCTGCCGCTGTATAGCGCGTGCTATACTAACTGGCAAGGTACCCATGATGGGACTTGTAAGGAGGGAAGCTCTCTTCGCAGAGCGCATAGATGATCGGTTTATTGATTGCTTTAGTAATTGGTTTATGGTTGCTCAAAGTTATCTTTAAAATTGGTTTTAAAATTATCGGTTGGGTGTTCATGATTGTGATTGGGTTGTTTTTATTTAAAATCGCATTATGGTTAGGCCTGATCGTCGTGGCGATTGCCGGCGTTGCATTATTCGGAAATGCCACCACGTAATTTGAAAGATAAAGATGAGCGTTGTTAAAACTAGTGTCATCGGCACGCTAGCCGTAAAGGCGGCTTGTTGGAACTAAATAGTCATTGAACAAAAACAGGAAATCTCAGTTAGTTTTGTGAGACTTCCTGTTTTTTGAGTTAGATTAAAGTTCCGAGATAAACCATGACTAGGCCACCGACGAGACTCAAGCCAAAGTATTCCCAGGCGACCCGTTGATGGTGGTTACGGCCGAGCAACACGAGTTCGTTGATCATTGTTGAAAAAGTCGTATAGCCACCCATAATCCCAGTTCCTAGAAAAATCTGCCAGTTGGGCGGTAATGAGCTGGTTAAAATCCAACCGAGCAATAAAGCGCCGGTTAGATTGATAAATAACGTGGCAATTGGTAACGGCCATCGATTGAGAGGTAGTGCTAAGCGCATGATGCCGTAACGACTTAAGGCCCCTACAGCTGCGCCGGCACCGGCCAATCCGACTAGGACTAACATTAAAATTCCTCCTTTGGTAGCCAATAGGTGCTAAGGAAGTTTCCAGCTAGCCCCGCTAGCAAACCCAACCCTAAGCTAGCAGCGACATAACTTAAAGCTAAAACGCTATGACCACTTTGAAACGATTGTAGCGTTTCAAAAGTGAAGGTGGAAAAAGTAGTAAAGCTACCAACGAACCCGACACTCATACCGATAACAATATCTTCAGAGACGGGTAACCGCGCTGGTAACAAGTTAGTAATCAGGCTAAGAACAAATGCTCCCACAATATTAATCAGACACGTTATCCAGAAATGCTGTGGCCAAGTGACGAGCAAACTAAGCCCCTCCCGGAGACCACCACCTAGCATTGCGAAGCCGGTAATTGCAATGATCTTTTTCAAGCTGACACCTGCTTTCTGAAAGTAATTTTAGTTTACTGAAAAAACTTTTAAAAAACAATGGTTCTTGCAAATTGAAATTAAACATGCTAATCTACAAAGTAACTTATAAAACACGAGGTATTCAGCCAATGCGCAACTAATTAATTCTAGTAACTGAACAGAGCCATGCCTAGCATAGGGGTGGACTGTCCGTTTTGGGATTAATTAGGGTGCTGGTGGAATCAATTGCCAGCGTTCTCATTTTGAGGACGCTTTTTTGTGCCATAAATTAGTCCCTGCAACTAAGGGGATGCTTATTAATGACAATGATTAATTTAAAAAATATTCAAAAAGATATGGCGGGACGGCCACTATTTACAATTGACCGATTAGTCGCCAATGCCGGGGATAAAATCGGCGTGGTTGGCCGGAACGGTGCTGGTAAATCAACACTGGCCCATTTACTGACGGGTACTGATCGTGATTATACGGGGCAAATTATGGTGGACGAGCCAGTCAGCTATGTTGCCCAAATCGCACCGACTTTTGACCAAAGTGGTGGTCAAGCTATGCTAACCAGAATTCGGCAGGCTTTGAGCGCCCGGCCAACAATTTTAATTCTAGATGAACCGTCATCTAATTTGGATGAAACACATCAGCAATGGCTTATTAATCAGTTACAACGTTTTCGTGGGTTGCTGTTGTTGATTTCACATGATCGGCAATTATTAAATGCTGTGACGACACAGACTTGGGCGGTTGAACACCAAAAATTCACCGCATATGCAGGCAATTACGCATATTATCAGACGGTAAAAGCGCAGCAACTCGCAACTCAGAAAGTCGCGTATCAGCGCCAAAACACTCATCAGCGTGAGTTACTAGCAGCGCAGCGTCAACGTAATGAAAAAGCCCAGCGGATTCGAAAAGGCAATCGGCGAATGTCGCAAGTAGAGCGTGCCAAGACGAAAGCGACTAGGGAAGCTACCGCGGCCAAGATGGAACGAACGGCTAAACGCATGGTCGCCCGAGGACAACGGGAACCGCAAGTTGCTAAGCCCTTTACGACTTCAGGCTTTAAGTTAGTCGCGACAGATTTTCCGACGTTTACAGGTAAGACCGTGGTAACTGGTCTTAATGTCACATTGGCTGAATATGGAAAAACGTTGTTAGCACACGCTGACTTTCAAATCAGGCCACATGATCGGGTCGCTATCGTGGGGCCCAACGGTAGCGGTAAGACCACATTACTGCGTGCAATTTTAGGTGGCCGGGTGTCAGGATTACGATTGGCTCCGGCGGCACGAGTCGGAGTATTCAACCAAGATATGACAGTGCTCGACGGTAAACAGTCAGTGTGGCAAACGGTGCGGCAAGTCAGTCAGCTACCGGATCAAACGATCCGTAACGTCATGGGCGCGTTGGGCCTGCCAGTACGCTTTTATCCGCAACTGGTATCGGCGTTAAGTGGTGGTGAACTAGTTAAATTACAGCTAATTCGTATTTTAGTCGGTCAATATAACGTTTTAATGTTAGATGAACCAACCAATTATTTGGATGTGGACGCGCTGGATGCGTTGGCCGATTACTTACAAAATTATCCTGGAACCGTAATTTTTGTTTCACATGATGAACCGTTTTGCCAGGCCGTTGCTACTCGGGTATTGCAATTCGAGACGCACCAATTAGTTGATCCTGACAAAGTTGTTAAAGCGCCGCAACCGGTAGAAGCTGACTTAGCAGTACTTCAGTTCAAGTATGATCAATTAATGGCAGACCCGACGTCTTCTACAGCTACTATTCAGGCATTACAGCAACAAATTGATCGGCTGAAAGCATGACACGTTGTTTAGCCTTGAAGCATTCCCAATTTCCATACACAGAAATCCTTTTGAAATTTCCTTTAGGTGTTAAATCGGAGGCTATCAGTTTGCGATAGGTGTTAACAAAAACTATAGTAAAATTTTAGTTATATTAAGTTGAACCCCAAAGATTGACATAAATCGAATTTTAGGGGTTCAATTTATTTATGTGATGTTTGCTGATTTTGTGAGTAACCTATACTCTGAGTCATCATAAATTTGTTTGACAGTCGATAAATTTAAAATAATCATTATAGATCTTGGTCTATTTGCCAATCCGGTCAAAAAATAATAGTCCTTATTCAATTGTGATAGCATTTTTACAATGGATATTATTATGGTAAAATAATTCAAATATAACATATGGTTTGTTTGAATAATCAACTAATTTATTTTGACAGTTAAATGGGGTGTGCCAAAAATGAAAAATGGCGATCTAGGCGGGGCAAATGCTGCTATAGGATTTCGACATCAGTATTATAGTGCGATTGATGCGGTAATGGAACATATAGATGATGCGGACTTTAAAGGTATTCGTTTAGAAGGTAAAAATGATTTTACTTTGGTTTTTAATCAGACTAATATTTCTGTTCAGGTGAAATCCAATAATCCGACTATTTGGGGACTAGGAAAAATAGTAAATAAGCTGCCGCTTAATATGGAAAAATATTTGATTTATTTATCGGGCCTAACTCCTAGTGTAAAGAGCCTTATTAGTAAGTTAAGAATTGTCAAAAATGATCCTGAAGAATTAGAATCGTTAACAGATATTTTTACTCAAAAGATGAATCTTGATCCGGAAAGAATCAAAATAATGTTTTTATGTGACTTTAGAGTTTATCCAAGCCATGGCGAGGAACAACCGGCCTTAGGTCGTATTGCACAATGGGCAAGTAAAAATAGAATTAATTGTGATGTAGTTGCAACGTTGAATTCACTTATGGAATTATTTAGCAAATTGAGCACGGAGTGGGGGTTTGTATCAACTGAAAAATTAAAAAAGGTTATCGAAAACAATCGTTATATACCCGAATTTTCAGCCTTGGCAATGAACCAGGATGCTCTAGGGTTTAATTCCGACTTATTAGATGCAATTGATTATTTTTTAAATAATGTAAGTTCGAATCAAAATACAGTGGGAGCGTTAAGAAATCTAAGATTATTAGTGGTAAATAATAATTTAGACATGAGACTGGCTGCTAGAAATTTGGCCGATGAGAATCCTCGATATGAAATTTTACGTGCTGGAGTTTCTTTATTCACAAGTGGAAAAATTGACTTTAATGTTAACATAAATTTGGTGCCAGCTCGATTATTGAGCTTTTTGAAGTTAACTAGAGGAATAGCTGCACTTAATACAGATGATTATTCAGCTACAATTACCGACTTTGAGGATATACAGACTAATAAAATTATAGTGCATACGAATTTACCGTATTTGTGTGGACTATGCCAAGTTAACTTAAAAGACTATTCAAATGCAACTAAGAATTTCAAAATTGCAAGTCGTTTGGGTAGTTCAATAGTACGTGCAGATGCTTATTGTCAACTATTTATGTTAAAGCACCAAGAAGATCCTTTTTTTGCCGACTTTTATGATTTGGATTGTGCAAAAGAAATTTTACCAACATATTCACGTAGTTATGTATTAGCGATTAAACAGTATGTGTTTCTGGGGAAGTTTGATGACGCTATGCGTGATTTTAGATACCTGCAAATAAATAGCCTGAGTCCAAAGACGAAGCGTGAAGTTTATGAATATATTGCCATAGCTGAATCTCATAGCGAAAATATACATGTTAAAACAGCCATGGTTGACTATTTGAAAATACTTGTGAAACAGAATCGTTTTAAGCTAAAGGAAGGTCGCACTATAGGGTTTGTTTTTGTTGCGGCTTATTTTACGGATATATACAGAGTTTACGCAATAAAAGGTGGATATGGCTTAGATATGGGACGGCAATGTATAAAAATTGAGGCACGTTCAGATATTTACGCATCAAGGATCGGCTTGCATACCATCGTTCCACCTGTTGAGGCTCTTTTAAATCTTAGTCTTAGTGACGAAGTGAAGAATCTTGAAGAGTATTATGGAAAAAGTATATCTGACTTAACTGTTGAAGAAAGACATCGTATTGTTGATTCAGCGGCTTTTCAACATAAATATGGTATTTCAACATTGCTTGTTCTCGAAAATACAGCAGATGATAACGAAAAGCTTCTAAAATCCGAGCATATAGGCGTGAATCACGAGTACCCAAATATAATTGAGTATGTAGGAGATAATCAGGTAAATGCCAGTATTAATCTTGAATTCTATTTTGAAAAAACGACTGGAACAATTGATATTAATGATTTCCATTGTATTTTTCATATTGACAGAGTAGGAAAAAGTACTCATGAGTTCAAACGGCGTTTAAGAAAGAATGGGTTTCATCAGGTGATTATCCTTATTCCCGGGAACAAGAAGCAAAAAGAAATTTTATTATATTTGCCTGATTCGTGTGTTAAAACTGTTGATCACGACTGATATGAAAACATTATTGTTATGTTTCAATCGGAAATTTGGCAAAAAAGGCCGGTCTGTAAAAATCTTCGGATTATGACAGACCGGTCTTTGTTATGGAGACTGTATGTTACAGTCTCGTTTTAATTTAGTTTCTGTTTAGTGCATGCTGCCAGCTAGCGCCACGGAATGACGAAGACGCCGACTTGTAAAAGCAAGACGCCGCTAATCACAATGGTCCAATCCAACTTAGTCAGTGGAATCTGACGATAGTGAGTGCGGGGTGCATCTTCGATAAAGCCATGGGAGCGCATGGCCTGGGCAAGGTTCTGCGACCAATTGATAGAGACCAAAATTGCTTTAAAGTAGAGCTGTGGTGACCAGAAGGACAGGACTTGCCCACGCATCAGACCAGCAGCCCGAATCACTTGAACTTCGTGCTGAATCCGAGGTACCAAGTTATACGCGGCGAGGACGCCATATGCAAATTTGGCGGGTAAATGCCAGTTCTGCTCAAGCGAGTCGGTTAATTGTAAGACGTCAGTCGTGAGCGTAAAAGTAGCGCCCGTAAAAACAAACGCATAGATTCGTGTGAACAGGACCCAGGCCATCAAAGTCTTGTCACCGCTACCGTTAATGTACTGGGTACTCCAAAGTCCAATTGCTGGTAGCAACGGAATGAGTAGTAACCACCCTAATGTTCGAAGCCGCGTTCGGTGACCGAGCAGGTAAATCAGTGCCAGAATAATCAGTGCCACGTTCAAACTTACAATTGTCGTGAATGAAATTTCTAGTGCAATGATGAGTAGTAATAATAATTTCATGCTAGGATTCATGATTGCACCACCCAATCTAAATGGTGATTTTCAAAGTGTAGCTGATAGTCAATCAATGGCATTAGGCCGGTTAACTGGTGACTGATAATAATCAGTGTCTGCTTAGTTGCCGCTTGGGTGGTCTGTAATAACGCGACCAGGGCATTGATCGAATGCAAATCCAGCCCTTTTAAGGGTTCATCCATGAGTAGCACTGGCGACTGCATGATTAACATGAGCAGAATTTGTAGTTTCTTTTTCTGTCCCTCACTCAAAGTATAGATGACTTGTTCATCACGACCGGATAAGTTGAGTTGCACTAAGGCCGTTTGAATACGGTCCGCGGTAAAGTAGTCGCCATACGCATAGCGTTTACTTTGAGCCAGTTCTTCAGCGACCGTGATGTTTAAAAACTGGGTCTCAGCGTCCTGGAAGAGCAAGGCGACATGGCGAGCATAGCGTTTGCGTTTTAGCTTATCGATAGGTGTGCCTTCGTAACGAATTTCGCCAGTATAGGGATGCAGACGGACGAGGGCTTCAAATAACGTGGATTTACCGCTACCGTTAGGACCCGTGATCAGCGTATTGTGTTGTGCCAACAATTGACGCGTTGTCGGTACTAATAGTTGACGATCACCTGCCTGTAAAGTGACGTGATCAAGTTGAAAACAAGGGTGTTCAACGCGTTGCGGTGCTGACCATGACCGTTGTGGCTGCTCAGTAAAGGCTGAAAATAACTCAGACCAGGTGGTGCGGTCAATGAGCTGTAAGTGCTGGTCCTTGATTTGGACGACTTGATCGACGAGCCGTTCGTAACCTGTTAGGTCATGATCCGCCAAGATGATTGTCTTCCCATGTTGATTGCGTAGTTCCACGAGTCGGTCTAACAAGACGGCTCGTGCGGTCGGATCGACACTGGCAAAGGGCTCATCTAGTAGAATGACATCGCTATCCATAGCGACAATGATTGCAAGGGCCACTTTCTGTTTCTCGCCACCGGATAAATGATTTAATAGTCGTGACTGTAAATTTCGGATACCAACAAAGTCAAGCGCACTAAGTAAGCGGGCCGGTATTTGGTCACGGGGCACTTGTAAGTTCTCAAGTGCGAAAATTAGTTCATTTTCAACGGTATCCATGGCAAACTGCTGATTAGGATTCTGAAACATCATGGCAACGTGCTGAGCGCGCTGATTAGCGGTGCTAGCAGTTAATGACTGACCATCAAAGGTAATGGTGCCGTAATCTGGAGTCAGGGGTAGTAAGCCTGCAATCAGCTTTAGGAGCGTCGACTTACCTGTTCCCGATGGCCCTGTCAATAGGATGAAGCTTTGCCGTGGTAGTGTTAGGTTAACGCGATCCAGAATGGGTGTCGACGCCTGTGGATAGGTGTAAGTTAAATTATTCAGCGCGATACTAGCCATTCGAGAAAGCCTCCATTTTATAAAGTGTATTAATGCGTTGATTTTAAAACATGACTGCGATCAAGTAGGTCCGTGATGGTTTTAGTTAACAGACCCCCGAAAACAAACATCGAAATAAAGCGAACGACCACGTATAAAATCAAGAGCCATAGCTGTAATTTATAGTAACCATTACGGGCAAGGTCCCAGCCAAAGGTGACCACAGTAGTTGTTGCGGCCGCAGCCGTTAAGCCTAACCAGTCATAGTGTTTGTAGCCAGTGACGATATAACCTAGTTCGGCCCCAAATCCTTGCACGACACCAGAAATCAATGTGGTGATTCCCCATTGACCACCGAAAAACATTTCGACGGTTGCTGCGAGGAGCTCACCTAGCGTTGCCGAACCCTTTAGTCGAATGAGGTAGCCAGCTAACATGCCGGGCATGCACCATAAGCCAAGTAGTAGTTCATTAGCCAGACCGCTTAGACCAAATGGTGTCAGGGCCGCACTTAAAATGTTATAAACAAAATTAGTCCCCATAAAGATGGCACCAAAGAAAATACCAATTAGTGCCAGTAAAATAATATCGTTCAAGTACCATGATTTAACCCATTTCATTGTTAAATCCTCCCAAAAGTAGTTTGTCATTCACGCATCCAAGCGACAAAAAACGCCTACCACGATTATCGGTGGCAGGCGGCTAAGTCTGAATTGATGGTTCCCCAAATAAAAGCATTGCTCCCTGCGCTGGCATTGTCCAGATTCAGGTTCAATGGGTATTATCTCAGCCGTGATGGCACCCCAGTTGCTATGAATGATACGTTTAGTGTAACGGATAATGACATTCAGTGCAATCAATTTTCCGGAAACTAAAGCAAAGTATGATGAAAAGTCACAATTTTGTGGTTTACTATGGATAAAGCAATGTATTTGGTTAATATTCTTAGGAGGGATCTCGATGGCAGAATCAGTGTATGATTTTACAGAAACTGAGATGAGTGGTGCGCCACTTGACTTGTCACAATATCGCGGTCAGGTCTTGCTAATCGTGAATACGGCTAGCAACTGTGGCCTGGCGCCACAGTTTAAAGGATTAGAAGAACTTTATCAGAAGTATCAGCAGGAGGGCCTAGTGGTCTTGGGATTGCCATCCAATCAATTTCATCAAGAAAAGGCGGATGACGATGAGATCCATGACTATTGTCAACGGCACTACGGGGTAACGTTCCCCATGACCAAACGGGTGATGGTTAATGGTGATGACGCTGATCCGTTATTTACTTACCTCAAACAGGCGGCGGGACATGGCCGAATCAAGTGGAATTTCACAAAATTCCTGATTGGTCGTGATGGCCGTGTGCTCGAACGCTATGCCCCAACGACACGGCCGGCAACATTTGAAGCAGCGATTCGTGATGCCTTGGCTGATCGTTCAGAAAATTAACGATAAATTTAACAATGATCGTTTAATTTAAAAGAAAGAAGTGGCTTAAGTTGGAAACTTATACGTTACGTGATGGTTTAACAGTACCTAAAATTGGCTTTGGAACATATAAACTGAATGGTGCTCATGGTGTGCAAGTGATCGACTCAGCGATTGATCGCGGCTACCGATTATTAGATACGGCCTTTAACTATGAAAATGAAGGTGCTGTTGGTGAAGCGGTTCGGCGTTCGTCAGTACCGCGTTCGGAACTCTTGATTTCATCAAAACTTCCTGGTCGCCACCACACCTACACGGAAGCTATCAATACGATTCAAGAATCATTATATCGAGCTGGCCTGGATTATTATGATTTATATTTGATTCATTGGCCTAATCCTAAGGAGGATCATTATGTTGAAGCTTGGCAGGCACTGATTGATGCCCAGAAGTTAGGCTTGATTCGTTCGATTGGGGTCTCGAATTTCTTACCAGAACATTTAGAACGATTAAACAAAGAAACGGGTGTTTTACCCGTCATTAATCAGGTCGAATTACATCCGTACTTTAACCAACAGGCACAACGGGATTATGATCAAGCACACGGTATTTTGACGCAAGATTGGAGTCCCCTTGGCCGGGCCAGTGAGATGCTTCAAAATGAGACGCTCAAAGAGATTGCTGCGCACTACCATAAAAATGTTGGTCAGTTGATTTTACGGTGGGAACTACAGTTAGGGACCTTGCCGATTCCAAAGTCGTCAACGCCGAGCCGTCAAGCAGGTAATATGGACGTGTTTGATTTTGAAATCAGTGCAGCTGATATGGCAACAATTAATGGTTTGAGCCAAGTGGATGGTCGCTTGAATAATCAAGATCCAGCAGTGTACCAGGAATTTTAATTTGAATGATATAAAAAGATAGCGACGTTGTGATGATAACTCGTCGCTATCTTTTTATGGGCAACTGCTTGTTGATGATTGGTTTGTGATATCAGCGTAATCGCAATACATGGTGCAGTAGCGATTGGCTGTTTTCATCTTGAAAGGTCGTGGTAGTATGACAAATACGTTTCCCACACTAGGAAAGGTTTTCAGCCGTGGTCACTCTACCTGTTCGGTTTGCTTTCTTGCAAATCATTTTGAGCATCGCACTAGCGATGTATCAGGTATGGAACTCCAGAAACAAAAAATAGCCACCCCAAAACTTTGGCCGGTATTGGGTGACTGTTCTTTGATTATCTAAATTTAAAGCCAACTGCTCTTAGAGCGGGCCTTGATTCAAGTCGGTATTAACGTATCGGCTTTTTTACTGCCTTTATTTAACACGTATGCGCTTCAGAAAGTGTATTTTTGATTCAAAAAAATAAAGATAAGCTTCCAATCGATTGGCATAACTATTTTATTACGCGCGCTTAACCGCGATTACCTTAACTTGATAAGCCCCGTTCGGTGCGTTCACAGTGACCACATCGTCAACAGTATGATTAGCGAGCGCTTGACCGATGGGAGATGTGAATGAGATTTTTTGTTGTTCGAGATTGGCTTCCTGTTTTCCAACTAATTGATAGGTGATTTGGTCATGATCATCCAGAAATTCGATGGTCACGAATTTACCGATATCGAGTTGATTGTTGTCAGCTGGTTGAACGATTTGGGCGTATTGCAACTGCTTGTTGAGATAACGCAGGCGGCTTTCTAAGCGACCTAAGTCCCGTTTGGCACTACTATATTCGGCATTCTCAGAACGGTCACCTAGTGCCGCAGCCGCAGCCAGAATTCTGATTCGCTCGGGCCGTTGTTGCTTTAAGTCTTCAATTTCCTGTTCGATGGCATGGTAACCAGTCGAAGTCATTTTGTTAAAAGTTGGTTCCATAGCAAAAACCTCGTGTCCGTTGAATTTCTGGGAATAGTTTACCGCAAATGTGATTAGAATGGTACCGTCTAGGTGATATCTGATGTTAATCACGATCGCGCAGGTGGTTGCTATACAGCATGATACCGCTAGTGACGGTGGTCAGGGCGATACCAGCGATCAGACTAATGAACGGCTGATTTATCGCAATCAGGAAGTAGAATAGGGCGGTGAAACCGATTAGTTCAATGAGTGCCCACAGGCCAAGGTAGCGCCATGACCGTTTGGGTTTGTCTTCTATTGGGGTGCTGACATTAACAGACAAAATGATCATGGTAAAAACGGCAATCATCAGGACAATATACAACGGATTGTCGTACGTAAAGGCTTTCTGAAGATTGTTTTTTTGCCAGCCTTGCCAAAATAAAATCAGTAAGATAGCACTATTTTCAATTAACAACGTGGTACGGATGTTCTTGAAATTTTGTAAAATTAAACGTTCGTCACGAATCTTTTTCATGGCAGGGATCTCCTAACTGGGTTCGACCCAAAAGACAGTATCGAGTGTTTGGTTGAGTGCGTGACAGAGGTTGAGGCAGAGTTTCAGTGATGGGTTATAGGTGCCCTTTTCAATCAAACTCAGGGTTTGACGGGTGATGCCAGTCTTGCTGGCGAGTTCTTTTTGTGAGAATCCGGCCATTAACCGGTATTGCTTGACATGATTCGCGGTTAACATCTCCCTTTATGTAATATATATCTTCCATACAAAGCTAATTTTAGCAGTTACCAATTGCAATGTAAATGTTGGATAGTTTGATTGAAATGTGAACAAATAAATGGTTGGCGTAGAGGTATGAGCGCAAAAAAATAGCCAATGACTTTGCAGCCTTGGCTAGTCGTGGAATTTCTCACGTTCCACGGAGTTACGAACATGTTAAGTATAGGCAAAATTATCGAAAAATACAATTAATTTATTAAAGGAGTTTGGCTTGACAGTTTAACAATGATAACGATTGCAAAAAATAAAAGTGAAATATTTCAGACAAACCTCTTGAATTTTAGTCTAGACCAATATACAATTGGACTATACCAAACAAAGAGGGAGTCAGTTAATTATGAAAGTTATCGTAGTAAAGGATCAAGCTGCCGGCGGAAAAGAAGGTTTCAAAGTATTTAAGAATGCTTTAGACAATGGTGCGAAAGTATTTGGGTTGGCAACTGGTTCGACACCCGTTACAACTTACAAAGAAATCGTTAATAGTGACTTAGATTTCAGTGACTGCACATCCGTTAACTTGGATGAATACGTTGGGATTGCACCAGACAACGACCAAAGTTATAAATACTTCATGCAAACTCATTTATTCAATGACAAGCCATTTAAGGAATCATTCTTGCCAAACGGTTTAGCTTCAGATCCAGAAGCTGAAGTTAAGCGTTACGACAAAGTGATTGACGAACACCCAATTGACTTACAAATCTTAGGGATTGGCCGTAATGGTCACATTGGTTTTAACGAACCAGGTACTCCTCGCGATATTACGACGCACGTGGTTGATTTAACTGAATCAACGATTGAAGCTAACGCGCGGTTCTTCGCCAGCGAAAATGATGTTCCTAAGCAAGCCTTCTCAATGGGCTTAGCTTCCATCATGAAGAGCAAGCACTTATTGCTCGAAGCATTCGGCGAAAACAAGGCTGATGCGGTCAAGGGTATGATTGAAGGCCCAGATACCCCTGAATTACCAGCAAGTATCTTGCAAAACCATCCAGACGTTACCGTTATCATTGACGAAGCGGCTGCTAGCAAGTTAAGCAAGAAGTATTAATTTTAATTAAGCTAAAAATGATTTGAAAGCCGTGCTTCATAACGATTGCGTTGTGAAGCACGGCTTTTTAACTTTGTCGGTCAAGTCGGTTATTGTGCCGCCGTTACTAATTTTTTCTGGAACTGAAATCCCATACATAGTACACCTAGGATCAGCGCAATAACGCCGCTGACTACGAAGACGTTAATACCCATACCAGCAACTAATTTAGTCAATGGATTAACGATGAAAGGACTGACCACACCCCCGATTGAGTAAATCGCGACGTACACACCTAGGGCCATCGAAACACTGTTTTTGCCAACTGAAATTGAGATCAAATATGGAAATTGTCCCATGGCGATACTCATTGCGGCACCCACGATGAAGCTACCTACAAAGGCTAACCATAGCGAATGTCCAAGACCGATTAACAGGTAGGACAGGCCGTATAAGATAAACGAGATTGTGATGGATGAGTATTTGAACCGCTTGCCGATAACGCCAACAATCAAGCCGCATAGCATCCCCCCAATTAATGAAACGGTTGACGTCAGAGCGGCTTGTGAGGTTGCGCCAAGTTTTTCTTCAGCAACAAATAGTGAAATGTTGTTGTTCAAAACATTATTTAAGAGTAACGTGCAGAATCCCCAGAAGGCACAGAAAAAGACGTATTTGTTGAGCTTAATTTGTTCACCGGTATCCTGATCGTTGGCTGCATTGACTGCTGCCGGATGCATCGGCACTAATGTTAAGATCACAATCAAAATAAGTGCTGAGAATAAGTAAATCCAATAATTATTTACCCAACCGTTCGTTGCAGCTAGCTGGCCGCCACCCATGATGAAGACAATACCACCGAGATTGGTGAAGGTGGTTGTTAAACCCATAGTGGACTGGCGTTCGGTTTCTGGTAGCATTTGAGAAATTAAGACTTGTGATAAATTGGTGCAGGCGCCTTGACCTAGACCGACTAAGCACGAGCAAAATAACAAAAACATGAAGTTTGTGTGGAAGGCTAATGGTAGAAAACCACCGATAATTACTAAGATTGCCGCACTAAGGGTTAATGTTTTGAGATTGAGCTTGGTTGCCGTTAGTTTGCCAATAATCAACCCTGCTAACATCATAAATAGATTAGGCAATGATGTTAACATCTGGACACTCGTATTACTGAGTGAAAAATTGGATGCGATTGCTGCATAGGATGGGGTAATTGCGAGTGCCGCCATGCCCATTGAACTGACTGCAAGAACCCCAATCCGGGTCTTAGAAACGTAGCTTTTACCTGGTCCCGATATCGATTTTGTTGTTTCCATGCTGGACATCCCCCTAAATAAAAGACTCAATATTGGATTTATGATTTAGTTGACAGTGGCGAACTTTGCTTTGACGTAAGCCGCGGCACTTGTTCCTGCAATTCGGCCCGACGTCCAAGTAAAGCCAGAGGCAAGGCCTTCAAATGCAGGATAGCTGTGTCCCTCATAGTAACCACCAGCATTGGCGCCACCAGTATAAAGACCGGGAATAGGTTTGAAATCGTCATCTAAAACGGCGAGATTTCGATTGACCCGAACACCACCGACCGTACCAAGATAGGCGGCTTGGCAGATGAAGGCGTAGAAGGGACCATCACTAATTGAATAATCCAAGGACTGCAAGCGCTTACTGAATTCGCTGTCGTTTTTGGACGCGACAGCTTGATTATAAGTAGCGACGGTCTGGCTCAATGTTGAAGGATCCATACCAGCATTAGTGGCTAGCTCAGTGAGTGAGTTCCCCTTAAAAGCTGTTTTACCAGTGACAGCATCTTCAGCTAATGCGGTAAAGTCACCACTGCCAGTCGCTGCGCCCGGTCCTGCTTGAGACACTTCTTCGCGATTGCGGTTGGTGGTGAATGTATTGAGCGTGGCCTGATCCACGATAAAGAGATATTGACCACCCTGAGACCAAGCAGCGTTCGCCCATTCAACGGTATCGTAGACCACATCTTCGTTGGTGAATCGTTGTCCCTGCATGTTGACCCATAGTTGAGGGGTTAATAATAATTGGGTTAATGGATTACCGGAAAAACCAGCAAGGTGTTGCTGAGAAGTCTTTTGAGTGACTTGGGATTTAGCTAGTTGCGCAGCATGAATGAGCGCATGGCTGTCGATGTCAGTACCGCCAGCTTTAACCATAGCAGCCAGACCTTCACCGTTATTTGGAACACCTAAGGTTCTTAGATGCGTGGTGTGCATGGTTCGAGCAACTTTTTCACGATCACCACCGTACCCACCGGTTGCCACAACGACTGCGTGGGCGGTGATTGTTAGCTGGTCACCTGAAGCGGTCATGGCTGTTGCGCCAGTGACTGCTCCGTTGGTAATTACCAGGTCAGTAAAGGTCGTATTAAAGTGAAAATTGACACCGGCAGTCGTTAATGTTTGTTGGATGCGCTGATAGCTCTCGTCTTTATGTTGGTACATATGATAGGAACCCCCACGATAATCATTATTACGATGCGCAAACTGAGTCGTATTGGCAGTTGGGTTGAGTTTGATTTCCATTCCCATTTTTTCCAACCAGGCTAAGGTATCTGCCGAGCGGTTAACGATCCGCGCAAGTAGGGTACCATTGGACAAATAGTGATTGTAGTCGGCTAATTGTGTAATGGCCTCCTGAGTTGTTAGGTGCATACCGGCTTCCCGTTGTTCACGGCTATTAATGGCGAAAAATCCACTTGAGATTTTTGTGTTACCGCCAATTTGTGATTGCTTTTCAATAACGGTGACTTTAAGTCCATGGGTCACGGCTGCGTATGCAGCGGCTAGTCCTGTACCACCTGTGCCTGCAATGAGGACATCAGTATCAATTGTTCGATTAGTCATAATAGTTGCACTCCCTTATTCGAATTTACAAAGTTAGTATAAAGCTAAAATATGCACAAGTTGATAGTGTATAATATCCTTATTAATATGTTTATATATCTTTTAAGGGATTGACAGGTGATAGTGATGGCTTCTATAAATACGGTAAATAGCAATTATCAATTGAAAGAAAGCGATTTTATTGGTCTACGCCGTAATGATCTTTCAAGTTCACCAAATTGCAGTTCAGAGTTTCACATTCGCTTTATCGTGAGCCACGATTTCGCTGAATTAACATTAGCCGGAAAGTACGTGGCACTGTCCCCAGATGATATTGTAATGGTTTCATCTGCGCAGCCAATTAATATTATTAATAGGGGGGCACCAGTAAAGTTAAGTGTTTTTTCGGAACGTCTGCATGCGCCTACGCCATTAAACTTGGTGGTTGTCGGAGATAACCCAATGGTTCATGATTTAATGAATGCGGGTGAGCGGACATTGCGGTTTATTGTTTATCGCCAATTGCGAAATCAGATAACCCAACGGTACTTTGATTTGTTGACGGAGTTAGAACGGCAAGATTTGCAAGATGTTTTTATTGATTATCAACGAGAAATGACGGTGGGATTGTTAATGACGGAACTATTGCGGCATCATGAGGAACGCATCTCGATTACGGATTCTTATTTTCCTGGTAAAAATATTCGACATGTTAATGCTGATACGCAATCAGGGATGATTTTTACGTATTTAGTCGCACATAACGCAGATGCGACGTTAAAAGAAACGGCATGTTACTTTGGATATGATAAAAATTATTTTTCAAGGCTGTGTCGACGACTGTTCAACAAGAGCTTTTCGGAACAATTAACATTTATTCGTATTGAACTGGCCAAACGAATGCTGGCATTTTCTAATAAGCGAATTGAACAAATTGCAGCTGAATTAGGCTATAAAAATAATAGTAGTTTCTTTACTGCGTTCAAACGCGAAGTGGCGATAACTCCCAATGATTATCGTGAGCAGCATGGGTATCGGTTAGCACATCAGCATATCAATGATAATTAAAAACACAAAACGACGTGCTACTGAAATGTTCCAGTAGCACGTCGTTGATGATTTTTTTATAGATTTTGTCCTTTTTCCCAAGTCGTTTTCGATAACAACAGCCCTTGCTTAACCAAAGTATCAAACAACGCATGGGTCCGGTTGGAAATTTCGGCGGCGGTTTCGCTATTGGCTTTGGTCAAGAAATCGGTCGGATTGCCGGCAATGGCTGCGTCGGTTGCGGCAACCCGGCCACGGGCATATGATTGGCACCCGTCGCGATAGGCATTGACCGTTTCAGCAAATTCATGCCAGTGTGGTTCAATCAAGACGGAGAGCGTTTTTGATAACCAGTAGACGTTATCAACGCTGACCGTGCTAGTTGTATTGCGATAATCAATCGGCGTGTCATTGATGTTGGTAAAGAAGGGCACGTATGGGGCGTAAGCGAAGAAACCTAGTGCGATCCATTGAATGGCGGCTTGCTTAGCAGGCACGTCATTCCGGATTTGCAGAATAGATGAGCACTGATTGCGATCCATCGCGATAGACCGGTAACGTGTTTGTTCACGGGCGTTACCAGAAGCGAAAGTGCCAAATGGATCGTAAGGCGTCCCGTTATAGTGTGAAGATAAGAAGAACTGAACGTCTTCAATAGCCAATTTTTTGCTTGGTTGTCGGAATAGCGGCATGTTTTGATCAGTGGGATTCTGTTCGATTTCGGGATTAAATAGTTTTTGACCATACCATGTTCGCGGAGTGTTGTAATAAGCATCCGCCTCACTTTGGGTACCAAAGATTTCACGGAAATTAAAGTGACCGGGTGTTGGGTTGAGGTGATACTTTTCAACGAAGTCCACTAAATCACTGGCACCTAGGAAATTGTCGGTATCGTTGAGATCCATCTCTTGCACCACGGTTTGGTTGGGAACAATTGCGTAGGTGTCTTCGGGCATCCGAACTGCCCCCCAATGGTGACCACCAGCGGTTTCGAACAACCAGATATCGTCGTGATCGTTAAAGGCGATACTGTTGCTTTCACCAGTTCCGTATTTTTCAATTAGGGCACCTAAGCGTTGGACACCTTCCTTAGCACTTTTAATGTAGGGTAAAACGAGGGTGACCATGGCTTCTTCATCTACGCCATCATGGACGAGCGGATCATAACCGAGTACGCGGGCATTGGTGGCAGTGGTTTCAGTTGCGCTCATCCCGACATTTAATTCGTTGATCCCAGCTTCCTCGTACTGCCCATCGCTTTGATCGGCTTGGGGGGTTGCGGTGTAGCGGTAGGCATGGTCAGGCAGCGGAACGGTGACGCCGGTAGTTACGGAAGTGTAGCTGGCGTTAGTTTGGTCGTGGGCTTCGTGCACAATAAACTTAATCGGATTAATTGGGCCGTAGCCATCTTCGTTGCGGGCAACGATGGTCGAACCATCCATGCTAGCAGCTTTCCCAACCAATATTTCGGTACAATCAGTATCTTTTTTCATTACATAGGTCACTCCTTAGTTAATTATAAGTATAGGAGCTTGCGAGGGGATTTCAACGTTAAATCGTATTCGTAATCATTTAAATAATAAAATGATGAGAGAATTGCCAGGTGTTTTCTGCATAAAATGTTGAATTTAATTGTGAAAATGAAATCATAGCTGACGAAACAAGTTTAATTAGTCTGCTGGTATTGCCGATATAAAAGTGTTTATCGATACTGTGCCAAATTTTAACTTTGTGAATTAGTGAGTTTAATTGTGGCACAGTTTCCTGTGCCACGGGTCTAACTAGAAGTTCTTGAAACCGCTTACCACGATGGATATGATTAAGTTGTTAAGAAAAAGGAAGGAGCTTTACCTAATGAGTGAAAATGTAAATACGAATGCAACCCAAAGCGCTCCTGTTGCGAAAAAGAAACTGGGCGTTAAGGCACGCGTTCAAAAATTTGGGAGTGCACTAAGTAATATGGTTATGCCGAACATCGGCGCCTTCATTGCTTGGGGCTTAATTACCGCCATCTTTATGGCTGGTGGTTGGTGGCCTAATGCTGGATTAGCTAAGATGATTCAACCAATGGTCCATTATTTATTGCCATTATTGATAGCGTTTACTGGTGGGACTTTGTTTGCCGGTCATCGTGGTGGGGTCGTTGGTGCGATTGCCACTATGGGGGTCATCGTTGGTTCTTCAATCCCAATGTTTATCGGTGCCATGATTATGGGGCCTTTAGGCGGTTGGTGCATTAAGAAGTGGGATGACGCCATTTCCGATAAGATTAAGAGCGGGTTTGAAATGTTGGTTAACAACTTCTCCGCTGGGATTATCGGGATGTTACTAGCAATCCTGGGTTACTTTGCAATCGGCCCATTGGTTGCTGGTGCAAGTGCTGCTATGGCTGCCGGTGTTGACTGGATCATTAAGATGAAGCTATTGCCATTAGCCAACGTCTTCATTGAACCAGCCAAGATTTTATTCTTAAACAATGCGATTAACCAAGGTATCTTAACACCGCTTGGGATTCAGGCTGCATCTAGTGCGGGTAAGTCAATTCTGTTCTTGCTAGAACCAGATCCAGGTCCAGGTCTTGGGGTCTTATTAGCCTTTGCCTTGTTTGGTAAAGGGACTGCTAAGGCTTCTGCACCCAGTGCGATTATTATTCATTTTCTTGGTGGGATTCATGAAATTTATTTCCCATACGTATTAATGAAGCCAGCATTGTTCCTAGCTGTTATCGCTGGTGGGGTTACTGGGACAGCCACATTCAGTTTACTAAACGTTGGTTTACGTTCAACACCTTCACCTGGTTCCATTATTTCATTACTATTAATGTCACCAAAGAGTATTTCTAACTACATTGGTTTAATTATCGGGGTAACGTTAGCAACCTTAGCATCATTTATCGTTGCCGCAATTGTCTTGAAACGTGACAAGTCGACCGGTGATGATGACTTAGCCGCTGCTCAAGGTAAAATGAGCGACATGAAGAGTGGCAATGCTGAAGCTGCTAGTGCGACTGACGCTGAACCAGCTGATGTGATTGCTTCATACAAAGATGTTGACCATATTATTTTTGCCTGTGATGCCGGAATGGGATCATCCGCAATGGGGGCTTCCTTATTACGGGATAAAGTCAAGAAGGCTGGCATTAGCATGTCCGTCACCAACACGGCGATTAGCAATTTGAAAGACGAACCTGGTTTATTAGTGATTACGCAAAACGAATTAGCTGATCGGGCGGCTCAAAAAGCACCACACGCCTTACGGTTAGCCGTTGACAACTTCTTGAGTAGTCCAAAGTATGACCAAGTTGTGGTTAACTTAAAGGCTCGTGATCAAGTTAGCGATGCTGCACCTGCATCCGCAGCACCACAAGCAACGACGGCTGCACCCGACGACCTACCAGCTAACTTAGATTTGAGTGTTGTTGATGAAATTGTCTTTGTTCACCACGATGGTCATTTAGGAACAGCCACAATGGCAACGTCCTTGATGAAGGATCGGGTCAAGAAAGCCAACAAGCATGTGAGTGTTAAGAACTTAGGAATTGACGAATTGGCTGATAATAATAGTTTATTAGTTGTTTCAAGTGCAGAAGCAGCTAAAAACTTAAAGACCCGTTACACGCAGGTCCAAGTATTAATTACTGACGATCTATTGAGTTCACCTAAATATGATAAGATGGTATCAGAATTGAAATAAAATGATATTATTACCATTATCGTATGAGGTGGCATCATGGTTAAGTTTACACAACGTCAAGATGAGTTGCTACAGCTGCTACTAGCGAATCCCGCCGGCCTTTCAATGAGTCAGATTGAAACCGGTCTCAATAGTAGTCGCCGAACAATTTATCGCGAGTTCAGTAATTTGGAATTGGTATTAGCCAATGCTGATTTGAAAATTGTTAATGAGAAGCATCACTTTCAACTAAGTGGATCGCAGACGGCCCTGGCCAAGTTTCAAAGCCAATTGACAGCAGAGCGGAAGATTGCACCGGCGTTTGACTCACAAACGCGGCAAAACGCCCTAGCTTGTCGGTTACTGATGACGGGCCATTCCGTAAAATTAAAAGAACTTGCGCTTGACTTTGATGTGAGCGTTGCAACGATTTCAAACGATTTGACGGCATTAGCAACACCATTCGCTGACTACGACTTATCAATTGAACGGTTGAAGTCCCGGGGGATTCAGGTGGCTGGGACTGAGGGTAGTATTCGCAATCTGTTTGCCACCATTTTGAATAATGAAATCAACGACTACGAGTTTTTTAAAACAATCGGGAAGTTGAACCAAGGCTTAGCAATATCAGCAAGTGATGAGCAATCGTATTTTTTGAACTTACTGGACGCCCAAACGTTGATTATCTGTTATCAAGCAGTGCGAAGTTTGAAGAAAAAGTACTTTTCTTCGGTGCCGGATGGTCAGCTACAACAGTTGATCATCACGTTGACGACGGGAGTAATGCGGTTACAGCATGAACGTCGGGTCACGTATTTGCGCGGGATCAATCGGGATGATTTCTTGAAATATCAACGGATTGCTCTGGCAATTATGACCCAACTACCCGCTGAGATTAAGACGGTGGTGACGGGAGCTGAAATTGATTTTCTCGCCCAGCAAATTAAGGGCTTGACGTTTCGAATCGATCAAGACGCGTCGCTATCGAATTATGATTTGCAACTAACGTATCGGGTCAAAAAGTTTATTGACGCGGTTGCGACTAACTTTAACTGGTCGTTTGGGACGGATGACCGCTTGTTGAATAACTTGACGGCGCATATGCAAATTGCCCTACAACGTAACGGTGTTAATGGTCCCGTGCCGCCAACCGCTGAGTTACAAGAGGTCCGTGAACAGTATCCTAAGCTGTATTCGGCGGTGGTGCGCGGCTTCGCAACGATTTTTAAAGACCAGGATTTTACAACTGATGAGTTGACGTACTTGTTGATTCACTTTGCTAGTACGTATGAGCAACAGTTGAGTCACCAAGCACTCAAGGTTTTGGTCCTGTGCCCGAATGGGATGACGACGGCGCGAATTTTGAAAACGCGACTGATGCGGTTAGTACCTGAAATCACGGCTATCGAGGTTGCGCGGATTGGTAATTTAGGCCAAGTTAATTTACAAGACTTTGACATGATTTTATCCACGACAACGTTACCGGGATTTAAGTTGAATTACCGCGTTGTCAGCCCACTGTTACTAGAAAACGAAGTCACTGCCTTACGGGAATATATTCATCAGTATTTTCCAAGCACCAAAGTGATCGATTCACCGGTTGATGAGCCGACGAAAATCAACTTGGATTTTGACACCGTTTACCAACAGATGACGATTGCTAAACAGATCTTAGACCGTTTCACTATCACGCCGATTCGCAACGATGATGAGACGGTGGCCGAGATGCTAGTTAAGATCACGCGGCATATTGATTCGAACTTGATTCATGATCCGCTAGAAGTTGCGGGCCGGTTGTTACACCGCTTAGGACTGGCGCCGGTCGGTATTCCCAATACGAACTTGGCGTTGGTGCATACGTTAAGTCAGGAAGTCACCGCACCATATTGTGCGATTTTCGAACTTGACCAGCCATTACCATTTAAGAGTATGGACAACCAATCGATTCGGTTGCAGCGAATCGTCCTAATGCTCGGGCCCGCCAATATCAGCGATTTTGAAAATCGGTTGATGGGTAAGTTAAGCGCACTAGTCATTGAAAGTCAGGCCAATACGCAGACGTTTATGACTGGCGATCGCCAGCAACTTTATCAATTAATTAGTAAAGCATTTTTGAACGAACTAACGAAATAGCGTAGGTGAAAACAATGGAAGCTTTAGATAAGAAAATGATTGCGTTGAACCAGCAAGTGGCTACGCAAGAAGAAGGCATCCGCTTAGCCGGTCAACTATTGGTCGATGGCGGTTGTGTCGAACCAGAATACATTGATGCAATGCAGGCTCGTAATCAGGATGTCTCCGTATATATGGGTAATTTCATTGCCATCCCCCATGGTACTGAAGATGGCATGAAGTATATTAAAAAGACCGGGATTTCCGTGGTCCAAGTACCAATGGGTGTGAGCTGGGGTAATCCAGATGATAACGATGATGATAAGACTGTAACGGTTATCTTCGGGATCGCTGGGTTGAACGGTGAACACTTGAACCTCTTGTCTCAGATTGCCATATACTGCAGCGACGTTGCCAACGTTGCTAAGTTAGCGGACGCTCAATCTGAAGATGAAATCATAAATCTATTAAAGGAAGTTGATTAGCATGTTAGACGTACATTTTGGCGCAGGGAATATTGGTCGGGGCTTCATTGGCGAAACCTTGGCTGACAACGGGTTTAAGATTACTTTCGTTGATGTTAATGATACTTTGATTGACGAATTAAACAAACGGAATGGTTATACCATTGAATTGGCTGCAGAAGGTCAAAAACATATTGAAGTTCACGATGTTAAGGGTATTAACAACGGTAAGGATCCTAAGGCGGTTGCTGAAGAAATTGCCCAAGCCGATATGGTTACGACTGCGATTGGACCTAAGATCTTGAAGTTCATCGCGCCATTAATTGCTGACGGGTTAAAGTTACGGCAAGCTGACAACAATACGACACCAATTGATATCATTGCTTGTGAAAACATGATTGGCGGGAGTCAGTCATTAAAGAAATCCGTTTATGAATCATTAAATGAAGACGAACAAGCTTGGGCTGACCAAAATGCAGGCTTCCCCAATGCCGCTGTTGACCGGATCGTACCGCTTCAAAAGCATGATGATCCATTGTTCGTTTCAGTTGAACCATTCAAGGAATGGGTTATCGACAAGTCCCAGATGAAAAACCCTAAGATTCAATTAAAGGGTGTTGATTATGCTGACGACTTGGAACCATACATTGAACGGAAACTCTTCTCCGTTAATACTGGTCATGCCACCGTAGCCTATACTGGTAACATGAAGGGCTACAAGACGATTGGCGAAGCGGTCAAGGATGACAGTGTTGTTGACCAAGCTAAGCACGTTTTAGGTGAAACCGGCGACTTGTTGATTCAAAAGTGGGGCTTTGATCCTGAAGTACACCATGCTTATCAAAAGAAGATTTTGAGTCGGTTTGAAAACCCATATATCTCTGATGATATTGAACGGGTCGGCCGGACACCAATTCGGAAATTGGGTTTCAACGAACGTTTCATTCGCCCAATTCGGGAATTGAAGGAACGTGGTCGCGATTACAGCGCCTTAGTTGATACAGTTGGTGAAATGTTTTTCTTCAACTATCCTAATGATAGTGAAAGTGTTAAGTTACAACAATTATTGAAGGATGAACCAATCGAACAAGTCATTCGCGAAACAACTGACTTGAAAGATGAAGATTTAGTTAATGAAATCAAAGCTGCGTACGAAAAGCACTTAGCTGCAACAAAGTAGTTCGATAAAAAAACTAATTACTAACCGCCATGGTAATTAGCTGCAAAAGGCGCCCAGAAATTTAATTCTGGGCGCCTTTTGCGTCTTGCCTGACAAAGAAGCACTTGATAGCAGCCATCGCTGGGCGAGTTAACTGGAACGATGAACGTGTAGGTAGCTTATTTTTAAGACTGGCAGCACACGTTAATTTGGATGGTAGGTAATGCTAACTGTTGCCCTACCGAAGTAAGTCTAATGAGCAAGTATGTTGACCAGCATACGGCTACTTTTCCCAGAAATGCCACCAAGGTTTGGCCGCTTGACTGGCTTGTTGATCAAGTTGGTCAAGGACTTGGTTTAAGCGGTCACTGAGTGAATCTAAGCGCCGGATGATCATTTCTTGCTGCTTATAGAGCTCAGCATTAGTCGGGCCATCTGGCTTGGCCGCTGGTGCCATTTTGCTGGGATCGACGGTGGTTGTCGTGATGAGGGGCGACTTGGTGGTAGTTGCAGGCGCTGATTTCTCAGACTGAGTCGTCGTTGCCGCCGGTTGTTTGGATGTCGGGACCTTAGCACCAAACGCCCGTCCTAGCGCAGTGGCTAACGTTGTGCCCTGTTCAGCGAGTTCGATGGCCGCCTGAAAAGTTTTTAAATCAGCGGCTGTATATAAGCGATGACTGTTATCGGCCGGGCGGAAGCGATTTTCATCGTTAAGCTGTTTTTCAACCATGGTGCTATATTTGCGCAACGTCACGGCTTTAATACCGAGTTGTTCAGCGGCGACGGAAGCGACTAATTCGGAGTCCTGTTCGGGACTGATTGTTTGTGTGGACACAAAAATTCCTCCTTTAGGTTATATCGTTTCTATAACGCTATTATATCGAATTTTTGATTGGTAGAACACCGATATACCAAGATTTTGTGACCTATGTACGTGATTCAGACCCGGAAGTCATAATTTTGTGGGAAAACATGCTATGATAGAACGAAAATTAATTGGAAATGAGGATTAGATATGATCGAACCAGTCGATAAGACGACTTTTGCGACGGTGGCTGATGGTACCGCGTTAACTGTGGTTGATTTTTGGGCGGATTGGTGTGGCCCTTGCAAGATGCAGGAACCAGTGCTTGAAGCGTTAGATGAACTGTACGATGGGCAAGTGAAATTTGCTTCGCTCGACGTTGATCAACATCAGGAAATTGCGCAACAATTTGAGATTATGAGTATTCCGGCGTTAGTGATATTCAAGAATGGCCAGCCCGCTGAAAAGGTGGTTGGTTTTCATCCCCAAGCAGCATTGAAGAAATATCTGGATCAAAAACTAGCCGAAGTGAAGCCTGCCTAACGAGCGTTATTTAACGGTAGCTGTTGAAGCAATCAATAAGTCCCCCCAGAAACGGTTACCGCATCTGGGGGACTTATTTTTCTTGGTGAGTAATTTACGCGTTATGACGTAATTGATAAGCTGCCCATGTGCTGAAAATGGCAATGCCAAGAATTGCGAGGTTAATGAGAATCGTTTCTGTCAGTGGCTGGGTTGATGGGGAGAAATACCATTGTTCTAGTAAAGAAGTGTACAAAAACACGGGTGCGTAGAAGAAGCGGAGCCATCGTTGCTGGCGGTGTAACCACACCAGCGTAATTCCCGACAACCATATCAGTACTGATATAACAACCGTTGTCAGTGGACTAACTAGCATCGTCAGTGTGGCGATTATGGCTAGCAGATAGGGTGTTGTCATAAGTGGGTTCTTGAATGAGTTCATCAGTAGTGCCTCCTTATTGAAAAAGCTAATGCTCGTCTAAGTATATCGCGATAATCAAAATGTTTGTATTGCCATCATAAAATAAAATATTTAAATAGTGATTTTGACAATAAATCAGTTTAGCTGTCAAGTTAGAAATCGTTAATAGTTTAAGGGGAAGCGCAACTAGAAATGGCGAGTTGGTGCGACTGCCCTATTAATAATTAAATTATTACCGGCTTTGCCAATATAATTAGCTAAGACCATGTTAAATTAAGTAGCGTAATTATGGTAAAGTGGGGGGCTAATCATTGAAAAAATTGATTTGGGCATTACGGGTCGGTATCGTCCTCTTTGGTGCTTGTTTGGTGTGGGAACAAGTGCAGCTTGAACGGCATACAAGCCAGCGCCGGACCTATCATCAACGTCGGCTGCAGCGTAGTACCGCAGCAACGTTTAAGGCAATCCGTCAGCCACAACTTAGTGATTTTCCGGCAGCTAAGGTGGAAGCCGCACAAGTTTGGCTACACCTGAAGGGGACTCGGGTCATCAACGAGGCAACCCCGTTACATATCCGCAAAATTGCGGCCGGACAGCGAATTCAGCCAGACGATCCGCACAGCGCGGTCTATCATCACCAAATGACCCAGATTTATAGTGATGATTTACAAGATGCTACTAATAGTGTGATATACGCGCGGAATGCGGATAATACTGTATTGGTTGCGCATAGTCGTTCGGGGCAACGCTCGCAAGTGGGTCCGGTTGCCCAAAATGTTCACACAGCAATGCCAGCCGTTCAAAAGATGAAGATTCCGGCTAAACCATCCGCGACACTGCTTAAAGTCGTTCAACTGATCATTTAATATGGGGCAATTTAAAAGGCTAACCCACACGGTGGGTTAGCCTTTGGTGCGTGATGCTGGCCAGCTAATAGTGGTCATAGAGTTGCTCAATTAAGTCATCACTATTGGTAATGAGCTGGCGATTTAGTGAAATCAGATAGTCTGGTTGTGCTGGGTGAACGGCGTTGTAGAGCGTGTCTTCAATGAGACAGCCAGTCAGCGTGAACGACCGCTGCCGACCTTGAACAATGATGGTGAAGGAACGTCCACGACTAGTTACGATGACATTCAATCCCATTAAGTGGGTTAGGTTCAAACCTAACGTTGCAGTTGAATCAATTAATCCTGGTGTGCCAGTACGTTTAATCAAGACTAGGCATTCATCAATCCGTCGTAGCGAATTAAACATCGAAAATTTACTGGTGTTGCGCGGGTCCGATTTGACAGCCCGCGGCCGCCGTACATATGGTCCAACGACTATGTTCATAATGATTCCCCCAAACCATTTAGTTGATTGGTTTAATCATAACTAGTGCGAACGATTAGTGCGAAAATTTCGGCGCGTGTTGGCAGTTAGTTGGGGCAGTTTACGGGTTATCTTTGGAAGCTTTACTAACGTTGTGACGGAAAACATCCAGTGTATACAAATTCGCAATTACTGGACGCAATGGCGTTCAGACCATTGATCAGTAATTGCGAATTGCGTAATCGTGATGTTAAAAATGAAGCTAGGCTTTTACTTTGTTGTCTGCTTTTCGTGCTTTAACGGCTAATTCGGGAAACCAAATTGCAATTTCGTGATGCGCATTTTCACGGCTATCTGAGGTATGGATAATATTTCGTAAAATACCGTCTGGATATTCATGAGAGAAATCCCCCCGAATTGTGCCAGGTTGTGCTTCGGCAGGCCGGGTGCTACCAGCTAAACGATGCACCGCTTTGACGACGCCAGTACCACTTACGATAATGGCGACGAGTGGACCTTCCATCATGTAGGTCTCGATTTCCTTAAAGTAAGGCTTACCAACCTTCTCACTGTAATGTTGTTGAAGTTGCTCCGCGGTTGCTTTAATAACCTTTAAGGCGGCAATTTGATAACCCTTGCGTTCTAACCGGGTGATAACCTCACCAATGTGTCCTTCACTGACACCATCGGGTTTAACTAGGACCAATGTTTTTTCAGAATTTGCCATAATACGTGACCTCCTCGCTTTTTGAAAGCGGTATCATTTATAACTTAAATTGTAGGTGACTTTGAGGGGTACGTCAACTAGAATCGCCGTTTTATCATGAAAATTGCTTGTAAATTGGCGTCAGCTGGTCAATAATTGGGACGCGAGAAGCGGGCTCAACTAGCTGAATTATTTTCTATCGTTGGAAGATATCGCTATAATAAAATTAGTAAATCATAAAAGGATTTGATACTCATGCCACCACTTGATTTAACTCATATTCGACAACATCATACGGTTGCTGAATTAATTGCGCTAGGAAAGGCGCGGCGCCAAGTCACCCCATTTGAAAAATTAGGGACATTTACACCGGTGAAACGAAACGCCAGTGATTATCTGAAACATGTGCGGGAGATGCTGGTACCAGAACTATTGCCATTGCGGCGTGAACGAATGTCTGCTTCGGCTTTTGCATTCTTCCGGGGATCAGTTGAGTTAATGGATTACGATTTGGATTACCAGTCGTCCACTGAAATTCCCGCCGTAGTTTGTGGCGATGCTCATATTGGTAACTTTGGATTCTATGCGTCACCAGAACGGCGACTGGTATTTGACCTAAATGACTTTGACGAAGCTGGCGTCCATCCGTGGGAATGGGATTTACGTCGGTTATTAGTTAGTGTGTTGCTAGCTGCTCGTGATTCTAACTTTAAACCAAAAAAGGTCGAAAAATTGATACAGGCGGCGAGTGCGAGTTATCGGGAAGCACTCAAACGGATGTTTGATCAGACGACGTTAGACCGTTTTTATCGCGATAACGAAGTTCAGGCTGTCTTGAACTTCGGTGGTGCTCCCGAAGATACGGCCGATTTAATTGCATCCTTGGTTAAAAAGGCTCAAAAACGTAATTCAGAACAAGTTGTGCGTAAGTTTACGGTCACTAATAGTCGCGGTGAACGGCAATTTAAGGAGAACGCGCCCCGTTCTGTCCATATTGATCGGCAAACTTATCAAGGGCTAAAGGCCGGAATTAGCGAGTATTTATTGAACGTACGGACCGATGTCGCTTTGCTGTTGTCGCAATATGAAGTTACTGATATTATTCGGCATAGTGTGGGCGTCGGGAGTTTTGGGTCACTATGTTACTTGGTTCTTCTGACGAGTACGGATGGTAGCCATATGGTGTTACAAATCAAGGAAGCTTTACCAACGCGGAAAGTCGGGAGCCAGTCGCGGCCAGCGTTAACGGCCGCCATGGAATTGACGGAAGGGCAACGGATCGTCAGTTCGCAACGCATTTTACAAGCAACCTCGGATGCGTTCCTAGGCTATTTCCAAATGGAAAATAAGAGTTTTTATGTTCGTCAATTTCGGGATATGAAGGAATCCATCGATATTCCAACCCTAGACTGGGGTCAATTCCAAGCCTATGCAAATACGTGCGCAATGATTTTGGCAAAGGCTCATGCGCAAAGTCCAACGGCGGCCATGATTCGGGGATACGTTGGTAATTCGGCGAAGTTTGATGAAGCCATGGCTAAATGGGCCACGGCGTATGTTGAACAAGTTGATAATGATTATCAAGATTTCTTAGATGTTTGATGGTTTAAACGAAGAGTTGATCAAATATCGCACTGAAACGCGTGACGATTAGACGTGTATTGAAAATAAAGAAAGGGTCATCGGAATCATTGATACTCCGATGACCTTTTCTGTCGGTAATTAGACATAGACTAAAATATTTTTCTGGAGCGTAAGTCTTGATTTAACAACGTTTTTTGGCGATTGAACAAGTGATTTTGAAAATTGATAGGCTAAAATGGTTGCACTTTTTCAACAACTTGATATACTTACTATTAGTAAGTGAAACGAAGAAATTAGTTTTGAAAGGATTGTTTGATATGACAAAATATGGTGTAATTGTAGGTTCTATTCGTAAAAATTCTTATTCTAAAGGGGTCGCTGAAGCCATCGTTGCTGGGTTACCAGACGACGCTGAAGTAACGTACTTAAATATCGCTAAGTTGCCACTATATAACCAAGACTACGATGCGGATTCACCCGTAGAATATACAGAATTTCGTCAGGCCGTTGCGGCTCAAGATGCGTTCATCTTTGTCACACCTGAACATAACCGTAGTATCCCAGCAGCCTTGAAGAATGCTTTGGACGTTGCTTCACGTCCATGGGGTCAAAGTGTTTGGGGCGGCAAGCCTGCTTTGGTTGCTTCCCAATCGATCTCTGGTATCTCTGGCGTCTTAGCACACCATGTTTTACGTCAATCCTTGGTCTTCTTAGACATGCCAACGATGCAACAACCAGAATTGTACATCGGTAATACTGATAAGTTGGCTGATGAAAATGGTCATATCACAAATGAAGGCACCCAATCATTCTTAGCTGGTGCTGGTAAGCAATTCAGCGAATTTGCAGCGAAGTTTGTCAAATAATTGTGGATAATAAATAAATTTTCAAAGTAACGTAAAAACGTACTTATAAAATCAATTTTGATTTTATAAGTACGTTTTATTGTCGACACAATAACTGATACGAGCAAACGGTTATTCTAAGCCGCAGTTTTGATAAGAATCAAGCTTGATTGCTGGTTGTTTCATGATAAGCATGCAATTGAGTGGCAACTAGATGGGCCGGGTTACCGACCGCAGTAACGTGGGCGGGAACGTTGTCTAAAACAATCGCACCAGCACCAATTTTACTGTTGGCGCCAATCTTAATAGGGCCCAAGAGTTGGGCGTGGGCACCAATGAAAGCACCGCGACAAACATAGGGATGCCGGCGCCCAGCTTGTTCGGTTTTACGTGCGCCTAAAGTGACGCCGTGTAAAATTGTAACGTCGTCTTCAATGACCGCCGTTGCACCAATGACAGTACCAATACCATGGTCAAAGAAGACCCGGTGACCAATTTGCGCGGCCGGGTGAATCAGAATCCCGGTACGCCGGGCCGCATGTTGGCTCAGCAAGGCGGCCAATAATGGTAAACGGTGTGTTTCAAAATAATGGGCAACCCGGTACCAGGCGAGCGCGTGAATACCAGGATAGGTCAACATAACTGTCCGCAAATTGATCGCGGCGGGGTCACGATTGAGAATGGCACGAGCCGTCTGAAACACCAGCTTAATCTGCCTGAATGCTAGCGAACCCGCGCTCAAGGTCTGCTAACAAATCGTCACTGGCTTCAACACCGACTGATAAGCGAATCAGCTCGTCTTTGATGCCATTCTGTAGCCGAATTGTGCGTGGGATGGCACCGTGAGTCATTAAGGCTGGAATTTCAATTAAACTTTCCAATGCTCCGAGACTTTCGGCGAGCGTGATGACTTGTAAATGTTCAACGAAGGTCTGGGGGTTCATTCCTGGTTGTAATTCAAACGAGATCATTGCGCCGAAGCCATTCATCTGTTGCTTGGCAATCGAAAAATCGGGATTATCAGGATCGCCTGGATAGTAAATCTTAGCAACTGCTGGGTGAGACTTTAAGTAAGTAAAGATTTTAGCGGCATTATTCAGGTGGGCTTGCATGCGCAATGCCAGAGTCTTCATACCACGTTGTAATAGCCAGCTTTCTTGCGGGGCCAAAATACTACCGATGGCATTTTGCAAGTAGCCGATTTTTTCGCCAAGTGCTGGCGTCTTGGTGACAACCAAGCCACCGATAACATCACTGTGACCACCGAGATACTTGGAAGCACTGTGTAAAACAATGTCAACGCCTAAATCCAGGGGCTTCTGGACGTATGGGGAGGCGAAGGTGTTGTCGATGATACTCAGTAAATCGTGTGCTTGCGCGAGCTTCGCAATGGCAGCAATATCCGTAATGTGTAATAACGGGTTCGTCGGTGTTTCCAAATAAATCGCCTTAGTTGTGGGGGTAATTGCGGCTTCAACGGCGGCCAAGTCACGCGTATCTACGGCTGTAAAAGTCATGCCAAAGTGTTTCAAAACGGCGTCGATCAAGCGGAAGGTGCCACCGTAGACATCATTTCCCACAATAATGTGATCACCAGCCGAGAATAGTGAGAAGACGGTATTAATGGCAGCGGAGCCAGAAGCAAATGCGAAGCCAGCGCTGCCATGTTCGAGGGTGGCAATTAATGCTTCGACGGCGGCCCGGGTTGGATTTCCCGTCCGTGAATATTCGTATTGATTTTGACCGATTTTTGTTTGGCGGAAGGTCGAGGCCATGTAGATGGGTACCGAAGTCGCGCCAGTAGTGGCGTCCTCACTGATACCACCGTGAATTAATTGGGTTTCAAATTTCATTGTTAAAGTCCTCATTTCGTATAGATTTTTTGGCTCAGATAACGCTCACTACTGTCTGGAAAGATGGTCACGATATGACTATTGGCAGGCAGGTTGGTGGCAAGTTGTAAACTAGCGGCTAGCGCAGCGCCGCTAGAACTGCCAATCAGTAAACCGTGGTCACGGGCTAGGTGTCGAACTTGGGCAAAGGCATCATTGTCCGCGATGGTCAGTGTCTGGTCGATGCGAACCTGATCGAAAAATGGTGGGATGAATTCGACGCCGATTCCCTCGGTACGATGTGCGTGAGCTGGTCCACCATTTAAAATGGAACCTTCTGGCTCAACGACTACGGCTTTGGCTGCTGAATCTTGGGCTTGAAGATAAGCCGCTACTCCGGCAAATGTCCCACCGCTACCGGCTCCAGCGACGAAGGCGGTTATAGGTGCAGGCATGTCCGCCAGAATTTCTGGTGCCAGTGTGTGGTAATAAGCCGCGGGATTAGCCGGATTCTTGAATTGCATGGGGACGTAACTGTTGGAAATCGTTGCGGCTAGTGCCTCAGCTTTGCGAATGGCACCTTTGATTCCTTCCTCGCTAGGTGTATGAACAATTTCAGCACCCAATGCTTGCATTAAAACTTGTTTTTCCATACTGAACTTTTCTGGGACGACTAAGATGGTACGTAGGTGGTGCGCTTGAGTTGCTAAGGCTAAACCAATTCCGGTGTTACCAGCAGTTGGTTCAATAATCGTTGTCTTGGCGTTAACCCGGCCCCGTTGCAAGCCGTCTTCAATCAGATAGGCTCCCAGCCGGTCCTTAATACTGCCGCCGGGGTTGAACATTTCAAGCTTGGCATAGATGTGACTGTGATTTGGAACCTCGATGGGTAACGCCATCAGGGGGGTGTGGCCGATAAGTTCTTGAACGTGCTGAATGAGCATATAAATTCCTCCAATCGCTGCGGTGGGGTGCCAAAAGCGACAAAAAAGGCGCGAGAATTCGAATGAATTCCTCGCGCCCAGTACAATATCCAGCCATGCTGGACATTGATTTTTAGGATGACACTCCTCAAAAAGTCAATGCTTAACAGGCCGAACATCGCGATAAGCGCGCAGTTCGGCAACAACAGTTATTCAAAGCACTACTTGTTAATTGAGTCATGTCTGATCCTCCTCTGGATTAATTGGGACTAACTATACAAGATGATTTTGAGCGCGTCAAGTGGTGAATGACGATTTGCAATAAGCGGTAAAAGATGAAGATTGGCTGAGAACGTTATTGAATCAGCGTTAGTTTTGCCAAACGGTTGTCATTAAAATAAATATATTAGGTGGTTGAATCAGTTGATTGTGACCGAGGATAAAGATGTTAAAATTTATCCAATATCAGTTTTTCATGTCTTATAATCAAGACGTTTTCCAAGACACATATAACTAGTTTTATTCTGACAATAGCTAGTGAACGTGCTGTTGATAATAACTAAAACAATCCCACCCTGATTAGCAAGTGACTAAACTAGGGTGGGATTGTTCGTGATTATAATTTAAATGATATTACTTATTCCATAAGTATTTAGCATCAAAATCATTATCGAATGATGATAAAATCTTAGGACCGTCATCGGTAACGACAAGGGTGTGCTCGTATTGGCAGCTAAGACTGCCATCTAAAGTGCGAACAGTCCAACCGTCATCGGCAGTTTCGCCAGAACGCCAGTCACCAATATTGACCATTGGTTCGATAGTAATGGTCATACCAGCTTTTAGACGGGTGCCGTGACCAGCTTCGCCATAATGTGGAACATCAGGCTTTTCGTGCATCGTCGGTCCAATACCATGACCAATGTATTCGCGTACAACGCCGTAACCCATTTCGTTTTCAGCGTAATTCTGAATAGCCCAGCCGATATCACCAATTCGGTTGCCAACAACGGCTTGGTCAATACCGAGGTATAGCGCTTTATGGGTCACTTCCATGAGTTTTTTAACTTCGGGTGATGGTGTACCAGCAACAAAGGCGTGGCAAGAGTCACTAAGGTAGCCATGGTAGTTAATAACGGTATCAACTTTTAATAAGTCTCCATCTTTGACCAAGATATCTTTACTAGGACAGCCGTGACAAATCATGTCATTGACGCTGACACAAGTTGAGTACTTATAACCTTCAAAGTTGAGTTCGCCAGGAGTAGCGTCGTGTGCAACGATGTATTCGTAGGCAAAGTGGTCAACATCCCAAGTCGTAATTCCGGGCTTGATGTAGTCTTCAAGGGCGTGAAACAGGCCAACCATGATGTCACCGGCAGCTTGCATCCCTTTGATTTCGCGATCTGATTTAAGCGTAATCATGAGGTTCCTCCAAAAAAATTAATTATATTGTGATGCTAAAAGTTTGTTCCTCTCCAGTATACTGCAAGCATTGTATTGCGACAAAACGCATTGTTTTGACCTGATATTGACAACGCTATCAGTAGGCCGAAATCAAAAAAATATAAAAAAATCAGCACGCCAAAAATACCAAATTGCCGGGGCGCAGTTGGATTAATTGTAAACAATTCAATATAAATTTGGAATTTTACCCTTTTCATCGGCCAAGATAATGATACAATATATTGTGTTGTTTCAAACGGAAACACTACATGTAGTAGTGTGACGTGACTGGTTGGCCAACTAGACACCTACAACCGCATATGAAAACGGAAAGAGGAGCATGATTTTGAGTAATTATTTTAAATTCTTATCACACCAACTAAAAGGTTGGCCACAACAGAACTACTATCTATTCTATTTTAGCCTAGGATGTCAAGTAATGACGTTAGTAAGTGCGCCAATTACAGCATTGTCTATTTTAACATTTATTGGGACCACTTTGGGTGTTCTTTGTGTGTTAGCCATTAATGCGGCTAAGTCAGTCAATGGATTATTAGGCGTCATCTCCGCCGCTTGCTTCATCGTAGTTGGTTTTTCAGCTAAGAACTATTTAAGCATTGGGGAACAATTAGCCTACGTCGTAACGCTTGATATTCCAGTACTATTAAGTGCTAATTGGAACGTCAACATGGTTTCAAAGATTCGGAAGTTTACGGGTAAGACGTGGATCGTCGCAATTGTCGCAACTTTAGTTGTTTATGCCATCTCCGGCTATCTTATTGGTGCCTTAACTGATGATCCCCGGCCATGGGTCGATGCCATTAGTTTTGCGATTTGTTTAACGGCCGGCGTTATTTGCTTCCTCCGTTACAACAACCAGTATTTCTGGTGGATTGCCTCTGGTTTAGCACAAATGGTCCTCTGGTTCATCTCGTTCCGTCAAGGTTCGGCGACACTAGCAATGTTCATTAATAGTTCCGTTTATCTGATGAACGATGTCTTGGCTTTCACTGTTTCACCTTGGTATAACAAACATGAACGCGCTCGGTTGATGGCCGAAGAACAAGCAGCTAGTGATGCAGCTAGCGCGGATGCTAGTGATAATCAGGCATTTGGATTGAATCACTAAAGGTCAGCTAATAAATTTACTGAGACTAGTAGCGTTAATATTCTAAATAAGGCGAGTACTGTAATTCTTTTGGATTAGAGTACTCGTCTTTATTTGAATAGCTCCGGATTGTATCAGTTATCAAATATATGCTTTTTTATTGACATTATAATAAACAATGTTAAAGTTTAATAAACAATATTAAAAAAGAGGGATGCTATGGACTGGTTTGTGAATTTAGAACGTGAGGATCAGGAATTTGTTAAACAATTGGTTATTGCCTCAGGTTCTCTAAAACAACTCGCTAAGATTTATCAAGTGAGTTATCCAACCGTGCGAATGCGGTTAAACACGATTATTCAAAAAATTAACTTTATTGAGGACAACGGTGCAAATACGTTTGAAACGAAGGTTATGAAATTGGTAATCGATGAGAAATTATCGTTAGAGGTAGCAAAACAGATTATTACTGACTTTAGGGAGGAACAACATGAGTGATTTTAAAGGAATTCTGATTGGTATGTTGGTCGTTGCAGTGCTCTATATGTTAGATCGATACTTACCAAGGTGGTTTGGGGCAATTCCGGGAGCTGGCTTTTTAGGCTTTATTATTTACATTGTTTTTACAAAAGAGGTCTCTTTATTATCAATAGTAACCGTATTGTTAGTTGGCGAAGCCGTGCTGAATGGTATCTGGATAGATGCACTCGTGAACCGAAAGAGAAAAATGAAAAAAGAAGTAGCAACAATGAAAGCGAAAGATTTATTGCGAAAATAGTAATATTAATGAAATCATCAGATATAGAATCGACATTGGTTGGAGATTGCTGTTAGCGCTCTGCGAATGTCGATTTTTTATTATGGTGCGGACTATCCTGCTAGTTCAACCAATACTGTATAGGTGCTGGCACTTATTATGAAGCAGTTATTGAATACTGAAATATAAGCTCGGATTTTGTGAACTCTAGACATGTCTAGACTTGATCTGGCTGGTATAATCTACAAATTTAATTGGGTTATTACTTAAATATTGACAACTTGTCTAAACAAGTCTATATTCATAAATGAAAACGATAACAAAGGGGTGGTTGCCGTGAATAAAGCGGCCTTAGTTTATCAAGATTTGCTCCAGAAAATTGATGCGGAGGTTTACCCGATCGGGAGTTATTTGCCGAGTGAACATCAACTTTGTGAGCTATATGGGATTTCACGTGAGACTGGGCGCAAAGCATTAGCGACATTGGCTGAGGATGGCTATATTCAAAAAATTCGTGGTAAAGGGTCCATTGTGATTGAGCATCGACAGTATGAATTTCCAGTTTCTGGCATTGTGAGTTATAAAGAGTTAGCCGAAAAGTTACACATTAAGACGCAAAATATTGTTTATGACTATCAACCGGATGCAACGTTACCGGTTGCTGACTTTACGTCACTTGGTACCGAATTGACGGAAGCGCCAGTGACGGCCATCAAACGAGTCCGAGTGATCGATGGCGAACCAGCTATTATTGATAAGGATTATATTTTGAAATCGATCGTTCCGAAAGTTCCCAAGCAAGCGGCGGAAGACTCACTGTACGCGTATTTTGAAAATCAGCTTGGGTTGACGATCGGTTACGCGACGAAGGAAATTACGATGGCGCCGGCAACTGATGAGGACCGCGAACACCTCGCTATTAGTAAGGGCGCCTATGTGGCAGTTGTTCGAAGCGTGACGAGCCTCACGGATGCGCGAGCGTTCCAGTATACGGAATCACGACACCGGGCGGACCGCTTTAGTTTCCGCGATTTTGCTCGGCGAACTAAGAAATAAGATCTGGCATGAGAGGGATAGCGCATGAAATTATCAGAACAAGTGATTTATCAGATTTATCCGAAGTCGTTTTACGACAGCAATGGCGATGGCGTCGGTGATTTACGAGGTGTTATTGAAAAGATCGACTACCTCAAAAAGTTGAATATTGACATGATTTGGTTTAATCCGTTTTTTGTCTCACCACAAAATGATAACGGTTACGATATTGCAGATTACTACCATATTGACCCCATGTTTGGCACGATGGCTGATTTTGAAGAACTCGTTGCAAAGCTGAAGGCAAATGGTATCGGGGTCATGTTGGATATGGTTCTTAATCATACTTCAACTGAACACGAGTGGTTTCAAAAGGCTTTGGCGGGTGATGAGAAGTATCAGAAGTTTTACTATCTCCGTCCTCCCAAGGCTGATGGTAGTCTACCGACCAATTGGGAATCTAAATTTGGTGGTCCGGCCTGGGCGCCGTTTGGTGATACTGGTTTGTACTATTTACATTTATATGATCCGACTCAGGCCGATTTGGATTGGCATAATCCGGCCGTACGACAAGCGTGTGCCGCCGTTGTCAATTTCTGGCGGCAAAAGGGCGTGCAGGGTTTTCGTTTCGATGTCATCAACGTTACCGGTAAAGCTGAGAAGTTGGTGGACGCACCTAAGGGGGTCCCTAGCAAGACGTTGTATACTGACACCCCCGTTGTTCATGATTATTTAAAGGAATTGAACGCGGCAAGCTTCGGCCAGGATGTAGATAGCGTCACAGTGGGGGAGATGTCTTCAACAACCGTTGCGAACAGTGTTGGTTATACTAATCCGGCTAATCACGAACTCTCAATGGTCTTTAATTTCCATCATTTGAAGACGGATTATGTTGATGGACGGAAGTGGTCCCGAATGGCCTTCGACTTCCCACGATTGAAGCAATTATTAGATAGTTGGGCCGGTGGAATGGCAGCTGGTGGTGGCTGGCAGGCTTTGTTTTGGAATAATCATGATCAGCCACGAGCGCTGAATCGCTTTGGTGACGCCGGTCGTTATCGTGTCAAGTCCGCTGAAATGCTGGCGACGGTCATTCACCTCTTGCGTGGGACACCATTTATCTATATGGGTGAGGAACTCGGCATGACTGATCCGGACTATGACAATATGGCTGATTACGTGGACATTGAGGCATTAAATGCTTATCGGGCTTTAATTCGTAGTGGGTACAGTCATCACGATGCGTTTACGATCGTTAAGACCAAGGCGCGCGATAACTCGCGGACGCCGATGCAATGGGATGATAGTGCCAAGGCTGGTTTCACTACTGGTAAACCGTGGTTGACACCGACTAATCAGGCGACGATTAACGTGGCCCATGAATTGGCTAGTGGCGAGATTTTTGACTATTATCAACGGCTCATTAAGCTAAGAAAAACGATGCCGATCGTCGCGGATGGTGGTTATCAATCGTGGCGCTTAGATGATCCGCAAGTCTTCGGCTATTGGCGGACATATCACCAACAAAAGTTATTAGTGCTTAATAATTTTTATGGTCAGTCAACAACGGTGACACTTCCGGAAGAAATGGTCGGTGCACAGGTGTTACTTTCCAATTATCAAGATGTTAATGTCACAGCACAATTGACGATGCAATCCTATCAAGCGGTTGCGCTGTTGTTAGGTTAAGAATGGAGGAATGGGTATGGCAAAGGCACAAACAGTAACAATTTTGTCGCCGGTCAATGGGGACGTTATTGCGTTAAATAAGGTTAAAGACCCGGTCTTTTCAGCCGGTATGATGGGACTGGGCTTTGGCGTTCAACCTTCAAGTGGAGAAGTTGTTGCACCAGTCAGTGGTCAGGTCACGATGGTGGCTGAGACGAAACACGCGATTGGGTTCACAACGCCTGATGATCATTTGGAAGTATTAGTGCATCTCGGAATCGACACGGTTGACTTAAAGGGTGCCCCGTTCACGGTCAAAGTGGCCGCGGGCGATGATGTTCAGGCGGGGGACGTGATTGCCACCATGGATTTAGCTGCTATTCAAGCCGCTAATCGTCAGACCACAGTGATTTTAGCAGTGACTAACACTAGTGATAAATTGGAATCGTTGGACGTCGTTACGGGGGCAAAAGCTGCCGGTGACGTGACAGCTACGGGCCGTCTGAACGCCAACACATTTAATGCTAAGCGGCAGAATCGATTACCAAAAGCGGGTAAATATGATCAGTTAGCCGCGGACATCGTGGCTAATGTTGGTGGTGTCGAGAATGTTAGTAGTTTGATTCACTGCATTACTCGCTTGCGTTTTTATTTGAAAGATGAGAGTAAAGCCAATGATGACGTCGTGCGGGACTTAAAAGGGGTCATCGACGTAGCAAAAGCGGGCGGTCAATATCAGGTCGTGATTGGTCCTGCTGTCACGGATGTCTATGATGCGATCATCAAGCAAATCGGACCGGGATTTTCAAATGATTCGGAGACGGCTAAAGCTGTTGCTGAGACTGCCGCAGCAGCTCAGCGGCCAACGACGCCGTGGGGCAAAGTTAAATGGGGTATCAGTAATTTAATTGGTGTTATCACGGGTTCAATGATTCCCGTCATTGGATTATTAGCAGCCTCTGGTATTTTAAAAGGAATTCTTGCGTTACTTACCACGTTTAATTTAGTTAGCCCGACCGCACCAACGTACGTGATTATTAATGCGATGGGCGACTCGGTCTTTTACTTCCTGCCAATCTTCGTCGGTTTTACGGCTGGTAAAAAGTTAGGGGCAGATCCGGTGATTATGGGAATCATCGGTGGGGTGCTGACTTATCCAGCTATTGTAACGATGGCAAGTGGTAAAGCGACGAGTACGCTTTTAGGAATGGGGATCAACGCGAACTTCTTTGGCTTGCCGGTACACGTTGCCTCGTATACGTATTCAATTTTCCCGATGATTGCGGGGGCCTGGCTAGCAAGTAAGTTGGAACCATGGCTAAAACGGGTGATTCCAACGGTATTACGAATGATTTTTGTGCCATTATTTGAAGTTGTGATTGTTTCCGGTGCGATTCTATTATTCCTTGGTCCAATTATTACTGTGCTTTCAACGGGATTGGCAAATATTATTGTGTGGGTCTACAATTTGAGCCCTGCGATTTCTGGCTTAATCATTGGTGGCTTCTATCAAGTATTGGTGATCTTCGGGTTGCACTGGGCGGTTATTCCGATTGTGGCCAACGATATTGCAACGACGGGTCACAGTTACTTGAACGCGATTGTTTCAGCGACGATGGTTGCCCAGGGGGGCGCAGTATTCGCAATCGCCTTAAAGTCAAAGCTGGCTAACATTCAAGAACTTGCTTGGCCAGCAACGATTTCAGCCTTCTGTGGTGTTACCGAACCAGCCATGTACGGGATCAACTTGAAATATGGTCGGGCCTTTGTGACTGCCAGTATTGGGGCGGCAGTTGGTGGCTTCTTGACCGGCTTGATGAATGTCAATATGTGGGGCTTTACGGGTTCACTGATTGGCTTCACGTCCTTTGTTAATCCGAAGGGCTTGGACTTTAGTTTTTATGGTTTCTTGATTGCATCCGCAGCCACGATTGTCGTGTCCTTCGCTTTAACTTGGATGTTTGGTTTTAAGGATGAGGATGCAAATGCAGTTAAAGTAGCGCCTAAAAAGCGACACTTAGGTGCAACCGCCTAGTTAATGGCGACGTCAAATAATTAATCAACGTTAGGATAAACAAGTATTTTTCCGATTCGGAAAAATGCTTGTTTTTGATATTTAGTCGCCCTAACGAAGTGATGGTAAGTGATGGAGATTGGTCTAATTGTGATGATAGAATTTTAATGGATCATGATTGGACGTGAGACGGTCGTCTTAAGGATTTTTGAAGGTTAGGTTAAGGGTTTTACATGGGGGATGATGATTATGGGAAAAATCGATGAAGTAGCCATTTTAGCACCAGTTACTGGTCAAGTATTGTCATTGGCAACGGTTCCGGATCCTGTTTTTGCGGCGGGAAGGGTAGGGCCGGGATTTGGTGTTCAGCCGACAGCTGGTCACATCTTGGCACCAGTTAGTGGTCGAATCACAGTAGTCGCAACAACCAAACATGCAATTGGCATGGTGACTACGACTGGCCTCGAAGTGTTGGTACATCTGGGTGTCGATACGGTGGCACTCAATGGGGCACCGTTTGAAGTTCACGTGAAGGTCGGTGATAAGGTGACGGCTGGCACACTACTAGTCGACATGGATTTAGCTGCTATCGAGCAGGCCCACAAACCGACCACGGTGATCATTGTCGTGACGAACGCTCAGCGGGTACTCACTGACTTGACGCTAGCCCCACTGCCACAAGCTGTCGCGGCCGGTGCAGTCGTCGCAACGGCTCACTTGATAACAGTGACAAAAACCGCGTCACCGGTAGTGGCAGCGGTGCCGCAGTCAACGACGCATTACTCGGCATTAGCCACGGCAATTGTAGCCAATGTGGGCGGCCAACAAAATATTAATAGCGTGATTCATTGTATAACACGGTTGCGATTTTATTTGAAGGATGAAGCACTAGCGCACGATGCGGTTATTGCGAACTTGGACGGCGTCATTGATGTTGCGAAGGCCGGTGGTCAGTATCAAGTTGTGATTGGTCCGGCAGTCAACGATGTTTTTGATGCAGTGATCGCACAACTAGGGCCTGAATTTGCGGACGGAGTGCCAGTACCACCGGTTCAGGAGGCATCAAGTGACGTTAATTGGCTAAGCCACGTGCGTAATGGCATTAGTGGTGTCATTGGTGTTATGACCGCGGCAATGATTCCAGTGATTGGCATTTTGGCAGGTTCAGGGATTTTAAAAGGAATCTTGGCCGCGTTAACGGGCTTCAAAGTCTTGGCGGTCACGAGTGGGACGTACATGGTATTGAACGCGGTAGCTGATGCAACGTTTTACTTTTTACCAGTTGTCCTAGGCTTTACTGCTGCCAAAAAGTTAGGTTCAGATCCAATCGTGCTGGCGATTGTCGGTGCTGTTCTTATCTATCCAAGTCTGATAACGGCAGCTAGTAAGGGAACCACGGCCCAAATCACGTTCTTAGGTGTTCCGACGCATTTAATGTCGTATTCGGCATCCGTGTTCCCGATGATTGTGGCTGCATGGCTAGGCGTGTACGTTGAGCGGGGGTTAAAACGAGTTGTTCCGCTGTATTTACGGAGCGTCTTTATTCCGATTATCGAAGCCCTGATTTTGGCGGTAGTGGTATTAGTGGTGGTCGGTCCCTTAATTACGATTATAAGTAAGGGCTTGGCCAACGGTTTGGTCGCCGTCTATAATTTTAGCCCGGCCTTATCAGGATTGGTTATTGGCGGTTTATACCAGACGATGGTCATTTTCGGGCTCCACTGGGGCATTATTCCCATTGTGATCAATGATATTGCGACGAATGGACACAGTTATTTGAATGCAATCCTCTCGATTACCATGGTCGCTCAGGGTGGTGCGGTGTTAGCCGTCTTCTTAAAGTCTAAGGATAAGCACCTAAAGGAGATCTCACTGGCAGCTGCAATTTCAGCCTTTTGTGGTGTTACCGAGCCGGCGCTATACGGAGTCAACTTGAAATACAAACGGGTCTTTGTCGTTGCTAGTATTGCGAGTGGTCTAGGTGGCTTACTGACCGGTCTGTTACGCGTTAATAACTATGCTTTGTCAGGGTCGTTGATCGGTTTCCCCGCGTTTATCACCCCGGGTGTCGGCATCGGGTCAAACTTTTATGGTTATTTGATATCCCATTACGGGACACTAGTGATTGCAACGATGTTAGTTTATGTATTTGGCTTTTCGGATAAGTTGTTAGGTCCTAAGGAAAACTTAAAAGCGACTAATAATCAGTAACTAAAATAAGGCTCCTGCTGAACGTAGCGGGGGTCTTATTTTTATGAACTAATCGCTTGCAAGCGTGCTTGTTGTCGAATCGCTTCAACATAAATGCGGACAAAGTCGGTGCCATACAGGACTGCTAGTTGCTGTTCCAGATTTGGTGTGGGTGGCAACACCTTTAGCAAGGGTCGAATCCATTGATTGGTGGGCAATAGTCGCAATAGATGGTGGCTGGTGAACTGTGAGAATAGGAGATTGCGGCCGAAGTATTGTCCAAGATGATTTTGGAAAGCTGGTTGCTTAACTGGCACCAGTTGGAGACTGCTGTTATTCATGTTGCCTAGTAACAATTTGGCCTGACCAAAGTCGTCACGAAGGTCAAAATGCTGATTCTTGTAGGCCTTAGCGATTTCAGGTGCTAATTGGACCAACCAAATGAGCTGATGTTGTTCCAAATGCAGAATCAAGCGCAGTGTCATAATATCAGTTGTCGTGAGTTGATAACTGTATTGTTGCAGAGTGGCTGGTGTTAATTCTTGACGCAAGGTCCGTTGAACGGCGTCAAAATTACCAGCCTCCCAACTAATGGTTAATTGATCATGGTTCGTCAGCCATAGCAAATGATCCGCGATCCGCAAGGTCAAAAAGCGCGGGGCAGCCGTCCCCGGCGTCTTTAGCATTAGTAGCCAGTAAGAGCTGGCACTAGAACGCGCAAAATTGCGTGCTAAGACGTGCGCACAGGTTGGCAAGGCTAATTGGACAGCCAATTGTAAGCGTCGCCGGTCAGTAGCAGTATTAACAAACTGGTGTGGGTCGTGTGTGATTCGTCGTTTTGCCATAGACATCCCTCCCTCATTAATACACTACCTTAATTATAGGCCAAAAAACGTGGTGTGGCGCATTGAATGTTTGGTTTTAATGATAAATCAAATGTTATTAGAGTCGTTTGATTCGCTGATATTCCAGTTAAGAATATTAACCAGTCAAAACTCGATTTGTTTCAACCAATCGCGCAGGTTAAGATAAAGATGAAGGCTTAATTGAATCATAATATCATTAATCTACAGAAACGGGGCGATGTTGTCATGAAACGAATTGTTGTGGGAATCACGGGAGCGTCCGGTACGATTTACGCGGTCGACTTATTAGAAAAGTTACATCAGCGGCCAGATGTTGAAGTTCACCTGGTAATGAGTGCGTGGGCTAAAAAAAACTTGGAGTTAGAGACTGATTACTCGCTCGCGCAGCTGACGGCGCTCGCGGATGCTACTTATCGGGCTAATGACCAAGGCGCAGCGATTGCCAGTGGTTCGTTTTTGAATGACGGAATGGTCATTGTCCCAGCTAGTATGAAGACGGTAGCGGGGATTGCGTACGGCTTCGGTGATAATTTAATATCGCGGGCTGCTGATGTCACGATTAAAGAACAACGTAAACTTGTGATTGTTCCACGTGAAACACCGTTAAGCGTGATTCATTTAGAAAATCTAACAAAGTTGGCAAAACTCGGTGCCCAAATTATTCCACCGATTCCCGCTTTTTATAATCATCCACAGTCCATTCAGGATCTGGTCAATCATCAAACAATGAAAATTTTGGATGCGTTTCATATTCATAATGAAACTGATCGCCGTTGGGAGGGGGATTAAACATGGCAACTTTTACGACTGAGCAGGCCGGGTATCAAATACAAGCAACACTCCAAGTGATTGGATATGACTTGTTGATCGTCGTTACCGGTGGGACCAATCCCCATATTGGTGACGTGACCACACTAACTGCCAGCACGGTTCCCGAAACGGTTAAGTTTCCTAGCCATGATGGTCGCTTCCATAAAGATAACTTTATTTCGGAACGAATGGCCAAGCGGATTCAGCGTTATCTAGATGGAAGCTGTACAATTACTGCGGGAATTCATGTCAACCAAATTACTAAAGCACAAATAGCAGCTGCGGCACCAATGACGGATGACCTCAGCCGCCAGATTATTAGCTGGTTACAGGCCCATCCCGTCCAGGCTGAAAAGCCGGAATATTATGGACAAGATGAGCAACCGCGGTAGATTCGTGACGCATGGGGTGTCGAAAACAGCGCAATATTGTCTTTGCGCCCTATTGCTGGATAATATGCACCGAGCTGGCCGTTTATTGTTATTAAAGTTGTACTAGATGAAATAATTCAACAAAAAAATTGCGCTTCAGATGTTGATTCTGAAGTGCAATTTTTTGTCCAAGTTAGGCATAAACATACTAGCATGTTTGTATTTAAACGGAGTGGCTTGCAGGGTGAATTATAACTTTAGTATCGACATGCGCGCTGGCTTCCGCAATCGCACACCGTCAGCTAATCTGGCAGCTTATTTGTGGGCATCTTTCTTTGCTTGTTCCACTAAAATGTTATCGACCACGTCTTGTAAGCTAGTCTTAGCTAACCGTGCTTCGGCTGCCGTTTGCGCGTCTTGATAGTATTGTTTCAGAACGGTTTGAATATTGCCACCAACAATACAATCCGGATTGGTCTTAGGATCGACGGCGAGTAGTGGCTTATCGCCTTCAATTGCGTAGAAGACGCTGAGCAGTGAAATTTGACTTAAAGGTTTGGCGAGTGCCGGTTGAGCAGTACCGGGCGTTGTTGTGATTAGTCCGGCTTGTCGAAGCTTGCTCATCAATCGGCGAACAACGACTGGACTAGTTTCAATGCTGCGGGCAATGGCGTCACTTGTTAATTTAGTATCTGCGTAAATTTTAATGTAGGCCAGTAAATGGATCGAGTCGCTAAAGCGGGTTGAAACACGCATATAATCACTTCCTGTAACTTAATTGGTTACTATGATTATAAATAAATCCACTTATAAAAGCAATTAACGAGTTTAGTAAAGCTAATGATGTAACTTTTATAAAGATGGTTGTTTTGGGGGACCGAATCAGTTATGATGTAAATGCCAAAATTGAGCAGTTACTGCAAAAAAGGAGCTTATCATCATGAGTGAAATTGAAACCATCCAGGCCTATTATGCGGCTTCATTGGGGAAGGATGGTCGTATTACCCGGACCCAACGGCAAATTTTAGCCGCCGCGCTCGACTTATTTGCAGAAAAAGGTTATGAAGAAGTTGGCACTCGGGAGATTGCAGAGCGGGCCGGTGTCGCTGAAGGAACTTTATTTCATAATTTTGTTAATAAGAACGGTATTCTGGACGCCATTATGCAGCCGATTGTGCAGAATATTTTGCCAACGATGTTGAACACTTTGGACCAGGCAATTTTAGATAGTCCTAACCAGACTTTGCAAGCATTTGTTGTCGCCCTTGTGCGCGATCGGGTCGCATTTGTCACACGTAACCGAGCCTCCTTAGCCGTCATTTTGTCCCAATTTTTCAATAATGCTCAGGATCGAGCGGCCGTCTTAGGGATGGTCTCACCTAGCATTTTGGCGCAGGCGAATGAAGCGATGGATCGCTTGAAAGCCGCTCGAGAATTAGTTGATTGGCCGAATCGCATGATTTTACAATTGGTGTTTTCAACCATTGGGGGATATTTAGTCGAACAGGTTCTCTACCCACAACTGGATGATTTGAGTGATGAGCAATTGATTCACTATCTCAGTGATTTTTTAGTTAATGGTTTGAGCCCACGGAGAATCCCCTTACAAGATGATAATACCGCGTCATAACAAGCTTTAGGGATGCCAAAGTAATAATTAATAATAGTTGACTAATAGGTTAATGGTGCTATACTACCAATTGGAATTAAAGTGAGTGCTCAATTAAGGGGACGCACTGTTGAGGATCACGTAGTAGTCCACAACCTGAATTCTAAACCAATAGAAGAGAGGGTTTCATAATGAAATCAGCAAAAACGAAGGATCACGCTAAGATGAAAGCTGCCGAAGAAAAGGCGATTCATTCAACGGGTGCCGATAGTAAGAGCTTGGACGAAGTCAATGGGAGTGTCCGGGTCCCTAAGGATGCCAGCTTCTGGCGAACTTTAATTGCCTACACTGGACCGGGTGCACTAGTTGCAGTTGGGTACATGGATCCTGGGAACTGGATCACATCAATCGCAGGTGGATCACAGTACAAATATGCATTACTTTCTGTGATCCTGTTATCAAGTTTAATTGCCATGTTGCTACAAGCCATGGCCGCTCGTCTGGGAATTGTGACGGGTAAAGATTTAGCACAATTGACGCGGGAACGAACGTCAAAAGGAATGGGGATTTTTCTCTGGATTATTACTGAACTAGCGATTATGGCGACCGATGTTGCTGAAATCATTGGTTCTGGGATTGCTTTGAAGTTATTATTCGGATTTCCATTAATTGTCGGTATTTTGATTACCACTGCCGATGTCTTGATTCTGTTATTATTAATGAAACTTGGTTTCCGGAAAATCGAAGCAATTGTGGCAACGCTGGTTGCCGTGATTCTCTTCGTCTTCCTGTATGAAGTTATTATTTCACAACCTAATATTCCAGAAATGTTAAAAGGGTATGTCCCAACTAGTCGGATTGTCAGCAACCGTTCTATGCTATTCCTAGCACTCGGAATTGTTGGGGCAACCGTTATGCCGCATAACTTGTACTTGGGATCATCAATCTCACAAACACGTCAAGTTGACCGGAGTGACGAAAAAGAAGTTGCCAAGGCTGTTAAGTTCACGACAATCGACTCCAATATTCAATTGTCAGTCGCGTTCGTTGTTAATAGTTTGCTATTAATTCTTGGCGCCGCACTGTTCTTTGGAACTAAGGGGGATCTTGGCCGGTTCGTTGACTTGTACAATGCACTTGGCGATAGTAAGGTCGTTGGCTCGATTGCGAGTCCGTTACTCAGTATGCTCTTTGCCATTGCGCTGTTGTCTTCTGGTCAAAGTTCTACGATTACGGGGACGTTATCTGGTCAGATTATCATGGAAGGGTTTATCCGTTTGAAGATGCCACTCTGGGCACAACGGTTACTAACTCGGTTAATCTCGGTTACACCAGTGTTGGCTTTTGCGATTTATTATCATGGCAATGAAGCGAAAATTGAAGATCTGCTGACGATGTCGCAAGTCTTCCTGAGTATCGCGTTACCATTTGCCATGATTCCGCTAGTCATGTTCACGAGTAATCGGGCGCTGATGGGGAACTTCACCAACCGTGTCTGGGTTAAGTGGACGGCTTGGATCGTGACGGTGATTCTAATCATCTTAAACATTTACCTTATTTTACAGACTATCGGTCTGGTTAAATAATCAAACATTAAAATGAGCTTTCCAGGGATTGCAAAGAATTCCTGGAAAGCTCATTTTGTGTTTTGGGAACAGCTGCAATGCAAGATACCGATTCAAAGCGCCAAGTGCTAATACGTACCAGTAATTGGCGATTAACCGACTTTGGATTGCCAGTCTTGCTTAGTTGGTATGATGGTAAACGGGGTCGCAGTGATGAGGTCCGTGAGGCAGGGGAGCAATCCGGTCTCAAGGTTATATAAATCGTGAACGTGTGCGCTAGTTTGACCGTGCTCAGCCATCTTAAGTAGTTGAGGCTGGGTGAACTGGAGTTGACTGGCTGGTAGAATCAGGTCCGGTTGGCTGCGGCGTGTCAACGGTTGGGCGTGGTCGTGAACCAGGTAAGCAAAATTAGGCGCCGTATTGAGAATTAGCGTTAAAACGCTGATTTCATGGGGATCTAATTTGGTTGCTAACTGGTTCGTTTGACTAGGGGAATAAACCATGGCGGCGTAGATTTGAGGCGCCAGCTCGGGTAATTGGCGGCTAGGCGGTGTCAGGGTGACCGTCAGTCCCAATTGCCAGCTGGCGAGCAACAATCCCGGAATCGTTACGACTTGTGCGGGGCTCAGTAGAATGGCTTGTCCGGCATGCACGTTCTGTTGTTGCAGACTAGTTTCACACAGTGCGAGGTCTTCTAAAACATCGGCCCCGGTATACCAGTTGCCATTTAGATCTTTCAGAACTGGTTCGGCATATTGACGTTGTAATTGGCGGGTAATGGCCTTAGTCAGCTGACTCATCGCGGGGCCTCCTTTAAGGGTTTAAGTGACGGGGCGGAAATTAAGGGTGGCAGTACTACTTTGCGTTAGTGAGATACTTCATCTTAGTGATACTCTGGCTACTAGCGTCAATGGTTGCTAACACTTGATTTTGGGTGGATTTAACGACAAGCTTAGTTGGCTGTGGTGTTAAATCATGTTTCGGCTGGTGGGTCGTGGTACCCGTTGCGAGTTTAGTATCACGAGTAACTTTGTTGACGAGTGTGGTGGATGTCACTTCAGGATTTGTTGTCGTCGTGTCAGCAGAGGCGGAAACGGAAGTCGCAAAGAGGGTTCCGGCAGCCATTAGAGTAAGGGTTAGTTTTTTGAATGTGTTTTTCATAATAATCGAACTCCTTTTAGTTGTTATTATTAGTGAATGATTATTGGGCAGCTGGCATTAACCAGTCGTTAGAGAGTAGTTGATGGAAGTGACGACCAAGTGGGACCCATAATTGCGAACGGCGGATGTTTTTTAACGTGTCCCAGAATAATGGATCTTGTAGTTGTTCATCACTAAGTTTGACTTTAACGAATTCGCCCTCTTCAGTTTTCGCAATCACCAGTGGGTAGGTCACCTTAACCAATTGAACGGCGGTGATATTTTTAATTTTTGGATCAGTATCTAATAACATATCTACATAGCTCCTTAGTTGTTGTGAGTCATTCTATTTTTATGAGTTAATTTTTAAAGTTGGTTTGTTTAATTGAATGACTATAGTTTACCGGCATATCGCCGTGGGAACTATCGACTTTCCATAAACTTTATCTAAGAAATTCTTAGATTCAGACTTAGAATATAAAAAATACCATGAAAATTGAATCTGAGCAGGTAATACTTTGGCAGGATCAAGTACTAGTTAAATTAACAACCGTTTCAAGACTGTTAATGTCCTTAAAACGGTTGTTAAGAGTTTATTTGTAAATGAATTAGCTTAGTGTGCAGGGCGGTTAATAATACTAATGGCAAAGCCTAATAAAGCACAAATAAGAGAAACACTAAAGGACCAGGTTAAACCATGGGCAAACCAAGCAGGATGTGCTGGCAAGTAAGTACTAACTCGATATCCAGCATCGATGCTCATTGTTGTAAATAGTGCAAGAGAACCAAGTGCGACGCCTAAAATATTGCCAATATTATTTCCCAAAGACTGTAGAGAACCCGCTACTCCTAGCTGATTTTGTGGGACGACTGACATTAGTAATGTGTTATTTGGTGCAATGAAAAATCCAGTGCCGATACCGTTGGAAATTAACAAAGAAATAATGAGGGTTAATGAAGTATGTGAATCTAGGAATAAGAAGCCAATTTGCGTAATTATAATTAGGACTAGGCCGGTTAGTAGAACAAGCTGTTGAGAGAAAAGATCACTCAACCAGCCACCAAGTGGGGCAGCAATAGCCATAATAAGTGGAAAAATCAGCATTAATATTCCAGTAGTACCAACTGACCAGTTCAAATAATCTTGGAGATAGAGTGGGAATATAAAGCTGAACAGTGCATTAATAAGTGGTATCAGCATTCCGACTAGCAATGCTAAGCTGAAGGTACGATTCTTAAAAATGGATAGTGGTAATAGCGCATTTTTTCGATGCTTTTCCAAATAAATAAAGTATAGTGTAAGTGCTAATGTGATAATGAAGCCAATGATAATTAGCGGCTGCCTGAAACCAATAGTCTGCCCTGCTTCTAATACAACAAAGAATAGTGTGATGATAATGAATAGAATCCCTGCGCCCCAACCATCAAGTTTAGTGGCTTGTTGCCGGCCATGATTTTTGGGAAGAAATAGGTGGCCTAAAATAATGGCAATGATTCCAAGTGGAATGTTAATCATAAAAATAGCATTCCAAGCAAACTGCTGTAGTAAAAAGCCACCTAAGGCAGGTCCGGCAACAAAACCAGCGGAAATAAACATTGTATTGATACCCATGGCAGTTCCCCGGGTGTGATTATCAAACAGTTCCGAAATTAAACCATAGCTGTTTGAAAGCGTTGCGGCAGCGCCAACTGCTTGCACAAAACGAGCCAATAGTAGAAACTCAAAGCCGAAGTTGACACTGGCCATTAGTGAGCCGATAGTAAAGCTATACATACCTAAAGTAAAGATTCTACCTTTACCCCAAATATCACCAAGTTTACCGAATGTTACCAGTAAGCCTGATAGAATGACCATATAACCCATCACGGTATATGTGATCTGACTAATTGGAACCGCAAGTGATTTTGACATGATAGGTAGTGCGATATTAATGATTGATGCATCGAGATTAGCCATAATTGTAAAAATACCGATGACAATCATTGCTAACCAAGAACGAGTTGTTGTTTTCATGATAAAAATTCAACCTCCTATTTTTTGAACATTTGAAAGTATAACAAGTTCGTGTTACACTAACGCAAGCAAAATTTAGGAGGATACGAGTATGTTTACAATTACGGCGACCGCTCAGAAATATGGTGTGTCGAATAATGCACTACGTTACTATGAAAGTGTTGGTCTAATTGGCCCGATTAAGCGTGATCAAAATGGTATCCGACAATTTTCGGCTAGTGATCAAGAGATGGTTAACCGAATTGTACATCTCCGGCAATTAGGCGCGTCAATTAAAGAGATTCAGCAATACAGTTTCCGTCCTGAAGAAGTAACACTAGAACGTACAGTTGCACTAAAAAAATTTCTGTTACGTTTAAACGGAGATCTAGAAGCACAAGAGGCGCAAATTAAAATAGAAAAACAATATTTAAAAGCAAAAATAGAACATTTGGATGGTGATATTTTGAGTATGAAATCTCATAAAACCACGCAGATGGGTTAGTAGTAATTAGTTTCTGAATATCAATTCAGAATAGTCTTGGAGGTATCTTTGTGATTGGGTGGCACAAGACCAAAAGCGAGTCCTAGATTTTTCTAGTGACTCGCTTTTTTATGAGAGTAATTATTAGAAAATAAAATAATAGTACTTGTTACTATAGTTGCCAGCTGACCGTAAAGATACTCCCGGATGGCTGGTTGTCGGTAATTTTAATGTTGGCCTGATTCAATGTGACTAACTGTTGAACGATTGCTAAGCCTAGGCCACTGCCTTCGATTGCTTGTGACCGAGATTGGTCAACGCGGTAAAAACGCTGAAAGACAGCCTGTTTTTGGTCGTCTGGAATTCCCTCACCATGGTCGGCTACAGCTAGTTCGACTGCTTGATCAGTCTGGTGCAAACTCAAGGTAATCGGTTGATCATGTGGCGAGTATTTATGGGCATTATCGAGTAAGACCACAACGATTTGTTGTAACATTTCCGCATTACCTTGAACGTGGATGTTCGGATCAATTGCGAGCGTCAATGGTTGATCAATTGATGGCTGGTAATGTTCAGCCAGTGACAACATTAATAGTGATAGGTCTTGGTCAGTTAAGACTAGCTTAGCGCGATCAGCTCGTGAAAGGTGAAGTAGGTTCTCAATCAGATGTTGCATTCTTAGTGATTCTTCATCAATAAACTGTAATGATTCTGGAATCACTTCGGGGTGGGCGTCACCCCGCCGCTTGATTAGACTGAGATTACCGCGAATCGCAGCAATCGGGGTTCGCAGTTCGTGCGAAGCATCAGAAATAAATTGACGCTCATGCTGCAATCGTTGATTTTGCGTGACCAACAGTTCATTAAAGGCCCGACCGAGGTCGTTGATCTCGCGGGGGCTAGCAGGCACGTCTAAGGTGGGCTGGTCGCTATCCGGATTGTTCGATGTGTACTTGGTTGCGTGTAACAGTTTAATGGTTGGGTCACTCAGTCGCAGTGCTAAACGATGGGCCCACCAAGTCCCCAATGCCAGGGCGGCACAAGTGACAGCCAGCATGAGCAGAATCAAAATAAGCAGACTGTTGAACAATCGCCTTAAGCTGACCCATAGTTGGTAAGTGTTATGCCCATCTTTTTCACTATAAGATAAGAAGAAACCAAATCCGCGAACGTAGACTAACGGCCCTACTAGCTTAGTCTGTTGCTTGGTGAAAAACGATTTGGACGATGGGGTAGTGATGATCGTCCGCTTCGTTTTAGTGGCGGTCGTCAAGGTTGCTTTCTTGGTGGTTACCCGGATAAATGCCGGTTGTTTCGTATTGCGTGTCGTCGTATTGTTCCATTGAATAAAACTGGGGACGTCTTTGATATTCGCCTGGTTAAGACTGCTCATCAAGTCACGGGCTTCCCTAGTCGTATTGATCGTTTGCTGAGTGCCGACCATCAGAAGGGTGATCAAGCTAACCAACAACGTAATTGTCAGCATTAGTCGGCGGATGGCCTTATTGATCAGCTGTTCATAGGTCGGAGTGGTGTTATTTTTGGGCATCAGACATCGGCTCCCTTAGTTTATACCCGACGCCGCGCACCGTTTGAATGAGTGGGGAGGCGCCGGTTGTCGTGATTTTATTACGTAAATAACCGACATAAACGTCAACGACATTTTGCTGACCGAGAAAGTCGGCGCCCCAGACTTGGTCAAGCAAGTCATCACGGGTAAAGACTTCGTCGGGATGAGCGAGGAAGAATTGCAGCAAATCATATTCACGGTGAGTTAAGGTAACTTCTTCCTGCCCGTTAGTAACGCGGTGAGCTTTAGTATCTAGCTGGACATCATCCAGTTGGTAGACTTGATTGGGTTCAACTTGATTTTCAATGCGTCGTTGGATAACCCGGATTCGGGCCAATAATTCTTCGATTTCAAATGGTTTGGTGATATAGTCGTCGGCACCATTATCTAACCCGGCGACTTTATCACCGACATAATCTCTAGCGGTCATAATAATGACTGGTACTTGATCGTGTTTGCGAATGCGGCGAAGAACTTCCATACCATCAAGTTTTGGCAACATCCAGTCTAGCAGGATGAGGAGCAACTCGTTTTGATGCGCTTGGTAGGTTTCCATAGCTGCCAAACCGTCAGCCGCTACCAAAACGTTGAAATCCTCAAATTGTAGTTCTTTAGTCAAGTAACCAGATAGGCTACCTTCATCCTCAACAATTAAAATCGTTTTTTTCAATGTTATGCTCCTCTCAATAACCCTGGTTTATGTCTAATTATAGCGAATAATTATGACGCTTTTCCGATATTTTGACTTATTTTTATGGATTTGTGTGAACTAAATGAAAGCGTCACCGGACTTATGCTAAAATTGGACTATGAAAATGGAAGGTAAGTGAGTGACATGGGACTTTTTCGTGACGCCATGCAGGCACTGTATCACAGTGGTCATTATGGTTACAACATCAATGTAAAGAAGTCGGCTCCCGCCGTTGATCCGAAGGAAGTACCAGCGATTGCGGCGTTAGGACGTATTAATCGAACGCCCAACTTTAAGACGTGGTCCGTTGATTCGCCATATAAAACGGCCGAATTTACGGCTAAATTAACTGACGCAGTAGCAACTTGTGATTTGGAAATGCAGGATCTTGAGATCAAACCGCAGATCGATGGTCGGTGGGGCGATCAATAAGCGGAATTTGTTCCCATAAATTCTAATGGTCATATTAATTTAATGATAGACCAATTAATCAATAGTGACGGGGTGAGTCAATGTTTTCGTACGATCAGGTCCAGCAGTTAAACCGCTTGGAAATTGAAATTTATAAGTATATTGTGGGTCATCCCGCTGAAGTAAGTACTATGACGATTCGACAATTGGCCGACCATAGTCACGTCTCAGCAACGACTATTTTGCGTTTTCTAAAGCACATGGGCTATGATGGCTACGCAGAATTTAAGTTCACATTAAAAGAACAGTTACGGCAAGATGCCACACAACCGTTAGCTCAGACAGTTGTACCGATGCGGACGTTTTTTGACCGCATGAACTTACCCGATATCACGGCTAAACTTCATCGGGTCGCAGAACTGGTTCATCAAGCTCGAATGGTCGTACTGATTGGGTCAGGGACGAGTGCTGGCCTGGCCGCGTATGGCAGCCATTTATTCGCTAACTTTGGTTTATATAGCTTGATGATTAGTGATACGAGTCAGCCCCATCCGGTTCAGCAACAGGATTTATCGGATACCGTCTTTTTCGCACTTTCAGTATCTGGAGAGTCTGAAGATATTATTGAACAAAGCGTTTATTATCGGCAGAGTGGCGCGAAGGTGGTCGCTATTACCGCTAGCAGTCATTCGACGTTAGCTGGGATTGCGGACGTGGTGTTAACTTACGATACCCCGGAAGTTCAAGCAATCAGTGGTGGTAGCACCTTGTCCCAGTTGCCCGTCGTTTATTATCTGGAACAATTAGCTATGATTATTCAGCCATTAACGTAAAGGTAATTCAAACCAATCTTTGGAACATGTTCTAAAAATAGAACAAATTCCGATGGATGGAACAACATCCATTTTAGAGTGAAAGGGTATACATTTTGAGAATGACAGGTATAATGAATTTTGTAGGAAGCGTATTCATGGGTACAAATGTCAGATGACAGGACTACTTTGTAACGGACGAACTCAATTTTATGTAAACGGTTAACTATTGATTGACCGTTAGCTTACTTAAATTATTCTGATTGTTTGAGAATGTTCGTTAAATGAATATGCACAACAAATTATTTTAGGGGGTCACGACATGAGCGAAAACAATAACAAGTCGAGCTTTGTTAATGACCGACTTGTCCCTTTCTTTGGCAAGATTGCTGGTTCTCGTCACTTAATTGCCTTACGTGATGGGATGACATTGGCAGTGCCAATGATTATTATCGGGTCGGTCTTCATGATCATTGCGCAATTCCCTATCAAGGGTTATCAGACCTTTATGGCCAATACCTTTGGTTCGAATTGGGCAACGATCGTCCAATATCCAACTAACGCCTCGTTCCATATCATGGGCTTGATTGCGGTTATTGGGATTTCTTATAACTTGGCAAAGAGTTATAAAGTCGATCCAATCTCTGCCTCAATTGTTTCGTTAGGCGCTTGGTTCTTAACGATTCCATTAAACACCGATAAGGCAGGAGCACTGTGGGTACCATTAACCCAACTTGATTCGGCGGGGTTATTCACGGCGCTACTGATTGGGTTGTTTATTACTGATTTTTACGTTTTCATGGTGCATCGCAATTGGACGATTAAGATGCCTGATAGCGTGCCACCGGCAGTTAGCAACTCGTTTGCAGCCTTAGTACCCGGTTTCGTCATCTTATTCTTGATGTGGTTACTGCGGTTGGCTGTTGAAGCATCACCAATGCAGAGTATTCCTAACGTGATTTCATTCGTCTTAGCTAAACCATTAGGCTTGTTGAGTAACACGTTACCAGGGGCCTTGGTTGCTGAATTCGTTGTATGTATTCTTTGGATTTTCGGGATTCACGGTGCCAACGTGGTTTCTGGGGTCATGCAACCAATCTGGTTAGCTGCGATGTCTCAAAATGCGGAAGCGCTTAAGGCTGGTAAGGCTTTACCAAACGTTGTGACACAACAATTCTTCGACAACTTTGTCCACATGGGTGGTTCCGGTGCGACCTTGGGACTGGCTTTCATGATTGCCTTTGTTGCCAAGAGTGCCGAATTCAAGACATTAGGTAAGCTGGTTATCGGACCCGCATTGTTCAATATCAATGAACCAATTGTCTTCGGGTTGCCAATCGTTATGAACTATCGGATTGCCGTTCCGTTTATCTTGGCACCGTTAGTTAATGTTACGACGACTTACATTGCAATGTCGACGGGCTTAGTTGCAAAGACGGTTGGGGTCATGGTTCCTTGGACGACGCCGCCAATTATCTCTGGTTACTTAGCAACGATGCACATCTCAGGTGCGGTATTACAAATTGTTAATATTGTGCTTGATGGTGCCATCTACTACTTCTTCTTCAAGGCCTTAGATCGTGATAAGGTTAAGGAAGAAAAGACCTTTGCTGCTAAAGAAGCTGCTGGCGAAACGGTCGAAGCTTAAGTTAAATCATTAATGTAGTAATCGTATAAATACCACCATTAGCGACTTGCTGAAAGTCTGTTGATGGTGGTGTTTTAATGTCGATTTTTGAGAAGCGCGTGCAGATTAAAGCGAACCGAGTGACTTGGAATTGTCACCGGGTTCGCCTTTTATTAACGGGTATGAAATTGTGGGTGCAACATTCGGGGGTGACCATGGTCAGTACCCTTGTACTGCAATAGCCAATAAGCGTTTTGCGGCAAAGCGCTACGGGCAATGACGTGTGCAACGGTGTAGCGAATCGTGTCGGCATTAGCGTCAGTCCATAAACGCCAAGTTGGTAACTTAGCTGCTTGAACCGGTTCCCAATCGCCCAATTCTTGTTCACTAGTAGTTAGTGCGGTGAGTAAATCAGGCCGTTCGGAACCAGTCAGTTCGATGTAGTAGCAATACGCTTGCGGATGCAGGGTGTTGGGCTGGCTCATGATGAGATTGCTCCTTTGGATGGTTTTAACGAGTTATCGTTGACTTAAATAACCTTATCATCAATCATAGTACAACCGTTTGACTAAATTGACTAGCTTTTTCGCTTACTGTTATTAAAATGTAATATTCAAACTTGCAATTAAAAATAATTGAGTGTTGCGCCTTGACCTGGAACGCGTTTCAGCACGTATATTAAGTGGTGAAAATAACGAGGGGGTGCAGCACGAATGGAAACGGGAATTTTAAAACAGATTGATTTAACAACGACAACGGAACGGTATTTCTTCGTGCAAGTACAACGACTGGCCGACTATGTCTGGATTCGCTCAGTTCAAAACTTTAAGCCTTTAGAATTAACGGTTCGGGTGAGTGATTTACAGGTGAACAAGCACCAGGCCGTTGCTGACCGGGGGAATATCAAATATGAGTTTAACGACGATACCGGGGGACTGGTGACGCAACTTGCTGGCTGGGTGCACTAAGACGGTGACAGACAAGCAGTAACTGTGATACTTTAGGCAATCAACAACCAATAATACTAATGGCAGCAATCAATTTTAACTAGGTTAGGACTAAATCAGGCGCGCCACTGAAGGCTATACTGCTTCAGTGGCACGCCTGATTATCATTAAAAGATCACTTGGTATTATCACTGTAAGTGATTTTATCTAAACCTTGGGTATCATAATTGAGATTGGTTTTGCCGTCATACACGGTATTCTTGGCATTTAGCTTGGTTTCCATGTTGGTAAGGGTCTCAGTACTGAGCCCCAGTTGGGTCCGAAGGCGGTCCGACGTTTGTTGCAAGGCCTTTGTACTTAAAATCTGATAGGAACTCGTATTGATCCAAGCGGGTGAGCCAATGACTTGAGTCGACTGGATGTGTTTCATATTGGCACGATCATGCGTCGCTAACCCAACAAGGTCGTTAAAGCTAAGGTCAGTTTGTAAATTACCCTTCAGTGAAGTGAGTAATTGATTGTAGCGACTATAGGTCTTAGTCTCGGCGAGTTTGGCGAGAACCGCCCGCATGACTTGTTGTTGCCGTAATTGACGGCCGTAGTCGCCCCGGGGGTCCTGATAACGCATCCGTGTATAAGATAGCGCCTGTTTACCATTGAGATGGTGTTTGCCCTTGGTTACTGTGATGTGGTCGAATGAAACGTTGAGTGGACTAGTGATCGTCACGCCTCCAACGGCATCCACGATTTGTTTGAGACCGCCCATATTGATAGTTGCATAGTAATCGATAGGCACGTTGAATAGCTTGCTAACACTAGCCTTGGCCATCTTGGAGCCACCAATACTGTAAGCGGCGTTGAGTTTTTGAACATTTGTGTCCTGATCACCGACCATTTCTGCTAATGAATCGCGTGGAATGCTGGTAATGAGCGTTTTCTTGGTCTGCGGATTGATCGTAACGACCATAATGGTGTCAGAATTTCCCTTATCAATACGACCGTCTGCCCCGGTGTCAACACCTAGTAGTAAGATGCTGAGTGGCTTAGTCGTATCGATTTTAGTACTGCTGTTTCCCGTATAGATCGTCGATTGGTAGCGCGCCTGTGCCTGGCGAATAATTAAGCCAATCGCTACGAATGCGATAACGATAATGATGCCGACCGCAATTAACACTGGCCGTAATTTTGAAGATGCTGAATGCCGCATGTTCAAATCCTCCCTTAATTAAAGGCGTTAAGATGGTTCCCGGATAACGTCTTTGTCTTGAAATCACTGTTTCTAGCATACCCGGTCAGTACGATCCCGGAAAATACTTATTTTGAGTGTACTTAATTTAAAAAATAGATACCACCTAAAAGAATTAGATTGGAAACTGAGCAAATTAGGAGCGGTCACTTACGGACAGTATTACGGCAGAAAACGGATTCTTGGCTTATACTGACAGTGAACTTAAATATATGAAGTGAGGTTTGGTAATTTGACAGTCTTTCGCGCATTTTCTAACCAAGAAGTTTTAGATTATTTAGCAACGCAAGTCACTGACGGGCAGGTCTTCACTGACGAGGAGACGCTGAAAAAATACTCTTTCAGTCCGCGGTTGACCGATGACGATAGTGGCCTTGCCTTAGCCTATGTTGAAGCACATACGACCAAGGACATTCAAGGAACGTTGAAAACGGCCCGTAAATACCACATCGCAGTGATTCCCCAAGACCAAACAACGAGCACTGTTATCGGTGCGGACGGGTTAACGGACAGTCTGATTCTTTCAACCGCCAAGATGAACCGAATCATCGAAATTAGCAAGGCTGATTCCATCGCCGTGGTTGAACCCGGCGTCGTTAACGGTGATCTGGATAAAGAAGCACGCAAGCAGGGTATGTTCTACGCGCCGGACCCTGGTTCTAAGCCCATCTCTGGGATTGGCGGTAATGTGGCGACAAACGCTGGCGGGATGAGTACGGTCAAGTATGGGGCTACTAAGGACAATGTCTTAGGCGTTAAGGTCGTTTTAGCCGATGGTCGCGAAGTTAAGTTAGGCGGTCGGACGCTAAAGCAGGCCTTTGGTTATGATTTAACGCAATTGATGATTGGCTCGGAAGGCACGTTAGGAATCATTACCGAAGTAATCGTTAAACTGTTGCCGATTCCGCTAGGGACCCCCGTGATGGGCGTCGCCTTTTTCGATAATATGACGGCCTTGGCTAAAGCAGTCACGGCGATTCGAATCTCCGGTGTTTATCCAACGATGCTAGAGGCATTGGATGGCAATACGGTTGCGGCACTCGATCGATACGAGAAGACGCACTATGCTAAGAATAGTGCGGCGATGTTGATTTTTAAGCTTGATAATGGTGGTCAGGATAGCATGGCAGTCGTTAAGAAGATACTGGCCGAACAGCAAGCCAACGATGTTAAGATTACGACCGAGCCTAAGGAACAGGCAGCGCTAGAACAATTACGGCGCGATATGCTGCCGGCAGTTTTTGCTGGTCAGAATCATATTATGGAAGATATGGCCGTGCCATTATCGCAATTAGCCCCATTAATGGACTATATTCAAGAACTATCCAAGCGGTTAGACGTCGAAATCTATACGGCTGGACATGCTGGCGATGGTAATGTGCACCCGACCTTAGTGTGGCCAACGTCGGTAACCGAAGTGCCTGAAAAAATCATTATTGCGCTACAAGAAATGTTTAAGAAGACGCTGGCACTTGGTGGGACGATTTCGGGTGAACACGCAGTCGGAATGTTGAAAAATCAATGGAACAATGCCGAATTAGGCGAAGATGTTGATATGTTGCAACATCAGATCAAAGCACTCTTTGACCCGATGAATATTTTGAACCCGAAACGTAAAATCAATTAACCCAACGATTACAAAGCGCTTAAGTTTTGATAGCAGTTGTTGGTCAGATATTGCGTAACTTGGTCATCGTGTCTTATTATTGAGATAGTCCCAAAAATGAGTTGTTGGTTAATGAGTCACTAAGAATGTGCAGTGTGGATTAACCGATGCGAAGGAGGCCCCAAGTGATACCTAAGAGTGCACGAATCCGAATTGAATTTGATGCCGAAGTACTCCGCAACGAGATTTTTGATGTGCATGATTTCGCCAGTTTTCAAAGCTTCTGGCAGCGATTTGAGAATTTCTTGGCCGATCGCATGGTCGTTGGTCACCTGAACGTGTTAGAGGGCCGCGGCCTGATTCCTAGTGATTTTGCAGATGTTGACGGACACTTAGCTTACCAAGTTGGTGAAGATGCGCACCAAATTGCGTATGACCAAATTGCGCGTGAGTGGACCATCACGATCCGTTAAGGTAGATTGAGAGAGAATAGAGTCTTATATTGGAGCGATATTGATTGAGCACAACAAATTCCCAAGCAAGTGCAGATAATGATCAGCTTTTGCCAGCACCCCCGGAACTTTTGCAAGCTGTTGATCAGTTGAAAGCTTATTCGTTACGTTATGAAGTTGCGATGAAGCTCGTTTTAGATAAGTTAGATTATATTAGTCGAGAGTATGAGCTTCGTTACGGCTACGCGTTAATTGATAGCAAGCAGTCCCGGATCAAGTCGCCTGAGAGCATTGTTGGTAAGATGCAACGTAAGCATTTACCGTTAACGTTAAATGCGGTGTTTAATAATTTGCATGATATTGCGGGTATCCGGTTGATTGTTCGTTTCCTAAGCGATGTCAAGACAGTCGAGAATTTATTGGCGACTCAGGCTGACATTAAAGTATTACGAGTGAAGGATTATATTCATCATCCTAAAGCTAATGGCTATCAGAGTTTGCATTTAATCCTCGGGGTGCCGGTCTACACTGTTGATGGGCCGAGCATCATTGAGGTCGAACTACAAGTACGGACGATTGCCATGAACTTTTGGGCGTCGTTGGAGCATGAATTAAATTATAAGAAGAACGTTCCGCATCAGGACGCATTGCGAGCGTCATTGACTAAGAAGGCGCAGTTAATTACGGAGCTGGATCAGGAAATGGACGATATCAAGCAACGGATGTATGAACCTAAGACGCCCCCAAAAGAAGTCTAAAAAATGCCCGATTATTAGCAGGTAATTGCTAATAATCGGGCATTTTGGGGTTTTCTTGACGCGAATCAAGTCCATCCATGCACATGACTGGTATCTTATATAGAAGAAAGTAATTAAGAAGTTAGATTGCTTTTGCAATTAAAGGGTTCATGTTACTTTTAATATGCAAGATAATTTCCAAGGCATATTGATAATAATTAATTTAATGGGAATAGCTAGATTAATTAAACTAACAATCGAATAGTGGGGTTAAATTCAGTGTTCAGCCAAATCTTTGACTGGTTTTCCTCGGTACCACCAGTCGTTGATAAAACTGGCCAGTTCTTCCGGTGATTCATGTAGTCCTGTTTTTAACCAATAACGGACAACACCAACGATACCATTGAGATAATACTCAAACATGTACTCTTTTTCGCGATTGCCAATACCAGTGATCTCAGCTTGGTTATGTGCTAAGATCTCACGCTTAGTTGTTGCGATAAAGCTCATCAGAAAATCCTGGTCGGTTGTTAAGATGAAGGAAGTAACGGCGTGGCGTTTCTTAACCACCTCAAAAATTCCCGTCAGAATGGCTTGTAAAGAGTCGGGATTAAGATGTTTATCAATAACAGCTAGCAGTTCTTCCGTGGCATCTTGTTCCATCTTCTGCATGCAATCTTTGACGTCTTCATAATGGGCGTAAAAGGTGCCCCGGTTGATATCTGCGGCCTTGCAGACAGCAGTGACCGTAATCTCATCTAGTGACTGATGTTGGAGTAAGTTGATTAGACTATCTTGAATTAGGCGTTCGGTCATTTGCGAACGACGGTTGTTTTTAGTACCTACCACTGAAGTTCACCTCATTATTTGAACAATATACTATTGTTTGTTTATTTAATGACGATTTTATGAAAATTGTTGGTTGAAATTACACCGGTTTTCATTTAACATGTTGTTATTATTTAAACACATTGTTGATTAAATGTCACGATGTCGTTTTAAGAATCTGAATTAGGGAAGGGATATAACGTGAAAGGGAGCCGTAGACGTTTTACAATCCAAGCGATTGTTTGGCTAGTTGTGATGGTAGCGGCCATCATCTTCCTGCCAAATATCAGCAGTCTGGTACGTGATAAGGGCCAGACCAAGTTGCCAAGTAGTGCCAAGAGTCAAGTCGCACAAGTCATTCAGAATCATTGGGGGCGTAATCAAAATAATACGCGCCAAGTGGTGGTGGTCTTCAATAATGGTGATTCACCGTTAACGAGTGACCAGAAGCAAGCAATCGATGGGACGATTCAACGCTTCAAAGTGCAGAAATCAAAATATCACGTGAAATCAATGACGGCTGCCAGTGATAATGCTGCTGCCAAAAAGCAATTGATTTCAAAAGACAAATCCACCCAATTACTACAATTAATGGTTGGTAAGAACCAGACCGTCGCGAACATGACCAAGAATATTACGGCCGGTGCTAAAACGGCTGGGGTTAAGACGTACGTGACGGGGAGTGACATCTTAAATGATGACTTCACTCAGGAAACGGAAGCAGGGATTCAGAAGACTGAAATTATTACCGTTATTTTCATTTTCATCGTGTTAACGTTAGTCTTCCGCTCGCCGATTACGCCGTTAGTTTCACTGTTGTCAGTTGGGGTGTCGTTCATTATCTCGCTGAGCGTTGTGATGAACCTCGTTAATAAATTTAACTTTCCATTGTCGAACTTTACCCAAGTCTTTATGGTCGTGGTCTTGTTCGGGATTGGGACCGACTACAATATTCTACTGTTCGATCAATTCAAAGAAGAACTCAGTCATGGCGATAGTCCGGTCGCCGCGACTGGGCGCGCGTTAAAGATTGCCGGACGAACGATTCTATACAGTGGATCGTCACTATTGATTGGGTTTAGTGCCCTCGGGTTAGCGAACTTCTCAATTTACAAGTCAGCGGTTGGGGTTGCCATTGCGGTTGCTATCCTATTGCTCGTCTTGTTAACGTTGAACCCATTCTTCATGGCGTTATTAGGACCACGGTTATTCTGGCCAACGAAGAAGTTTGCTGGTGGTAGTACGAGCAAGATGTGGCACGGCATTGCAGCGTCATCAGTTCGTTACCCAATCATCGCCCTGGTCGTTGTTTTAGGGGTTTCATTGCCATTTATCTTAACGTATAACAATGAGTTGAACTATGATACGTTGGCTGAATTAAACGACACGATTCCAGCGAAGAAGGGCTTCCAAGTTGTTCAGGATCACTTCTCCAAAGGGACGGCTGAACCGTCAACGTTATATATCAAGACGGATCATGCCTTAAACAATGAAAAAGATCTAAAAGTCATCGACAGCTTAACGAAACAGTTACAAAAAGTTAAGGGTGTTAAAACCGTGGCGTCTGTCACCCAACCCGGTGGCTCACAAATCGATCAATTATACGTTGGCAACCAATTAGGCACCGTCACTAGTGGAATGAAGTCTGCTAGCAAAGGGCTAACTAAGATTGGTAGCGGGTTAGATAGTGCCAATAGTAAATTGAAGAGTGCCGATATGGATGGTAGCGCGAAGTCGGCTAAGAAGTTAGCTGATGGGGCGGATGAAGTTTCATCAGGACTCAATACTTTAAATGGTAAGACTGGAACCCTTTCAAGTGGGGCTAGTCAGTTGGCAAGTGGTTCGAGCTCGTTAGCGAGTGGATTAGTTACTTATACTAATGGTGTCTACACGGTCAATAATGGTTTGAACCAGTTGAACAGTAAGACTGGAACGTTGGCTAGTGGAGTTAATCAGTTGACTACAGGTGCCAATAGTCTGTTTAGTGGGACGAGTACTTTGAGTTCTGGGTTAGATACCCTGAATGGGTATAAAACAAAGATCTCTAGTGGAACTGGAACTTTAACTTCTGGAGTTTCACAACTGCAAACTGGTGCATCTGCGTTAACAGCCGGTCTTCAAAAAATGCAGACCAGTGTTAACTCTAGTGTCTCAGATGCGACAAGTACTGCTAATACACAAAAATTAAATGATTTACAAAAAGGTTTAGAGCAATTAAATGAGGCAATGAAACCGTTGCTGTCTACTAGCTCGACTTCGCTACCAGATATTAGTGGAATGACAACAACTGCTTCGACTCTGGCGGACAACAGTAATGCTGTTCAAAACGATGCAGCTAATTTAAAAACAGCTCTGGGTGAATTGCAAAATTCTGCATCTGGAGTAAGCTCCGTTAGCTTAAGTGATAGTGATATTCAAACAATAGTTGATGCAGTCAATAAGAACGGTGGGACGGCATTAACAACACAGCAAACTGCTGCATTAACTGCTGCGTTAACTGCTGCCGGCAAACAAATTAGTCAAAAGGTTGAGAGCGCAAGTTCTTCGATGTCGTCAAGTATTAGCTCAACCCAGACAAGCGCACAGCAGTTGCAAACAGATCTAGCAGCAATGAGTAAGACAGGTGAAACCTTAACTAAGGAGTTGGATACACTCTCGACATTGAGTAGTGAATTGAAGCAGCTATCTAACTTGCAACAATTAGCTAAAAAATCAACGGAGGCTAATAATGGTTCTTTGGAAGTTATCTCAAAGCTGCAATCTGCGATTAGTGGGATGCAACAGATTCAATCTGGCTTAAACGGTACCAATGGATTGGTAGATGGCTCTCAACAAATTACTACTGGCTTGAACCAGCTTCAAAGTGGGGCAAGTTCCTTAGCATCACAATTAAATACGTATACCGATGGCGTCTCAACAGCTGCGACTGGTGCAACTAAAGTCAATAGCGGTGCATCACAAGTGTCAACTGGTTTGACAAGCTTACAAGGGCAAATTCCAACGCTAACGAGTGCCATCAGTGCGCTTGATTCTGGGACTAACCAATTAGCTGCCAACTCTTCAACGTTAAATAGTGGTGCTTCACAATTAGCCAGTGGGACTGCAAGTTTGAACTCGCAAGTACCAACCTTGGTAAGTGGTGTAAGTAAGCTTAACAGTGGTGCCTCGCAAGTGGCCTCTGGTAACGAACAAATGTACACCAGTATCCAGAGCTTAGTGGGTCAGATGAAGACGCTCCAAGATGGTTTGAAGACCGCCAGTGACGGGACTAAGACAATCAACAAGGGTGTTGGCTCAGCTAACAGTTACTTGACTGGTTTGAAGAATTCTGCAGCTTCTAAGACGTATTACGTGCCAAAGAGCACTTTGAAGGGTAAGACTTACAAGTCTGCTTTGAAGGCTTATATGTCTGGTAACAACCACGCAACGAAGTTAACAATCGTCTTGAATGAAAATCCAAGTTCGAAGTCAGCGATGGATAAAGTAACGGCAATTCAAAAGCAAGCGACGAATAGCTTGAAGGGAACTGCGTTAGATGGTGCCACCATTGCGATTGGTGGTCAAACGTCTGAAACGAACGATACCCAAGCAATTGCTTCTAGTGACTTCGTTCGGACCGCTGCAATTATGTTGGTCGGAATCCTGATTGCCTTGATGGTTATCACGCGTTCTGTCTTACAACCGTTCTACATCTTAGGGACTTTGTTATTGGCTTACATTATGTCCTTGAGTATTACACGGATCTTGAGCAACTGGTTCTTGGGTCAAAGCATGTTAACTTGGAACACACCGTTCTTCGGGTTCATCATGTTGATTGCGCTTGGGGTCGACTACAGTATCTTCTTGATGATGAAGTATCGTGAATTTGATAATTCGGCTGCGACACCAAGTACTCGAATTGTCAGAGCTTCCGCCGTCATTGGGGCCGTGGTCTTATCCGCTGCCTTGATCTTGAGTGGGACGTTCGCCGCCTTGATGCCATCCGGTGTCTTGACGTTGATTCAAGTGGCGATGGTTGTGATTATCGGGTTGATTATCCTGGTATTCGCCATCCCAACGATTATTCCAAGTTTGATTCGCTTAACTTATCCGTTGACGGATCGTATGGAAGACGAAACCACTGCTGAAAAGCAGACGAAACGAAATCGTCAATAAAATAAGTCAGTTATGCGATAATAAGTGTAACCAACTGGCGCCGTCTAACGATTCAAGTTGGACGGCGCTTTTTTAAGGGGCTGCACTTAGATTTTAAAACCAGTGTTAGTTTTAGTCTGGGAGTATGCGGCGAGTATGAGATAGCCGGGTTGAATAGCAGCAATAAGGAGATGGTTTTAATGCAACGATGTGCATGGGCGGATTCATCACCAGCAATGCAAGCGTATCATGACAACGAATGGGGGCGGCCGCAACATAATCAGCAACGACTTTTTGAACTGTTGTGCTTGGAGACTTATCAAGCAGGACTGAGCTGGCAGACCGTCCTGAATAAGCGGGCGGCTTTTAATGAAGATTTTGCGGATTACGATGTTGACCAGGTGGCCGCTATGACGACCGCCGATGTTGAGCGACTACTAACCGATGCTCGAATTATTCGGCATCGCCAGAAGTTAATGGCAACGATCAACAATGCTCGTGTGATCCGAGATTGGCCGGCCGGGGAAGATTTTGCCACTTGGTTATGGGCGTTTGTTGATAACCAGCCTATACGCCAGGCGTGGACGTCAATCGATGAGGTTCCGGCAACAAACGACTTGGCGCAACAAGTGTCTAAAGAGATGAAACGCCGCGGCTTCAAGTTTGTCGGGCCGACAACCATTTATTCTTATCTTCAAGCGACTGGTCTCATTAATGATCATGTGGCGGACTGCCCATTTGCTCCAGAAAATTTACCGGCCTAACGCGCTTAATTCCCGGCGCGGTGAGTAAGTGAGCCGTCAATTTAAAACCAGCGCGATGACAACTGTCAGGCGCTGGTTTTTATTAAAATCAATATGTTTTGGTATAAGTGCGATTGCTTAAATTTTATGTATAAATAAATACTTATTATAACCATAAAAATCATTGACATGATGTCGCTTAATTTGCTAAGATACGGCGTAAGAATAGCTGCGGAAGGCAAGTGATGGGAGCGACGTTAGGTGAAAGAAGTAAGGTTTTGGGGACTCTTGTTAGGACTGTTTGTCTGTTTAGGGGCAGTGATACCGTTAGTTAGTAAGGCTGACGTACTTGATACGGCACCCGCTGGACTGAATCTGGAAGGCTTATTTGAACCGGGAAAGTTTGACCGTAATTCGGCCACAATGCAGACTGTTTCAAAGAATGGCCATTCGCAGCATGTTATCGAATTAACAAATGACGATAATCAAGTTGGGGCAATGTGGTCGACCCCTGTTAATCGCTTTAACATGCGGATCGATAACCAAGTCTCAATGTGGGTGAACTTTGGGGACAAAGCCGTGAGTGAAGGACTGGCCGTTGTTTTACAGAATGATCCCCGCAAAATGAGTGCGATTAGTCGGTATGGAAAGAAAAGCATTATTGGTGAGAACTTGGGTGTTTATGGGACGGATACCTATACACGGCGAACGGCGCCGGCCACGATTGCTAAGACGGCGATTCAAAAAAGTTGGGCGTTGGAGCTGGATACCAAAGTGAATGACGGTGGTTTTTGGGGGTTGTATCCCCGGGGGAATTCTTTCGATGAAAAGCCTAAAAAAATGCATATGGCCGCGAGCTACCCTGCAAGTCCGGATACTTATACGCAACGGGGTGGTTTAACGTCCTCTTATCGTTTTGAACAGAACCATGGGAGTATCGCTGATAAATTACCACTCGCGGACGGTAACTGGCACCATCTTGTATTGAAGTGGGTCGCCAGTAAACAAATCATGAGCTATACCCTGGATCAGGGACCAACACGAATGACCACAATTGATACGACAGTTTTTGGAAAGGATATCCGGAATGTTACTTGGGGATTAACTAGTACGGCGACAACCGCTAATGCCAGAACACTAGTCGTCTTTGACCGGTTGCCACAACCGATTGAAATCGAGTCAGATTTAAACGTAACCAATCTGACTCAAGAGCGAACTGTCCATGAAGGAGACTGGGTTCATGGTGGGGATGAGTTGGAATATGAGTACGTTCTGAGTTATCTCAATGGTGACAATGAATGGCAACAGGTTAAGGCCAGCCTACCATTACCCGAACAAGTTCACTTTAGTCACGCGAAGATCCGCTATGCGGATGGTACCGAGGAAGAGATCAATTTACCAGCGGACGATAACGAATCGTCGGTGGCCCGCTTACAACACGATTTGCAGCGGACACTATCAATGAAAAATCCGCACGCTTATATTACGCTGATTGGTGAGGCTGCCAAGGTCGATCGGGATACTTTTGTTGATGATGACATGAGTTACTTTGAGGGTCACGAGATGAAGACCGCAACGGCCACACCGCACTTCACCATTACGACCAATAAGACCGTTAACCTGACGATTGAACCGTTGACACAAGTGAAGAAAGGCGAGCCCGTCATCATTAAGGGCCAAATTAGGCTAAATGATGGGTTAGACTTTGACAATGATGGCATGCGTATCGAGTACCGGGTCAATGGTGAAGCGGGAGAAGACTATCAGTTGAGCATGGACGATCCGGTTGGATATGTCGAATTTGAAGTGGATGCCGAAGAACTACAAATCGGTGAAAATCAGATTACGTTACGGGCTCATAGCAAAGATAACGCCTACTCAGAACCAGTGACAGTAACGGTCACGGTCATTGGTGGGGAGTTACAGCTGAAAAAAGTCAGTACTGAAAGTGTGTTTGCACCAATCAAGTTGACGGGAACGGCTCAAGTCAGTCGGCCCGAGGGACTTGAAGTAGTTGTCAATGATGATACGGGCTCGAAAGCCGCTTGGCGCTTAGAGGCGACCGCGACCCCTCTCGTGACTAATCAGGGCCGCACACTAGCGGGAAACTTGTATTATCAGGATGGGGCCAAGCTGACAATGTTGGGAAAGGATGCCGTGGAAATCGCGCGCCAAAAGACGGCCCCGGGGATCGACTATGACGTGACCGCCCACTGGTCATCGCAACAAGGTTTGGTGCTCAAAACAACGCCCGCCGCTGTTCCTGGAAGTTATCAGGGTACGATCACGTGGCACTTAAGTACCGTACCGGAAGCGTGAGTTTACGATTGTGTAAGTAACTCATTTAATCAATAAGTTCAGTAGTCGCGACAAGAATTAATTGTTAATTCTTGTCGCGACTATTTGGCGTTCAGCGAAAGTGCTGACTAACGCATTTAAACGGGCCTCCGATACGGTGCAATGCTAGTAGTAGCAAGCACAACCAGCCTTTCAGGGGCTTAGCTAGCAAATTGGAAAATCTTCGGTTTCAGACCCATAAATAAACCCAGCAAGTTCACAAATTAGTCAGATTTCCCGTGTAGGTTAAAAGCAGTGCAAAGCAATTGTCATACCAATACTTTATCTGAAGGAGGGTTTAAGCGTGAATTTTTTTAAACGCGCATGGCTCAATCTAACGGCAAAAAAAGGCCGTTCAATTCTATTAGTGCTTGTTACATCAGCAATCATGCTGTTTGTATTGGCCGGGTTATTGATTAGGAATGCTGCCGATACGGCAACTAGTAATGCCAAGAAAAGTGTCGGGGCGACCGTCACTTTATCTGCTAACCGGGAGGCGGCTTTTAAGAAGATGCGCAGCGCCACGTCGACGAGTAAAAGTAATCGGCCTAAGTTGACGACATCACCCGTTAAACTGAGTGATGCGAAGAAAATCGCCAAGCTTAGCAACGTTTCAAGTTACAATGCGACCGTCTCAACTTCCGCTAATGCGAAGGGCTTTGATACGATTTCAACATCAGGTAGTAGTACCGGTGGTGGGATGAAAGGTATGGGTGGCTCAAGTAGCAGTGGTACTGGTGATATCTCGATTACTGGGGTCACTAATACAAACAGCGTCTCAACCTTTGAAAGTAGCTCAAGTAAAATTACGAAGGGCCGCGGTATTACAGCTAGTGATGAAGGCACTAACAACGTTGTCATCGAAAGTGAATTGGCTAAGGAAGATAGCCTGAGCGTCGGTGATACGATTAAGTTAAAAGCAACGACCGGTGATAAGAAGACTTACACGATGAAGATCGTTGGGATCTATAAAGCGTCATCTAGTGCAAGTACGCAACAAGGTCCTGGTAGTACCGATGTCAGCAACAGTGTTTACACGTCATACACGTTCGCTAACACGGTCAAGGGTTCTAAGTACAAGAACACAGCTGATTCTGTGACTTTTGCAATCTCAGACCCCGCTAAAGTTAGCAGCGTCAAAACGTCTGGTAAACAGTTGATCAATACATCGAAGTATTCGTTGTCAACGGATGATAGCAGTTACCAAACGGTTAAGAGTTCGATGAATAACGTTAAATCATTTGCGGATAAGATTGTCTGGCTCGTTGCGATTGCTGGAACGATTATCTTAGCTTTAATCGTTATCTTGATGATTCGTGAACGCCGCTATGAAATTGGTGTCTTGTTATCATTAGGTGAGAGCCGTTGGAAGATTGTCGCTCAATTCTTTGCTGAAATGGTGATGGTCTTGATCGTCTCAGTTGTCTTAGCCGGATTCGGTGGTAAGTTTGTTGGTAATAAGCTGGGTGACCAGTTAGTTTCACAACAAACGACGACTGCAACGACTACGACGAGTTCAACTAGTCAGCAGGGTCAGCCTGGTGGCGGTGGCGGCGCCCCTAGTGGTAACACTGGTGGTAGCAAGCCAAGCGGCAATATGCCTAGTGGTGGCGGTCAGACTGGTAATGCCAGTGCCACGACCGACACGAACTTAGATATTAATGTCACGGTAATGGATTTAGTTGAACTCGGCGGCTTTGGCTTAGCCATCATGTTCCTGTCGATTATGCTGGCTTCTGGTGGCATACTACGACTACAGCCGAAGAAAGTTTTAATTGATTAGGAGGGGCGGCAATGTTAAAAGTAAATGATCTTGGTTACTGGTATGACCGCCAAGAAAATAGTCTATTTGAGAATGTAAACCTTGAATTTAAGTCGGGGACTTCGTATGCCATTGTTGGTCAAAGTGGTTCCGGTAAGACGACCTTCCTCTCACTGCTGGCGGGTCTAGATAAACCGCGGGCTGGGCAAATTGAACTCAATGGTGAACCAATCAATAAGATTGGTCTGACGAACTATCGGAAGTCCAAAGTGGCAATCGTTTTTCAATCATATAATTTGTTGACGTATATGTCACCATTGAATAATCTGATGACTGCCATGGCAATTACGAACTCGGAACACCGTGGTGACAAGGATTATGCGATGAAGATGTTACGACGGTTAGGTATTACAGATGATCAGATGAAGAAGAATGTTCAACGCTTATCTGGTGGTCAGCAGCAACGGGTGGCGATTGCACGGACCATGGTGTGCGATGCTAAACTAGTGGTTGCGGATGAACCAACCGGTAATTTGGATGAAGAAAATACGAAATATGTGATTGACCAATTTCAAAAAATTGCGCATGAACAAAAGAAGTGCGTCATTATTGTCACGCATGAACCGGATGTTGCGGACGTTTGTGACCACTCCTACCGATTAGAAAAGCACAAATTTGTGGCGGAAACCTAGGGTGATCTTACGATTGAATCAGACGTGAGTTGACGCGTACAATCGCATTTTTGTCAAGATAAGTCACTAAAAATGAGTTCTCAGAATGATTTGATTCTGGGGACTCATTTTTTGATTACTGTGAATTGCTAACGAGACAACAATCGTTTTTGAGGGCGAACTTGCCAGCGAACGATAAAGGCGATGATGATAAACAAGACGAGATAGAGCACCGAGATGCCAATCGCGTAAGCAACCGGAATACTCAACTTGGCCGCGGTGTGGGTATGCGTGGCCAAACTAACGACGACGGATACGTCCGATAAGGCGTGCAAGAAAATCGGCCAGACTAAGTTATTGGTTCGTAGATAAAGGCCGCAAAAAATCAGGCCACCCGCTGCAGCATAAAAGACTTGTGGGATGACATAGCTGAGGGTCAGCTGGCTGCTGTTAATGAGTAGGTGGGTAAGACCAAATAGTAAACTGTTGATACAAATGGCTAGCATGAGTCGGTGAGGGAAGCATTGTCGTAGTAGTGGCAGGAGCATGCCCCGATAGATATATTCCTCAGTGATCCCGATAACTAGGGCGTAGCCAATATAGAGAATTAACGTTGGGGTCCAAGCAAGATGACATAGCTTGATGAAGTTGCTCGTCATTGGTAGTAATAAAATAATAATTCCCGGGATGAGCTGCAAGCATTGTCGTACGAGTGATTGCGATTGCCACCACTGAATCGATATTTTAAACCAAAAATGATTTAATAGCAGGAAAATAAGTAATACAAGCAAGTCTTGGACCAGCCCACTGTATAAAGTTGGTACTGGTAGCCAGGCAATTAATTTAAAAAGAATTGGTACTAAAATGAAAATACTAATAGCGGCTCCCCAGCCGCGTTTGGTTGATGACATCGAAATCCCCTCCAGAAGTTAATGCTAACTTTAGTATAGGTCACATTGAAGGTGTTGGTTATATTAATTACGGATCGATTAGTTGCCGGTGGTCATTACGACAGCCACTGGTGATTTTGGCGTAGAATCGGCAGAATTAATAGGATAATGACCGCGATTTCGATGATTTGAAAACTAGTCGTCGTTATACCGGGCAGATTGATTGGAGGTGCCATCATGCTAAAGAAGTCATTGACGGCGTGAATCAACAATGGCCATAGTAGCGATGTAGTCTGCGCCGTGATTAGACATAAAAGTAGCCCTAGTACGAAGGTAAAGCCCAATTGCAATAAGGTTAAACCAAGTGTTTGGTGACCGAGATTGATCAGATGGGTCAAACTGAAGAGGATGCTAGTGAAGATGGCGGCTTTCACCACACCCAATGTTGACTGGCAGGCCTGAAATAGCATTCCGCGAAAAAATGTCTCTTCGAAGAGGCTGATCAATATGGCAACGAATAACAGGGTCAGGGTGTTTGTTAGTTGTTGGGCGGTTGCTAACGTATATAGGCCAATTAGTGCGGCCACGATTAAGGTTGGAATGACGGGCCGGATTTGCCGACGCCAAGTTGCCGATACCCCGAATTTTAAGGTTTGCCGTAGCCAGTCACGATTTAATATGAGTGCAATTGCTAAAAAGAACAGCTCTTCGACCCCAGTTGTTAATGAGGATGGGAGTTGGGTTAAGCGTGGTAGCTGGAAAATCAGGCCAATCAACAACATACTGCCTAACATGCCACCCCATAGTGTGATGACTAATTTGGTTTCGTGGCGCATCTCCTCAGATCCTTCCTCGTATTCTCGCTACTAAGCATACGCCTTTTAAATGAATCTGAGCATAAAAAAACAGCGTAACGACAATTAATGTCATTACGCTGTTCGTTAGTAATCAGTTATTTTATAAAGCCCAAGCAGCCATGCCTTGTGCGTTGTATAAGCTAACGGCAGCGTTAACTTGGTCTTCAACAGAGCCACTGCTGATGTGCATGTTTTGGAATAAACCATAGGCACCAGAAGTACTGTTCTTGACCGTTGAGTTCCAGTTTGATTCACGCGTGATGATCGTGTTCCAAGTTGAAGCTGAAACGCCAGTCCGTGATTGCATTTGGCTTAATACGTAGCTCTTTAAGTTACTACCAGTGTAGCTTGAAGTCGTTGAGGTTGTTGAAGCTGTTGATGATGCAGCTGAGCTAGTAGCACTTGATGAAGCTTGACTAGTGGTTGCAGCAGAACTTGAAGCTTGGCTAGCAGCTGATTGCGTTGAGCTTGCTGAAGAAGCAGCACTCGTTGCAACACTTGAAGTAGCTTGGCTAGCAGCCGAAGAAGTAGCAGCAGAACTAGTAGCTTGGCTAGCAACTGATTGTGAAGAAGCACTAGTAGCACTGGCACTCGTTGCAGTTGAAGCAGCTGAAGAAGTAGCTTGGCTAGTTGCTGATTGTGGTGCAGCACTTGTAGCAGCAGAAGTCGTGGTTGTTGTAGTAGTACCATTGACTTCAAGCTTATCACCAATGAAGATTAAGTTAACATTAGCTAACTTGTTTGCCTTTTCAATGGCTGAAACTGAAGTGTTGTGAGCTTGGGCAATTGCTGAAACAGTATCGCCGGCCTTAACAGTATAAGTATCAGCGTTGGCAACCGTTGTTGAGATAGCGAATAAAGCTAATGCAGCAGTTGATGATAATACAAGGTTTTTGATCTTCATAATAATTAATACACTCTCCTATAATTTGCGTGTGTTCGATTATTTACATATATTTTCTATTGGTCGAGCAGTTGATGTCTCAACCAATCAACAGTGACTAGTATAACTAGTGAGTGTTGCAGTGCAATAATCAGAACATTACGTTTTTAGGGGGTGCTTGTAATATAAGGCCGTTTTTGTAATGAATTGTAATATTTGAGCCGGATTTCATGTAAAATAGCGCTACCAATCCCGGTTAACTAGCTAGAAAATCAATAACGACAATGATTAAGCGGGAAAACTAATGATGAAAATTAGCCGCTTTATCCGATAAAAGTGATCACTTTTGGTCGATTTATGAAAAGTCAACGAGGATTATCGATAATTTTAAGTACTTAACTAGTGAATTTTGACGGGTTAATTTGTCGGGAAGTCTGATTACAGTGACACTTAACTAGTCATTTTATTGCTTGGAGACGTGGCACTGACTAATTATTTTTCGGTAAAGCAGATAATTGATAGAAGTTGCGCATCGTGTAGTCACTTGTGGTCGGTTAACGAAGGCGTCGATTAATTAAGTATTATTATAGTAGGTTTATGCCAAAAGTAGCCCATGACGATCGCTACTAAAACGTTACTAGGTTAGTATTACGCCATAGCTGAATGGTATGTGGTTGTCGTTGTGGACTAGTCGTCAAACTGTCGGGGGTTCGGGACTGTACTTAGTCAGGAAATTAGTTGGATTTTCTCCGTTAAGGTTGGTGAATTGTTAAATAAAAACATGTGGTATTTTGGTTGGGAGAGTGGGTCGTCATTGGGGGGGACAACTAGCAGGTCTGGATCGTGTCCGTATTAAAGCGGTTGCCAGAATAAGCATATCGCATATCTAAATAACGGGTTGTCAGCATGCTCTAAGGCCCATTATAAAGTCACTTAGCAACTGAGTAACTTTATAATGGGTATTGGTGGGGGACACACGTGCTTCAGCACGGATTTAATAGTAGAAAAAAAGATTGCGAATCAGAAATGATCCGCAATCTTTGCATTTGTTTATTAATTTAGAGTGGCTTTTTAGTACCAGCCATTAGCAAGCCAGTGACTCTTGGCGTTGCTCCATGAACCATAACGTGAAGCAACATAACTGTTAGCAACACGTTCTTGGTTGGCAGCGGAGTAGTCACCGTTTAAGTATGAAGCACTTAATTGGTACTTACCGATGTATTGACCGTTACGAGCAGAATATGAACCACCAGATTCTTTACCAGCAATCCAAGCCTTAGCAGCACTATCAGAACCATTGTTGCTATAGTTTGAGGTTGAACTAGACGTTTGAGTCGTCTGAGCAGCAGGTTTGCTAGTTTGTGTTTGACTTGATTGGGTCTGGCTAGCTTGGCTCGGTTGAGCTTGAGTTTGACTAGTCTGAGCTGATGATTGTGTCGTGGTCGTTTGTTGAGTCGTCTGTGTTGAAGTTGAAGTCGTGGTAGTGCTATCACCATTTACTTCAAGTTGTTGACCAACTAAGATCAAGTTAACGTCTTTTAAGTGGTTAGCTTGTTGGATTGCATCAATCGTCGTGTTATGATCAGCAGCAATGGCAGAAACCGTGTCACCGGCTTTAACAGTTACCGTAGCAGCTTGAGCGGTAGCACCAATGGCAAAGAGACTAGCAGTAGCGGCAGCAGTTGATAATAAAGCATTCTTAATCTTCATTTGTAATGTACACTCCTATTTTTTAGTCCGAATTTGGCTTGGCCCCGCGAATCTTCCAAGCACTCAATGGTACCTAGTATAACTGGCGATTGTGACAGGGAAATAGCAGGAGTTTTACGAATTACCCTAATTCTTGTAATAAACGGCGTGTTTTGTAATCTTTTGTAATATAACGCGCGGCGCAATTGTTTCTGAGCGGGTCAATCAAGGCTGTTTACAAATGAAGACGGTGTCTGTTGGTTAACATAACCAAATGTTGTGATTAAAGTTCGAAGCGTGATATCACTGGGACTGGCAACCGCTGATGTCGTGACTAAGCTTAGTTAAGCCAATTTACGAGTTCTTTTAGTGGAAATGTAAGCGTTTGTTTGAATGTCAGCCAACTTACTTTTGGTAACTCGAAATTAGTCGGCCTTTAATTGGACCAGCCAGTTGTCGGTTTGTTTATTGTTAATGAGCGATTGGGGTGCCGCTTGTAGGTCTTTGTTAAGCTTCTGAACGGTGCCACTAAAGGGTGTTGACACCAGATGCGCCCCTTGATCGTCCGTAATCGTGACGAGCGGATCACCTGCCACGAGGTGCTGGCCCTTAGTTGGTAAATCGAGTTGATGAACGACACCCAGATTGTGTTGTCCTTGGTCACTTAACCCCAGTAGAAGCCGGTCATGTGATTTGGTCTTCAGCCAAACGTCGCCGTATAACATCGGAGCATGCTGTTCTTCGTAATCATGACGATAGAAATGGATCATTTGTTTCCAAGCAGATTCTTGTTTTGCCATCATTTCTCCTCAATTCAGTGCTAGTAGTCGGTGCATCAATTGAAAGTGGTGCATGATTGCTAATTTCTTAATTATTCCTAACCCTGGGAATTTATCGCCCTCAGCGTAGGCTAATAGGGTGGCAAGCGCGGGGGTGCGATTGAGTCCCGTCAGGTGTGCGGGTGCCCAGTCGGTGAGCTTTGTTAATGCTTCAAAAAACTTTTGCTTTTGACCACGCATATTGGCATTGCTGTCCGAAACAAAATGATGGATGCGCAGGTCACCGTTAACCGTAACATAAATAAGATGTAATGCAATTGCGCGTGATGGCATACCGTGGTCAAAATAGGGTCGGCCCATGAGTGAGTAATCGCCAAAACCATCAAAGCCAACCGGTGTTTGGTGCCAGTTAGCGGGGGCAAAATAGGCGTCAGTTATTTCTTGATAGTCCGCAACGTGCGCTGGGGTTGCCACGGGATCAGTCAATAAGACCGCGTGTTGTGGTAATAGTTGGTGCAAACGCGCTTCATCAGGGATTAGGACATGACCAGCATGCTGTAAAGTGGTCGTATGCTGATAGGCCTTAAGCAACGGATAGTTAGGCGCGATGAGCAAGCTTGTTTGACCAGGACTGGTTGTCAGAAAGTCGCGACTAAAATCGGCCGCAAGAATTGCGCCCGGCCAGTAAAATGGGTAGGGACGCAGATCCGGAAGTGGATGGAGCTTAACGGTATTAAGACCATAGACACTCACTTGGGGATTCGCAATAATGCTAAATGGTTGTTGGGCTTCAATAAAAGTCGTGACTGTTTGTTGTAATTCTTTGGAGTCACGGACTGGTTCAATTACTGGGATGATGTGTGGGCCAAGTTGGTGTTGCTCGCACAATGTTTTTAAGGCTAACAAATCATACATCCGTCCACGTAGATAGGGGTAGTAAGTGCTCATAACTGGTCACGCAAATCTGGTGCCGTTAGCGCCTGATATTTTAGTTTGAGTGCCTGATATTCGGCATTGCGGGCATCTAATTCTGTTTGTAGCGCAGTCACCGCGTCATTCTGGGTGTCATCGATGAAGCGATCGTACAAGTTTTGTTCAGGATCATAAACGTCGTAGCCGGTGCGGGCCCGTTTGCGTAATTCTTTGAAGAGTTGGTCATCAGAGTAGAGCTGTAGTCCTTTCTTCACACGCTTGGCTTTATCGACCTCACGAAAGAGCGACGTGATGAAGTGACTGATAAGGGGCGTTTGCTCGACTTGTAAGTCTTGGCGTTGGGCTTTCTTAGCGACAGTTAGGAAACCAGGCGTTCGCAACGGTTGGGGTGCGAGCTCTAGGGCCCGCTGATCAAAAGCACGGTAGATCAATACACCAATATGGTCTGGAATTTCCGATTGAACTTCTAGGTAAAGTTGTTGCGGCAAGACAAAGTAATTGTAATGACCGATAAATGAAAGTTTGGCCTTTGAATGAAAATCTGCTTTGGTGACTTTCAATTCGTAGCAACGCCATTCAATCTGACCATCGGGGAGTTGTTGATAGCTTAATGTATCAACGATCCCTTTATCAGCGGGCATCGCAACTTCTTCAACCACGTAGGCGCCCTGTTCTAGACAGTACTGATAGAGAGTACTTTCAAGTTGTTTAGTTAATTTAGTCTTCATTAATGAGTCACCTCCATTTGGTGCCAAAAGTTGGCAATCGTTGCTTCGAGCTGCGGGACTGATTGGATCGTCTGATAGTACTGCCAATGTGCTGGAAATAAATCTGTGTAGCGCCGACTAGCGAAGCGTTGGTCTAACAAGAGAACGATTCCGGTGTCCTTGGCACTGCGGATCAGGCGTCCAGCAGCTTGTAAGACGTTGTTCATGCCTGGCAGTTGGTAAGCGTAGGCGAATCCTAAGCCGTTTTGATGGTCGTAGTAGTCACGAATCAAGTTCGTTTCAGGGTTGATACCCGGCAGACCGACACTGACGATAGCGACTCCAATCAAACGGTCGCCACGTAAGTCAATGCCTTCGGAGAAGATACCACCCAGTACGCAGAAACCGAGTAAGGTTTGCGAGGGTGCTGACTGAAACTGGTTCAAAAAGGTCTGCCGGGCAGTTGCATCCATCGTCGAGGCTTGGGCGGTAGTTGCCACATCAGGGTAGGCGGCTTCAAAGGCAGTTTTGATCTGCAGCAGATAGCCATACGACGGAAAGAACACGAGGTAGTTGCCATGTTTAGCCGTCAACATGGCGTGCAAGCTGGCAATAATCCGGGGCACGTTATGTTCGCGTTCGTGATACGTTGTCTGGACGTACTGGGTGACGAGAATGGCCTGATGTTTTGGTGGAAATGGTGATGGAAGCTGGTAGGCCAAACTGTTGGCTTCACCGCCAAGCACCCGCTGGTAGTAAGCCATCGGGGTCAGCGTCGCAGAGAATAGGACAGCACCACTGCCGAGCTCTAATGACCGATTAAGAAAGTCACTGGGATCTAGGCAGAGTTCCTTGATCGTTAAGTGATGACCGTCAAGGACGAAGCGCGTCTGGTAGCTGCCATCATATAGGTCGCCAATTTTAACAAAGGTCAGACAGGCGAAGAAATAGTCACGGACGGCGTCGAGCAGTGGCCCCGGCTTTTGTTGCGCCAACCAGTCAGTCACAAATTCATTAAATGTTCTGAGGGTGCGTAATAATTTGTCCGGGGGATCAGGTAGCACCTGTTCCGTTACTTGGTCATCAATCAAGGTTTTACGGATGCGCGTAAAACTACGCCGGACTTTCTTGAGTTCGCGTTGTAAGTCGTCACTTGGCTGACTTTTATCGGGCTTGGCTAATTTTAGCAACGCACTGATTGGCTGGTCACTAACGGCTGCAGAGTACATATCACGGGAGCGACTAACAAGGTTGTGGACTTCATCGATAAGGAAAAAGTTGTCGTCATCACGTTCGCTAAAGAATCGTTGTAAATAGACTAATGGGTCAAAAAGATAGTTGTAGTCACAAATAATCACATCACAGAAGAGCGACGTGTCGAGTGAAAATTCAAACGGATCGACAGTATGCTTGCGAGCATACTGTTCAATCACGGAACGGGTAATCTGGTCTTCATGGGTCAACAGATCCTTGAGTGCTGGTTTAAGTCGGTCGTAGTAGCCAATCATATAAGGATTATCTTCCGGAAGTACATCTTGTTCCTCGGGAAACCGAATCTGATCCTTGGCAGTTAGCGTAATGCTTTTCAGTTTGAGTCCGTCATGACTCATTAGCGTGACCGCTTCTTCAGCAACGTGGCGCGTACTTTGCTTAGCGGTCAGGTAAAAGAGGCGCTCAATCACGTCTTCGCCCATTGCTTTGATGGCCGGAAATAGCGTTGAGATCGTTTTCCCCGTCCCAGTTGGTGCTTCGACAAAGAGGCGTTTTTGCAACCGAATTGTCTTATAAACAGCGCCAGCCAATTCATGTTGGCCCGGCCGAAAAGCTGGAAACGGAAATGGCAAGTCTTCAATAGAAGCGTTTCGTTGTCGTCGTAAATCGGCTCGTAATGTCAACCAGTATTCATATTCTGTAATTAAGTCGTGGAAGAATGCGTCTAGTTCACCCCGGTGAAGGATTTGCTGGGTCTTCGTGATTTTTTCATTGATGACTTGAAAGTAAGTCAGCTGCAACGTGACCTGCTCAAGATCGGGATGTTCTTGCAGTAACAGGTAACCGTAGACTTTGATCTGCCCCCAGTAAAGTGTCAACGTGTTGGTACTTAAGTCCTCGAAGACTTGATCGGATGTTTTGATTTCTTCAATCAACGCCCCATCATCATTTAACTGAATCCCGTCTGCCCGACCCGCGATAATGTAATCAGTATCGTTCATCGTCACAATTTTTTTCAGGTAAACTTCGCTATCATAGTCTTCACCACGACTACTCTGGAGCTGACGATGAATCTTAGCACCGTTCAATGCAGTGTTCTGGCTATTCTTTACTTCATTTAAATCGCCTTGTCGCAAGACGAATTCTACCAATTGTCGAATTCCAATCTTAGTTGCCATCGGAGAATCCCTTCTGAATTTAGTCGCTTCCTATTATAAAACATCTGTTCGTGTTTGTCTGCTGTTGATTGATGATGCCGGGCGGGGCTCTGTGATGTGGCCTTAAATGATGGTTAAGCTGCGGCAGACCAATATTTAAGACGCGGGCTTCGGCGGCTTGAATCTGGGCTCGTCGTGTTCCAGCAATTGGCGAAAATGCCTGGGAGTCAATGTAGGACGAACTAGCCAGACGGGTGCATGCTATTCCGAATTTTTTCCAGCGAATCTTAGCTGGTCACTTTTGCCTTTGAAAAACTGATACGGGTTAACAATCTGGATTGAAAGCTAAATAAAAAAGCATCGCGATAAGGGCGCCGATGCCTGTTGCGATGTTTAGATTGACGATTTTGATTTAGAAGAAAATGAATCAGACTAGGAAGTTAATCGTACCAATGGCTGTGGTGTTGGCGAATGCTCTTGCGGAGACTAAAACCGTAGCTGATGATGCCGGCTGTGATAATGGTCGCTAAAATCGCAAGCAACCATGAACCGGACGTGCTAAAGTAGGTGGCGTAACCAAGGCTGAGACTGACTAATGTGATGACGGGAATTAGAATTCTCACAGGGGCTGGATGTAAGAAGACGACACCGGCTAGCCACAGAGCCGCTGCTGTGACCATGGCGTCGACACTGATTGGTGAACCAAAGCTAATACCAAGAGTGATGATAGCAAGAATTGTTCCCACGGTCAGGAGGAGGACAGCAAAGCCGTTGCTGACGGACCAAGTAAACGTTTTTTTCATCATGATCGCCTCGCTTTCTATTAACTATATTATAGGCTAATTTCGCCTTATGAAAGAAATAATATGCCGACAATTAAGTTTGCAATGTTATGAAAATTGAAAGTTTGTGAACAAATCCTTGAAAGCGTATCCACTATTAGTTAAACTGGCATTAGGCACACTTGATGATGGATGGAGGAAAAATAGTCATGGCAAAAATTTTAGCAATTAACGCCGGCAGTTCAACTTTAAAATGGAAGCTTTTCAGTGTTCCCGAAGAAACGGTAATCGCATCGGGAATGGTTGATCGGCTGGGATTGCCAGATTCCGTTTTCACAATTAAGAAGGCGGATGGTAGTAAATATTCTGAAACTAAGGACCAAATTGATGCAAAAGAAGCCGCTGCAATGGTCTTAACACGGCTGAAGAGCGATAATATTGTGACTCATCTTAGTGAAATCACTGGGGTTGGTCATCGGGTTGTTGCGGGTGGCGAAGATTTCAAAGACTCTGTCGTTATTACCTCGCAAACCTTGAAAAAAATCAAAGATTTATCTGAGTATGCGCCGCTACATAATCCAACGCAGGCTTATTATATTGAAGTATTCCGTGATTTATTACCAAAAGCGACTCAAGTAGCCGTGTTTGACACTTCGCTGTATGCGGATATGCCTAAAGTTAATTACCTATATAGTATTCCTTACGATTATTATGAGAAATTTGGCGCGCGGAAGTATGGGGCACATGGCACAAGTCATCGTTACGTTGCTAATCGGACGGCCCAACTATTGGGGAAACCATTGGATTCGCTTAAATTAGTGACATTACATTTAGGGTCGGGTGCTTCGATCACGGCTTTTGATCATGGTAAAGCCGTCGACACTTCAATGGGCTTTACGCCGCTAGCTGGGATTACCATGAGTACCCGTTCCGGTGATATTGATGCCTCAATTATTCCATTCTTGATGCGCCATTTAGGGATCTCTGATGTGGAAGACTTTGTTGACATTCTGAATCATAAGTCAGGGTTACTTGGTATTTCAGGTTTGTCACCTGATATGCGTGATCTTGATAAGACGCAAGATACCCGTGAACGGTCAAAATTAGCAATTGATATTTTTGTTAACCGGGTTGTGAAGTATGTCGGCAGCTATATTGCTGAAATGAACGGGATTGATGCCCTTGTCTTCACGGCTGGTGTGGGTGAAAACTCATGGATGATCCGCGAACGTGTCACTAAAGCCTTAGGATACTTTGGCGTGACAGTGGATGATGAAAAGAATCATATGCACGGTAAGGAACAAATTATTAGCAAAGATGACGAACCGGTAACGGTCATGGTTGTCCCAACTAATGAAGAGCTGATGATTGTGCGTGACGTTGAACGGTTATCTAAAGCTGAATAAATGAGTCAATTAAAAACGCGTGATTCGGATTGTGGTCCGAGTCACGCGTTTTGAGTTTTGGATTCTAATCAGCATAGCGCTAAGTCAGCTCTTGTCCCCGCATATGTGCCGATGTGATGTGCTCAGCTATTGGCGTTGTCGCGCAGGTTTAGTCATTTTGATGTGGGGCGTGTGGTTGAATAGAAAAGGGGTACCGCTCGAAGTGAAGCCGAAATGCTGGTAAAATCCTTGTACTGGCACTTGGGCTTCAATTTGAATTGGCAAATCAGCATAGTGTTCCTGTACGACCTGTTCGATATGGGCCATTAAATCAGCGCCCAAGTGTTGTCCGCGTTGGTTTTTGTCCACCACGACCCGGCCGAAGGAGAGATGGTCATCTTCTGTAAAGATTCGTGCGTATGCAATAATATTTTGATTGACGGTTTTAAAGACATGATAAGCTTTTAAATCAGTATCGTCGACTTCCTGATAGATGCGTTGTTGTTCAACAACAAACGTTTTGACGCGCAATTCATAAATAGCGTATAATTCAGTTGTTGTTAGTTCTGAGAATGTTTTAATCGACCACATGGTGATGCCTCCTTAGCATAGTGCTAAGTTTATCATCAAATGATTGCATATGCAATAATAAAAAGGAGCTTCTATGATACCAACATTAAGATTGATGGGCACGCTGTCGCGAATCGTCACGAACGAGGGTAATCAACGTTTTGCGAAATACGGCCTCAATAACAATCAGTTTATTTATTTAATTCGAATTTGTGAGCAGCCTGGCCTATTTTTTAGTCAATTGGCTGACCAAATGAAGATGGATCGAACCACGAATTATCGCGCCGTTCAGAACTTAATAAAAAAAGGTTACGTGATTAAGCAGACACATCCAGAGAATAAAAAGGTCCGGTGTTTGTACCCAACGAGCGCTGGGCAAGCGTTGTACCCGGAATTGCATGCTTATGAGCAGTGGTGTGCAGACTTGGTTGGTGAGCAGTTAACGCCGGGCCAACAACAAGTTTTGTTTGAAAGTCTGTCGTTAGTCACGGCTAATGTCACCCAGCATATTGAGTAAGTTTAATCACTAAACTAGATTAATTGTGAACAATTAAAATGGCGTGGCGTTTTAGCTGAATTTTAGGCGTGAAGAGTGTACCATGTAGTTATCAAGTTATAACTGGATTAATGTGATCAACGCAGGTTAGCACAATTGCTGGACAGGCGGCATTAGTCAACAGGGATAATGAAAGGGGTTAATAAATCATGGCAACAACTTTGGTGTTAGGTGGGGGTTACGCAGGGATGCGAGCCGTCAAGTTTTTACAGAAGAGTCTACCAACTGAGGATGAAATCATTCTTGTTGATCAGACACCGACGCATACGGAGAAGACTAATTTACACGAAGTCGCAGCGGGGACGATCGCACCTGATCGAATTACTTATCAGATTCCAGATATTATCGGTAAGCGGGTCCAGTTCGTTCAAGCAACGGTCAAGAGCGTTGATATTGAACAAAAACAAGTGACCTTTGAAGATCATCCTGAAATGACCTATGACTACTTAGTATTAGCATTGGGCTTCCAGTCAGAAACATTTGGGGTAGCTGGCGCCGATGAAAATGCCTTGCCAATGGATGATTTGGCAACTTCACAGGCTGTTTATGAACATTTGGAAGAACGGTTTAAAGCCTACCGTACCAGTAAGGACAAAAATGATTTGAAGATTGCGGTCTGTGGTGCTGGGTTCACTGGAATCGAATTATTAGGTGAACTGACCCAGACGTTACCAAGATTGCAGGCGAAGTATCAAACACCTGCTGCTAAGTTAGTTTGTTTGGAACGGATGCCATCAATTTTACCGATGTTTACGCAGGAATTGCGGGACTACGCTTTGAAGTTTATGGAAAAGAATAATGTCGAAATGCGGTTAGGTGCCGTTATTGAGGCCATCAAACCGGGTGCTGTGGTTTACAGTGACGCGGACAAGAACGAACATGAATTTACGGCTAACACGATTATTTGGACGGTTGGTGTCAGTGGTTCACACGTTATTGCTGATTCCGGTTTTGATCAGCGCCGTAACCGGGTCGTAGTTAAGCCCGACTTATCGCTGGAAGGGCATCCCGAAGTATTCATTGTTGGGGATGTCGCTGCAGTGATGGATCCCGAAAGCAATCGGCCATATCCAACCACAGCTCAAATTGCACTGGCAGCTGGCGAACAGGCTGCCAAGAATATTGGCGCTTTGCGTCATAACCAAGCAACGGCGACGTTCCACTATGAATCTAGTGGGACCGTGGCCTCATTGAGCGATCGTGACGGTATTGGTGAAATCTTCAGTAGTAACAAACCGGTTCATGGCTACGCGGCATCAGCATTGAAGAAAATTATTACTGACCGCTCACTTTTGGAAAGTGCGCATTTAGGAACGGTCTTCAGTAAAGGGCGTTTTGACTTATATCATTAATCATTAAATTAATTCCAGTAGTATGATAAATAGCCACCACAGAAATCGAATTTCTGTGGTGGCTATTTTGGACTAGTTCACTGTCGAATGGCTCAGCTGGTTGCTAATTCGGGCAATTAAGTAACCAGCTGTTGGGACTAACGATACTTTACGGGCACCCCTTACAATTAAGGCATGATAAGGGGGCGGTCAAAATGACGACTAAATCAATACGAACACCAATTCAACCGTGGTTTACCCTAGTGGTAGCGGGCAGCTTACTGATAACCTTGTTTTCTAATGCACTTTGGTGGTTGGCTAGCAGTGCGTTTTGCGCGCTACTCGTTTTAAACTTACAATTTATCGTCTTTCCCACCACCGCGGATTGTTATTGGCTAAATCGGCTCAGTTTAGGATTAGTGCTAGCGCTAGTAGTGATAGCGAATATTAAATTTTTACTCATTAGTGGTCTGACATGGCGGTAAGCGCCTAGACATTAAAGGACCTGACTTGAAGCACTCTGTTTGGGTCTATAATCTTTAGTGTTGATGGATAAAATTCATCAACACTATTTTTGTGTCGTATAAAGTACGATTTATCTATCAAAATTAGAAACTATAATGGCTGTTGTTGTTAATTCAAGCAAAAGTGCAATGTGTTTCCCACGGGAAACACATTGTGATATAGTTATTACAAGTGAAAATTCGATTGTGAGTTGGTTTTGAATGTCCCAAGAGGAAGACGTCAAAGCGATTGTTGCTTTGATAAAGTTGAAAAGAAATAATTGGCAAATTAGTCATCGTGCAAAGAATTATTCAGCAGCAGTAACGTTAGGTATGGATTTAGATGGAATTTTAGATAATATATATCAAAAAATTACATGGCGCGATTATGTTAATGGTCCAATGGCAGATAATCACCACCCCAGAATCCCAGGAGATGTGTGGCTCTTTGGACTAGACATCGAAAATATTGAATGTTATCTAAAATTTCAAATTAAAGGCGGCAATATAATATTTTGGATTTCAACTCATCCAGCTGAATACTCGTTGGAATATCCTTTTAAATAATAGACTATTTTTACTTTACGTTCTTGGAGGTACTCATTATGACCAAAAAAACTTTTTACAATGAAGAATTAAATACCACTGAAGAATATTCGGAGGTGTGGAAATACGAACTCATGCGAGTCAAAGACATATCTGACTTGATAGTCCATAATCATTACTGGAAAGATTCTCGAGGAGAACTTTGGTTGGATTTTGATGACCCCAATGAGAATTTTAGAAAGGCCTTTAATGCTTATAGAAATCGAAAAGGATTCATGCAACCAAATGAAATAAAAAAGTTACGAGAAAATTTGCACTTAAGTCAGCGCGTCTTTTCTGAACGATTAGGTATTAGCTATGCAAAAGTATCACAGATAGAGAACAATAAACGAGTTCAAACGCTTTCACAAGAAGTCTCTTTTAGAAAAGCACAACAAGATTACGAAAAACAGGGATTCTTGACTTCTTATGATTCAGATACGAGTGATAGTGCCGAATTAACTAAGGTTTTAACTGAAACAGAATATGTAGATACGGCCAAATATTTCTATAAAACTAATGATTCTTCAGAAACCACAATCTTTAAAGTTCAAGAATTTGTTGGAGGTGTTGCATAATGGCAGTTTTAGAATTTAAAAGCTATACAGTTAATGAGTTGAGTTATAGAAAAAACGATTTATATAAGGAAACTAACCAGAATATTAGTATAAATCCCAAAATTGAAATTAAAAATACGCCAAAGCAAGACAAAATTATTGTAACAGTTGATGTGCATATCGGATCGCTGGCGGAGAAGAAAAATCCATTTATAGTTACGGCGAGCGTCAGTGGCGAATTTGTCTATCATGAGAAAGAAGATCATAATCAAGTTGGTATTGATACTTTAATCAAGAAAAATGCTGTTGCCATTCTCTACCCTTATGTTCGGTCGCTAGTATCCGGTATAACTAATGCATCAAACCAATTTCCAGCACTTATTTTGCCGACTATAAACGTGGCACAATTACTTGATGAACAAAGTAATCGTCAAGAAGCTGCTGACTAAGGTTTATAATACAAATAAATCGTATCATATGATAAATATGCAGAAAGTGTATCTAACTATAGGATAGATATGGTTAGTTGCAGTATTCATAATCAAAATATCTAGACAGGAAAACATCTTTGCCACTATTAGTAATTTAGTGACAAAGATGTTTTCTCTTATATATTCCTAAAGGTTAAAAGATTATGACAATTTTGAAAAGAGCGATTATCAATCCTTTAAAGTAGGCCCAGGTAATGTAGGAAATACCACTCCTCAGCTAATGACTAATATTAAAATGTTTATCAATAACCGGTAAAAAATTATTGATTGAATTCGGATTGCATTCAAGACGAGAATCGAAAAAGGATCCAATTCGTAGATGAATTGAATCCTAAATATAACTTCATCGTCTCTGATCAACAGAGTTTCCTTTGTTTCAAATCAAGCCCTTTTAGCTTATAATCGACCGTTCTTTGATGCCAGTCATTTGAATCAAGTAGGCTGATCCGATTAGTGATGCATCTTAAATTCCAAATAACGGTCATTATACAAGCCGACTTTGGCTGGTGATAAATCTTGATAGATTTGAAGATGCTTGATTGTGTTATTGTCTGGGTAAAATTGGCGATCGTTGCGAATGGCCTTAGGTAATAGCGCCTTGGCTTTCCGATTAGGTGTTGCGTAACCGATATATTCCGCATTTTGGGCGGCGTTCTTGGGTTCACTCATAAAGTTCAAGAAGGCGTAAATCGCCTTAAAGTGTTTGGCCGTTTTAGGAATGACCAAGTTATCAAACCACAAGTTACTCCCTTCGGATGGGACAACGTAATGCAAGTGTGAATTGCCAGCCAACATTTCACTAGCCTCACCGGACCAATCGACCGCGATTGCGGCTTCGTTTTGGATCATGTACATTTTAATTTCATCCGCCACGACGGCCTTGACGTTTGGTGATAGCCGGTTAAGCTTGTTTCGCGCAGCCAATAGAGTGGCTGGATCGGTCGTGTTCATAGACTGATTCATTGATGCGAGGGCGAACCCCATTACGTCGCGGGCGCTATCAATCAGCATGATTTTGTTATGGTATTTTCGTTGCCACAAATCATTCCAGTGTTGAATACTGCCCGGCTGAACGTACTTGTCGTTATAAATGATACCAAGCGTTCCCCAGAAATATGGGACTGAGTAACGATTGTGTTGATCAAAGGCCAAGTTCATGAAGCGCGGATCGTAATTCTTCATTCCAGTCAGTTTACTTTTATCGAGCGGTAAGAGTAAGTGCGCTTTTTTCATTTTTTCAATCATGTAATCACTAGGTACGGTCAGATCGTAACTGGTGCCGCCTTGCTTGATTTTCGTATACATAGCTTCGTTGCTATCGAAAGTTTCGACGTTAACGTGATAGCCAGTCTGCTTTTGAAACTTAGTGAGCAGGCTGGGGTCGATGTAGTCACCCCAAGTATATAGGTTCAAAACCTTTTTGCCAGTACTACCAGAGCTCGTCTGCAAGCGTTGCGCGCCAAAGGCCAGTAAGCCACAGACGACTAGTAAGCTAACGATGATGCTTAATAATTTTTTCACTTTCGCCGCCCCCTAACTGCTGGCCGCCGGTGCCGACTACTGTATTGGTTAATGAAGTAGTAGCCAATCACTAACACCAGTGCCATCAGGAACATTAGACCGGACAGGGCGTTGATTTCCAGGTTGATGCCTTGACGGGCCCGTGAGTAGATTTCAACCGACAGCGTGCTAAAGCCGTTTCCAGTCACGAAGAAAGTGACGGCGAAGTCATCGAGTGAGTAGGTCAGGGCCATGAAGAAGCCAGAAAAGATCCCGGGCATGATGTAGGGCACGATGACTTGGCTGAGTAATTGCCAATTGTTGGCACCTAAGTCAGCCGCGGCATCCAGTAAACTGGTGCTCATTTCTTGAATTTTTGGTAGCACCATCAAGACCACGATTGGAATTGAAAAAGCAATATGGCTTAACAAGACTGAGCCAAAACCGAGCGGAATTTTAAGGGCAGTAAAGAAAATCAAGAAACTGGCCCCGATGATGACGTCGGGTGAAACCATCAAGATATTGTTCAACGATAACAAAGTGTTGCGGGTAATCGGTTTGGTCATACTATTGATTCCGAGTGCCCCCAGCGTGCCAATGACAGTTGCTAATAATGATGATAAGAGCGCAATCAAAATGGTGTCGAGAAAAATGGCAATTAAACGGCTATCCGCGAATAAGTCTTGGTAATGTTGCCAGGTAAAACCATGAAAGTTGTTCATAGTCGTACCTTGGCTGAAGGAGTAAACGACCAGAAAAATAATTGGCGCATACAGCACGATGAAAACAAGCCACAGGTATAAGTTGCGCCACTTGAAGTTACGTAAGGTCATTATTTCGTCAACCCCTTTCGCGCGCGCTTTTTACTGCTGCCAGTTAGCCACATGATGATGACCATCGCAATAATCAGGACGACCCCGATCGTCGAACCCATGCCCCAGTTCATTGTTGTCAAGAAGTGTTCCTCAATCGCAGTCCCGAGTGTAATCACCTTATTGCCGCCAATTAAACGGGTCAACATGAAGAGTGACAGTGAGGGAATGAAGATGGCTTGAATGCCAGCCTTCACACCGGGGAGTGTCAGTGGGAAAATTACCCGATTGAAGGTCTGCCAATTTGTGGCACCGAGATCCCGACTAGCATTGACGTAAGATGGGTTCAGTTCGCTAATCGAGTTGTAAATGGGCAGGACCATGAACGGAATCTGAATATAGGCCGCGACAAAGATGAAGCTGAAATTAGTAAAGAGCAATTGCTTGGGCCCGATTCCGATGAAACTTAAAAACTGGTTGGCGATGCCGGCTTGACTAAAAATGCCGATGAAAGCGTACGCCTTAAGTAATAAGTTGATCCATGTTGGCATAATGATTAAGAGCAGCCACAGCTGCGGATGCTTCGTTTCGTTGAGTAAATAAGCCGTCGGATAACTGATCAATAATGTTGCGAGTGTGATCAAGAAGGCGTACCAGACAGAGTTGAGCGTCATCATCAAGTAGGTATTTGATGAAAAATACGTTTGGTAGTTGCCCAGTGTAAATTGCCCGTTAATGTTGAAGAATGATTGATAGATCAACAATAGGACTGGGGCAATGACGAAGAGGATGATCCACAACATGTACGGGATAAAGTAGGCGGTGTTACGACTTAATCGTTGTTTTGGTTGCATGTTGACACCTCCTAATCATCTTCGTATTGTTCAAGACGAGCATCAAAAGCAGCTTCGCTCTCGTTTAACCGCATGACGTGAATGTCTTGTGGGTCAAAGGTCAGGCCGATCGGTTCGCCTTCTGCGGCAGGGGTAGTTGAATGAACGAGCCATTCGTTATGATCGGTATCGTAAGCGACGATTTCGAAATAATTGCCTCGAAATAGTTGGGAGTCGACAGTGACGACTAACTTGCCTTGATCTGCGGCCACAATGTCGAGATCTTCAGGCCGAAGAACGACTTCGACAACTTCATTAGGCTGCATTCCCGCATCGGCGCATTCGAATTGTTTGCCGACAAACTCTACTTCAAAATCTTTGAGCATTTTACCCGGAATAATGTTACTTTCACCGATGAAGTTCGCCACGAAATGGTTGATCGGTTCATCGTAAATATCAACTGGGGACCCACCTTGTAAAATCTCGCCAGCGTTCATGACAAAGATTTCATCACTCATGGCCAAGGCTTCTTCCTGATCGTGGGTGACAAAGAGAAAAGTGATGCCCAGGCGTTGTTGAAGGTCCCGCAACTCATATTGCATATCCTTACGCAGTTTGGCATCGAGAGCCGATAACGGTTCGTCGAGTAAGAGGACCTTAGGCTGCATAACGAGTGCCCGGGCAATGGCAACTCGTTGTTGTTGTCCACCAGAGATTTCACTGATTTCACGTTCTCCAAGATCGGCTAGTTGGACCATCGCGAGTGCTTTTTGGACCCGCGTCTCGATTTCATCCTTGGGAACTTTGTGTAATTTCAAGCCAAATGCCACGTTTTCCGCGACATTCATGTGTGGAAAAAGGGCGTAATCTTGAAAGACCGTGTTGACTTGCCGCTGATTAGCCGGCAGGGTGTTGATGACCTGACCGTCAAAGTAAACTTGACCGGAAGTGGCATCCGTAAACCCCGCAATGGTACGCAGAATGGTTGTTTTACCACACCCAGACGGACCGAGTAACGTATAGAATTTGCCCGCTTCAAGATCTAAGTTGATGTTTTTTAAAACTTGATGTTCCCCGTAACTTTTAGTGACATTTGTCAATCGAATGATTGGTTGTGTATTAACCGCCAAAGTAAAGACCTCCTTAAAACGTGTACCAAGCTAGTGTAACCTAATACCAGCTCGATTGGTTGTGACATGATTATAAGTAGGACGCGGTCGTAACCAAGGTGAACGTGCAGGACGTGGTGCCAAGATTACGAATCTGATGCGTCTTAGTCGCATGGAAGTACAGCGTATCTCCCGCCGTGGCAGCATATTGCTGAGCTCCGAGCTGTAAGCTTAAAGTGCCGGTTTGAACCATAATAAAGGTCTCTGCCGGCGACGGCTCAAAAGATTTGAAGCGACCACTAGGTGCCAGTGTGACGGTGACCGGTTCTAACTGATTTTCGTTAGACGCGGGTACGAGCCATTTCACACGGTATCCTAAGGCTTCATCGTCATACGTGGTCTGATCTGCTGGATGGTAGACCACTTTGTGAGTGGGCTGCTCAGCCGCAAAAAAATCAGCGGGGGCACAACCGAGTACTTCAAGAATCGCGAAGAACGTCTCCATTGAAGGCGATGACTGATTGTGCTCTAACTGTGATATGTACCCCTTGCTAAGGTCAGTTCGTTCGCCTAATTCTTCTTGCGTGAGTTGCTTTTGAATCCGTAAGTTGCGGATGCGTTGACCAATGTCCATGACATTCACCTCGAATCGGTAGTTTTGTTAAACTAAACAATAAGTTTAGTACGAGCTTTAATTATAATGAAAAATGACGTGGTGACAAGCATTTTTTACAATTGGCAGCTTCTTTTTTTAAGTCTGCCAGCTTGTCTGGTCAAATCGCCCAGAAACAGTGGTGTTGAGGGGTTGGAACTGTCGTTTGGTTAGTGAATAAATTAGGTGCGTTGTGGACGGACTTTTCGTGGCGTGCCGCTGAAGCCTGCGCTGGCTAGGCAATGCTCAGCCTCAACCCGCGGCCCCTCACACTCTAATAAAAAAGCCCAAGACATCCGTCTTAGGCCGTTAGCGTTGTTGATTAATCCGCGCGGTAAACGACTTCAAAAACTTCACTGACCATCGGTGTGTCCGATGAGAGGTTTTTGCCGTGTTCTTCTAACGTCGGGGTGAATTCTGCCGTCTTACGCTTGCGCCAATCACCAATTGTGCGATCACCATCGCCTTCATGGTAAGCGTGTTCCGCCGAGATGCGATAAAACGGAATGAGTTCAGACACCACCGTTTTCAGAATCGCGACCGGTTTCATGTCACCATTTAGCAAGACGTTGTAGTCGCCAACTTGTGGAATGGCAATTTGTTCCGCGGTATAACTGTCCAGCGGCGTGGTTGTCGCTGTCTTCGTCCCAGCCAGAATTGCGTCGGCTAAAGCAGTCACTTCGGCAGGGTTATTTTGTTGACCGAACCAACGTGTTTGATAAGAAGCCCCGTTTGTGTCGGTGCTTTCGTTATAAGCATGCCATAATTGTTCTGCTGATTGAGCGGGCATAAAGGTCACCTAATTTCGATTAGAATTATTGAATTCGAATGCATGTAACCGAATTCACAATTCAAGTATAGCATGACATTTCTGAAAACGACACGTTCGACACTGGTTTTTCGGGGAAAATTAAGTTAGTCAACTATTGACCGACATTTGCTATAATATACGTACGAATTGGAGGGCGAAAATCAATGGAAATTACACCTGTTAAAATGCTGGATTTACCACAAATCATGGCGATCGAAAAATCTGGTTTTTCAGAAGCAGAGGCTGGCAGCGAGGCTGCTTATCGCGAACGCATTGAGAAATTAGCGGATACTTTTCTGGTCGCCCGCGATGGTGCAGTCGTACTTGGCTTTATCGTGGGACCAGCTGTCGGTGCCCGCTATATTGAAGATGAGATGTTTGTAGAGACACCGACTAACTTGCCACGTGGCGGCCATCAGCTGGTTTTCACGTTGGCAGTTTCGCCACTAGCACGTCACCAACAGATCGGTAGTCAATTATTGACCGCGCTAGCTGAGAAGGCTCAAGCAGACGGGCGGACAAGCATGGCGTTGACTTGTTTGGAACGACTAATTCCGTTTTATGAACGTAATGGTTTTATTAATCAAGGTGTGGCGAACTCCGAACATGCTGGTGAAACTTGGTATAATTTAGAGAAAGTCTGGGATTGAATCATGAAATTAGCAACATTACAAGCACAATTACCGGATTTTGAGATCCGATTACTAACTTTAGCTGACCAGGAAGCATTGCTAGAGCTGGAACAAAGTAATCCGCGCTATCATCAATATTTCTCACCGGAACCACTAACGATGACTGAGGTACAACATGATTTGACGGCCCACCCGGACGAGCTAGCGGCGGCACAAAAACAGGTTTTTGGTTTTTACTTAGCACACCGTTTAGTAGCCGTTTTAGATGTACTCAATCAGTATCCACAAGAACAATTTTTATTCGTTGGATTACTCATGGTCAATAAGGCTTACCAACGTAAATCAGTGGGCCGAGTTATTGTAACCGGACTGATGCAAGCGGCACTTCAAGCGAATATAACGGCGATCCAACTAACGCGCGTTACTGCTGATGAAGGGGTCGCAAGATTCTGGCAGAAACTCGGGTTTGAAGATGGTAACCAGTTGTTCTTACCTTTAAAAGCCGGTGGCCGGTTAGCGGTGACGACGATGACACGGCTACTCCAATAGAATTCTCATGGAACTCTTAGCAATAAGGCCTAGTAAGCGATATCAGACATGTTAAACTCGTGATGACTAATAAATAGAAATGAGGTTAACACGATGATTAAGCATTGGGGAAAAGCCGAAACTGGCATGTTGATTGCAGCCGTATTGTTATTAATGGTAATTTTTACCTTCTTTGAAATTACGGCTAGTTTAACAGTTAGTGTCATTGCTTTTCCGATTAGTTTGATTGTGTTGATGGCGATTATGGAATTCGCCGCAACGGAATTACGGCGCAAGTAAGTGACTCGCAAATAGATCGTAACCTAATATCGTGCTTGTTTAGCAGGAGCACGTATATATAGAAGCCCGTATTTACCACGATTGGCAGATACGGGCTTTTTTCGTGACGGCTGAGGACTATTCCTACTAGGTCTAAAGGACACTGTTTGGACTGTACAAGTGGCCTGATTTTAACGTTTTCTTAGCTTGTTTATAACTGTACTATACTGTACTATTTAACGTAAGCGAAGTAACGACTGTGTATTAAATGGAGGTGGGCCATGCAAATTGATCATGGAAGCCGACAACCGTATTACGCTCAGATAGTAACCGGTATTGAACAAGATATTGCTCATGGTGTGTTACAAAGTGGTGAACAACTGCCGTCGGTGCGTGAAATGGCTCGTCAACACTTGCTGAATCCGAATACGGTCAGTAAAGCCTATAAGCGACTGGAGACACAGCAAATTATCGAGACGGTTCCGGGAAAAGGCACGTACGTTAAAGTGGTGGATTCAACGCTGTTCCGACAAGAATTACGGGAACAGTTTACACAAATTGTCAGGCTAGCGGGTCAAAGAGGCGTCAGTATTGCTGAATTGCATGGCTGGCTTGATCAAATGGGGGAAAAATAATGAGTTTAGTGATTAATCAGTTAAGTAAGCGCATTGACCATCACCAGACGTTAGATGGCATTAGTTTTGAGATTGGACTTGGTCAAATCGTCGGTGTTGTTGGCCGTAACGGGGTTGGGAAAACAACCCTTTTTCGGACAATCAATGGGCAGTACCTCACGGATCATGGTCAGGTCCTGGTTGATGGGCAAGAGGTTGTTGATCAACCGGAAATGCGGACGCAACTGTGTTTTATTGATCCACTGGCAAATTTTTTTAAAGGCGCGACGATTGCGCAAATCCAGTGGTATTATCAAGCTGCTTACCCGGACTTTGATAATGCCAAATTTGCGCAATTGTTAGACCGTTATCATCTGACGTCCAAACAAAAATTACGCCATTTCTCTAAGGGAATGTTTGGTTTGTTTACAATCATTCTCAGTGTTGCGACGCAAGCGCCGTATCTCTTTTTGGATGAGCCGCTAGATGGTTTGGATGTCCTAATTCGAAAAAACATTCTTGGTATTCTAATTGATGAAGTGGCTACGGGAAACCGTTCAATCGTGATTGCGTCACATAATTTGGCTGAATTAGAGGGGGTTATTGACCGCGCGTTGATGCTTAAACACGGTCGCATTGTCAATGACTATCAATTAGAAGCCATGCGACGAAGTGCACGAAAAGTTCAATTAGTGTATCGTGACAAGCAGATTCCAGCCGTTGTTAAACAATTAGGCCATATTGTACACGTTTCTGGTCGGGTTATCGTGGTAGTGTTTGAAGATTATAATGCTGAGGTCCAGGCGCAATTAGCGACAACTAACCCGGTATTTCAAGAAGATTTACCACTCTCATTAGCAGACTTGTTTATGGCTAATCTGACGGATGAAGCTGACTTTGAATTATTATCTTAGGGGGACGATAAAATGACGAAACGAAAGTTATGGCAGTTGTTATGGCGCCACTATCGCACGTTGTTATTAACGGCGGGCGGTGTCTTACTACTAGTAGGCATAAAGGAAGGCTACAGTATTGCCCATAATCCGTCACGGTATGTTGCACAAAATGTCAGTAGTTTTGCGTTGATGGAAGCCACTCATCTTCGGATGGAAACGGTGGTCGCCATCATCGTTAGTCTGGTGCTAGGAGTCGCACTATTCTTAAGCGATAATTTCACGAATTTTAATCAATATTTATTTAGTTTGCCGGTCGCTCGAAAGCAAATTTATCGGCGTAAGATCGGGTTACTTATTGGGATGTTGGTCAGCGCATACATGTTGGCGGAAGCTGTTTTTGGACTGATTGCTTGGCGCGTGTTGGCTAAACAGCAGGTGCGGATTGATTGGCTTACGACATTGTATGAAGAACTTGGAATCCTGGCAGTAATGTTAGTGTTTGGATTATTAGCCGCTACGTTCGGGTTATGGGTTGGCCATATCTTTGCGAGTGCGCTTGCGACATTTGTCTTCGTTTGTAGCTTGCCCTTTGCATATGATGGCTTGATCAATCTTGCTGCAGGATTAACGAAGCTTAAATATGAGCAGGTGGATGTTTTAGGTCAGCTGCCGAGCTGGAAACCCGGGGGCTTACTAACCACTTGGGTGATTTGTGGTGTTATCGGTGGCGGCCTGTATTTGCTTAACCGCTGGGCGTTTGAGCATTTATCTTTGGAAAATAGTGGGGATTTTTTCCGCTTTCCGCAGTGGCGCGGAGCCGTCCTGGGCTTTTCAATTATTTATCTAATTGTTGCAATTTGCTGTTCACAATTTGGTAACGGTGTTTTAGGGTTGCTAACGGATAACTATCATGCGCATATGCCATTATCGACTGGGATTATAATGGCGCTGGTCGTTGCCTATCTAACTTGGAGTTTGGGGCGGTGGTTTCTGTACCGACCGGATCGTTTTCGCGATGCGTGGACGGTTAAGAAGTTGGCTTAACTTGGTCATAAATCTAAAATGCGCCCGTTGAAGTTAAGCAGACTGACTTCAGCAGGCGCATTTGTTAGCGGCAATTTTAAATTTATTATCCTGATTGATGAAACTTTAGCGAATCTTAGTTAAGCGTTTTGCAACGGTCTTAATATTTAGTAGATCCCAATCTTCCAAGTTGTGTGAAATCGAGTTATGCCCCCATGTTCCACAACCGAGTGTTAAGGATGGTGCGACGTTATCATATTTATAACCAATGGCACCTTGTGAAGACGGCACGTTGATCAATGCTCGACAAGCAGTCATTTCTAAGGCAAACTTGTTCATAACAGCTTCGTCAGTCGTATGCAAGGCGGCCGTATGTCCCAGTCCGCCAAGTGCTAGGCTGCGTTTCATCAGGTTGAAGCCGGCCTCAGTATCCTTGGCATGAACGACGGCGAGGACTGGTGATAACTTTTCTCGTGATAAGACTTGGTCACCACCGATGCTAGGCAACTCAACTGCTAATACTTTGGTATCGGATGGGACATCAAAGCCAGCCCACTGAGCGATTTGCCATGGCGTTTGCCCAGCTACTTTCGGGTCAACAGCCTGTTTATCCAGGTTCATGACAGTTGCTTCTAAGGCCTTGAAGTTCTCGGTACCGACAAAGTACACACCGTTGTGACTTAATTCACGTTTAACTTGATCATAGATTTGATCAGCAACGATTAAGTTTGATTCGGAAGCACAGATCATGCCGTTGTCGAATGACTTGGAAGTGACGACATCACTGACTGCCTGTTGAATGTCTGCGGTTTGCTCGATGAAGCATGGCACGTTACCAGGGCCAACACCGAGTGCCGGTTTACCAGTTGAATACGCGGTCTTGACCATGCCGGCACCGCCAGTTGCAATAATGGTAGCGACGCCCGGATGGTTCATCAAGGTGTTGGTTGCTTCAAGGCTAGGCGTCTTGATCCACTGAATCCAATCCTTAGGAGCGCCAGCGGCAATAGCAGCATCGCGGATGATTCGGCCAGTTTCAACACAAGATTTTTGTGCAAAGGGATGGAAACCAAAAATAATGGGATTGCGAGTCTTTAATGCTAACATGGCATTGAAAATGACGGTTGATGTTGGGTTGGTAACTGGGGTGACCCCCGCAATAATTCCAACTGGTTCAGCAACTTTCATCACGCCACTGACTGGATCGTCATTAATGATACCGACCGTCTTGTCATCCTTGATGTAGTTATAAACGTTTTTGGCTGCAAAGTCGTTCTTCGCAACTTTATCACGATAATTTCCGCGACCCGTTTCTTCGACGGCCATAGCGGCCAGCATGCCACGAGCAGCGTGGGCAGCGCGGGCCATGGCAGCGACAGCCTGATCAACTTGACTTTGGTCCATGACTTCAAGACGGTTGGCAGCTAACGAAGCATTTAAGACTAACCGATCGATTGAACGTGATACGGTTGTTTCTTCCATTTCTTTCAGCATTCACGGTTCCTCCTATGCAAAATCAACTTGTTTCTTATTTCACAATCACTATTATAAATACTTTTTCACAAATGTAAATAGCTAATATTTAATTTCATAAATTGCTTTTGAAACACTATAATTATTGATTTAATAGCGTATATAAATGTAAATAAACTGTTCGCTTACATTTTCACCGAACGGATTGCTGTTATAATATTCACAATTAATTATTGATTAAATTCGAAGCAACTTTTGGCTTGATCTGTAACTGATTTTATATAAATGGAAGGGTTTACAAACGGGCGGTTGTCAAATAAGCAAGAATTGACGGGGAATCGTTGGTTAATAAATATGACAAATCGGTTATCACTCCTATGTAAAATGTGCTAAAATGAATGTGATTCAAAAATCGTATCTCTTAATTAACCTAGGAGGGTTATTTTATGTCATTTGTAAATGCTGTTGATATGACACAAGACGCATACAAGAACCATTATGCTATTGGTGCGTTCAACACAAACAACCTTGAATGGACTCGTTGCATCTTGAAGGGTGCTCAAGACACTAACACCCCAGTTATTATCCAAGTTTCAATGGGTGCTGCTAAGTACATGGGCGGCTACAAGCTCGTTATGGACTTAGTTGCTGATGAAATGGAAAGCATGAACATCACTGTTCCTGTTGTTATGCACTTAGACCACGGTAACTACGAAGCTGCCAAGGAATGTATCGAAGTTGGTTACTCATCAGTTATGTTTGATGGCCATGACCTACCATTTGCCGAAAACTTAGAAAAGACTAAGGAAATCGTCAAATTAGCTCATGCTAAGGGCATCTCTGTTGAAGCCGAAGTTGGTTCAATTGGTGGTGAAGAAGACGGTATCATCGGTGAAGGTGAATTAGCTGATGTTGAAGAAGCTAAGACTTTAGCTGCTACTGGTATCGACATCTTAGCCGCTGGGATTGGTAACATCCACGGCAAGTACCCAGAAAACTGGACTGGCTTACACTTCGATCGTCTTCAAGAAATCTCAGAAGCCGTTAAGATGCCATTGGTACTTCACGGTGGTTCTGGTATTCCTAAGGACCAAATCGTTAAGGCTGTTGAATTGGGTATTAGCAAGGTTAACGTTAACACCGAAAACCAAGTTGCTTTTGCCAATGCAACTCGTGCTTACATCGAATCTGGCGCAGACCAAATCGGTAAGGGCTACGACCCTCGTAAGTTATTGGCACCTGGTAAGAAGGCCATCGTTGATGTTGTTACATCACGGATTGGCTGGTTCAAGACTCCAGCTGTTAAATAATTGGATTTTTGATTCAGAAAAAGTCGACTCTTCGGGGTCGGCTTTTTTCCTGCGCTTTTTTGGGGAACTTGGTACTGACTTACCACCTGGGAGTGCCAGTGTCAGTGTACCCTTTTCTGGTTGCTATTATCGGGGAACCAATTGTAGCGTGATTTTTAATTTTGCGGTTTGTTAAAATAATCGTAACTTAATGGGATGCTGTTGGTATCCAATTGAATGAAGGAAAAAGTGAGGTCAGTGATTCTCGAATGCCGAGGGTCACTGACCTCATTTTGGTGTTAAGAACGGATAACTAAACATTAATCGCGTCTTGCAATTGCTGCTCATTGTAAAAAATTAATACGATAAACATCACCACGTAAAGTAATAATGGTAACCACGCATAGTTCAGGGTAATCATATGCTGAGTGGCGATATTTTGCGCATGATTGGCCGTGTAGCCGCTTAGATGAAAGAGTCCGGCGGTGACTAGGCCACCAAGTCCTAAGCCGACATTGACGCCGAAGTCATCAGTAGAGGCTAAAATACCTTCTGCTTGAATGCCAAGCGCCGTGCCATAACGGATCGTATCAGCAATCATGATTGAGACCAAACCAATGATGAGACCGTTACCGACAGCATTGATCAACGTACCACCGAAGACGAAGGCCAGTTGATTGATGGCTGTCCCGAGACCGAGGATCAGTTGCCCCACAGCGGCGATTGCGATACCCGCCAACATGGTATTCTTTTTCCCGTGGTGGTTGGCTAGCCGGACAATTAAGATGACCCCGATCAGTGACGCAAACGTAAAGCCGTTAACGACTGGCACTAAGTCCTCACGCTGAATCAAGTATTTAAAGTAGTAGATGGTCGTTTGATTCTTGATGGCAGTTGTTAACCAATACAGTAAAATCACGCTGGATAAAATAAACCACGGCTGGTTTTGCTTGAGCATGCCCCACACCGCACTGAGTGATTGGTGCGGACGCTCAGGTTGACTAAAGCGTTCCTTGACTTGGAAGAAGGTGTTGAGGATCAGGACCAACGAAATAATGCCAAATAGAACGATTGTCAGTAAAAAACCTCGTTGCTGATCACCCTGACCAAATAAAGCAACTAGTGGCAAGGTGAAGACAGCGACGATAATTTGAACGCTACTACCGAAGAATTGACGAATCACGCCTAGTAAGGTTAATTCACGTTCATTCTGGGAGAGTGCTGGTAAAATCGATGTGATTGGTAGGTTGACGGCGGTATAGAAGAATCCTAACCCTAAATAGGTCACATAAGCCCAGACGAGTTTACCAGTTGCTCCGAAATTCGGGGTCACAAAGGTCAAAACGGCGAACAAGACGTAGGGTAACGCGTACCATAAGAAAAACGGGCGGCTTTTACCGAAGCGCGAATGGGTATGGTCAATCATGACGCCGATAATCAGACTTTCAACGACATCGGCTAAGCGCGCAACGACAAATAAAATCGCCGCTGCACTCGTGGATAGGCCGTAAACATCGGTATAGAAGAATAATAAGTATGTGGTCATCATCTGAAAGACTAAGTTATCCGCGGCATCACTGAGCCCATAACTAATTCGTTCCGGCCAAGCTGTTTGCCAAGGTTGTTTCAATATTAACACCTCTAAGTATGGTTTTGCACAATCTAATTCTAACCTAGTTGCACGCTTAAACCTAACGGAAAGGTTTACAAAATTGATTAGGTCTTAGATTGATCAGAAAAAAGCCTGCAGGTGGCGTTCGTCAACCTGCAGGCTGTGCATTGTTTGTCCTGATTAAAAGCTACTTAGTTGTTAATTTGCTGACCTTGGTGAGTGCTGGGATTAAGCCCAAGCTATCTAACGTTTGGTTTGGTAAAACAACGGTGTTGGCATTGCCGTCCGCTAAGGCTTTGACAGCTTCCGTGTTTTGGAAGATAAAGTAGTTTTCGGATGATTGTGACAAGGCTTCGTTTAAGATCCGCGTCCGGTAAGCATCAGCATCTGCTTCAGTTTGAACGGCTGTTGCTTTCGCCTTTGCACTATTCACTAAAGCTTCGTTTTGGGCTTTGTTGGTGGCTAATAAGGCCCGGTTATTGGCTTCATTTTCCAGTGTGATTGACTTACTCTTACCTTCAGCAGTTGCGATGGTGGCATCCCGTTCCCGCGTAGCTTGCAGGAGTTTATTCATGGAAGCCTGAATATCTGCCGAAGGGTTAACGGAATCAATATTGACCCGGTCAACATTTAAACCGTAGCCCGCCGTAACGGAGGAGATCTCCTTGAAGAGGGCGGCATTGATTTCTTGCGTCCCATTCAGGACTTCGTTTAATTCTTTGTTCCCAATGATACCACGCAGTGCCGCGCGGGTATCTTGAATCATACTACGAACGGAGTCTTCGTTTTTAAAAACGAAGTCTTCAATATTAGTGACGTGGTACTTAAGCGAAATCTTAACTGAGATTTCAGCGTTATCTTTGGTGATAACGACTTGTTGATTAAGATCAACGGGTGTCTGAGCCGTGTTAACGGTGATGACACGTGAGATGAACGGTTTAATAAAGTGAAAGCCGGAACTAATGACGCGCTCGAACTTTCCAAATGTTAAGACGACACCTTGGTTCGGTTGGGTGATGATGCGGATGGAAGCGATTAGGACTAAAACGACCAGTAGAATGACAATAATTGCAACGATGATACCTACCATAATAATTTCCCCCTATTGTTGTGGTGCGATAATCGTTACCGTTAGACCATGAGCACTGACGGCCGTGATTTCAACGGTATCGCCGATGTGCAGTGGTGTTGCGGCGTGCAAATGGTACAAGATGCCATAGAATGCGACGCCGTCAGTTAGATCGGTCGGTTTGATAATGAAACGCTGACCGATTAAGCGCTGATCTAAGTATCCCTCTTGCATAGATGACCCACCTTTAATGTGATAATAATTAAATTATATGCTGTTTTTGGTTAGATTGATAGGGCCGTTATAAAATAGTGGGTGAGTTTTGGATTGTTGATAAAGTATGGCGATAAATGGTGAATTCATGCTGCATATCGCCCAGTAGCTATTGAATAAGCTCGTTTTAGAGGGCGGTTCAGTAATACGGGATTGGCGAGTTAAAGGGGTGCTTGAAGTATTTAAGCCGACAAAAAAACCTTCGTACGGGAATACGAAGGTCAAAAGGAGTAGGTCAGCATATGACGGGGAATCATATGCTGATAACTTGATGAGCGTTTATTCATATAAGCGGGGGGACGTTCACATGCCGCTCATCAAGCTGTCAAAGTTGTTACGCTTTGACGGATTTCATTACTTTGGAGGAGTAAATGAAAAGAATGTTAATTATTATAGTAGCAATCTTGGAGGGGGATCCTTAATTGCTATAGATACATATTAACAACGAATTGTGAAGAAAATGTGACGATGATTTTTCAAATTTAAGAATTATTGATTAGATTACGAAAAGATTTATGACTATTGATAAATTTATCGGCAATTAAAATTGCGTAAGAATTATCTGTCAGCGCTTTCGCAATGGTGGCTTTTTAAATTAGAGCGTGTATCATTAATAATGATCACGGAAATTAAAGACAGGAGATGCTTGCATGTACGAACAAGCTTGTACCACAATTTTAGTTGGGAAGAAGGCGACCGTTGATGGTTCAACGATGATTGCCCGCAATGATGATACGTTTATGCCGATTACACCGCAAAAATTTATCGTCCATCCCGCCGTTCATGGTCGCAACGAAACGTTAACTTCTGGGAAGAATGGCTTTACCGCACCACTTCCAGCGGATGGCTACCGTTACCAAGCTGTACCAAACATTGAAGTCGCTGAAAAGGGTGTTTTTGAAGAAAATGGCTTTAACGAAAAAAACGTTGGTGTTTCTTCAACTGAAAGTGTTTATGGTAATGAACATACGCTGACTTTTGACCCATTCGTGTCTAATGGTCTCGCAGAAGATTCATTGCCAACCATGCTCACGCCGTTCATTGATTCTGCTCGTGGTGGGGTTGAATACTTGGGCCAGTTGATCGCTAAATATGGTTCGCCAGAAGGTAACGGTGTTTTGTTCAATGATAAAGATGATGTGTGGTACATGGAGATCGTCACTGGTCACCACTGGGTTGCACAACGGATTCCGGATGATGCTTACGCGGTGGCTGCCAACCAAGTTGCGATTCAATGGGTTGATTTTGATGATCCCGATAACTTTATGTGGTCTGATGGTATTCAAGAATTTGTTGCGGAACACCATTTGAACCCTGACAAGGAAGGTTTTAACTTCCGTCATATCTTCGGTACTGATAATGAAAAAGACCGGCATTATAATACTCCCCGGGTCTGGTACGGCCAACGTTATTTCAATCCAGAGATCGAACAAGATCCACAGTCGAGTGAGCTACCGTTCATTTGTCACGCAGCCAAGAAGATTTCAGTTGCCGACGTTGAATTTGTACTGGGTTCTCATTATAACGAAACGAAGTACGATCCCTTCTTGAATACACCAGAAGCTAAAAAGTTTCGGCCAATTTCAATGAATCGGACGCAGAATTCACACGTTATGCAAGTGCGGAATGACGTACCAGCAGAACAAAGCGCGATTATGTGGATGACATTTGGGGTACCAGCTTTTGCGCCATACCTCCCATTCCATGCGAACGTTTCTGAAACTGATCCTAGTTTTGCGAACACACCACTAAAACATGATATGAATAGTGCTTACTGGCTCTACCGGACACTATCAATGATTGTTGAATCACACTATGCTGATTTCGTTCAGGATGATATTGATTATTTGAAAGAATGTCGAATCGAACTGGGTCAATTTGTGGCTGCGACCGATGAACAAGCGGCGAAGTTATCTGGTGACGAGTTAACGGCTTTCTTGACTGAACAAGATAAAGTAATGGTCGCAAAGATGCGTGATAAAGCCCAAGCTTTGATTGGTCAATTAGTCACCAAAGGTTTAACGCTCTCGAAACTAACCTATAATGTTGATATCAATCTTTAAACTTTCGTTATGACGGTATCAGCGTGTATAATTAGGTTATTAAGAGGACAAGGAGCTGATGGCAAATGGATGAAAATGTCTTATTTAATCCTGGTGACGCAATTTCAGAATCGCATGACTACAATGAAGCGCTCCGTAGTGCGGATATTTATAATGCGCGTCACGGACGTAAGCGCGGACTCATGATTGCGCGGCCGCTAGAACAGGATCACGGTTATTCGGTTTTTTACGCGGATGACTTACTGACAGCCGATACGCCAAGACCAGAAGCACGTCAATATCACGTTGAAAAGCGTATTCCAAAAGAATAGTTCAATCATCCCATGATCAGTAAAAAGGGTCATGGGATTTTTTATTTTCTAAACAGTAACCCATGATGTTGATATTGGGTTACTGTTGTTTTATAATAGCGTTTAAATTGATTAACAGGGGTGCGATGATGACGAATCGACAGACGATTAAACACCTGACCCAGACGGCGATGGTGACCGCTTTGATTATTGTATTAGGTTTCTTTCCGGGAATTCCAGTGGGCTTTATTCCCGTCCCGATTGTGTTGCAGAATATGGGCATCTTTTTAGCCGCCGAGTTACTTGGCCGCAAATATGGGACGATCGCAGTTGGATTGTTCTTAGGATTAGTGGCACTGGGACTACCCCTATTATCTGGGGGGCGTGGGGGTGCCGCGATTTTTCTCGGGCCAACGGGTGGCTATCTCGTTGCTTGGTTGCTGGCACCAATGCTGATTGGAACGTTGATCAAAATAACTCGGGCGATGACAAGTGGTTATTGGTGGCTAGAAGTTGGCATTGTCTGGTTGGCTGGTATCTTATTTGTTGATGTAATCGGTGCTAGTTGGCTAGCTGTTCAGTCTCATATGACTTTGACGGCCGCCTTGCTGTCGAACGTGGCCTTTCTTCCTGGTGACATCATTAAAGGGACTTTGGCCGTATTTATTGCCCGGCGTGTGCGGGCCATCGTTGATTTTGGATTGCCAGCTTAGTAAATAGCTAATGTGATTGGCAGGTCAGGAGGTCATAATGACAACTAAAGAACAAGTCTTAACAATTTTATTGCGTCATCATGGTGAGTGGCAATCGGGGGACCAGCTTGCCCAATCAGTTGGCTGTAGTCGTGAGAGCATTTGGAAGGCAATCAATGCTTTGAGAAAGCAAGGACACCAGATTGAGAGTCGTAAAAACCGGGGCTACTGTTATCTGGGAAGTCGTAATTTGGATGCCAAAGCCATTCAAATCTATGGGCAACGTCAATTTACGGGGTCCCTTGAAGTGGTCGCCCAGACGCCGTCCACTCAGATTCTAGCTAAGAGCTTTTTAAGTCATCATCAGCCACAGTTTGCCGCCTTCTTCGCGGACGAACAGACGGCTGGCTATGGCCGTTTGGGCCGGGACTTCTATTCACCGGCCAAAACTGGACTGTATTTTAGCTTGGTTGTTCCTAATCCCACGAATGCATTGGTCAATGTGGGTTTACTGACAACTGGTGTCGCGGTGAGTGTCTTGAATGTTTTACAGCAATTTTATCCTAATAAGAACTTTGGGTTGAAATGGGTCAATGATATTTATCTTGATCAGTATAAGGTCGGGGGCATTATCACGGAAGCAAGTTTGGAATTAGAATCGACTTCTGCAACGGCCTTTATTGTCGGTGTGGGGCTCAATTTAACGACCACCGATTTTCCACGGGAATTGCAAGCCCGTGCCCAAGCGGTCGACCCGAGCATGTCAGTGGATCGCAATCGGTTAGCAGCGGCCTTATTATCAGCACTAGTAGCGCTATCAAAACGCTACGCTACGGCCGACTTTTTGCCAGCATATCGGGCTAAATCATTAGTGTTGGGTCAACAAGTGACACTTCAAGTGGGCGATTCCGTGGTGAATGGGGTGGCTGAAGATATCGATGAACATGGTGGCTTAGTGGTCCGCATGTTGACCGGGGAGCGGCGGACATTTACGAGTGGTGAAGTGATCAGGGTAGGGTTACCAGTATGACTGAGTGGGTACCAGTGATTTACGGCATCGGTTTAGACGCTGCCGGTCGGTGCCAACATTATCACCTTGAAACTGATATCGCGGCATTGTGGTGTCGGCGATGTCAACACTATTACGCGTGTTACCGGTGCCATGATACGTTGTGCCAGCATACTTTTGTGGCCAGCGCTCCGACGGATTTAGCCGTGATGTGTGGTGCTTGTCGTTATCGAATGACGGTTGATCGGTATCATGAGGGGCAATGCCCGCACTGTCACCGGCCATTTAACCCGCGGTGTCGGTTGCATGACAAGGTTTACTTTCTAATCGATGAGAGAGAAGTACAGTCCAAGTGTCAGTAAAAGTGAGGATGGTGCTAGTTTATTCAATCTAATTTAATATTAATAAAAGTCTTGACATAATCTAACCAAAAACTCATAATGTGAAATATCATGAGAGATGAGTATCAATGGTGAGCTGGTAACAGAGAGTCGTCAAGTGCTGAAAGATGACCCAGCAAGCGTTGAGAAGATGGTCTTTCCTAATGAACGATCGGTGAGCAGTGATGTTAAGTGGTCGCGGTTAATGCCCGTTAGCGCAGCAGTTAGTTCTGCATGAGTTGGTGTCCAAATGGGTGCTATTAAGGTGGTACCGCGGCGAAAGTCGTCCTTGTTATAAGTTATAACAGGGACGACTTTTTGTCATGTAAAAAAGTGAGAAACGGGGTATGGAAGATGAGAAGAAATACAAAGTGGTTGTTAGCTTTAGGTGGCATTATTGTTGTTTTGGTGGCTATCGTGGGGTTCAGCCGTGCCAGTAGTTCACAAGCAAGTCAGGGTAAGTTGACAACGGTCAAGATTGGGGTTGCTCCGGGGCCTTATGGTGATATGGCGACTAAAGTTATCGGCCCATTACTTGAGAAAAAGGGGTATAAAGTTGTTACAAAGGAATTCAACGACTACGTTCAACCGAATAAGGCACTGAATTCTGGGGAAATTGATGCTAATTTATTTCAACATACGTTGTATCTGAAGACCTTCGCTAAAGCTAATCACTTGAAGTTATCGGCCATTGGCGAGACGCCCACGCTGGGGATGGGGATTTACTCGAAGAAGATCACGGCACTATCAGATTTGAAGTCCGGTGATACAGTCTCGCTACCGAATGATCCGTCCAACTTAGCTCGAGCACTACAACTCTTAGCGGCGCAAAAACTAATTACTTTGAAGAAAAATATCAACGTCGCAACGGCTAGTACGGCGGATATTGTGACTAATCCGCACCAGTTGAAGATCAAGACCTTGGATGCAGCCCAGTTACCACAGTCGATGAGTAACGTGACGATTGCTTTGATTCCCGGTAATTATTCCTGGAATGCTAAGTTGAAACCATCGAAAGCGCTGGCACTTGAAAAGCTCAAGGAAGATTACAAAGAAGTCTTTGTTGTCAAGACGAGTCAACGCAATTCTAAGTTCGGCAAAGCTGTCAAAGCGGTTCTCAAAAGTGCTGCTTTTAAGCAGGCGATTGCAAAGTCGGAATTTAAGGATTTCGATAAACCAGCTTCATGGCAATAGGAGGTCAAGGGCATGAGTCAGATTGAATTAAAACATATTGATGTGACGTTTCAGCAGAAGAAGCGGACGGTGCACGCTGTTAAGGATGTCTCACTAACCATCGAGAAAGGTGAAATCTTTGGAATCGTGGGGTTGTCGGGGGCAGGTAAGTCAACTTTAGTCCGAACAATCAATTATTTGCAGGCACCGAGTCAGGGACAAGTGATCGTAGATGGTCATGATTTGACCAAAGCTAATGCGCGTCAGATTGCGTCCGTGCGGCGTAAAATTGGCTTCATCTTTCAAAATTTCAACCTGATCGGTAATCGAACGGTTGCACAGAACCTGGCGTTTGCCCTGACAGCGGGCGGCTATCCTGAAAAAGCGCAGCCTGCGCGTATTCAAGATTTGCTAACGTTAGTGGGACTTGCAGATCGTCAAGACAATTACCCGGCACAGTTGTCTGGCGGTCAAAAACAACGCGTTGGTATTGCACGGGCGCTCGCCAATGATCCGGATGTCTTATTGTGTGATGAAGCGACCAGTGCGTTAGATGTTGAAACAGCCGAAGAAATCATTCAGATTCTGAAAGACATCAACCGGCGACTTCATATTACGATCGTCTTTATTACCCATCAATTGGAAGTGGCCAGAAGCTTGTTTGACCGGGTCGCTGTCATGGAGGCGGGCCAATTAGTGGAGCAATCGAGCACGTATGACCTGTTCGCAGCGCCCCAGTCCGATATGGGGCAACGGCTTGTCAACCGGTTCCTAGATACACAACTGCCGACAAGAGTCGCTGCACAGCTCGCACGCGCAGATGGTCAGTTATTAGCATTACGTTATCGTGGTAGTGATTCACTAACCCCGATTATTACTGAAATCGCCAAGGCAACGGATATTGATATTAACATTATTCAGGGACGGATCGAGTTTATTCAAGAACGGGCCATTGGGGTATTAGCCGTTTATTTGACGGGTACCACTCAGGCCGTTAAGCAAGCGATTGCGCTATTTCAGCGACGCGTCGATTATGTGGAGGAGGTGCAAGTAAATGAATGAAACTTGGACTATATTACAGCAAAATCTCGGAACAGCATTGTGGGACACGGCTAAAATGGTCTTTATCTCAGGCTTTATCGGAATCGTCTTTGGTACCATTATTGGATTAGGACTGTATTACTATTCTAATCCGCTATTTGCCTCGCACCCGCTTATCAACAGTGTGGCCGGTTTTATTATTAACGCGATCCGCTCGCTGCCATTTTTGATTTTAATGGTTGTCTTGATTCCGTTCGCCAAATTAGTGGCTGGTGATCCCTATACACCACTTGGTGGCGCAGTATCATTGTCGGTAGCCGCTATTCCATTCTTTGCCCGGCTAGCCGAAGGGGCCTTTGCCGAAATCGATGCGGGCGTTGTTGAAGCAGCACGCTCAACTGGTGCGAGCTTCTGGCTGACTTTTCAGGAAGTCCTATTTCCCGAAGCATTGCCGGCACTCATCCGTGGCGTTGTTTTGACCTTGATCAGTTTGCTAGGCTATTCGGCCATGGTCGGAACGATTGGTGCTGGTGGAATTGGGGACTTAGCGATTCAATACGGCTATAACCGTTATAATACCGGTGTATTAGTCAGTGTGATTGTCATTTTAATTGTGATTGTGCAAATTGTTCAGTGGTGCGGTGATCGACTTGCGGATCATTACACGCGTTCATAGTCAGGAAAGGAAGCATAAACATGAAGTATACGGTATTAGGTGCGGGAGCCATGGGATTACGTTATGGTGTTTTATTACAAGCAGCTGGCTATCAAGTTGATTTTGTCGATACTTGGGATCAGCAGGTCCAAACAATTCAACAGCAGGGTGGTGTCTATGTTGCTCGTGATGGTCAAAACCGCCACTTGGTTCCGATTCGAATCAGCACTCCTGAGAATTACCATGGTCAACCGGATGTTCTGATTATTTTCACCAAACAAATGGGGTTGACAGAGATTTTGTCACGATCAGCACACTTCTTCAATGACCAGCAATACGTGGTTACCGCTATGAATGGTATGGGCCACATTGAAAAAATCAATCAATACTTCAAGCCTGAGAAGGTGTTGGGCGGGACGGCCTTGATTGGGACGGTCTTAAAGCAAGCTGGTGATGTCGACTTTATCGGGGCGGCAAACGCTGGTTCAATGAATATTGCAAATCAAACGGAACAACCTGACGAAATGACCCATCAAATCGTTGCCGAATTTACTAAAGCACACCTGAATCCGACTTTGACGACGAACTTTTTAGGTACCTTATTGGCAAAGGTGATTTTTAATTCCGTTATCAACACGTTGTGCACGATGTTCCAGATTCAAATGGGCGAGTTTATTCAGTCGCCAGTAGCTCAAAAGTTAGGCCGGCAACTGATTGATGAAGCGTTTGACGTTTGTGAACGGGCCGGGATCACGTTACTGAATACTCGAGAAGAAGAGTGGCAGACGATTGAATACGTTAGTCGAGAGACGAATCCGTTGCACTTTCCGTCAATGTATCAAGATATAACAAAACACCGACTCACTGAAGTTGATTATATCAATGGTTATCTCTATGATTTAGGGGTGCAATACCACTATGAAGCTAAGACCCATGATTTTTTGCGGAATCTTGTTCACTTAGCCGAATTTGCTGGGACGTTTGATATTACGAGCCTGAAACCATTGACAGAAGGGAAGCACTAATTTTGAAATTTGAAGAGTCCAAAATTTTGCAGCAATTACCAAAACAGTTTTTTGCGAATCTGGTCAAAAAGGTCAATGCCAAAGCGGCGGCCGGTGCGGATGTGATTAATTTAGGTCAAGGCAATCCTGACCAACCAACCCCTGAGTTTGTTGTTAAAGCAATGCAGACTGCAACTGCCAATCCCGCGGATCACAAGTATTCGTTGTTTCGAGGTTTGCCGCGATTCAAACAAGCCGCGGCTGATTTTTACGAACGCGAGTACGGTGTGAAATTAGACCCGGAGACTGAGATTGCGGTTTTGGGTGGCAGTAAGATTGGGTTGGTCGAGTTACCCTTTGCCTTACTAAATCCGGGCGATACAATGATTTTACCTGACCCCGGTTACCCAGACTATTTATCTGGTATTACGTTGGCACAGGTGAAGTTGGCTTTACTACGGTTAACAGCGGACAATCATTTCTTACCGGATTATCAGCAGGTTGATCCACAAGTGGCTGCGGCGGCCAAGCTGTTGTACCTGAATTACCCGAATAATCCCACTGGTGCTGTTGCAACGTCGCAGTTTTTTCAAGACACGGTGGATTTTGCAAATGAACATCAGATTGGTATCGTTCATGACTTTGCTTATGGTGCAATTGGGTTCGATGGTCAGCGACCAGTGAGCTTCCTACAGACACCGGGGGCTAAAGACGTTGGAATTGAGATGTACACGTTATCTAAGTCCTTTAACATGGCAGGTTGGCGCGTTGGTTTTGCCGCTGGTAATGCTGACATGATTGAAGCCTTAAATTTGATTCAGGATCATCTGTTTGTCAGCGTCTTTCCGGCCATTCAAGATGCAGCGATTGCAGCCTTGAACAGTGACCAACAGACGGTCCACGAACTGGTTAGACTGTATGAACGACGCCGTAATCAGTTCTTTACGGCAGCCCGCAAGATTGGGTGGGAGCCCTACCCATCAGGGGGCTCATTTTACGCTTGGATGCCAGTCCCTGAAGGGTATACCAGTGAAGCATTTGCCGATTTGCTGTTGGATAAAGCGGCGGTTGCGGTGGCGCCAGGCAACGGCTTTGGCGCGGGTGGCGAAGGCTATGTGCGCGTTGGCCTCTTGATTGATGAACCCCGCTTCACGGAAGCCTGTCAGCGAATTGCAAAACTGCACTTATTCGATCGTTAGGATGACCTCTTAGCATTAATGATGACAGTCAGTTACTTGCTTAGCATAATTCATGCAACGGGGGCGCAACTCGTTCTTGATTGCTTGGAAATATTGAGCTGTAATAACGGTATCAAAATAACGCAACTGGCATGTGAATGCCAGTTGCGTTATTTTGATTCGAGGTATTGAATTATTATAAATTACCGGTGCTCTTTAACCGCTTCTCTAACAGGTACGCGTCCATGTACCCAAAGGATAATTCAACGACCTGATCGAGTTCGATCATCGTGCCAACATGATTAATTTGATTATCATCATCCACGTTATAGAAGATGAAGTGCCCGTTCGTTAACGTTCCCGGATAGCCAGTCATTGCTGGCAACATGGGGTTTTCTGTCGTGATGTGAACGAGGTTATTGAAAGTTGCGGCTTGTCGCAAAATTGAATCAAAAAGATCAGTTGTGGCGTCAAATAACCGTTCGTCGTTTAAGACGGGTTGAACATTTAACTCATACTGGCGATTTAATTCAATAAAGCCACGCATCGTTTGTAAATAGTCGGACTGGGTTGTCACCGATTCAATTAGTGAACGGCGACAAAGAGTGTAGCCCCCAAATTGGCCCGTCATATCGATCAGATTGAGCAGGACACTATCAGCGTTCAATGCGTTAATGAAGCCAACAAAGAACATGTCAGACCCGTCCGCTGACCGAATTGCAATCAGTTGGTGCTCATTTAAGGCGTTGTTTAAATTATGATCAACGTCGTCAAACTCGCTAACTTTGATGGTTGCTCGATGCGTATGGATGGTCTTGACAAAGGCGCTTTCCAATAAGAGCTCATTGCCGCAGAACTCTAAGATCTGAATAGCAGCCAATGGAATTTCCTGTTGCCCGTTGTTTTTAAAGTTAAATTTGTCAAAAGTTTTAAAGGTAATCGTTTGGTCAGTGACTTGTTGGACCTGACCTTCTAAATAATTTTCGTTGTCTTCGAGGACTAGTAGCACAACTTGATGATCGGTTTGGGCTTGGGTGACTAACTGTGTTAGGACTGGCCGTTGATCGTCTAAAGCTACGGTTGGTTGTGGCACACTGTTCAAACCTTCAGTAGTTGCATTTTCAAGGCGAAAGGCCATGTTATCAAGGTCTTCACTCATCATTTCAACTTCATCAATGACGTCGTAGCGCATGAAGACGGCGCCGTCCTGGAGCCCAGCATCATCGTAAGTATTCACGACAACGCCATCAGGTGCCAGACGGTCGATGTAGCCGGTGTAAACCACTTCGCTATTGGCTTGATATAGGTTGATGAGGTGAACCTGTTGTGCGGCTAATTGTAAATTCTCAATAATTGAACTCATCGTGTCTAACCCCCTTAGTTAATGTTCCCTCATCATAGCACTTTTTGAGGTGAAGACGCCATTATAAGTCATTATTCAGCTGGTTTGGTAAGTGTGTTATGACTAGGTAAGTAAACGGATGCTCACGTGCTATTCAGGTCGCTCATCTCATTAGAAGGGCCTTGTTCTGCAAATTTAAAACCGTTTTCGCTTGCACCCGGACGCTGTCACCGGCATTGAGTGCGGCTGTTTGGTATGTGTGCAACACAACACGGTGCTGGTCATCGCTACATAAAAAATAGTGTTCCGATGATGCGTTCACAGCTAGTGATCTTAAAGTGCAATTCGATATTCAAATGATGATTGCCAAAATAAACGCATACGGTTTTTTTAAAACACAACAAATGTAAGGGCTTTCTTTACTTGTGAAATAGGAGTATCGGTCAATAAGTATCTATTGATAATAGGTAAATATTTAATAAAAAATGTTATTTTCGGTGCTATTAACGAGGTTTATCGTTATAATGTAGTCTGCGGTTTATCTTGACCGTAAATCTGTCATGACCTTTCAAGAGGCGCTTGATCGTGTTGCGACATACATTTAAGGAGTGCACTATGTTTACGATGTTTAAGACGATTGGCGATCAGTTCGCCAATTTCAAGATTATTCGGCGAATGGCGAAGTATGATGATCGGGCCACATACCAAAGCCATTACCTTGGGTTAGCGTGGGAATTTCTAAACCCACTGATTCAAATCGGAATTTATTACTTAGTATTCGGGGTCGCGTTAAAACGTGGCGATCCGATGCCAGGAATCCCGTATTTACCATGGATGGTTGTCGGGATTGCACCATGGTTATACATGAACAAAACGACGCTGGACGCGTCTTCTAGCATTTATCGTCAGGTTGGGTTAGTTTCAAAGATGAAATTCCCAGTCAACGTATTACCGTCAATTAAAATTTATGGTAACTTATATAGTTTCTGGACGATGATTGCTTTTGGAATCTTCCTGATGTTCGTTAATGGCATTTGGCCCTCAGTTTCTTGGATTCAATTTATCTACTACTTTGGTTGTATGATCGTATTAATGTATTCACTTGGGATTTTTAATGCCACGGTCAGTGTTCTGATTCGTGACTGGCATATCACGCTTCAATCCGTATTGCGGATGCTGTTCTATATGAGTGGGGTGCTATTTAACTTTACAACGTCTAACTTCCCCGCAGTTTTTGTGCGCCTACTAGAACTAAATCCGTTCTACTACGTGCTCAACGGAATGCGGGAATCGTTGCTTAATCGTGGTTGGATCTGGCAACAGCCTAATATCACGTTGACGATTGTCTTTTGGCTCTTCAATCTCGTTGTGATTCTGACTGGAACGTATCTCTATAACAAGTTCCGTTCGAACTTTGTGGATTTGATTTAGGAGGCGGAACTGATGGAAAATCAATATAAGGTTGAATTGCATAATGTCACTAAAGAATATGATTTATATCGTAGTAACAACGATAAGTTAAAACACTTTTTTAACATTGGTAATGTTGATGTCCCGCGGTTTTGGTCGCTAAAAGGGGTCAGCTTAAACGTTAAACCAGGTGAAGCGTTGGGTATTATCGGAATCAACGGTTCTGGTAAGTCAACGATTTCGAATATCATTTCGGGAATCATTCCTCAAACGACTGGGACAGTGGATGTGCACGGTGATACGTCCATTATTTCAATCGGAGCCGGCTTAAAGTGGAATTTGACCGGTGATGAAAACATTCGGTTGAAAGGACTCATGCAAGGGTTGAGTATTAAAGAGATCCAAGCGGTTCGTGATGATATTGTTGATTTCGCGGATATTGGTGATTTTATTGGTCAACCAGTTAAGGACTATTCGACCGGGATGCGGTCACGATTGGGATTTGCGATTGCGGTGCATATCAATCCCGACATCATGATTATTGATGAAGCACTATCGGTTGGTGATGACACCTTCTATCAAAAATGTGTGGATAAGATTATGGAATTCAAGAAGCAAGGGAAGACTATTATCTTTGTCAGCCATAATTTACGGCAAGTAGAATTGCTTTGTGACCGGGTCGCTTGGATGCACTTTGGGGATCTTTTAGAAGTCGGCGAGACCAAGGAAACTGTTGATCATTACCGGAAATTTTCTAAGGATTTCAAAGCGCAAACGGCGGCTTATCGTAAGAAGTATCAGGTCGGTAAGAAGAAGGAACAAGCGGACTTTGACATTGTCGCTTATGAACGACAATTAGTCGAAGAAAAGGCTAAGGATAGCGATAAGAGTAAGCAGGCAGTTAGCCGTCAAGTTCATCGGACGCTATACAAGCAAATCTTGCCAGAAAAGATGACGATTGCCACCAAGCTCGTCATGTTAGTGGCAATTGTCCTGTTCGTCTTCTTTGCGTTAGTGAATGTTTCAGGTCACTCGGTTACTTCGGCGATTGAGAATCCGACAGTACTGTTACATCCAGTCAATCATTATATTAAAAGTCAGTCAGTCTTATTCAATAGTAAGTGACGGCGGCTGGTTAGTGGTTGCATTAAATTAACATTAATATCGATGGGTGATTGCGATGGCAATCACCCATTTTTTGTGTGCATTCAAGACGGCTTTGGTTGGAATAAAGTACAATACAACGTCGCACATTATTCGGACTGGGGGCCGCTGATGCTTTTATTCGAGGGGACGAGCTTGGGCTGACCGTACTACCGATTTGAAAGGAAAATGTCTAAACTTCAATGCACAATTTATGAGTTGGTTTCGGGTTAAATTAAGCTTGATTTTTTGTAATGCTTCAGCAACCTAGTTATATTCGTTATAAGCATTAGATTATTTTCCGCCTGGAATACCATTTGGTGGGTTATCTTAATACTAGAGCATAAAGGGGGTCATATCATGGATACGCCACTATTCTTAAATGTTGTCGCCTATGTGCTATTAATATTGGTATTACAATATATCAAATTCAAATTTCCAGACAGTACCTTTATCCGTTTCTTTCAAAAATACGGGTGGTGGTTAATTGGGCTATGTTTTGTCGCAATATTGGTGATTTTGGCCGCACCGCAATTTCAGAACCCCTTTAATGCGTTAGATGTACCGGCTATTGGGGTCATGTTAGTATTCGGGTACTTCTTTATTAAGGATAAAAAATCGAAACATAAGTGATGATTAAATGAGATAGCACCTCGAACGATGATGTCGTCCTGAGAGGTGCTATTTTTTTGCCTAAAAATCGATTTGAGAAGCACTGATGTAATCTAGCATTAAACGTGAACTGGGTTATTCGGTAACGGAGGGGCATAATTAAAAAATCAGTTTGGAACCTTGCAATATATCTAAAAGATATATATACTTAACAGCGCGAAGGATTGGTGAATTTAATGTATGAATTGTTTATTTTAGGACAGTTGATGGATCATCCGATGACGGGCTACCAGTTGCGTAAAGCGCTGGTAAACGTAGTTGGTTCAGAATTAACCATTAGTTTTGGTGCGTTGTACCCGTTGCTAGATAAGTTAGCCGCGGCTGAAGAATTAACACTGGCGTTTAAGCGGACCACTAATAAACGGCCACAAAAGTTAGCCACGATAACAGCGGCTGGTCGCACGCAATTTTGGCAGTTAGTTATGACGCCAGTCGCGCTCAATAAGCAAACGCAGTTAACGTTTCAAATAAAGCTGAATTTTTTACATTTATTAAGTTGTGATCAGCAGCAAGTAATCTTGTTGGATTTTCAGCAATTTGCACGGGGACAGGTCGCACGCTTAACGGCGCAGCACAAACGGGTGATGACGAATACCCACATGCTTGCCGCTGATATTCAAGATGCGTTGATGGTCAATGAGTTACAACGGGTACGAGCCCAAGCACAATTAGACTGGCTTGACCGCCAGTTGCGCAATGGAGGGGAAGTTAAGGGATGAAAACAATGTCGTTTGCGACTGATCCACAAATTCAAAAGCATCGCTGGTGGATACTGGTTGCGGTATGTTTATTTACGTTCATGTCAACGTTAGATGGGAGTATTGTGAACATTGCCTTGCCAGTCATGAGTAAGGATTTAGCGATTCCAATGAATCAGGCGGAATGGGTCGTCTCAATTTATTTGATTGTGATTTGTGCGTTATTGTTATTATTTGGTAAATTAGGTGATATTTACGGTAAGATTCGGGTGTTTAAAATCGGGTCCTTACTATTCATTATTGGCTCATTATTGTCAGGATTCAGTGTGGGGTTGCCATTTCTACTAATTGCACGCAGTATTCAAGCAGTCGGAGCGGCAATGACGATGAGTACGAACAACGGGATTATTACCGAAGTTTTCCCGTTTAAGGAACGGGGCCGGGCGCTAGGTATGATTGGCTCATTCGTTGCATTGGGGAGTATTGCTGGCCCCGGTATCGGTGGTTTGATCCTAGCTCATTTGAGCTGGGGCTATATTTTCTGGATCAACGTTCCGGTGGGAATCTTGGCGATGATTTTAGGTGCAATGATTTTGCCAAAAGACGTTACGACGACGCAACAACCATTGGATAAGACCGGGGCGGGGCTATTTGCCGTACTCATGGTTGCACTATTTGCAGGTGTGTTTATCGGGCAACAGATTGGGTTCTTGCAGCCGGTTATCTTAGCCTTGTTTGCAGTGGCAATTGTGACGCTGATTATTTTTGTTCGCGTCGAGTTGCGCCATGAAAATCCGCTGCTAGCGCTACAATTATTTAAGAATGCCCGTTTTAGCATTAGTGTCTTATGTGCGTTATTAATTTTTATTGCGAACTTTTTCTTTAACGTGATTGCCCCGTTTTATTTAGAAAATGCTCGGGGGCTAGCGGCAAACTATGCGGGCTACGCCTTGATGGTATTCCCAATCGTACAAGTGGTGGTCGCCCCGATTGCTGGGACGATTTCTGACAAGATCGGACCGGAATTGTTAACGTTCGTGGGATTGGTCCTGATTTCAATCAGTCAAGTGGGTTACATGGTTGTGGGGCTAGCAACACCACTTTGGTTCTTCTTATTATTCGTCGGATTAGTTGGATTTGGCAATGGTATCTTCATGGCACCTAATAATTCGATCGTGATGAGTTCAGTGGCGGTCAAGGACTTGGGCGTTGCTGGCGGGATTAACGCGTTGGCACGTGAATTAGGCATGATTGTTGGAATTTCGGTTGCCACGACCGTACTATATTCGGCAATGAGTCAATCAGCGGGGTATAAGGTTACGTCATACCTGCCAGCTCACCCGGAGATCTTTATTGATGGTATGCACATTGCGTTCATGGTCTCGTTAGGGATTTGTTTAGTTGCGACGGTCATTACTGGCGGGCGGTTACTAAAACATCGACGCACGGCACCTGCCAAGTAAACATTAGCAAATCAAAAAACGTGTTGCGAGAAATCTGAGATGATTTCTTGCGACACGTTTTTATATTCTTGCATCCTTGATGTTGCTGAAAGGGGGTCTGGTTAAATCAGACTTGTTTTAAAGATCCAGGGCATAAGCTCACTGAAAAAAACTCGGATTAGCGCCGTTATGACGCCAAACTCGTCGTTTAATTCCCTAGTTAGGCTAATCCTCAGTCTTCTCCCGTCTGATTTATGCCCGCTTGTGATACTGAGCATTGATAGAAATGTGCCATGCGACTGCTTTCTCGAACGCACTGAAACCTGTGCATATTACGCCCATGATTCCGATTATCGGAATCGTTGTTGCTTATCTAGCAGTTGCGCTAACTGACCACGAAATTCATCGCTATGGTGTTGAATGTTCGTCAAGTCGTGACTCATTTGAACGGTGTAGTCAGCGACTTCGCCGTGTTCGCCTTGATCGAGTCCGAGTTCTTCCTCTTGTTCGTCAACGCGCATTCTGATGACTCGTTTCAATAGTACGATAATGACGATGCAAACGATGGTAGTAAAGCCAATGGTAAAGATCGTTGCTAATAGCTGTAATCCGAATAATTTAAAGCCGCCACCATAGAAAAGACCGTTTAGAGAAATTGTGTTATTAACGGCTTTGCTAGCGAATAGCCCAGTCATGATACTGCCGACCATGCCGGAAACACCGTGGCATCCAAAGGCATCGAGTGCATCATCGATACCTAAGCGTGGTTTGATGAACGTAATGAAGCCGTAACTAGTTAATGTGGCGATAAGGCCAATCCAAAAGGCACCAGAAATGGTGACGTAGCCACAAGCAGGTGTAATCGCAACGAGACCACAAAGGGTACCGGTGCAGACACCGACTAGGGTTGGTTTGCCCTTGGTTAGCATATCAACGACCATCCACGTCATCATGGAAGTGGCGGTGGCAACGGTCGTGGTTAAGAAGGCTTGGATGGCGATGTCGTTCATGGCAAGCGCCGAACCGGCATTGAAACCGTACCAGCCGATCCATAAAATAGCGGTCCCCAGCAATACCCATAAGATGTTATAGTGCTGGGTCATATCCTTGCCATACTTGTGGCGGGCACCTAAGAATGCTGATAAGACTAAAGCGGTGATACCGGCATTGATGTGGACGACGGTACCACCAGCGAAATCGATGACGCCAAGTTTAGCTAATAAACCGTTATCCCAAACCATATGAACCATTGGATAGTAGATGAGGAGTGACCAGAAGATGATGAAGGTTAATAAGAATTTAAAACGGATACGGCCGACCACTGCGCCAACAAATAGTGCTGGCGTGATAATGGCAAACATCATTTGAAAGATGAGATATAAACCGTTGGGAATCTTTGTCGCGGTAAGCGCGGTCAAGTCCACACCATGCAACCAAGTGGCTTTGAGATTACCGACAAAGCCACCTAAATCACCGGAAAAAGATAGTGAATAACCGAATGCGAGCCATAACAAGATTGCTAAGCCACAAATCATGAAGACGGATAACATGGTGTTAACGACATTCCGTTTGGAAACTAAGCCACCGTAGAAAAATGCTAATCCGGGCGTCATGAATAATACCAATATACTAGATAACACTAAAAACGTTGAATTTGCAGCGTTCATACTCCCAACCCCTATCCATACCATTTGATGTTAGAAATTATAACATTGATTATTGAGTGACGCACTCTTTTTTTGTGTTTAGGTTAAATATTAAACTTACAAACGGGCTTTGGTGTCATTATGGAACTGCTGATGTCAGGTTTTGTGACGCAAAACTATTGAAAACATGAGTGGACTCCTTGTAAATTCTTAGCAAAATCCGGTCAAGGTTGCTTGTTGGCAGAAATGTAGGAAGTGACTTCCAAGAGTGGTCGCGATTAGTTCGGTAATGAAAATAATTAGGCAATGGGGGGCAAGTGATTAATTATCTTAAACTAATTAGGGGAATTGGTAACTATAGTGCGTGCTATTGCTTAAGAAAATGATGATATGAAAGGTGAGGCGCTTTCAGCAATTGACCATTACTAACTAGAGCAGTAAGGTTATCACCACATAAATTAAAAGACGATGAGATTATTACATAACGTCTTAATAATTAAAACGGGGGTTCAGCTTATGCGAAAATATGCGATTATTGGGGTCGGCCACGTTGGGGCGACCATTGCTTATACATTAGTTTGTAAAGGAATTGCGGATGAATTAGTCTTGATTGATACTAATGCGGCTAAAGCTCGCGCAGAGCAATTAGATTTACAAGACGCTCAAGCCCGTTTAGATAGTCGAACGATTATTAAAATCAATGACTATCATGAATTAGACGACACGGATATTTTATTTGTTACTAGTGGCAACATTCACGCGTTAGACCATGCTTCCGGTAACCGATGGGCTGAATTTGAATATACGAAGCAAATCGTTCAAGATATCGCTCCGAAAGTTAAAGCAACCAAATTTAATGGCGTGGTCATCGATACAATGAATCCGTGCGACGCAATTACTCACTATTTCCAACGCGCAACGGGATTATCACGCCAACAGGTCTTTGGGACTGGGACTTTCTTGGATACGGCGCGCATGCAAAAGGTTGTCGCAGAAGCCTTCGACTGTGATCCAAAAAACATTAGCGGGTATGTTTACGGTGAACACGGCGAATCACAATTCAGCGCGTGGTCAACGGTTCAGGTTAACGGTATTCCAATTACATCCTTAGTTGATAAGTATGATTTGGACTTAGATGCATTTGAGGCAGCTGCACGCCATGGTGGCTGGGCGGTTCATTCTGGTAAGGGGTATACCAGTTTTGCCATTGCTACTTGCGCGGTTAAATTAAGTGAAGCGGTCTTTGCAAATGCTCGCTTAGCATGCCCGGTCTCTGCGTATAGTGAGACCTTTGGGACGTATGTTGGTCAGCCAGCAATCATTGGCAAAGATGGGGTCGAGAGTGTGACGACGCTTGCTCTGACTGCTGATGAACAAGCTAAGTTCCGTAATTCAGCGGACACAATTATCGAGAAATTCCACGCCTTTGATGACGTCTTAAGCGATCAATCAGTAAAAAAACGTCAACAAGCCTAAAAAGTGACGGTTGTTAATTGTCTTGTTTGGCAAACTTCTACCAAAATGTTAAAATTTTACTAAGCAGAACGTTGACTGCATTAACTATATGGTGGGATGAATATGCGCCGACAATTAACAAACCGGCAACGGTGGTTCGTGATTGTAATCGCGACGATTCTGGGAGTAGGCTGTGCCTTGCTTGGTCAATGGGGCCAGTTCTTCGGAGTCATCGCAGCAACGTTTGCGCTAATGTTGTTAACCAGTGGCTGTTTGACTTTTTGTCATCGCCGCGGGTGGCAACCTGGAAGCGGCATGTTGCTAGCATTAGTCACGGCTACAGGGTATGTACTAGTTATTTTAGGAAGCTATGGTTATTTACTGCACAGCTAAGCGCAGCACTTTGATACGAGGAATCGACCGTATCAAAGTGCTTTTTGTCTGCAATCATTTTTAGCGTGCTAATTAAGTTATGTTTCAACAATGATTACGGCCATCGGTGCTCATACAAAAGGTCGCGACTCATCATCGCGGCCTTCCTGGGTGCGGTATTGATTGTAAACATCAAAGTGGGGTCACCGCACCCAAGGTATTAATGGCAGACCTAGTTGGATAGCTTTACCTAAAGCCTGCCAACAGGTAAGCGGTAACGCAGACGCACCGCCGCGCTATCGGCTGCACTAATACCGTTATAGCGATTATCAGCTAACATGACACTGTGGCGATCACGGCTGTGTTCCAAACCAATAGTATGTCCTAACTCGTGTTCAGCCACGTGGACTTGATCCGTATAAGAATAGTGGTAGCGTACAAAATTACGTGTTAACAAGTACACTTGCGCTTTTGTGTAATAACCATTGGTATAACCGGTCGAAAAAGTAATACCAGCTAAGCGATAATACTGCCCACTGGTGGCATTACTGGTCCCCAAAGTAATTTGATGATGAGCAGTGGTTCCCGGCACGAATTTAAAGTGACCAGTCGCATTCCAGGCTTGGATGGCCGCTTGATAGACGTGCCGCTCGTATGATGATGCTTGAATGACGTAGGTCACTTGAGCGTGTGGCCAACGACTCCGTGAATATGGTGTCGCAATCGATTTTGCGTTGGCAATTGGTGTCAGCCCAAGACCAAAAATCACGGTTAATGTGGTTAAACCTAACTTAGCACTGTACTTATTCTTCATTGTTGTAACCCTCTTTCCCCCAAAAACGAAGGTCGCCATCAATAATTGTATTTTAAAACGTTGTTGAGATAGGAGCCCCATCCTAGACTCAAATTTGACCTAGAATCGCATGGTTTGATCGCGATTAAAGTTAGTTAAATAGGTTATCGCGTGCTATGATGAGAATATCTTATGATGATGGAAGGAAATTGATATGACGATTAAACAGGCAATTGTTCAACAAGCCTTGACGTTAATAAAACCGCAAATGGTTGTTGGTTTTGGGGGTGGCTCGACGGTTGGTGAACTGGTCAAGGAGGCAGCCAATCATGTGAATGATATTACGGTCGTCACCCCATCACCGACGACCCGCCAACTTGCGACCGTTCTCGGGTATACCGTTGTAGATACTGCATATTGTGACCGCATCGATATTGCTTTTGACGGCTGCGATCAGTTAGATCATCACGGTAACGCGCTCAAAAGTGGCGGTGGAATCCATGCTAATGAGAAGATTATTGCCAGCTTGGCGGATGAATATTGGCTGTTAACGATGCAGGACCGGTTAGTCGATCAATTTGATATCAAGACGCCATTAGTCTTAGAAGTACTACCAGCGGCCTTATCGTTAGTCATGCGGACGGTGAGTGATCTTGGCGGTCAGGCAACCATTCGAACTGCTAATAATCGGGATGGCTTCACGTTAACCGATAGCGGCAATTTATTGATCGATTGTCATTTTCCAACGTATGCCAAACTTACGGACCTGAATGTTGAATTGGCAACTTTGGCTGGCGTTGTTGAAACGAGCTATTTTGATCATTTGGTGACGAATGCTTGGTTGGGCGATGCAACCACGAATACAGTCAACGCGCTATTTTAAGTGTTATCAGGGACGACAGCATGACCCTAATGATTAGCAATTGAGCACTGAAATTCGTTTGACACTTTTTTAAAATAATTCTAAACTGAAGGTGACGTATAAAAGCGCCACCATTTTTTGAATCTAAGTTATTTTAAATATCTAAGGGGATGTCAACATGGCAAAAAAAGTCTATACTGATTATTTTTTTGATGAACCTGCTTACAACACACATGACGGTGGCTATATTCCACTAGTTACACCGAAAGTCGAGCCACAACCGTTAGCGATTCCGCCGTTATTGAAGCCGGACCGCCAGACGGATACGGATGATTACTATACCGTCACGGCGCAAGAAAGCGAAACTCAGTTTTTACCTGGTAAGAAGACTAAAACGTGGGGCTATAATGCGGGCTTCCTAGGCCAAACTATCGTCTTTCGTAATGGTAAGCAGACCCATATTGACTTGGAAAATAAACTCCCAGAATTGACGACTTTCCATTGGCACGGCTTGAATGTCCCAGGGCCCATTACCGATGGTGGCTGCCACGCACCGGTCTATCCCGGTGAAACGAATCACATTGACTTTAAAGTACATCAACCAGCTGCGACTACGTGGTTACATGCTCATCCGTGCCCATCGACTGCGACGCAGGTCTGGAAAGGCCTAGCAACGATGGTGATTATTAAGGATGACGTTGAAGATCAGTTACCGTTACCACGTAATTATGGTGTGGATGATATTCCGTTGGTATTACAAGACCGTGAATTTCACGATGATAACCAATTTGATTACCGGGCGGACTACGATCCAGATGGTGTTCAAGGGCATACGGCGTTAGTTAACGGGACGGTCAACCCATATTTTGATGTGACGACGCAGCGGGTGCGGCTACGAATCTTGGATGGGTCGAACCGGCGCGAATGGCGTCTGCACTTCAATGACGATTTGGAATTTGCACAGGTCGCTTCCGATGGTGGCATTTTGCCGGCACCGGTTTATATGACCAAAGTGATGATGACCTGTGCGGAACGGGACGAAATTGTCGTTGATTTCGGTCAGTATCAGCCGGGCGATGAAGTCACGCTGATGACGGATGATACGCCGCTATGTCGCTTCCGAATCAAGTCGTTCGTACCGGATGACACCAAACTACCAGAACATTTAGTTGATATTCCTGATGAAACCCCAACACCTGACTTACCTGTTCGCACAATCACGATGGATGGGATGGATGATGAAGTCGCGCTTGATGGTAAGAAATTCGATATGAGTCGCATCGACGCTCGGCAAAAAGTTGGGGATGTCGCCATTTGGGAAATCCGCAACACCAACAGTACTGAAAACGGCATGGTTCATCCATTCCACGTTCATGGGACTCAGTTTAGAGTTTTGGCACGGAATGATGGTCCAGTTTATCCTAATGAACATGGGCTGAAGGATACGGTCGGTGTCAACCCTGGTGAAACGGTGCGGATCAAGGTCAAATTTGAGCTGACAGGAGTTTACATGTATCACTGCCATATCATCGAACATGAAGATGGTGGTATGATGGCCCAAATTGAATCATATGATCCCCAACACCCACAAACTTATCATTTAATGGATATGGACACCTTACGGAATGCTTTTGCGAAGGAACAAGGCATCAAGCCCGAAGATGTTTGGATGCCCGGTATGTAAGTGTAGATTAAGCTAATTTAGTGATGAGATGTGAATAAAGTCCGGTTGCAACCAGCAAGTTATCTGCTTGGTCGTAGCCGGGCTTTATCATTTAAAAGCACCTCGGGGTCAAAACGGTGGCGGTTTTGACCCCGGATTTACCATGTTTTAATCATGATTTGTGACGAATTAGCTCGTATAAAGACAAGTAAGTCTGTATTTCTACAGTTTAGGCGCAGTAACTGGTACAATTCAAGTAAGGACCGAAAAAAGGAGGGGATTAGGATGCACGTTGCAGCAATGATTATGGCGATCTTGGTTGCCGTTGAACATTTATTTATTTTGTGGCTGGAAATGTTTAATGCGGATAGTGAAATGGCCGCAAAAGCGTTTGGAATTCCACGGCAAACGCTACAGTCGCCGTCAGTGCAATTATTGTTTAAAAATCAAGGGTTATATAACGGTTTCTTGGCCGTCGGTATTTTATACAGCTTGTTTGTGATTCCGGCCGTCGCGAGCGCCGGTGCAACCCTGTTTTTCTTAGCCTGTGTGATGGTTGCCGCGGTTTATGGTAGTATTACTGTCAGTCGCGCGATCGTCGTGATTCAGGGGCTACCGGCATTAATTGCGTTTATTCTGATGTATTTTGCTTAGCCGGTTCTTTGAAGTAATGCCATTATATTAGTGTTAATAAAAAACGTTGCTACGTGATTCTGTAGCAACGTTTTTGGTTGTTTAAGCTATCCATATTATATGGCAGATTGGATTACACTTTGCCAATGACCGTCGTTTTAGCAGTTGCTAGCACGTGACCGGCAATGGCATCATGAAATTCGTTGAGCCAGTATCCAGGTTGGAGGTCTAACTCAGTATCAAGTGCAAATAGTTTAAATGAATAACGATGATCCTTGTCAGGCGGATACGGGCCGACGTAGTGTTGGCTAACTTTCGGATCAGTCTCGTGAACATAGGCGCCCGCTGTGGAATTATTACCTTGGACCATCGGAATAGCACCGGTCTGACTGGCATTTTCAGGGATGTGAGTCGTGGTTGCCGGTAAATTGGCGGCAATCCAATGAATCCAGGTGAAGCCACCTACTGGAATCGCATCGTGGTCAACGAAAGTGAACGCCAGTGAATGGGTGCCAGCTGGCACATCACTAATGTCAACGGGAAACGAGATGATGGGGTGGCCCTTATACGTTTGGGCAACGGCCGCTTGTTTGGAATAGGTGGCTGCAAGGGCGCCATTGATGGTCGGAATTGATAGTTGCATTGCAAATCCCTCCTCGTGTAATTAGTCTTATTATAACGCTAATAGTCGCTGGCGTAGTGCTGGGTCAACCGCATAAATATAAAGCCCATAACGACCACGTTTCATCAAGACGTTGATTGAGTTAAAGATAATCTGCTGTTTAAGGGGACGCAGATCGCCTAAGTCTGTCCGGTTTTTGAACGCTTCTTGATCTTCATAGCGTTCAGGGCGAACGACAATCCGATCATGGTCTTCATCATAGCCCACAGAAGGGCCGAGAATGACCCCCGCATAATTCAAATCAAACCCTTGAATGGTATAAATAGAACCAACTTCATTCAGTGTCTCAGGTCGTAAGGCCCAAGGATCATCAGTTAAGTTGACTTTATCCCACGGAAGCTTCAATTGTCCGGCCGTCACGTACCAAGTGCCATGATTAACGACGTACGGGAAGTCAGCGGTTGCCACCATCCGAGCGAGTCCATACTGCTGGTCGCGTTGTTTGATCAGGTCGTATAAGGGTTGCCCGTCATCAAAAAAGCGTAGATCAAAGTTATCGCTAACGGGTTTTGGTTGTAATTGCCCGCGGGTAAAACCATCGATCCAGTCGACAACATCGGCGCCGCCAGTGACCCGAAATTGCTCGTCTAAGTTGTAGCTCGCGTGCGGGTACTGGTCTAAAAATGGCTTGAGATCGTTGCTGTGCCAGTAGCTCTTTAACTTCAAGACTTGACGGGTGTCGAAGACGAGGACAACGACGCGACTATGATTGATCAGTTCCGTTAACTGGTTGTGACCTGTAAAGCGGTTATAGCGGTCTGGTTGCGTGAGTAATAGGTGCGCTTCGTCGATAAAAACAACGTCTGCTTGCCGGTGGTCTTTTGCCAACCGGTTGATCAACGGAGTGGGCTTTTGGAAGTCTTTTTTGCGCAAGACGGGATCTTCACCAGCTAAGCGCTTATAAATTTTGAGCATTTCATTGTGATTGACGACGAGATAGTTGTCAGTGGCCTGCAAATCGTTTGGTGTCAAGCTACGATTGAGGGCTTGTAGCCGAGCAAACGCGGCGGCTAATACGGCACTCTTGCCAGTTCCTGCATCACCATGAATAACAAAGAGGCTGGGCTGTTTTTGCTGGCGATGGGTACGGATAAAAGTTAATAGTTGGTGCTCTAATGATTGTTGTGCCGGTGACAACGCAGCTTGATCATTTAGCTTGAACGTTGCGGCACTGATTGTAGATGACATATTTTTTCACTCCCAAACACATTATACCTGCATATTGGGGCTAATTGAAATGAGAGTCATTACAGTTGGTGGTAGAATAGAATTATGACAAAGTGTGGGAGGAAGTAACATGAAACTTGATTTTTCGGTGGCGGTGCATAGTATCCTGTACCTTGATGCACACCGTGATAGTAAGGTCGCTAGTCGGGAACTCGCGCAGTCACTGCATCTTAACCCGGTGATGATTCGCAATATTTTATCAGTTCTACATAAGCATGGATATTTAACGGGGACGGTTGGTAAAAATGGGGGCTACCAATTAGACTTGGCGTTGGCCGATATGAACCTCGGCGATCTATATGATTTGACCATCCCCCCAACAATTAGCTATGCGCGCTTCATTACGGGACCATCCAAAACGGATGAACAGGCTGATCAATCCCCAATTGCGGCCAATATTAGTGAAACGTTGACGGATTTATTTACAGTAGCTGACCGTCAATATCGGGCTTACTATCATCAGTTTACAATGGCTGATTTACAAGCCGACCTGAACCACCACGGCACGTTTTTACGACACGAACAAGATTCAGAATCTTAAGTAAAAAGCGTCACTTGATTGAAAAATAAGGCGATTTTCGTTAATAACCTTAATTTGAAACGGGTTTGCCATTCAGGATTGTCAGGGCTAATTATCGGTGCTATCTTAGATGTCATTATGAAAGTGGCATTGAGATTGAAAGGGGCCTTGGCAATGACAGCACGGTTAGTGTTAATTCATGAAGTTGGTCGTTATCGAGAATTATCGGAACAACGGTACTGGTTAGAATCCGCCGATTTTTGGGGTGTCGATGGGCGTGGCGCGACGGTCAATGAGGCCGTCGGTAACTTTTTGACCAACCTCGTGCAATATTGCCGCGACTATTACCAACGCGGCTTGTGGCAACTTGATGATCGGTTGTTACAGCTAGACCACGTTGATACAGTGTTAGCGTACGCGCAGGCAGGTAAGTCACCAGCACCATTATTTTTGTTTAAATTAGTTCCGGCGGATCATGAGTTGGCGTCTGCTTAAACGAAATATTGACGAATTCTTAAAGAAGCGTTCATACTTCCACCACACTCCTGCGCTAAACTATGCGTTATAATCAAAGCGTAAATTAATTGGAGGGTGTTGTATGGAATTAGATAAGATTTATCAGTTAATGGACAAGTTTGAACAAAGCAGTTTAACTAGTTTTGAGTATCGGGACCAAGATTTTGAAATTCAAATGGGTAAGAAGGGACACGGCAAGACGACGGTGACCCCGCAGCCGGCGCCACTTCCCAATCAGCCGGTGATTGACCCAACGCCGGTCACACCGACACCGGTCTCAACAGTTAGTACCCCAGTTGTTGCGGAGGCGGAACCAACCCCAGTGGCGACCAGTACGGCTAGCAATCCGACGAGCGTTGTAACACCTGATCCTGAACCAGAACCAGCGCCGATTGATCCTAAGGAATGCGTGACGGCACCGGTCGTCGGAATCTATTACCCAGCGCATTCTTCAGAAGAAGCGCCATACGTTAAGTTAGGCGACCACGTTAGCGTTGGTCAACAAGTCGGCCTCATTCAAGCGATGCAGATGATGCGGCCGGTGGTTGCTAAGCAAGCGGGGACGGTCAAAGCCTTCCTAGTGAAGAATGGTGAAGAAGTCAACTTCGGTCAACCATTGATTCAATTAATCCCAGATACGCCGGATGACATTTAATCAGGTACGGTCAGTGGTTGCTGAGCGTATTAAGCACTTTGAGTAGCACTACGTCTTGATAAAAGCGTGACGCAAACTAAAAATGAACCACTTCAAGCGCACATGATAATTGTGCAAGCTGAAGTGGTTCATTTTTTAGCTTAATTAATGACGATTGGTAGTGATTTATTTAGGTTGGTCGATGGCTGCCACGGTTTCTAGGAACCACTTGTTGAAAGCAGCCGCATCAATATCGACACAAACGGTCGCGTTGGTTTTGCCGTCATGGTAAGCACCACGAATATCGCCAACGGTCTCGCCATTAGCGGGGCCCTCCGTCTGGACATCAATCCACATCCTTTCAGTCGTAAAGGCTTCTGGATGTAGTAAGTAGAAGAGCGTATTGACATCATGCATCGCAACGCCAGTCTGGTTGCGGTCGTTGTAATGACCAAAGAGGGCGTGAAGCATTTCGCCAGTTTTTCCGAGGGTCGGTAACTGTTCAATCGATTCGCGCGTTAAAAGGGCCTTCATCGTCACGTCTAAGCCGACCATGGTAATTGGAACGCCGGATTGGTACATGATTTCAGCCGCGTGCGGATCGGTAAAGACGTTGAACTCTGCGGCGCTGGTCATATTACCCTTGCCTAAGGCCCCACCCATCGCAACGATTTCTTTAATGTGTGGCATTACTTCGGGGTAGGTCTTAAATAAGAGCGCGATGTTGGTATAGGCTCCCGTTGGCACTAACGTAATCGGTTGTTCAGCAGCCATGATGTAGTCACGGAGCGCTTCAACGGCTGTTTCTGGTAATGGTTCCGCAAGGTCAGTCGGGAAGTCGTAACCCGGCATTCCTGAAACACCGTGAATTCGGACGGCATCTTCAAACGGTTTGATCAGCGGTTGGGCAGCCCCACCCGCTACGGGAACGTCACTGTTAAAGAAGCGCGTTAGTTTGAGCGCATTCAGCGTCGTTTTGTCGACCGTCACATTGCCGGCGACCGTTGTAATTAATTGTAAGTCCAAGTCAGGATGATTTAATGCAAAGGTAATTGCGGCGGCATCATCAATACCAGGGTCAGTGTCCATGATAATCTTTGTTGACATGTTCATTCCTCCAATTAAATTGACGTGCTTGAAATTAGTTCTATTTTAGCATACTACGGGCAATGAATTCGATTGCAATTGTGAAGGGTTTGACGTAGCATGACAGTAAATACAGTTAACGATGGAGGAACGGATTATGAGTCAACCACAGGTCATCTTAATTACGGGCGCATCTTCGGGGATCGGTAAAGCAACTGCTTTGAAGTTACAAGCTCAGGGGAACATTGTGTACGGAGCCGCACGGCGGATTGAAAAAATGACGGATTTAGCAGCGGCTGGAGTGCACGTTTTAAAAGTCGACGTGACGGATGAAGCGACGTTAATCGCGGCTGTCAAGACGATTCAGGTCGAACAGGGGCGCATTGATGTCCTAATCAACAATGCGGGGTATGGCTCATACGGTTCCTTGGAAGACGTTCCGGTCGCAGAAGGCGAGTACCAATTCAAGGTCAATGTCTTTGGTGTGATGCGGTTGACACAATTAGTTTTACCGTTGATGCGGGCACAACATCGTGGTCGGATCATTAATGTTTCTTCAATTGGGGGTAAGATCTATCAGCCTTTAAGTGCTTGGTATATGGGGACCAAACACGCAATTGAAGGGATGAGCGATTCGTTACGGATGGAAGTCGCACCATTTGGTATAGATGTTGTCATCGTTGAACCTGGTGGAATCAAGACTGAATGGGCTGGTATTGCGGAAAAAAAGCTGTTGGCAGTTTCCGGTGAAACAGCCTATCATGAACAAGCCGTTAAGGTCGGTGCGATGCTGTCATTGTTCGATCAGTTTGCTTCCAATCCGGGAGTGATTGCTAAACTGATGGTTCGCGCTGTCAATGATGTGAAGCCCAAGACTCGCTATCACGCAGGTATGGGCGCGGGGGTCTCATTAACGGCTCGTCAGTGGTTGAGTGATCGTCAGTTTGACCGCATGATGAACTCAGCCGTCAATGGTGCGGCTAAGCTGTCAAAAGTTACGCGGCGTAAGGACCGGCGAACCGGGAGTCGGCATTATCGGCATGGAAAAATACCCGCTAATAATAATTAATCTGAATAATGATGCTAAGAAGCGAGCCCAACGATCACAGTTGTTATTGTGGTAGGGGTTCGCTTCTTTATTTCAAGTCTAAGCTTTAAGCTTCCCCCATGTAGCATGGGAGAGATAGGGTCTCGTTAGTTATTATTTTAGATGGTGCTTGGATGATGACAAGCAGGTGGATTCTTGTTCGGCAGCAATGATCGTCCTATTCCGACCTCCGGGGCTGGGTGACAATTGCCGGAACGTAAGCCGACATCGATTTGAGCCCGTGCACAAACCCGCCCGGTCTCAAATACGAGTCTTATTCTAAGCCGGAAGTAGCCCACTTCCGACTAAGAATAATTTGGCTACTGAGCATTGTCACCCAGCCCCTCCGGTCGGTAAGCCGCTCGAATGGCTGATGAACGGCCACTTAACTTGGTATAATTGGTCGCTGACTATTTTGATAATGGAGCCTTAAACGAGAGGTTAGGATTACATTAACCACTTTGTTGAAACGTTTGATTATTACTATGGTGATTCCGAAATAGTAAGCTATCACAATGTTACTTTCTGCCTGACAGTTGCTCGACAAAATTACTGTTTATGAAGAACAATGATGAGTCCAATAAAAGTTGGGTGCCTCACCGTCAGCCATTCGAATACTATCCCGACTGGAAGGCGTTTCTGACAATGCCCAGTGGTGAAATTTCACTTAGCAAGCGTCTTGTGCTTGGTTAGTGAAAGGCCAGTATTTGAGACGTGGTGTTTCGGCTTAAATCTGTGCCCACCACGTTCCGGCAATTGGCAGAAATGCCTGGAAGTCAGTGTAGGACGAACTAACCAAACATGTTTACGCTAACCCGAACTTTTCCAGCGGGCCTAAGCTGGCTGCTTTGGACTTAGGTTTGCACCGCCATTATAGCTTCGTCATCACCGCCGTTAGCGTAGTCGTTGCGGTGGTCATCACGGGATCGTCCACGGGGTGGTAGGTGATGGTGAGGTTGGGAAATTCTTCGATAATGGGAATCAGCGTTTGCCATTGGGGTAGGTCTGGTTGGTCGGCTTCGGGAACGTCCCAGTTGTTTTGCCGCCAGCTTAAATAACGTTGTTCGCTAATAACCGCCGCCACTTGTTCAGTTGTGGTGTGAATATGAACGGGTAAATCATGACGTTTCAACGTGGCGAGTGCGGTGGTCAGAGCACTCAAGGCCAGTGAAGTTTCGGTATGTCCGTAGCCACCGTCGTTTAGCGCCTTTTGATGGTCAGCGTATCGCAGAATGACGACCCAGGCAGCGGGGGTCGTTGCGGTGATGTTGGTCGATTGGTGGTTGGTACTTGCAAGGTAAAGATGAATCGTAGCCATTGTTGGGGCCTCCTTAGTTGTAATGATAATCCATTGAGTGGTTCATCTAATAGTTTCGTAAAAACTAGCCAGCTTCATTTTAAATTAATGAATAATTTTAACGTGAAACTACAATAGTTACAAAATTTGGTGAATTGCCGGTGCGTATTACTATGATTTTTGGCGGATTATGCTACGATTAAATACATGGATAATTAAGAAGTTATTAAGTAATAAAGGTGAGCACTGGAGGTTAGCATGCAGACATTAATACAGACGTTTATGGATCGACGCGGGGATTTGCTGACTGCGCTATGGCAACACTTGGGGATTTCATTAGCATCATTAGTCATCGCAATGGTAATTGCGATTCCGTTGGCTATTTGGGTCGTTCGACGACCACGGTGGGCCGAGGGATTGTTACAGCTCACGAGTGTCTTACAGACGATTCCGTCTTTGGCACTGTTAGGGTTATTGATTCCGTTAGTTGGGATTGGAACGGTGCCAGCAGTAATTGCGCTGGTGATCTATGCTTTACTGCCAATTTTTCAAAATACTTATTTGGGTATCTCAGAAATTGACGCCTCAATTGAAGAGGCCGCCGATGCCTTTGGGATGTCACGAATGCGTAAGTTGTTTAAAGTTGAACTACCCATTGCCCTACCACAGATCATTGCTGGGATTCGGACCGCGCTCGTCTTAATTATTGGGACGGCTACTTTGGCCGCTTTGATTGGTGCTGGGGGTCTCGGGACCTTTATCATGCTCGGTATTGACCGTAATGATACCTCGTTATTATTGATTGGGGCCATCTCATCAGCATTGTTAGCAATTCTGCTGAGTGCGCTCGTTCGGTGGTTTCAAACGGCTAAACCACGCCACGCCTTAATCGTCTTTGTCGGTATTTTAGCTTTACTTGGTGGTGGCGGGGCTTATAGTGTCTATGCCAATCGAGTTGAAACAATTACGATTGCAGGTAAACTTGGTTCCGAACCAGAAATCTTGATTAATATGTATAAGCAGCTGATTGAAGCTGAAGATGAGCATGTTCATGTGACGCTCAAGCCTAACTTTGGCAAGACCACGTTCTTATTCAGCGCGTTAAAGAATAATCAGGTTGATATTTATCCTGAATTTACTGGCTCGGTGCTGGAGACCTTAGTTAAGGGAAATAACCCAGCTGGTCAAACAGCTAACCAGACCTATCAGCTCGCCAAACAGCGCCTCGCTAAACAGGAACAAATGACTTACTTGAAGCCGATGCAGTATAACAATACGTACGCATTAGCAGTGACTAAGAAATTTCAACAAGAACATCATTTGAAGACAATCAGCGACTTAACGCAAGTTGAATCGATTCTGAAACCCGGAATGACCCTAGAGTTTATTGATCGTAATGATGGCTTAAAAGGAATCAAGAAGACTTATGGGTTAGACGTGACTGCCAAGTCGATGGAGCCGGCGCTACGTTATGAAGCCATCAGTAAGGGGAAAATCAACTTGGTAGATGCCTATGCGACGGATAGTGAATTACGGCAGTATCACTTGGCCTTATTGAAGGATAACAAGCACTTCTTCCCAACGTATCAAGGGGCACCGTTGATGAAGACGAGCTTTGCCAACAAACATCCTAAGGTCGTTAAAGCGTTAAATAAGTTAGCAGGAAAGATTTCAGAAACTGATATGCAAGAAATGAACTATGAAGTCAATGTTAAGAAGCAGTCCGCTTCGACGGTTGCACATCGCTATCTTGTGAAGCACGGTTTATTGAAGGAGGGACGTTAAATGACAACGGCAATTGAATTTCAACACGTCCAGAAAGACTTTAATGGGCAGACCGTGATTCCCGACCTTAATTTAACGATTGACCAGGGTGAGCTATTTGTTTTGGTAGGGACTTCTGGGAGTGGCAAAACGACGTCACTTAAAATGATCAACTGCTTAGAGCCATTGACGGCTGGTAAAATCCTAGTTAATGGTACTGATACAACCACGATACCAGTCCGAAGTCTACGGTGGCAAATGGGGTATGTCTTACAGCAAATTGCCTTGTTCCCAACGATGACGGTGGCGCAAAATATCGCCGTGATTCCAGAAATGAAAGGGACAGCTAAGAAGGAAATTAATCAAACGATTGATGAGCTATTGGCGGAAGTTGGCCTCGATCCAAAGGAATACCGTGACCGGATGCCGTCAGAATTATCCGGTGGTGAGCAGCAACGCATCGGTATCTTACGGGCGATTGCGGCGCAACCAGATATTGTTTTGATGGATGAACCATTTAGTGCGTTAGACCCCATCTCGCGGCAACAATTGCAAGACTTGGTCTTACGGCTACACGCCCGCTATCACAACACGATCGTCTTCGTGACGCATGATATGAATGAGGCGTTGAAGTTGGGTGATCGGATCGGTGTCATGCAACACGGTCAGTTAATACAAGTCGATACGCCGGCTGCTCTGGCTCAGCATCCAGTGAACGACTTTGTGCGGAACTTCTTTGGTGCGAGCCGAGCTAAAAATGTCTATGATGTCTACGTTGGGCGTGTAGGGCTTATTCAGGGTTATCTCACAGAAGAACCCAGTGTTGCGAGTGGTCGGATTCAATCGTTAGACGTTCAAGCCACGTTACGCACCGCCTTTACGGCATTGACAGATCACGATTATGTGGCGGTCACGGAAGAAAATCGAGTTGTTGGCTATTTGGATCGCCAACGAATCGTGGCTTACTTGAGTCAACATGAAGAAGTATCTTAATCGTCAATTAAGGATAAATCAGTTACACTAGGTTGTGATAATTGATGGTCGCTAATGAATTTAAGGAGGAATTTCGAATGGCGGAACAGTACGATGTTGTTGTGATTGGTGGCGGACCAGCCGGCAATGCCATGGCTAGCGGATTAAAGGCTCAGGGCAAGACAGTGTTGATCGTTGAAGCGGATCTGTGGGGCGGCACTTGTCCTAACCGCGGTTGTGACCCTAAGAAAATCCTGTTAAGCGCCGTCGAAGCGCGACAAGCGGCGCAACATTTACAAGGGCAGGGCCTGATTGGCGCGCCCAAAATTGATTGGCCAGCACTGATGGCGCATAAACGAGGCTATACGGATGGCATCAACGATGGGACGTTGAACGGACTAACGGGGCAAGATATTGCGACGTTACATGGCCAAGCACACTTTCAATCCGACAATCAGTTAGCGGTCGGGGATCGAGTAGTCAGTGCGACTGATTACGTGATTGCTACTGGTCAGCGTCCAGCGATTCTACCGATTACCGGGCACGAATACTTTAAGACGAGCACTGACTTCTTAGATTTGGACCAGATGCCTAAACGCGTGACATTCGTAGGTGGTGGCTACGTAGGATTTGAATTGGCGACGATTGCGAATGCCGCTGGCGCTGATGTGCACGTGATTCATCATAATGACCGCCCGTTAAAAGCTTTTGATGCAGATTTGGTTAAGGATTTGATGGCCGCAATGACGGCTGATGGAATCACGTTTGACTTGAATACGGATGTCCAAGCAATTACTAAAACGGCGACCGGTCTACAATTGACAGCTGATAATTTCGAGCTGACAACGGATCTGGTCATCAGCTCAGCGGGACGGATTCCGAACGCGGACCAGTTAGGTCTAGCCAACGTGGGCGTTACCTTTGATCGGCATGGGATTCAAGTCAATGATCATTTGCAGACGGCCAACCCGCACATTTATGCCATTGGGGATGTCAGCGATACACCGGTACCGAAGTTAACGCCAGTTGCAGGTTTTGAAGCGCGTTATCTGGTCGGTGAGTTGACGCATCCCGGCGCAGCCATAAAGTATCCCGTTGTGCCAACGCAGGTTTTTGCAGCGCCCAAGTTAGCGCAAGTCGGGATCAGCGCGGCCGCGGCGACTGAGCATCCAGATGAGTATCGTGTCAATACACTTGATATGACGAAGTGGTTCACTTATTACCGCTTTGGCGCACAACAAGCCCAAGCTAAAGTAGTGGTTGCTAAAGCGAGTGGGCAGGTTGTGGGTGCTACCCTTCTAAGTGATGTTGCCGACGAGATGATTAACTACTTCACGTTGTTAATTGAAAAACACGTGACTTTACCAGATTTACAACGGTTGGTATTGGCTTACCCAACGCCGGCTAGTGACTTACAATATTTGTATTAATGTGTGGTTGAATTAAATCAAAGTCCAGCTATTCAGCTTAACTGAATATGTCAGCACTAACGGAGTGACCAGGAATGACCGGCCACTCTTTTTTTGTTTGACCGGCGTTTGGAGTGGAATACGAAGGCCAAATGATGTCGCAAACAGACGGTCGTCATTTTCGTTGTGCGACTATCTTGGCGTGTAAGTACTGTGAAAAAATGTCAAAATTGTAGCTCGTCGCGGTGGCACTAATGTTAGTAAATTAATTATTTTATAGAACTAGAAGCGATTGCTTAAATGCTACGATGCTTGCTATGGCAGTATCGAACTGTGACATAGTACAAACTAGTTTTAAAGTAAATTCAATTGTGCAAAATTTAATTTATGCAAATCTATTCACAAAACGGTCGCGACATGGTATGATTCAATCATCAATTATGATAGCGTTTTCATAAAACTGTTATGACTAAGGAGTGACACACCATGACCGACAAGTACATTATGGCAATTGACGAAGGGACAACCAGTACCCGCGCCATTATCTTTGACCATGCGGGCCATAAAGTGGCCGACTCACAACGGGAATTTCCACAGTATTTCCCGCAGCCGGGCTGGGTCGAACATAATGCCAATGAAATCTGGAATGCTGTCTTGTCTACTATTGCGAATGCCTTCATTGAATCGGGAATCAAACCCGCTCAAATTAGTGGTATTGGAATTACGAATCAACGGGAAACAACCATCGTTTGGGACAAGCAAACTGGCTTGCCAATCTATAACGCAATCGTGTGGCAATCACGGCAAACCGCGCCGATTGCTGAGAAGCTGGTTAAAGATGGCTATGGTGATTTGATTCATCAACATACGGGACTCGTCACAGACGCTTACTTCTCGGCAACTAAAATTCGCTGGATCTTAGACCACGTGAAGGGGGCCCAAGAACGAGCCGAAAAGGGTGAATTACTCTTTGGAACGATCGATACGTGGCTCCTATGGAAACTTACCGGTGGGGCCACCCACGTGACGGATTATTCCAATGCCAGTCGGACGATGCTCTTCAATATTCATGATTTGAAGTGGGACGACCAGATTTTGCAATTATTAAATATTCCAGCGGCGATGTTGCCAGAAGTTCGCACTAATTCTGAAGTTTATGGCAAGACCAAGGACTATCATTTCTTTGGGTCGGAAGTTCCAATTAGTGGGATGGCTGGTGATCAACAAGCGGCCTTGTTTGGTCAACTGGCGTTTGAACCGGGAACCGTGAAGAATACTTACGGGACTGGGGCTTTTATCGTGATGAACACCGGTGAAAAACCCCAATTATCCGATAATAATCTATTGACCACGATCGGTTACGGCATCAACGGTAAAGTGTACTACGCCTTGGAAGGGTCAATTTTCGTTGCCGGTTCAGCGATTCAGTGGTTGCGTGATGGGATTCGCCTAGTTGAAAGCGCTCCCGATTCTGAACGGGCGTCGCGCGAATCGCATAATGAAAATGAAGTCTATGTGGTTCCGGCCTTTACTGGTTTAGGGGCACCATATTGGGACTCTGAAGCACGTGGCTCAGTCTTTGGCTTGACGCGTGGCACGACTCGTGAAGATTTTATTAAAGCAACCTTGCAAGCATTGGCTTACCAAACGCGGGACGTGGTTGAAACAATGAAGAAAGATTCCGGTATTGAGATTCCAGTATTAAAAGTTGACGGTGGCGCTGCTCGTAATGACTGGTTGATGCAATTTCAGGCGGATATCTTGGATACGCAAATTATGCGGGCTGCTAATCTGGAAACGACAGCGCTTGGTGCCGCCTTCTTGGCCGGGCTTAGCGTTGGTTATTGGCAGGATTTGGAAGAATTAAAAGCGTCATATAAGCCCGGCACGAGTTTTGACCCTGAGATGGGGCCAGCTGAACGGACGAACTTATACGAGGGATGGCAGGCAGCGGTTAAAGCGACCCAAGTCTTTAAGCACACCCCATACCACGCAGGAAAATAGAGGAGGACAACAACATGGCATTTTCAGCAACGACGCGTCAACAAAATATTGAACGCTTACAAAATGAAACGTTAGATTTACTCGTTATCGGTGGTGGGATTACCGGTGCCGGTGTCGCCATTCAATCAACCGCAATGAACATGAAGACCGGGTTGATCGATATGCAAGACTTTGCAGAAGGGACTTCATCACGGTCGACGAAACTGGTCCATGGGGGCATTCGCTACTTAAAGACATTTGACGTGGGGGTAGTCGCCGATACCGTTAAAGAACGGGCGGTCGTCCAGGGGATTGCGCCACACATTCCTAAGCCCGACCCAATGTTATTACCGATTTATGATGAGACGGGAGCGACCTTCGACCTCTTTTCTGTTAAAGTGGCGATGGATCTGTATGATAAGCTCGCCGAAGTTAAAGATCCTAAATTCACCAATTATACCCTTTCACGCGAGGAAGTCTTACAACGGGAACCACAGCTGAACCCTAAACATTTAGTTGGTGGCGGTGTTTACCTTGATTTTCGGAATAATGATGCGCGCCTAGTGATTGAAAACATTAAGAAGGCTCACGAAAATGGTGGGATTATGGCAAGCCATGTGAAGGCGACCGGCCTCTTACATGATGATGATGGCCGGATCAATGGTATCACCGCTGAAGACTTATTGACTGGTGCATCGTTCGAGATTCATGCCCGAATCGTCATCAATACGACCGGTCCATGGTCAGACACGATTCGTAAGATGGACCATACTGAAAAGTATCAATCCCAGATGCGGCCAACCAAGGGTGTACATTTAGTCGTTGATGCTGAGAAACTCCCAGTGCCACAACCAACCTATTTTGATTCTGGTGATCAAGATGGCCGGATGATTTTCGTGGTGCCACGTGAAAACAAGACGTATTTCGGAACGACTGATACGGATTATCATGGTGATCTGAAACACCCGACCGTTACGCAAGAAGATGTTGATTACTTGTTGGAAATCGTCAACCGTCGTTTTCCAACTGCCAAAATCACCTTAGATGATATTGAGGCTAGTTGGGCCGGATTGCGGCCACTGATCGCCGCTAACGGTAGTTCCGATTATAACGGTGGTAATTCAGGGAAAATCAGTGATAAGAGCTTCAAGGAAGTTATCAAGGTTGTTGATCAGTTTGAAAGTCAGGAAGCCAGTCGTGAAGATGTCGAAAGTGTCCTGAATGACTTGGAAACTTCCTTGGCAGAGGACAAACTCAGTCCGTCAGCGGTTTCACGCGGTAGTTCGTTGACTAGTAGTCCAGACGGGCTGTTGACCCTTGCTGGTGGGAAGATTACTGATTACCGTAAAATGGCTGCGGGTGCCATGGCGCTGATTGCCAAGATTTTAGCAGATAAGTATGACGCCCACTTTAATGAAATCAATTCGAAGAACCTCCCCGTTTCTGGTGGCGATATTGATCCGCACAACGTGGATGCAACGATTGCATTTTATGCTAAACAAGGGACGGATAATGGTTTGACGAATGATGAAGCGTTGCGGATTGCAAATATGTACGGTTCCAATGCTGCGCGGGTCTTTAGTTTGATTGGTAAAGTTGAACCGACGCATGGTCTGAGTTTAGCCGAAACGATTAGCTTACGTTATGCTTTGGATGAAGAAATGACCCTGACGCCAGTCGACTACTTGCTGCGGCGCACTAACCACTTGTTATTCATGCGAGATACGCTGGATAGCTTAAAGGATGGCGTCATAGCGACAATGGCCGATTACCTTGGTTGGGATACTGCAACGGTCAAAGCACAAACCGAATTATTGAATCAGACGATTGCTGAATCGGACTTAACAGCACTGAAGCAGGGCTAAGGAATGGGGTGGTCATGATGAAAGATCCATTAGCACTACAATTGTTGGGGGAATTTCTCGGGACCTTTATCTTGATTCTGTTAGGTGATGGGGTTGTAGCTGGGGTAACACTCAATAAATCCAAAGCGCAAAATGCGGGCTGGGTCGCGATTACCTTAGGTTGGGGATTTGCAGTCACGATGGGCGTCTATGCGTCCAGCTTTATGAGCCCCGCACATCTTAATCCGGCGGTCTCACTAGGAATGGCAGTGGCCGGTAAGTTCCCATGGGCCTACGTGATTCCATATAGTGCGGCTCAGATTGCTGGTGGGGTGATTGGTGGCCTCGTGGTTTGGTTGCACTACTACCCACACTGGCAAGCAACTAAGGATGCTGGCGCGATTCTCGGCATTTTTGCAACCGGTCCTGGTATCCGGCGGTATTTCTGGAACTTTATCAGTGAAGTGATTGGAACGTTCGTCCTAGTTTTTGGCTTGTTAGCCTTCACGAAAGGCCAATTTACGGCGGGATTGAACCCGATTGTTGTCGGAATTCTGATTATCGCTATCGGGCTGTCTCTGGGTGGAACGACCGGGTATGCAATTAACCCGGCCCGGGATTTAGGGCCCCGCATTGCGCACGCGGTATTGCCCATCGCCAATAAAGGAACTTCTGATTGGGCCTACAGTTGGGTGCCAATCGCTGGACCATTGGTTGGTGGTGCGTTAGGCGCACTGTTGTTTAATGTATTGCCATAATTTTATGACTGATTTGATATAAACCGTGAGGACTGTTGGAATTGACAACAGTCCTCACGGTTTTATTTGTGAGTAATGGGTGAAATGAATGCTTTCATTAACTGAGCAAAAGACATCTGCTAATTAAAATTTTATGGTTTGGCAACATATAAAATACCTTTCAGTTGGGTAGTCTTCGATTAGCAGAAAAAAGGCTTAATATTTGATAGACTAGGTGCTATTTTGCATTAATTATGATTAAAACGTACCAATTTAGTTGAATTACTGATTATCAGTAAATGCGGACCTTATTCTAAACCGGAAGAAAGCCATAGCTAAATAAGCAAGTTTATACAAAATTGTACTTTTCCAACTGATCTAAGCTGATTGCTCTTGTGCTTAGTATGGCAAGCTTTAACCATGGTTTAGGGTAGAAAAATCAGCATGATACGTAAAGAATTTATACAATTGAAAATGTCAATGTATATTGATATTAATATAAAAATATTTATTGTTTTTTAACAAAATACATGTTAACCTGCTATGAGTAGTTAGTTAGTTGGGTCGCTTTACTATATAAGTGATAGTTAGATAAAAGGGGTTAAACATGTATACGGAAAACACGGGGAAACATCATCGTAATGGCCTGCCAGTTTGGTTGTTGCCATTACTGGTCGTCATCTCTTTCTGGGGTGTGTCACAAAATATCATGGTGGTTGATGCTTCATCATCGGTCACGGTCTTACCAGGCAACGGGGGCACGCTCCCACTGGTCAATCAGCTAGTCATCAAGCAAAATGACACGGCCTTACAAGGAATCACGAATAATGCTGGAGATCGTGGCAGTCTAACACCTAAGAACGGTGCGCAACGTGTGCTCATACATAAGGTGAAAGACAGTGATACGATTACTTCAACCTATGGGACAGTGGGAACTTTCCATGGTCAGGAAGTCACTGCTAAAGTAACAATCTCACATATTAAAGTTCACGACGACAGCCACAAGGCACCGTCGGGAATGAAACAGACTGACGGGGCGTTTCAAATTGGTCCGGGCTTTTCTTCGGACACGACCATGTCAAATGTGGCCCAATTCAATGTGAGCTATGAATTTTATTACGCTGATACGCATGCCGCGGTCAATATTCAAAACGCGTTCATTACGCTATCTAGTCTGGATGGTCCGGTAGCGGGGACGTCAACCGGCTTTGAATATACGGCTTACTTAGGGGCTGGTAAGATTTATACTGTTGAAAACTCGATTGTTAAGCAAATTGCGAATCCCCTCGGTGGAGGACAACTCGTCATGGCTGGGCAAACAGCGCGTGATGCGAGCTGGCCATATACCTCGTCAACGGCTGCAACTTTTGGGGTCAGTGGGACGAAGCTGGAATTTATCTACGGGACGACCCGTGTTAATAGTGGTAATTCATGGTTACAACCAGTCTACAACGTTAGTACGATCACGCTGGGGACGCCCGCCATTGCGACGCCCACTTTGAGTGCCACACAAAGTGCCACTGACAAGCAAAACCGGACGTTAACGTATGACTTACAACAAAAAGTCAATGTTTTGGATCAGGATTTAATGACCAAGTATAAAGATTGGTCAGAAAATATTACGATTCCGGCTAACGCTAAGTACGCTAAAGGCGAAGTCGTTAATGATGCTGGCCAAGCATTACCTAGTACTGCCTACCAAGTCAGCTATGATGAAAAAACACATCAAGTGAAATGGCATCTGACGGACGCGGGCATTAAATCGCTACCGTTTAAAGGTGAGACCTATCACTTTAAGGCTCAAGTCCAGTTCAGTGATGATGTTGATGACCAGGCCAAAGTAACGGCAACTGGTCAAACGGCAATAGATAAGCAGATTAAGACGTCGAATACCGTCACCAATACCATTGACAATCAAGCGACCATCACGGTACATCATTACATGACCGATTCTACTGATAAGGTTGCTCCTGATGAAACAGTCAAAGTTGGTTACGGGAAAGCTTATGATGTTACTAAGCAGGTCAAAACGATAACTGGATATAAGCGTAATGCCACATTGGATGAACATACCCGTGGCACTGCTAGCAAGACTACCAAAGAAGCCGTGATGTATTATGATCCGTTGCCATACAACATTCATGTCAATTACTTGTTAACGGATGGGCAGAAGCTGGACGAATTGGATGTCACTGGTCTATATGGTGATACTTACACGACCGAGGCAACTGATTTCGAAGATTTGTACACAGTTGATACTGATCGCTTACCGACGAATGCCCAGGGAACGGTAACGGAAAAGCCAACAACGGTCAATTATTATTACCAACCAACGACTGGGCAGTGGGTTGACGTTGGTAATCAAAGTAGTGTTTTAGTACGACAAGATACGAAGCATAATGTCCGTTCTGTCTCGCAGATTTATGCCAACGATAGTGGTTTTACGGTCAAATATAATCAGGATGCGGCTCAAGTTGCGATTGCGGCTAGTGATACGAACGGTACCCAAGATAACAGCTTAGTCTTTGATTATAATTCGAAGTATACGTTTGAATTATCTAAGAATGAGACTGTCACTTTTAAGGTTGATGATCAAGGCCAAGTGACTGCGACTAGAGTGTTAGGCGCAGAGCAAACGGTCACGACTTTTGATAAAAGTGGTCAGCTCAAGACAGTGACCACGGTGACTAACGCGAATGGCACTAAGAGCCAGCAGACCAACACGGTTGACGGGTTGAAATCAATGGTGACTGGCGAACAATACGACTTAGGATTATTGAATGGGTTGAAAGTTACCGCACAAAAAGAAATTAATCCGAGTCAAGCAGCAACGACTGAGTCCAAGACAACGACTGATACTAGTCAGTCTGGTAGTAATCAGTCGACAAGTACGACAGCGACTGACCAAACTGGGACTAATGAATCAACTGCTGGTAGTTCGACCAACGCAACGAACGCGTCCAGTAGTGTCGATGCAAGTTCAGCGAATAGTCAAGGTGACACTGAGGCTACAAGCCAGTCGGGTACTAGTGCAAGTGCTGATTCAAAGACGGATAGTAGTGTGGCATCAAGCACTAGTCAAACTACTGACGGTGAAACAACCAATACCGGTGATACGACCACTGGAACAACTACTGGCAGTGGGCTGGGTTTCAAGTCACCATTTACTGAGGATCAAAACACAAGTAGTGCACTAGGCAGCGCTCAAACTTCGAGCAGTCTCAATAGTGATACGAGTGCAGCGGTACAAGCATTGATTGCAGAACCCAATTCGACGCCAGTTGTCTTGGATGAGGATGCTTCTTTTGAGGAAGGCGTGCCAGTCAATGATCCGGTATTCAGTAATGATGAAGGTGTTTCGCCGAACAATAATCCAAGCAGCGCGGCGACGCCCCTTGCGCAAGCCACGAATACCCGGGCGCGTCTGACTCAAAATGGCAAACTATTATATGAAGGAACGCTGAAGGCTGATCAAGGGGAACAAAATCTCTATGTGTCGCCAGATACAACTGTAGAAGTTGATGGTGGGGCCGATGGTGACGGTTTTTACCTAGATACTTATGATGGTGATAAAGGAATGGCCTATACATTGGGTTCAGGTTATGCGTGGGCAGCCGAAAACAATGATGTGACTGCGGCACCAGCAAGTAGTGCGACGACCAGCTCTGAGAGTGCTGCTAGTGAGCCGAGCGTTAATAGTAGTGATAGTAGCCGTACAGCATCAAGTGCAGTCGACCATTCGACTAGTTCGGCAAGTACCAGTGATGCGAGCCAATCAAGTCATTCAACTAGCTCGGGTGAAAGTAGTCATCCAGAAAGTTCATCAGGCTCAAGTACGACCAGTGATTCGGCTGACGTGGATAAACAGGCCGCAGCTCGTTCCAGCCAAACTCAGTCGAATAGTGTTAATGGTAGCAGTCAAGCAGTGAGCTCTAGCACGGTCACTAGTCAATCGTCAGTACCAACTAAAGCTAATACGAAGCAGGCTTCATCCACGCCAACGACCAAGGCTAACCGAGCAACTGTCGCAGCCGCTACCAGTTCTACAGCGCCACGGCAGTCGCGGGCTACGACGGCAAGTGCGTCAGTTCCAAGTGTAACCTCAGCAAGTGCTGCAGCGGCAAGTCGTGATAAGCAACGATCGGCGTTCAAGAAGCAACATCCAATCTTGAACCAAATTTTGCCTAAAACGAACTCCGCGGTCGCGACCTGGTTGGTCTGGCTAGGAGTGGGTTTGTTGCTACTCACTGTAGCGATTACGATGGTTATTAAGAAACGAGGGCGTGACTAATATGATAAAATTACGCCAGGTTCTTAAAAAAATCCTCATTGGCCTAATGGTGTTTGTTCTAGTTTTCACGGCTTTTTCCAGCTCGGTCGACACAGTCTCCGCACATCGCCGTGGTGTGACCCACACTCGGAAGCATAAGGTGCGACATAGCGCTAGTGGTCACGCCAAGAAGTCTCATCGTGCACATCGCAAAGCTAAGCGCAGAGTCGTCCACCGTAAAGCACCGCATCGGCGGAAAGTTGCGGTAAGGCATAAGAAAAAAACGCCAAAGCGTCATAAAAAGTCGCATAAGAAGAAGGCCGCTAAGAAACATAAGAAGGCCCATAAAAAGAAAGCGGTCAAGAAGCACAAAAAGTCACACAAGAAGAAAGCGGCCAAGAAACATAAGAAGTTGCACAAGAAGAAAGCGGCCAAGAAACATAAGAAGTCGCACAAGAAGAAAGCGGCCAAGAAACATAAGAAGCCGCACAAGAAGAAAGCGGCCAAGAAGCATGGCAAGTCGCACAAGAAGAAGTCTTCTAAGAAGCATGGCAAGTCCAATAAGAAGAAGTCTTCCAAGAAGCACGGCAAGTCCAATAAGAAGAAGTCTTCCAAGAAACACGGCAAGTCGCACAAGAAGAAGTCTTCTAAGAAGTATGGTAAGTCCAATAAGAAAAAGTCTTCCAAGAAACATGGCAAGTCGCACAAGAAGAAATCTTCCAAGAAGCACGGCAAGTCCAATAAGAAGAAATCTTCCAAGAAGCATGGTAAATCCAGTAAGAAGAAATCATCTAAGAAGCACGGCAAGTCTAACAAGAAAAAATCTTCGAAAAAGCATGCATCCAAAGGTAGTGCTGTAATTGCCACGCTTAGTCGTAAGACCGGTATCAGTAAAGGCATCATTTCGCTTTTGACGGATCTAGTTGGGTATAATGATATTTATACCATGATTACGGGAAAAGATGCCGCTACCGGTAAGAAGCGCTCGCGGTTAGTAGGAGCGGCTTGGACAGCCTTGAACTTTGTGCCTGTCTCGAAAGTCGCTAAGTTAGCAAAGGCCGCGAAGGTTCTGGCAACTGCTAAGAAGGCCGAGAAAGTTGCGAAGAATGGTGGCCGGATCAAACGGGCCGCTCGAGCAACTAAACTGGCGATGAAGCGGGCGGCTGAGAAGCTAGCTAAACGAAAGCCCGCCAAAAAGGCTGCGAAAAAGGCAGCTGAGAAGGCTCGTAAAACTAAAAAAGTCAAACATGCAAAAAATGTCCGAGCAACAGGTCAAGCAAAGCATGAGGCAACCCATCGCGCTGGCACACAGTTATCCAAAGCAAAAGCTAAGCTTGAGCGAGAGAAGGCAGCCAAGCATGTGAAAAATGTCCGAGCAACAGGTCAAGCAAAGCATGAGGCAACCCATCGTGCCGGTACAAAATTATCTAAAGCAAAAGCTAAGTTAAAAAATAGAATTGGAAAAGTTCACTTTGACAAAGACGATGAAAGTAAGACTATAAGGAACCATATTTACAAAAATACAGAGGGGCATTTTCCAAACTGGTCACAGGAACATGATGATACTTTGCTTAGGGTAGCGCAGCGTAAATCTAATTTTAAACGTATGGATATCCATGGTAATGACTGGTATGCAGAGACTATCAAAGATAATAAGCAAATTTGGGTTAGAGTCCGTGATGGTAAAATAACTGATGGTGGTATTAACAGCCGACCAGTTCCTGTTATGAAAGATGGAATGCATAAAGTTTCTTGGTATATCAAGAATGGAGTGAAATTACCTTGACAAAAAGATTGAGTGAACAGGAAAGTTACTTTTCAATGTCTGAGTTTTTGGACTCTTATTATTGGGCAAGCAAAGATGATGATCTTGGAAGTCTATTGGGGAGTGTCACACTTTGGAGTGACGATGGTGAATTGTTTGATCAAGCAATTGCGGAAGACTGGCACGCGTTCTTTAGCGACGTGAGCAACGAAAATCACACTGTGTTTGAGAGTTTTCAAGCTGTCAAGCAGTTTGTGAATGAGTATTTGCCGGATATCGCAGCAACGACACCAGTATCAGGAAGCTTGACGTATAACATTAGAATAATTTGTGAGATGACAGAATCTCAACGAAATCAGGAACCCGTGTGGCAAAATTGGGTCGCAGCTGTTAATTGGATTACGAATCCTAATGTTGTGCCAGTCAATGAATCGCCCTTTCTTAAAACGGGGCAATCATTGCCTAATCCAAAGGAAAAGGGTTTTCGGCAAAATCAATTTCCAATTGCCAAGGTTTTGCCAGCGCCACGACCAGAAATTCCGATGGGGCCCAGTCTGGAAAAGGTGGACTTGACACAGTCGTATTATGCGTTTGTGAAATTTTTACAGCATTATTATCAGGTTAGTGATGATAGTGAATTGGGTAATTTTTTGCAGCAAAATAGAGCTATCAGTGAAAATAATGAAGAATATCGCTATTGGAAGGGGAAGTTTTTGAGATGCTCTGGTAATAAAAAGCTATTAGATATTTTGAAGGCCTTCTTAATGGTAAGGGATTACTTTGAAATTGAATTTCCGGACAATGCACTGCATACGCATCCTGTACGTAAATTGAGTTGTAATCTCTGGAAGGCAGCGTATCTGCCACACAGCCAACGTGTTCAGACTGAGGTTTGGCAGAATTGGTTAACGGCAGTTCATCAAGTAATGGAGTAAGTATCAATGTCATTAAAAGACAATCATTTTGGAGGGTAAGTTAGTGCTAGTTATTGTGGTTATTGGATTATTTTTGTTGGCGGTTACCCTAGGTTTGGGATACTGGAGTTATTTACTGGGAAAAAGGAATCAATCTAATCTTGTTGGCACCATTATTCCAGTAGCTTATTTTGTCGTTCGAGCAATCTTAGCTTGGATGACACAAACTACAACACATGGCCTAGTATCGTCATTAGTCGGTAGCTTGTTATTCAGTTTGATTTACTATGGTTTATTTGTTTGGGGGAAGCACCGGGCTAATAAGTAACATAAATTAGTCAGATTGAGATGACCGATATTCGACAAGGATTAAATGCCGAGTATCGGTTATTTTATAGAAAATCTTAGACAAGTTGAGTTATGAGAGAGGAAATAATACATGCTGGTATTTATTGTAATTGGATTGATTACGGCGGTAATCACAATTGGCTTGGGTTATTGGAGCTATATTTTAGGGAAGCGTAACAAGTCGAATTTAGTTGGTAGTGTCATACCAGTTGGTTATTTTATCGTCCGGTTAGTTTTTGTGCTAGTACTGGGTGAAGGTGTTCGAGAACTGATAACTAGTTTAGTTGGTAATTTAGTGATTACCGTTATCTATGTCCTGTTGTTTGTTTGGGGACGACAACGACTCAATAGGCAAAAGCAAACAAAATAGTTCGGTTGAAGATCCAGAACGTTGATGAAGCATGCGTTCTGGACTTTTTAGACTGTTACCGGTATTAATAAAGGCATCATTTCGTTTTTGACGAATCTAGTTAGGTATAATGATATTTATACCATGATTACGGGGAAAGTTGCCGTTACCGGTAAGAAGTGTTTATGCTTAGCAGGTGTGGCTTGGACATCCCTGAACTCTGTGCCTGTCTCAGGAAAGCAAAGAAGTGAGGTAGAACATATGGATGTTGATGAGAATTGGTGGTATGAGAGCGTACTAAATAAAGTTCAATAAAGGTGGTAGTCTAGTTCAGATTTAATCCTAAAGCTGCTAAGAATACCCATATCCCTGTCGGTAAATAGAGAAAGAGTAGAGAAATATGAATATAGAAGAAATCAATTCAGAAATATTAAAGGTTAACAATTATTTAAAAAAATGTTTATGGATGGATTTTGAATTTGCTAGTGTGGATGGTGGAGATATTGTTGTAGCAGGTAGAATAGATACTTCATATGATGAGTTTGCCATTAACATTGATTTCGGGAAAACTTATTATCTGTCTAGTTTGCTGTATTGGAACTTAAATAATTCTAAGCCATTTATAGAGTTGGCGGCAGGTAAAGAAATGTGGGAAATTATCGATAAATACCAAGTAGAAGGAGGAAATTATATATTTAAGATTAATGCTGAAGATTTTGACACAGCACCAATAATTATTGCTAGTAAAGGTCTTAAAGTTGAAATAATAAATAAAGATCCATTTTAAAAACAGGAATCACTGAGTTATTAAATCAAGTACAATACTTTCAACTCGTTCTTAATCAGGATTTTAGCTGATTAGCCCATTCCAGATGGTTTTGGATAACTTGAAGACCAGTGATGGTTCAGGAGCGCATCGATTGGTCCTTGGGTATGAGTTTCTGGTTCAACTGTGGCTTTGGTTAGTCCCGTGTTTCACGATTAGTATGGTATACCATTGTGCTAATCACTTATGACAAGTCTGAAAATTCTTAGCTATTATCGAAATTTGCAGCTTTTAAATGTTCTGGACCATATCCATGATTTGCTGGATAAGACAGTGATGGGTATGGCAATGGAAAAGGTGATGTTGGACCTCGTAAAGGTATTCGAAAATAGTAAAAAATGACAATGATTATCATTTTTTGAGCAGTCATCATAGGAATTACGCTGGGATTAGGATTATGGAGTTATTGGTTGAGAAAAAGGACCCAAACTAATTTAGTAGATGTCATTATTCCAGTAGCTTACTTTGCCGTTCGAGCAATCTTAGCTGTGATGATACAAACTACGACACATGGCCTAGTATCGTCATTAGTTGGTAGCTTGTTATTCAGTTTGGCTTACTATGGTTTATCTGCTTGGGGGAAGTGCCTGGCTAATAAGTAATGTGGACTAAACCGATATTCGACGAGGACTAATTACCGAGTATCGGTTATTTTATAGAAAAGTTTAGATTGGTTGAGTTGTGTGGGAGAAAACAACACGTGTTGGTATTTTATCGTCCGGTTAGTCTTTGCACTGGTACTCGATGACGGCATTCGAGAACTGATAACCAGTTTAGTCGGTAATTTAGTGATTACCGTTATCTATGTCGGGGACGACTGGGACGCCTTCAGAAAAACTTTCTCTGAAACCTGGGACAGATACCTCTGTATATAGAGTAATTAAGAAAATTCCAAATGTTGAACGAGCAAAAGTTGTGCCTTGGTTTGGTATGCCAAGTGGGGGAATTTAAAGCAAACTTTCTATGTCTATTGAAGAACTTGTTAAGGGAGGATATATTGAGTTAATAACAAAATAGGAGTGGTGTAATGTTTAAACTATCAACGGAAGATTTGAAAATTTATATATTAGAAAGAGTTTCCAGGCTGGGAAATATTAATGGCAGATTGCAAGAAATAACTTGAACGAATTTAATGACGTAAATTAAGCAAGA